>RRZT010136926.1_pt1 | contig 18368 bp, 19 predicted proteins | sample 2165551 | NCBI WGS metagenome assembly RRZT01 (sample SAMN10456910, study PRJNA506462) | wastewater metagenome | biome: wastewater; feature: sludge; material: wastewater sludge; isolation source: wastewater sludge with Escherichia coli K12::gfp cells carrying plasmid... | place: USA: Moscow, Idaho...
CCTGGTTTGCGACGACTCGCGGTGTGAACGTGGGTGACACCTTGCCGGTCGGCGACTTCGGACTCAACGCCTTCTTTGGCTTTGACCCGGACAAGCCCAATGGTGAGTGCTGCTACGTGAATATCACGGTTCTTCGATAGGACTATGCCCCATTGCCGAAAGGCTCTGGGGCATCCTTTTTGGAAATGAAGCGATGAACAAAGAACTAATGCAGCGACAGGCATGTGTGGCGCAAGTACTGGTGCAGAACGACTGGCAGCAGCGCCCAAACAGCAGGCAAGACGGGGTATCGAAGGACTACATGACCGCCGTAGGTCGTAAAACGGCGATCGTGAATTTCTTTCTGGTGGGTTCGGAAACGAATCCGGACCCGAAGATCTGGATCTGCGGCACGTATGAAAGCGAAGGCCGAAACGTGCTCGAATCCAGCAATGCCTACGTCCGGCCATCAACACCACTGGAAGAAATTCCGGAGATGGTCGAACGGTTTCTGGCCCGTGTCGAAAAAGCGATCGCCGAGACTTATGCGATGCGGCTCTATCAACTCGGAGTGCGTCCGCGCCCGGCTCTTGGGTGCGAGTCCGTATGACGCACGCTGAAATCCACGCGCGCCAGGCTGCGAAGCCCTAAAGCTTTAACCTTTGCCCCTTTGCTCGACGGAGGGGGCTTTTCGATGTCTATGCCGGAAAGCGTAGCTATCGAAAAGAAGCGCTGAATAGTTGGACAGCCGGCAGCCATCACCCCGAAATAAGTCCGGTGGCGACTGTCCCGTCTTGATGCACCACGGAGACGACGATATTCCCGCTGTCTTCCGCGCGCGAGCTTTCCCCCTTTGGCTCGGACCAGAGGACACTCGGTATCTCCACCGTCTCGCCCATCTCCGATGCCACATAACAACGCAATCCTGCAATCAGTGCGCTGGACCCTCCCATAGCGAACTTGCCGTTCAAGTTTGCAAAGCAACTTGTTGGGTCAGAGGGGTATCCACACTTGAATCCCCCCAGACGAAGCCCGTTACGCATCATTCGATCGAGGATCGGGCCGCCCAGAAACCAGTTATCAGTCGGGTCAAAGCGTGCTGTTGCCGCCTTGGGTGCGAAATCTCATCCAACTTGACCAGCCAATTGCATCGGACCTGACCGGGCATTCTCGTTGGACGTGACCAGCGATATTCGATACTTGACCAGCACTACGTCATGACGGAGGATTCGGCAGCAGTCGGCCAAGTCCCGTCATTCGCTTTGCCAGCCCAGTGGTCATTGGGAGGGCCAGTTCACTCTGAAACCTGCCGCACGGTCAGATCACCGTGATCAGCCACTGCGGACATCGGGCGGTAAGAATCCGCTGGCAGAGCCGGGGGCATTCAATAGTGAGCCGCTCACGCAATCCTTCAGATCGCCACCAGCATTATTTGTTTGACAAATACCAATCCTGCCAACGCACTTGTCGCGGTCTGCATTACTTGCCAAAACCGTGGCAGATCGCTGGGGACTTCTCCTCGATTGCGAGTGGCACCAAGAACGACGAGCGTCAGCAAAGCAAGACTGACCGCTGTGGCAGTAATCGGATGTGCTGCCATCCAGCGTGGCAACCCACCATGCATTTCGATCACCGGTTGCATTGCCAGCATGGTGAGAAGAATAGCGAGGACAAAAAGCGCTGTACGGAATCTGCCTTCGGCAATGTGCCGCAGTCGTTGCGTCAACCAATAGAACAGTACACCGACCACCGCGACCCAGACGAGGATCGCCGCGCTACCATGCGTCAGGCAAAACGTGCCGAGTTGCCAAGAAAACCAGGTTTCGCTAACTGTTGCGAAGATGGCCGGCTCCGGTGCGGCGGTGCCAAACCACCCGCCGAGGCGAACGCTCTGTTGCATTGCAGCATAGGCCGCATGTCCCTCCCGGGAAGAATCAAGCCAATCCATGCTCATGTTTGCCAACTGGTCCACCCGATAGGGACTGGCCATCACGAACAACATCAGTGCGGTCGTGGCAGCCGCAAGAAACGCGATCGCCAACCACCGCCTTTGGTTCAAAGCCAGAACAAGGGTCGTAAGCAAGATGAGTTCGAGGTAATAACCGAATGAGCGCTGCATGAGGCCAAAAGCAGCAAAGCCGAACAATACGAAAAGCCCTTGCTCCCGCCGCTGATGACGTGAATCAAGTGCAAACGAAACGAACAGAACGCTGGCCGCAAGCCGCAGTTGCTCTGCCATTGCCAGAGGAACGTCCGACCAGCCACCCGGCCCCATGCGATACATACCAACCATGCCCCCGATGAGTAGCCAAAGCCAAGGAGATTCCCACCTGCGATGATGCCTTGAGATGGCGACTGCGGAAGCATGTGTCGTTTGCATGATTGAGTCCCAATGGTTTGAAGTCTCTTCCTGATCCATCAGGAATAATGTTCGTCCAGCCCTGTGCAACTTCTTGACATGATGACTCGGTAGGCGCGCCGCACGATGAAGACCAAGAGTGGCAAGCCAGCGATACCCAGGGGAACGCGCCAATCGAGTGTTGCCGTGATGGCGTGTACTGTCGGTTCCAGTTCCCGCGGATAGACAGGTCCGAAATACTCCCGCATGAACTGCAGTCGTCCGTAGAGGCGGAATGCGGTATACAGGAAGTATCCAGTCCACAGGATGGACAGACCGCCGGTAACGTAGGGCGCGGCACATCGTAACCTTGGCGATATTTGCAGGGTAGGCTCGATTCGGGAATCGTTGAGTTCGGTGCACATGGTTACGGCGCTACGGGTAAGGTTGTCCCGGTATCTCATGGCTGTGTGCTTTGCTCATCATGGCGTCGTAGAAGTTCAAGCGCCTTCTTCTTGATAGACGAAACAGAGTGAAAAAAGTCAGGATGGGTCCAATCGCGGGAGCTCGCGACAGGATTCGCCAGCCCCAACTCTGGTTCGTCACGGCTCCAGTTTTTGCCAGCACTTAACCACTGAGCATGCGGCGAAACCAAAAACTGGACCGTCACTTCAATGGCGTATGTAAAATATCGGCAACTGTCAATCTTTGAGAATGCTACCAAGGTGATTTATGGCGTATGACTACAATTCGCAGGATGATCGATTTGATGTTCCGAACCCATACCGAGTCGAGAATTTTTTCTCCTTCTGTGCTGCAATAACCTTGATCGCCGGCGGCTTGATATTGCTTCTGCTGGCGCGTGACTCGCTCAGTAGCGGTTCGATAGTCGCGATGAGTCCGCTGATGATCGGCGTCGCCATGCTTATCCATGGGCTCGTTATGGGAGCCAAGGCGATGTCGAGACTGCGGTTTTTCTTCGGCCGCGGTGAGCCAGCAAACATGGCGCATAACCTCACAACGGATCAGGTGGGCACGACAGAGGATGCGAACTCGCTTAAGGATCTACTGCGTCATAGCTCGCTAGTCTTTCGTGAGCCGACAGGTCCTCTGAACGGAGTTCTATATTCGTTTTTTCCGAACCTGATCTTTTCTCCGCAATATGTCCAAACCGTCGCACAGCGTCAATTTCAGAATGGGCTGGCATTCTTGATTACGCTCGCAAGTCTGATGGTGTCACTAGTAGGCACAAACGAGGAAACGGTCGGTTGGTTGGGTCTGTTCTATTTCGGGATGGCCCTGTTCATACTATTGAAACCGATAGAGAAAGGGGCTGCCGGTGAGTCGGGACTGGGTTTCAAGGGGCTTGTTGGTCTCATCCTGCTGGCAATTCTTGGTCCTGTCATCATCCCAATGATTGCCAATGGCGCCATCGCTCCGCACTGGTTCCCGGGAATGGGCCAGGCGGTGATCGTCATGGTGACCTCGCTCATTGCGATCGTTCTGTTCTTCCGAGCGGTTCTACGCCAGTCGCTGAAGGCACCGCCTCAGGCCAACATGGCAGTCGTGCAAGATGCCCTGACGATGAATAGTCATCCCAAACAGATTCTCGATGAACTTGAACGCAGGATGCAGGATCAGTGGGTGGCGTCATTGCCGAATAGGCGCTATGCCCGTCTGATTCCAGAAGTTTTGCCTAATGTTCAATCAGGCAGCTTTGAAGGGGAGCTTCTGGAGGAAACCCAACCCATTCCCAACAGCGAAATCAAGTCCATGACATGGAGGTCCTGTTTTTCCGAACCACGTTTTCAATGGCTCGGCTGGCTGAACAGCTACGGCGTGGTCATGATGCTTATCGCAGTCGTCAGCATGGTCGTTTTCGCCGAGGAGTTTTTTACTGAGCAAGGCGTCAATACGCAAATCTTCGGATTCGCCACTCTCGGTATTTCGATGTGGACGCTGGGCAACTTCTGCTTCCGGGCCGGCAATGTGCTATGGGGTAGGTTTGATTTTCTGTCGAAACTTATCTGGGTAGAAATGAAGGGAAATTATCAGTCCGCCCAAATGGACTACGGCAATCAATTCACGGATAAGATCAAAACGCAGAAACAGGTGATCAATATCGAATCGATGACCCTTCGTGTATGGATTGCCGAGGTAGAAACAGTCACCTTCGGCAAAGGTGCCGAGCGAACTATTCTTGGCATGCGCGGACTCAAAGATGAAGCTGAAGGCCTGCATGCACATCTCAAGGATTTCGCTCAGCAGCAAAGCATGATCGTCGCACCAACGTCTACCGTTGATTTACAGCGAGCTAATTCGCTCGGAGTTATGAATCAAGTAGGCAAGAACGGACGTGAAGACGCCTCTGGGCTACCTTCAGCGATCGCCGATGCTATCAATAAGGCGCGCGGAGAGAGTGAGGAACAAGCACCTCGGGTATCAGCAGATCCGGAAGAGCCTGCCACGAAAGAGCCTGTCTGTCAGCAATGCGGCCCATCCGCGCAAGCTGGCATGAAGTTTTGTCCTGATTGCGGAACCCGCTTGGTCACCGCGTAACCGAGTCACTATCGCATTTAGTCCTAGCTAGCTTGAAACACGCAACCATGGCAGCAAACATGAATTGCTCGGGGTCCGATGTCAATGCCATTCGACAGCGGTACCGACAACGACGACTTTGACTGAAATCGTCAATCGACCAACGACCAATTTGGGTCACTGCTTTTTGGAGAGCTAACGGTATGGCTGCAAAAGCTGGAGAGCTTTGTGGGCATTGCGGAACAGAAGTCCGGGAGGGGTTTACAGTATGCACAGGATGCGGTGCTAGACGGCTTGAGGCTCGTCCTGGCAGGGCGTGGTTTGTGAGCTTCATCGCAATGTTAGTTGTCGCAGGGGTATACGTTGGGGTATTTCCTATGTCGTCTGAGATATCTAAAGACTTAGGACGTCTGGTATCGGTTGGAAGCGGAGTTCTGGTGTTTTTCGCTTTTTTCAAGAAAGAAGTAAGGTATGTTCGTCGTGATTCGTAAGGTCAAGCTGATCATGAGAGCGGCAAGCATCGGCATCAGCTCTGCTCTAACACACGGCCAAGTCACCTAAGCAGCGATTTTCGGCTAGGGATATCGCGGTCCCATTGGAATCGATCACAGCAATTGCCGGTCTGGTTACTTTGAGCTTTGATCCTTAATGATCGTTTGAGATTCAGCTATCCGAGCCGTTACGGACGAGGGTAAGTTTAGGCATTCTGAGCGCACTTGTCCGCGTTCGCCGTCTCTATTGGCAAAGCAAGACGCTTTGTAGTCGTCATGCAGATCAGCAAAAACCTCATTTTCCCTGATGAGTCCCATGGCCAGTCCGATGCCGTCTACCGATTCGACATACCAAGATGGCATCTCATCAAAGAACTTGAGAAAGAGTATTCCCGCACCGAGCGTTACACGTTCCGCTTTGTTCTTTATTGCCCACAGCGGTGCTTTCCTGAATCCGTTCAAGAACCGCATATCGGAGAACCGCGCCTTGGATTCGTGGGCCGAGGTATACCATTCGCAGAACTTGGCAATATTTGGAGCTCGATCTTGTGGCTCGTGACGGACCCACTCCTGATTTTCGCAAGAGGCAACTTTCTTTCCATGCGTATACCCCTTGATTGAGTGGACCAGGAACGGGGAAAGCAATAGAACAAAGACAGTGAATATAGTGATCAGAATCACAATTCCTATTACGAGATCCAGTTTGCTTGTGCTTGCAGTTGGTTCCATACCGCCTCCATCGATGATGTTCAACGATTACCCGCATCTGCTAGGATCGCTGGTAATACTTATTGATTTCATCTTTTAAAGATATCGCAAGAGCCTCGTCGGTAATATGTCCTGTCAACCGTATTCGCTGACCGAGCGCGTCTGCATATATATAAGTGGATTCCGAGTAAGAGGATCTCACAACCGGTCCGGCCACCGCCGAGCTGCTCATTGTCTGTGTTTCCAGACCGAATTGTGAAACATCACGTATAGCCAGATTCTTGCCTCGAAAACGCAAGCCATCTGGTACTAGTATCAATTCGCTCATGTTGTTCATATAAAACTTCTTAACAAAGAACAGCGCGGCGAACACGCTGAACCCCATTGTTAAAATTGCACCTGTCTCTGTAGGACCTGATCTGCCGTGCATGACCATAGACGGGACCTGGACGACTATTGCCATCAAGAAGAATGCGATACCGAATACAAACAATGTCGCAGGAAAACACCCGGAATTTTCATGGACGCCGAGTCTCCGACACTTGTATCGAAGTATCACCCCGCCGTCGGAGGTTGGCGATTTCTCATAAGCCTTTCTGAAGCTGCTTTTCATTTCTCATGATCTCCGAATAAAATCCGTTCGTAGCCACCGACTGCACTATGTTTTCCCGCACAGACAAATTGCGTGAATGGCTTTTTATCGCTTCACACCAATTGACTTGAGGCAACCTCAGTTCGAGATTTTTTGGCGCTCACGAGCGACCTTTTGCGCGTCCAGCACCTGATCCGCCGTCATGGATTTCGACAGCTCGTCGCGTCGCTGGACGGCATCCCTGTAGCCAGAAGCTGCGGCCAGATTCAACCAGGCGTAGGCTTCGATGTCGTTCCTTGGAACTCCAGACCCGCTGCCGTACTTCAACCCGAGAAGATATTGCGCTTCCAAGTTTCCAGCATTGGCTGAGGCGCAATAGCGACGAATCACCGCTTCGTTGTCTTGTGGCAGCAACTTGCCATTCTCCGAGGCCTTTGCCACCCACAAGTTGGCATTAGCATCACCATGGTCCGCCGCCTTCATCATCCACTTCAGCGCGATTGCCCTGTCTTGTCGCACTAACTCTCCTTTGTCATAAAACTGGCCCAGCAAGGACTCGGACTCCGCATCGCCTTGGCTTGCCGCCTTGTCCAGCCACATGAGCAACTCTTTCGAAGACTTTTCGTCCTTTACGCCACCGGAGTTCATGACCTTCTTCCACATGGCCTTTTGAGCTGTGGCGACCCCAAGTCGAGCCAACTCGGAATGAGCATCGGCAGCTCTGTACCACTCGATGGCTTTCTCAATGTTCTTTGCTGTACCACGCCCTTCCTCATGCATGGATGCGAGAGCAATCATCGCGAATTCCGCCCCTCCAAGGCGTTCACTCACAGCCTTTTCATAAAGAGGGACAGCCTCACTGACATATTGCTTTCCCGCCAGACCCTTCTCATAAAAATCTGCCAGGATCACAACGCAGGAGTTATCTTTCTCCATTGATTTTTTCATGTATTTCAGCGCTTCAGCATAATCCTGCCTGATGGAAATACCATCCGTAAGCATCATTCCATAACTGCATTCAGCCCTTGAATCCTCCGCTCCCGCAGCCACTTCGTACAAGGTCGCGGCATTCGCCAAATCCTTTTCCACTCCGTTGCCAAAATAATAGGCATGACCGAGTTCTCTTATGGAAGGAACATCAGCTTGCTGCATCGCCTTCATGAACCAGCGCACACTTTCATCCAGTTGCTTTTTCGTTCCGATCCCGTATTTGAGCTTGATGCCCATATTTCGCTGAGCAACCGCATACCCCTGCTCGGCAGCCCAGAGTGTAAGTTGAGTAAGCTGGTCCTCGTGTATGCCGAACGGAGCCGTTTTTGATAGCTCCATAATTACGGAGCCCGACAACAGGTCTGACCCAAACGTTACCGAACGAGTAAGCACCCAGTTCTGAAACGGCAGGCTTACTAGCCAACAAGCAAAAACCAGATAAAGCCCATCGAAAAGAGTGACCAAAGATCTCCTGATCATACTTGGCTGATCTGGGAATACTTGCAGAGGAACACTAATCACTTGTTGGTCGCTGTTTTCCATTTATGTCCTTGACTACAACGATGGTCCATTTTGCTCAGGATTGCCGTTCTTCCAAAGCAGGGCTATATCGGGTTAGACGGATCAGGGCAGCGATAGTCAGGATGGAAACGTGCATCAAGGTGCGTAGTCAGTGGGTGACCAGTTCCCCCTCTTGGAGGCCATTGGGATTCAGTTTGCGGACGCAAGACTCATGCGTCGATTCGCCGCATTTGCCACAGAAGCTGTGTTCGATGCCGACTTTTTTCCAGCGTATATCCGGGAACGCCATATTGGCGCCGGGCGGAACGACCAAGCAGCGATAACTCAAGGTTACGCATTGAGCATCGTGCCAGATGATCCGGGTTTCGTTGTCCTGCCTCACTTCGCTGACACGGTAAGTCGGAGGTGGATTTCCTCCGCTAGTGCCCGCAGCCAACCAAACAATCGGCCCGTTTTCGTCAAATCGCCCGAAAGCCCAGAACCGGCCCCAGTTGTTTCCGCCGTAGAATCCTTCCGCTGAGAAGTCGAGCAGCACATAGCGGCCGTAGTCTTCATGGCGAATGATGCAGGGCAAGAACAGCGGCCCGGCGGCTGGTTCTCCCTCCAAGGCAGGCAGCAGCGTGCGCTCGAATGATTGATGAATTGCCCGTGCTTCAGTTATCGCCGGTTTCTCGCACCGAGTAGCGGAAAATGCATCGAGGGGGAAGCACGCAAACAGGCTCACGGCCGCCATCGCAACGGCCGCCGATGCCAATGTGCTGTGAGGGCTTGCGTGCATTGTTACGATGCCGATTGTCAGAGTCTTCCCCCTCCCTGTTTTCGCTGCTGGGTGAAGGCCGGCCAATACTCCTTGGTCACGATGACGCCATCGCACATGTTGTCCGAGAAGCAGGCCAGTTCTGCTATTACCGCAGCGTTTTGCCAGACAAAGACGTCGGCTCGCTCTGAAAGACGACGTGAGTTCAAGGGAACACCAACACCGCCTACATCATGGCGCTCTGAACTCGTGCGAATCTCCTTGCTGCGAGCCGGTTTTCCATACTTTTCGACGAACGCGTCGACAGCGGCTTCCTTGTACACTTCGAAGCTGACACCATGAAGCCGAGTCCACTCCTGTGGAATCGGTAGAAAAGCGACCTTCCCTTCTTTTTCCCACGGATCCGCCCCTTGGTGTCTCGAAACAAGCCATACGGGAACGATTTCTGTGGATAGCGCGACATATTTAACGTAATCCCACGGGGCTCCGTTATCCGCGCGGGTTATCTTTGTTTTGAGAATATCATTCGCCATTCCTACACAGCGTTTCTGTATAGAACAATTGGAATAGTCGGCACGATAGAAACTGAGCGGCTCACCGAGCGGAATTCCAAAAAACGACTTGTACGCAATCGCTTCCTCTTTTCGCGCGGCCTCCGCCTTTCGTTGCGCCAGTTGATCCCGGTAGGGCTGCGTGGCGACGAGCCATTTCTCCTTCGCTTGGCTGAAGACTTTGTTGGTCTCGTCGATATCCGTTTGTGTAATCACTCCGGTGACTGGCAGACCGAGCGTTTCCTGCCAACGCATCAGCACGTACGCAGCATCGGCAGCGCAAGAGGGAATATAGGTTTGGCCCCAATTTGAAATATGACTGACAAGACCGCTGTATTGAGAGCCAAGGTTTGCCGGTCTGGATACAAAACCCTGACGCCGAACACCGCAGTCTTTTGCCACAGAACGGGGAACTGCAGTTGGCACTTTGGCTTTCGGGAAGAAATCAACCACCTGCGGTCTAGCTGGATCCGGTCGGTAATCATTGTCTGCCCTCGCCGGACCCGCCGTTGTCATTGGGACAACGCAGCCGGTAAGCAGCAATGATAAGGATGCAAGCGCAATCAATCGTTGCAAACGTGCTGGTACTTGATAAGAGAACAGATTCATCTAAAACTCTCCGGGACTGTCGGGAAATCAGCTTACGTACATCGGGAGGTTGTCGTTGAGACGTAGCCAGCCTTTAACGATGCGGTAGATCACCCAGACTCCGGTCGCAATCAGGACGAACCACCCGATCACGATCAAGAAGGAAGCGACGCCGATGGCCATCCAGAGCATCCCGAACCAGAACGTCCTCATCTGCCAGCGAAAGTGGCTCTCAAAAAAAGTGCCCGCCATTTCCTCGCGTTTGATGTAGTTCATGACGATCGCCACGATGGCGGTGATCCCGACAAGAAACGATGCGGCGTACAGTGCATAGATCACCGTCGTCAGTGTCTTTCTCGATTTTTCGATTTCATTGCTTGCTGATGTATTCATTTGAAATATCCTCTGCTGGCTAAGTTTTTTTGGGACTGTCTATTTCTGCACACTTACGTTGTCTTTATGGCGATGACTATTAGTCGACACCAACTACATGCATACAAATGAGTAGGGCTGCGGCGTTCCGTTCGGGCAGGGAGGACCAGGACAGAAAAGAATGCGGGTATGTCCGCTCGCGCAAACGGGTTCTGGAAGTCCCGCAGGCGGATTGCCCCCCCAGCAATTGCAGAACTTGATCGGTGCACCTGGTGGAGCGCCAGGGCGATCAGGCGTCGAGGCATCTTCGGAGTCAGCCTTGGCAGAGCTGCCGCTTGTCTGCGCTTCAAGTTGCTGCTCCGCCACCAGGAGCCACTTCTTAGCATCACTGTGACCTTTTCTGGCCGCTAGTTGATACCACTTGCGCGCCTCTGCAACATCTCTGGGAACGCCGTGCCCCTGGTGATACTGCAATCCAAGCCGGTACTGGGCGTCTGCATCACCCTGATCCGCAGCCAGTCGATACCAACGCACAGCCTCCTGATGATTCTGCAGAACGCCTTGTCCGGTTACATAGAAAAAGCCGAGATTTCTTTGTGCGCCTGCGAGCCCTTGTTCAGCGGAAAGACGATAGAGACGGAAGGCCTCCTGCAGGTTCAAATCAACCCCCTTACCGGCTTTGTACATGCCAGCCAAGTTGAACTGCGCCATGGCCGACCCTTGGTTGGCCGCAAGAACAAACCATTCAACTGCAGTCCGTACGTCCTTAGGAACGCCCCAGCCGTTTTCATACAACACACCCAAACCATTCTGCCCCTGTGCATCACCCTGCTCGGCGAGCGCTCGAAACTCGCGGTAGGCGGTACCGTAGTCCTTGCTGTTGAATGCGGAAGCGGCTTCGTCATACCCCGCTCGGGCGGGGAGAGCGAGCAATCCAAAAAACAACAGGATCATGAACAGAACGGCTTTCATTGCAGAACTCCATAGGCAGTCAATACGACTATGACTCCGGCTTGATCAAACGAACAGGTGAGAGCCTGATAACTGGGTCCCTGAGCTATTTCTTCCTCGCAAGAACCATACCCATCGGGCCGACGATCGAGTCTTTGTCCTTGACCGTCATGATGAAGTTGCCTTGCGGGCTGACGATCTTGAGCTTCTCGCCATCGAGTTCGTAGGAGAGTTCGGTCGCCGTGCCCAAGACCTCCAGGACCACCTTGCCGTCAGGCTTGAAGGAGTAGGTTGTCATTCCCAATTGGTCGGAATAGGTTCCGTTCAGCCCTGAACCACAGGCGGTCAGCAGCAGGGCAAAACAGAGCGTGCAGAGCTTATTCATTTCAGTTTCCTTCAAGAATTTGTGGCTAATCGACATATCGGATCTCCCAAGGCGTCCGTTTTTCTCGGCGGCCTATCAGATAAGACGTTGGCAAGCATGATTAGTAAGGATAGAAAGCAATTTGTCATGAACTACCACTAGAATCGATAGTGGGTTGAATTGCCGAGCCGTCGCTGGTCTATTGAGGAAAACAACATGGATGGAGATGAGTTCTTACGCCGCATGGGTCAGGGCGGCGCCGAACGCGAGAAGGTTTGTCGCGAGAGCTACAAATGGATGGAAGGCGTTTGTAGGAGTGCTTGCAGGAAATACCGCATCTACGACGAGCAGGCAGAGGACATTACCCACGATGTCATTCTTTCTGTCTTCATGAAGTGGGATACCTATTCCGGCGGGGCAAGCCTGGGATCCTGGATATTCCAGATTGCAAGGAACAGGATTTTTGACGAACTCCGAAAGACGAAGGCGCATCCCCATGAGTCGCTGCCAGAGGGGCTGGATGGCGTGCGTTTGCCCGAAGAAGACGTGTTAACCGGTGGCATGGAGCAACAGATATGTGTCGCTCAGGTGATCGCCGCACTGGAGAATGAACCGAAAGCCAAGGCAGGCAGTGTGCGGATGATCGAGCTGCTTACTTACATTGTTGAAGGTGATCCGTCTACCAAGGAGCTGGCAGCTTTCTTAAATACCACGGAAGGGGCAGCCAAGCAGCGTAGAAGCTACCTTTTCAAGCGACTGAAGGAACTCTTCAAGGAACTGTGTGGCGATGAATGTGGCCAATTGATAATACGGGGCGATACGGTATGAATCATGACGAAGAAGACCGTTTCTTCGAAGCGCTGGCAGGACGAGGCGAAGATGCGCCGGATGCGGCACGCGCCAAGGCGCTGCGTGAGGGGATCAAGCTGAGAGCTGATGTTCTCCGCGAAACCGGCGAAATGGCGCCGGCCAAGTCGGTGGAGGATACGGAAATGTCGGCGCGTCAGAGAGCGCTTTTCAACGAGTTGGAGGCAAAAGGCCTGTTCTCCGACGCAACCGATAGTAAGCAAACCGCGGATCCCCTGCTGCAGTCATTCTTCTCTCTTCTGCGTGGCATCCTGGGCTCGCAATGGAGCAAGCCGATGGCATATGCGGCGATGCTGGCCCTGGTTGTCGGTGTCGTTGTTCAACAGGGTGGTGTCGATCGACCGGTTGACGAGAGTCAGATTGTTCGTGGTTCGGGGCGAGCAACGGTCATTCGGGAGAACCCGGCGCAGTTCGTGGCTGATCTGACGGCTCGGCTCGAAGCCGCCGGTGCCGACGTTGCTGCCGTGCAAATTAGCGATCGTGAATGGAACATCAAGGTGTCAGTATCTTCTGGCGCCAAACGCCAAGCGATCCGTGAACAATTGAGCAATGCGGGCTTTGGAATGATCGATGGTGAGGGGGAAATCGATCTAGCGGTCACAAGACCATAGCGTCTGTGCACACCTTGCGATGCCGATCATGACGCGAGAGTTTTTTGTACCGGGCAGACGCTACTGGCTTCTGGTCGCTTGGTGTGCTGTCGCTGTCTGGCAGATGATCAACCCCCACCTTGCGGAGGCAGCTACCGGCAGTTTTCAGGAGACCGAGACAAGTCTGCGGAATGATTATGCGCGGGCGCAACAGGACTTCGGGCCCGACAGCCCCCAGTCCGCAACGGCGTTGGCACTTCTTGCCAATCACGTCAGCCAGGACGGCTCGCGAACAAGTGAGGTGCTTTCGCTCGTTGAGCAACTCGAACGCATCGACGTATACGCATTCGGTCCAGGCCACGAAGAAGTGGCATATGCGTTGCAATGGCAGGGTGCCGTCCTGTTGGACCTCGGCGACTCAGCCGAAGCCCTGCGCCGACTTGAGCGAAGCCTGGCGATCTATGAGTCCGCGTCGGGAGGCGAGCAAGCAGAGCAGTGGATCGCGATTGTGCTCAGTCGAATCGGCATGGCGCGAAAAAACCTCGGCGACCTACAGGGGACGCTTGATGCGACGACCCGCGCGCTGTCTATCAGTGAATCGCTCTTTTCCCCCGATAGCTATCGGTTGGGTATTGCGCACAATAACCAGGGACTTGCCCTCAAAGAACTGGGCGTCTATGCGAAGGCGCTGCATCACTTCGACAAGGCGCTGGCCATCGCCAGCAACGCTCTGGGAGAAAACGACCGCCGCGTGACAACGATGATCGGAAACATCGGGGCCGTCTATCTGATTCTAGGTGATTTGGGGTCGGCCGAGCTAATGTTCCAGCGTCGCCTGGCTCTCGTCGAACAAAGAGCAGACAAGGATCAGGACGAGAAATCTCGTGCTTTGAATGATCTGGCTAATCTTCATGACGAAAAAGGAGAGCTCGAACGGGCTGTACAACTCTACGAGCAATGCTGGAGCCTCATGCGCAATTCACAGGTGCCAGATAACGCCGCCCGCGCGACGGTACTCAACAATCTGGCGGTAACCCACGCACACTTGCGGCACTACGGCGAAGCCATTCGGCTGCATGAACAGGCGCTGTCGCTTCAGGAGCGAGCGGTGGAGGAAGACTCGCCGGCCGTCGCGCTGAGCTTGACCAATCTGGCGGTCGCTAGGACAGATAGTGGTGTCGATGCCTCGGCGAGCCTTCCGATGCTGTTCCGGGCCGTCCGGATCTATTCGTCTACGGGACGCCGGGAGGGCCTCTGGCAGACGCAGAACACCCTTCGTCAGTCTTATCAGAGCCTCGGAAAATACGAATTGGCGGTGCTGTGGGGAAAAGAGTCCGTTAATACGTTGCAAAGCTTGCGTGGAGAGTTATCGCCCTTGGTGGGCAATATGCAGGCGGCGTTTCTTGAAAAGAAATCCGGCGTCTACCAGGAGTTGGCTGATCTGCTGATATCCCAAGGTCGAGTCGATGAGGCGCAACAAGTCATGCAGGCGTTAAAGGAGTACGAACTGTTTGAGAGCCTGGATCAGCGCGCAGGTGTGACGCCACGTTTTGCCGACTTGTCGCTCACAGAAATGGAACATCGCGCATCGCGCCAATTCGCCCTGTTGCGGGACGAGGTTGCCGCTTTGACCTCCGAACGCCGCCAATTGGAGGCGCGCCGTCGATCCGGACGCCTTGATGCGGAGGGGGCGATTCGGCTCGAGGAGATCGTGCAGCAATGGCTGCCTGCGGCAGAGCAGGCGATGTCGAGCTTTCTCGGAAAACTGGAAATGGAATGGGCTCCGCGAAAAGAAGCAGAGCATCGTGCGACAGACTCGTCCCGGTTGCGACTGGCGATCGAGTCCTTGTCGGTTTCGGAACCGCAGGCACGGGCTGTTGGGTTGCAATACCTCTTGGCAGAGGACCGCCTATCTATCATCCTGACTGCTCCCGGTGTTCCTCCGATCGCTCAGCAGGTTGCGATTGATCGGGCGCAGTTGCGCAGACAAGTCGGCGCACTGCAATTGTTGCTGGCAAACCCGGAAAGCGACCAGGAGCGTGTTGAAGCGGCCTTGACCACGTTGCGGGGAATTCTTTTCGGGCCATCCATTGCCAAAGAGCTTAGGCGAGTTGGCGCACGAACGCTAATACTGTCTCTTGAAGATGTGCTCCGCTACGTACCCTTCGCCGCACTGACCGACGGTCAGCGTTACGTCATCGAGGATTACGTCCTTTCTGTTTACAACGAAGCAGCCTCCAAAGCGCTGTTTGCGACAAAGGCACCCCTGGCCTCGCAGGTGGCGGCATTTGGAATGTCGCAGGCAATCGACAATTTGCCGCCACTGAAGGCTGTTCCATCTGAACTGAAAAACGTTGTCCGGCAGAGCAATACGGTAGGTTCCGTCTGGCTGGACAGGCAATTCACCCGACCGAGATTCCAAGAGAGTCTGAACGCGGGATTCAACGTTCTGCATCTAGCCAGTCATTTTGTGCTGACTAGCGGACGCCCGGATTTGTCCAGCCTGATTCTTGGGGATGGGAGCCGTTTGAGCCTCGCGGACATTTCGCGAGACAAGCTGCGATTCGACGATTTCGACTTGGTTGCGTTTTCCGCGTGCCAGACTGCCGTTGGAGTAAATGCAACTGGCCGCGAGGTTGAAAGCCTTGCGGCCAAGACCCAACAGCAGGGGGCACACGCCGTCCTCGCGACGCTCTGGCGCATCAATGACGGAAGCACATCCGAGTTCATGAGCCATTTCTACGGCGCGAGAAGCAGTGGCCGAATGAATTCTGCCGAGGCGTTGCGGGAGGCTCAGTTGCGATTCATTTCAGGTTCTTATGCAGGGAAGAAAGTGGAACGGTGGACAATGCCCTACTATTGGGCACCCTTCGTGCTGATGGGCAATTGGCGGTAGGAAAAAGTCGCGCTGCGACCGTGTTTGGTGATAGGCGACGGTTTGTCAGCGTTTCTCCGACGGACTCTGCCAGTTCTTTCGCAGCCCGGGACACGTCGCCACGGACAAATCCCATGCCAAACGATTGACTTCCCGAGATGCCTTCTTACAATCCCCTTTGGGAGATGGCTGACAGAGAGGAAAACTGCTAGAGGAACGGCAATCGTGAGGAAAGATCCAACTGTTCCGACCTCAGACGGCCGAGACCCCCCCCGAAAAATCGCAGAGTCAGCGCTGGTTCCGTCCGAATGGCCACTATTTCAGCGTGTCCTTGGTTTAACAAATGGAGTTAAATAATGAGTTCGTTTTCGATTTGGCATTGGATTATCCTGCTCATTCTCTTCTCACCTGTCATCATTGGGTTTGCGGTGATGGGTGTCCAAAAGACTGTCTTGGTTAAGCACCAGCAATCCGGCCTCGTCAAAAAGGGCTTTTTCGGCTTTAGTTGGACATACCTGCTGTTTGGTTGGCTGGTTCCGATATTTCGCGGAGAGGTCGGCATTGGACTGTTACATCTTGCTCTTACCGCCGTCACATTCGGAGTCTTCCAAATCGTCATGCCGTTTCTATACAACAAACAGTACATGACTCGGCTCTTAACGTCGGGGTGGCAACTGAGTGACGAGCAGGCTGTAATGTCGACTGCTCGCGTTAAGCTAGGGATAGCTCAATAAAAAGACATGCTGCTCGTTGCCTGGATACTGCCGTATAGCGCTAGTCCAGCGCTCAACGTGTAGCCCACCGTCCGCAGTGGCCGACAACTTCTCGGCCGGCCATCACCTTGGATGACCGCTCGACTCAGACACCAGCCGCACGACCACCAAGACGACGAGTGTCTCTTATGGGTCGGGACCAGCTGGTCAGGTGGTCCCGATTACGCGGTCAGGTGCGATAAGAATCGGTGGTCATGTTGGCGCGATCGCGCACTTGGGTTCAGGATTGAACCGGACCTCGATCCAGCCGCGATCCGTTGGCCTGTGTGGCGGGAAAATGCGGATCTCCCGATAACCCCTACACTTGGCAACCAGCCAGTCAAGCTGCAGAGGCGTGGTATTGCCGACCTGAATCGTCTTCATGCTCATGATTCTGCTTCCACCGGACGACTCAAGCGCGAGACGATCTCGGCGTGGCTCAAGCCTTCCATTAGATTGGCGATCTCATCGGCATCAAGCGCTTCCTGGGCCTGACGGATTTCCTCTTGCGCGGCCTTTTCCTTGCGCCATTCGGCCAGTGCCTTCTTGCCTTGCTCCGTTTCCCGTGCATCAACCGAAAAATACAAGAGCACTTCACGGCCCTCGCGATCCACAAAGACTGGCATTCCGCTCGGCTTAACGACCACCGTAAAGTGGGCTTTAACCAGACGGTTGGCCGTGTCTATGTCTAAACTGCCGCCGAACGAACCACCGACGATCTTTGTCGCCGGATCGCGATACAAGCGAGTGTGATATCCGATGTTCTTCAATGTTCTTCCTCTCAGCGCTGAGCCAGTAGCGACCGGCCGTCATGTGTTAAGCACACTCAATAGTCTGCCTAGATGACTACGGGCTTTTTGGGATATTTCGCATTTGCGTAGAAACCGACGTTTACGTAGTAGTGAGTCCCTTAAAGACCGCCAGCACGACCGACCGTGGAGAAGCGACATGGCGCATGTATTGCCGAATCGTTCCATATGGACTAATATGAAAGCCCAAATGGTAATTAGGAGGCGCGATGCAAAAGACGACGCCAGCGGTGGTGAAGGGCAAAGCCAGTACGTCCGCCATCGTGGAAAGTGGTACGACAATCAAAGCAAGGCGGCGAGTTGGCGGCGAATTGGTTAAGAGCGCATCGTCGGAGTGGGTGATTGTCCGTAACAGCTTTTTGAAGCAGTCGGTTGCGGAGCAGATCCATGTAATCCGTAGCGGCGTGAGCGCGAAGAATCTGGTGTTGTTTGCTGAAGCGGTAAAGGTGCCGCAAGAAGCCGTCTTCCGCGTGGTCGGCATTCCGGTCACGACAGCCAAGCGCAAACTGAGCAAGGATGAGAATCTCGATCCAGCGATGACCGAACGTCTGATCAGGATCTATCGCCTGGAGAAACTGGCCGAAGACGTTTTCGGGGACAGCGAGGACGCCCGCCAGTGGTTGCGCACGGAGAATCTCGGGCTGGGCGCAACGCCGTTGTCCATGCTGGACACGGATCTTGGAGCGCAAGAAGTGTCGCGGGTCTTGCACGCGATCGCATACGGCGGTGTCGCG
>RRZT010203166.1_pt1 | contig 18368 bp, 16 predicted proteins | sample 2165551 | NCBI WGS metagenome assembly RRZT01 (sample SAMN10456910, study PRJNA506462) | wastewater metagenome | biome: wastewater; feature: sludge; material: wastewater sludge; isolation source: wastewater sludge with Escherichia coli K12::gfp cells carrying plasmid... | place: USA: Moscow, Idaho...
CAATTAGTTTTGATGGAATACAGTTAAGTATCAAAGGTGATCCGGAAAATGGAGATAAATTTACAGTTTCCCCAAGCAGCAATCAAAGTATTTTTAAAACTATGAGCGACTTAATTACGGCGCTCGAAACACCATCCAGCGGTCAACCCGGAGGCACGCGGTTGTCAAATAGTTTAGTTGCAGCGCTACAAAATATTAACAATAGCCTGGAACATGTACTTACAAAACAAGCTGCCATTGGAGCCCGGATGAATGAAATCGATAGCTTAGAAAGTGTTGGTGATGATCAAAACATTCAATTTGAAAAATTACTTTCTAATTTACAAGACGCTGATTTGTCGGAAGTGATTTCTAATTTCCAAAGACAGCAGTTATACCTTCAGGCTGCACAGCAATCCTATGTTAAAATTTCCGGGTTGTCCTTATTCAATTATATTTGAAAACACTTAATTGCGCTTGGTTTAGCTTTTTTTCTGATAATTTATGCTTTGGTAGCCGATGTCGTGACGAATCTGATAACCATCAAAGTGAATTTTCTTAATGAGCTTATAAGTATTTTCCTGCGCTATTTTCACGTTTTCTCCAAGTGCCGTTACGCATAAAACCCGCCCACCTGCAGTCATAATTTCCTTTTCATCTTTTCCACCCATGATCGTTCCGGCATGAAAAATATGAAAACTATCATTATCTTCTTGTTCATTAATGAATTCACGCAGGCCATGAACTACATCATTTTTTCTTGGATTTTCCGGATAACCATGTGCAGCCATTACAACGCCAAGTGCAGTACGCTTGTCCCATTCGACATCAACTTTATTAAGCGTTTCATTGATAGCATGCTCAATGAGTGTCAAGAGATCGCTTTTTAAGCGTAGCATAATAGGTTGCGTTTCCGGATCTCCCAGGCGACAGTTAAATTCCAGTACGTTTGCATGGCCATCCGCTGTAATCATTAAACCGGCATAAAGAAATCCGGTGTAGTGGATACCTTCTTGTTTTAATCCGCTAATGACGGGATCAATGATATTGCGCATGATTTGTCCATGTAGATTGGGCGAAATAAAAGGAGCAGGCGAGTATGCGCCCATTCCACCAGTATTAGGGCCCAATTCTCCATCGTAAAGGCGTTTATGATCCTGGCTAGTCGCTAATGGGAGAATATGGAGGCTATCAGTCATGACGATAAAGCTGACTTCGATGCCTTGAAGAAATTCTTCAATAATGATTTCGCAGCCTGCAGCGCCAAGATTTTTCTCAACCAGTATCGAATTAACAGCCGAGTGAGCTTCATCGTAGGTTTGCGCGACAATAACCCCTTTTCCTGCTGCGAGGCCATCCGCTTTAATTACTAAAGGGACTTGCTGTTGGTCTATATACTGATGTGCCAGTTCAGGGTCAGTAAAACTCTCATAAGATGCGGTGGGGATTTGGTGTCGCTGCATGAATTTCTTGGCAAAAATCTTTGAAGTCTCAAGCTGGGCTGCTTGTTGCTTTGGTCCAAAGATTTTTAAGCCGCTGGCCTGGAATGCATCAACAATACCTGCAGCAAGTGGTATTTCTGGCCCGACAACCGTAATTGCAATCTGTTCTTTCCGTACAAATTCGATTAGATCAGGGATTGATGTAATTGGAATATTCTCTAAACCGTGCTCGAGTGCTGTGCCCGCATTACCAGGTGCAACAAACACTTTATGTACGCGCGGTGAAAGACTTAACTTCCACGCTAGCGCGTGTTCTCTACCCCCTCCACCAATAACTAATAGCTTCATGATATAGAGGTTGTTTAATGTCGAAAATGACGGATGCTCGTGAATATCATCGAGATTCCTTGCTCGTCTGCAGCAGCAATAACTTCGTCGTCGCGAATACTGCCGCCAGGTTGAATTATCGCTGTTGCTCCTGCTTGTACAACAACATCTAAACCATCGCGAAAAGGGAAGAATGCATCCGATGCGACAACAGAATTTGTTAGTGTATAACCTGCCTGCTGGGCTTTTATGGATGCGATCCGCGCACTGTCAATCCGGCTCATTTGACCGGCGCCAATGCCAATTGTTTGGCCGTTACGACAAAATACAATAGCATTAGATTTAACAAACTTTGCCGCTCGCCAAGCAAACAATAAATCATCTAACTGCTGTGGGGTGGGTTTTACTTTGGTGACTATAGCTAGACCGGACGCTGTAATATTGGAAGTGTCCGGTGTTTGAACAAGAAGTCCGCCATTAACTCTTTTCAAATCATAGATAGAGTTTTTCATTTGCAGCGGCACAACCAACACCCGGATATTATTTTTTTGCGACAAGAGCTGTTGCGCCTCGGACGAAATTTCCGGTGCAATAATCACTTCAACAAATTGTTTAAGGATAGCTTTTGCAGTGTCCTTGTCGATAACTTGATTAAAAGCGATGATGCCACCAAAAGCAGATACTGGATCGGTTGCGAATGCTAGGTGATAGGCATTTAATATTGATTCTGAAATGGCTATCCCGCAAGGATTAGCGTGTTTTACGATTACACAGGCCGGTTTATCAAATGTTTTAACACACTCCCAAGCTGCGTCAGTATCTGCAATGTTATTATAGGATAATTCCTTGCCCTGCAGCTGTTGATAATTTGCTAAGCTGCCAGAGGTTATGGTCGAATCTCGATAGAATGCCGCTTTTTGATGTGGGTTTTCTCCATAGCGTAAATTCTGTACGATATTGAAATTCAGATTCAGTGATTCTGGGAAATCTTTGTGAAGAAAATTTTCATCCAATGCAGTCAAATAATTACTGATAGCACTGTCATAAGAAGCCGTGTGTGCAAAAGCTTTTTGAGCCAACTTAAAACGAGTAGTCAAACTGATCGATTTATTATTAGCCTCTAGTTCGGTGCAGAATGAAGAATAATCTAGTGGATCGGTGATTACAGTGACCTTCTGATAATTTTTGGCAGCTGCCCGAATCATTGTGGGGCCTCCAATGTCAATATTTTCAATCGCATCAATGAGCGTAGAGTTTTGTTTTGCGATCGTTTGCCTGAATGGATATAAATTCACAATTACCAGTTCTATATTCAGTATAGATGCTTGATCAAGCGCTTGCTGATGATCTGGTAAATCGTTACGTGCGAGAATACCAGCATGAATTTTAGGATGAAGCGTTTTAATTCGACCATCCAACATTTCTGGAAAACCTGTGTAATCACTTGCTTCATGAACGGATATTCCAGCTTCATTTAATAATCTTGCAGTACCGCCCGTCGAGATGATTTTGATACCGCAATAGGTCAATTTTTGAGCCAGGTCAATAATTCCGGTTTTGTCAGAAACACTGATGAGTGCTTGTTTAATAGTCATTTAATTCGATATCGTTTCATTTTTTGCCGTAGTGTATTGCGGTTTATCCCAAGTAATTCAGCCGCTTGCGTTTGGTTGCCATGGGTATGCTGAATGGCAACTTCTATTAAAGGTTTTTCTACACTTTGAATCACCATGCTGTAGATATTTCCCGGTTTTTCTCCATCTAGATCATTGAGATATCCACCTATGGCATTACGTATACATGATGCAATTTCATTCTCCTTTACTGCGCTCATAAACTAATTACTCCCCTCTTTGATGTAACTCAATCTTTGGCCTTGTCTAGCTAATTGGGTAAAAAATTTATTGGTTTCAAAAAGTTGCTGATCACTGGTTTGTAATTGATTCATTGCCTGACGAAAGCCAGCTGATCCTATGAGTCCCTTGGTATACCAAGATATATGTTTACGTGCGATGCGAATACCCGAGTATTCACCATAGAAATGATATAAATCATGAATATGATTGATTAAAACTTGGTGTATATCAGATACTTCAGGTGATTGGAGGTGTTGCCCTGTTGTAAGAAAATGATCTATTTCACGGAAAATCCAGGGTCTTCCTTGCGCAGCACGACCTATCATAATCGCATCCGCTTTAGTATAAGCGAGTATTTGTTTCGCTTTTTCTGGGGTAGTGATATCACCATTTGCAATGACAGGAATTTTAACTGCTGCCTTTACAGCGGCTATGGTGTCGTATTCAGCAGTGCCAGTGTATGCACATGCCCGCGTACGCCCATGAATTGCGAGTGCTTGAATACCCGAGCTTTCCGCAATATGTGCAATAGATAAGGCATTTTTATGTTGTTTATCCCATCCAGTGCGAATTTTAAGTGTTACCGGAATATCGACGGATCTTACTACTGCGATTAATATTTTTTCTACTAATTTTTCATCTTGTAATAGCGCCGAACCGGCCATGACATTGCATATTTTTTTTGCCGGACATCCCATATTGATATCGATAATCTGAGCACCATTTTCTGCATTGTACTGCGCTGCTGCCGCAAGCATCTGAGGATCAGCGCCAGCAATCTGAACAGAAATTGGAGAAACTTCCCCTTCATGGTTCGCTCGCCGTTGCGTTTTTATAGAACCCCATAGCAGTGAGTTGCACGACACCATTTCGGAGACAGCCATGCCAGCACCCATTGATTTGCATAGTTGCCTAAATGGTCGATCGGTAACACCAGCCATTGGAGCAACAATCAATTTATTTTTTAGAATGTGAGAGCCAATTTGCATGAAAACATCTTTGGGAAAGATTATAAATAGTAAGCAGTTAAATCTGATGTTGAGTATTGCTGTTATTTGAACAGTAGTTAGCTTAAAGCTTGGTTAGGGAAATGAAATTGTATATCCTATTACGAGCTTTATTATAACCTTTGTCAAATTGACCGTGGAATAAAGATCGAGAATTATTCTTTTGCGCCAAATATCATACGACGGGCAATAAAACGTTTAAGTGGCGGTACACAATCTAAAGTACTTAAACCGAATCCACAAGCTTGATTGAGTATTTTACTATCATTAGAAAATAACTTAACCAGAGTGTCGGTAAAAGTTCTAACAGAGTTACTGTCCTTTCGTCTTCTTTGAAGGTATTTGGATAACATGGTAGGTGTGCCGAGTTCTTGGGATACATTTTTCGCGTGAATGATTTCACATGCCAATTCATAGGCATCTCTCAGACCCAGATTAAACCCCTGTCCTGCAACCGGATGTAAAGTTTGTGCTGCATTGCCGACGAGCGCTATTCTTTGAGATACGGTGGATGTGGCATACTTAAGCGCTAATGGAAATGCTGATCTTTTTCCCGCGCCAATAAATTTCCCAAGCCTGTCGCCAAAATGTTGGTGTAATTGGAACAGAAAAGACTTGTCATTCAGTTCAGTGATTTCTTTTACAATATCTGGAGCTACGGTCCATACCAGAGAAAAATCCTGATTATTTGGAAGTAGTGCAACAGGTCCATCTGGAGTAAAACGTTCATAAGCGATACCTGTTTGTTTTTTTTCGGCTCTAATATTTGCCACTACAGCCCACTGTTGATAATCATATGATCGATAATTGATGTCGGGTATTTGCTTGATCAGTTGACCGCCATCAGCTAAGACAAGAAGCTTAGCGGTTACGTGTTTTGGTTCTTCGTGATGGTCAAAAAATACATTACCTGAGCTTTCAGTAGTATTGATTCGGGTTACTAAAGCACCAGTAATATAATTGGATTCAGAGATAGTCAATTGCGCATGCATGGCACTAAAAAGATCATGATAATTTACTACATAACCTAATGCAGGAACACCGGCATCCTGAGATTCTAAAATAGTGCGCCCAAAGCTGCCGCGATTAGAAATATGAATTGTTTGAATCGGGGTATTTTTTATTAATCTGTCCCATACTTCTAAGCGCTGCAATATCAGATAGCTGCCATGTGATAATGCCAATGGACGCGGGTCTTCGTCTTTTTCTGGTAACCCGCGAGCTTCAAGAAGTAGACTCGATACCCCGCTATCGCGTAGGCTAAGAGCTAATGCCATGCCCACCGGGCCACCACCCACAATAACGATGTCATAATGATCAATGATCATAAAATTAATTTTTTGAATGGTTATTGGAGTAAGAACTTTATTAGCTTATTAACTATAATCACATAAACTGCCAAGATGCCAACATTAAAATATTCCAATTGATATCTCTCAAATTAGCGGTTTGAATGAGATTCTTTTGTATTTTGTATTAAGGCACGGCCTAATACAGCTCTTGCAAGAATAGCATACTGCACATGGTCTTGAAATGTAATCGGCATGAGAATTCACGGCGAGACAGCAGTAAAAGGATTATATAAATTGTATAATTCTGTCATTCGATTAATAGATACGAAACCGATAAGTTGATTAGGATTCAAGTGGAGTTTTTAGAATCATCTGTGTGAATGTTATTGAATTATCAGAGGGAATTTTTTATGCCAAGATTTTTTATCAAAAAATTTGTACCAGGAATAGTGTTTTTATTTGCCTCTCAAGCTTTCAATGCTTGGTCAGTGAATATTGATGATGAATTGATTACTGCTGCAGAGAAAGGCAATTTTTCTTTGGTTAAGAATATTCTTGATAATCAACAGATAGATTCGCAAGAATTGAGTGCGGCTTTTCTAGTTGCAGTTAATAAAGGAAATTCTGCTATCGTTGAACGATTCCTGCAAGCCGGTGTGGATGTGAATTTAAGAGCAGAGGATGGTTTGTCGGCTTTGATGAGAGCTTCTCGGGATGGTCGTGAACAGGTTGTTGAAATTTTACTGAGAGCCGGTGCTGATGTAGATGCTGCTTCTGAAGGAGATGGCACAGCTTTAGTCTTGGCTGCTGAAAAAGACAGAAGGAAGGTAATTACTTTGTTGTTAGATGCCCAGGCTGATGTAAATGCTAAACGAGACGATGGTATGACTGCTCTCATGCTGGCTGCACGAGAGGGGCACCAACAGACCATTGAAATTTTGGTTAATGCAAAAGCCGAAGTAAATTATCAGTTGGAAAATGGAGCTACCGCGCTAATGCTTGCGGCCCAACATGGTAATTTGAGAGCAGTCTACACATTGATCGCAGCAAATGCCAATCTGGATCTTAAAGCTAGCAATGGAATGACTGCGTTGATGCTTGCCAGTCACTATCGTTATCGGGAGATTGTTGAATTGTTAAGAAAGTCTGGTGCTAATTAGTAAATATCAATTACAAAAATAAAGGAAATTATAAATGAAAGTTTTTGCTGTTTTATTATTTGCCATAGCAGTTTTATTACTTCAAGGTTGCGGTGAAGATGCAAAAAATGATAAATCAGAAAGTAGCTCAATACCAAAACCCATGAGCGAAATCACCAGGATGGGCGAGATCCCGTCTTTCATGAGTGAAGGCTTGACGGAAGAAGAGAAGGCTGAGTTGAAGGAACAAATTATGCCGTCAGGTATTGGTGATGAAAATTTCGCCGAGGAAAAATTTAAGGCACTTATGGAAGACGCAAGAGCTGGAGATCCGGTTGCTCAGAATGGTTTGGGTGTGATGTATTATACCGGTGATGCTGTTTCCAAGACAGCTTCGGGCCAGGTGTTAAACAACGATCCGGAACTTGCGGCCGGATGGTTTTACCGTGCGGCGGAGCAGGGTTATGCCGATGCGCAATTCAATTTAGGGCTTATGTACGCCAATGGTGAGGGGGTGCCTCAAGACATGGAACAAGCTGTCGAGTTATTTAAAAAGGCTGCAGAACAAGGACATGTAGATGCCCAAAATAATTTAGGTGCCATGTACTTTACCGGTGAAGGCGTGGCAAGGAATGAGAAGAAAGCTATCGAATGGTTTGAGAAAGCAGCTGCGCAAGGAAATGAAGAAGCGCGTAGCAATCTGGATGCTATACAGCAATCACAATCTAAGTGATTGTATGGTTTATAGACAGCCCCCGGTTGAGGGGGTGACTGTCATATCAGGTCAGGTTTGACCTGTTACATTCTAACCATTTCTCTTAACTCTTAAGCTATCGTTACCGCCTGTGATAAATATACGTCTTGGATTGCGTGGAGCAACTTGACGCCTTCAGCGATAGGTTTCTGGAATGCCTTGCGTCCGGATATGAGCCCCATGCCCCCGGCACGTTTGTTAATTACGGCAGTTCTAACGGCTTGGTGCAAATCATCACTGCCCGACTCACCACCCGAATTGATCATGCCGATCCGTCCCATGTAACAATTTGCGACTTGATAGCGCACGAGATCAATTGGATGATCTGTTGTGAGTTCGCTATATACTTTAGGGTGAGTTTTGCCGAATTTTATTGCGCTATAGCCACCATTATTGGTAGCCATTTTCTGTTTAACGATGTCTGCGCCAATGGTGACTGCCAGATGATTCGCTTGACCTGTTAAATCGGCGCTCACATGGTAATCTTTGTCTGCAACTTTAAATGCGCTATTACGTGTGTATGCCCATAGTATAGTGGCCATACCCAGATCATGCGCATGTTCAAATGCTGCAGAAACTTCTTGAATTTGGCGACGCGATTCATCCGAGCCGTAAAAAACAGTGGCGCCTACAGCACAAGCTCCCATGTTGAAGGCCTGGTTAACACTCGCAAACATTGTTTGATCAAATTTATTAGGATAAGTCAGTAATTCATTATGGTTGATTTTGAGAATCAAAGGGATTTTGTGTGCATACTGGCGTGACACAATTGCCAATACCCCTAAGGTGGAAGCAACGCCATTGCATCCACCTTGAATAGCAAGTTCAACGATATTTTTGGGATCAAAAAACATTGGATTAGGCGCAAAGGATGCGCCCGCCGAATGTTCGACCCCTTGATCCACAGGCAATAACGATAAATAGCCAGTGCCGGATAAACGTCCGTGATGATAAAGTGCCTGAAGATTGCGCAAAACATTCGGCTTGCGATTGCTCAATAACATCACGCGGTCGACAAAATCGGAACCTGGCAGTTGCAAATTATCTTTAGGTATCGTATTACAAACATGGCCGAGAAGTAATTCGCTTTCATTGCCCAGAATTGCAGTAATATTTGTCATTTTTACTCCTTTAGGGGGATATGATGTTAGGTTTTTAATTCAATCTGATACTTTATAGTGTAGACATCATTTTTGAGAAAAAAGTATTTTCTTTGTCCCATGTTGCACAATCATAAGATTTACTTAACGATTATGTGATTCTTCGGGTTGTTATTGAGTAACTCTGGGATACCAATAATGAACCTATAATTTCTACTCGAAGATCCGCAATTCATTGGGTAGTTTGAATTTGCTGCATCTAATATTATCGTCTTTTCCTCTATGCTTTTGTTGTTAAGTTTTGGATACTATCTATAGCTATAGAATTAATTTTTGAATATTGGATGGATTTTGCATGACATTCAGAGGAAATGCCACCGGTATGCGTATGGAAACAAATTATTATTGATTGTAACATGCTAATTCCATGTTATAAAACATAGTAAATGTTCAGTGAAGTTCCAGATAAAGTAAATAAATAGTGTTATCGTAGATGAACTAAATTTGAAGAATACTTGCGTGAGATTAAATATCCTAGCATTTGTTTTGGGCGTTGGTTGGTTGCAGTACCGAACTGTACTGCCAGAAGTAGAGTGCCTTTGGTTGTTGTTCTCAATGGCAGTTGCAGTTGGATTGTTTGGGTTTTTGCGAGCAGCCACTCATATTGTAATAAGCAGAATCTTGTTTGTAATTTTTTTTCTCGTGTTTGGGTTTTGTTGGGCGGCAATTTTAGCGCACTGGCGTTTGAGCGATTCTCTGCCTCGCGTCTGGGAGCGTAAGGCCATACAAATAGTTGGTGTGATAGCTAATGTGCCGCAAGAAAATAATCGAAGTGTGCGTTTTCAGCTTGACGTTGAGCATGTGAATACTGAAGGTGCGATCGTGCCCAAGCGGATTGCATTGTCTTGGTATAAAGTGCGACAGTCGGGAGCCAATCAGGCAGCATTACCTACGGTTAGTGCAGGTGAGCGTTGGCAACTTACAGTGCATTTAAAACGGCCACATGGCAGCCAAAATCCGCATAGTTATGATTTTGAAAGATGGGCATTGGAGCGCAATATCCGTGCAACTGGATATGTGGGTGTATCGCCTGAAAATCAACGCCTGCAATTGATGGTTCAACGTCCTGCATATTGGATAGCGCATATTCGCGAAGGAATTCAACATCGTTTTGCTGCAAGCTTAGCAAATCAGAATTATGTAGGAATATTGCAAACGTTGGCAACAGGTGATCAGAATGCAATTCCCCGTGATCAATGGCAAGTTTTTGCACGTACTGGAACTAATCATCTCATGGCGATTTCCGGTTTGCATATCACGATGATTTCGAGCGTAGTATTTGCAATGGTATATTGGTTGTGGCGTTGTAGTGCTTATCTGGCATTACGCGTGCCGGCACGGCGTGCTGCTGTGATGGCTGGATTAATTGTGGCTTTTAGCTATGCTGTGCTTTCAGGTTTTGCAATTCCGGCACAGCGGGCATTTTATATGCTGGCGGTGGTGGCGATTGTGCTATGGATGGGGCGTCAGATACCGGCAACTACGGTGTTGGCATGGGCGTTGTTTGGAGTGATATTAATAGATCCATGGGCCATTCTAGCTCCTGGATTCTGGCTATCTTTTGGCGCAGTTGCTGTCATAATGCTATTAACTGTTGGCCGGATCGGGAAAATACATTGGCTCAGCGGTTGGTTGCGGATTCAGTGGGCTATTACGCTGGCTTTAATCCCTTTATTGTTGGCGCTATTTCAACAGATATCCTTAGTATCACCGATCGCTAATGCCATCGCCATTCCCCTGATAAGTCTTATAGTAGTTCCGCTAACATTGCTAGCAACGATACCTGCATTCGATTTTATGTTACCGTTCATCCATGATGTGTTAAGTGTCATCATGGTAATGCTGCAGTCGCTAAGCAATTTGCCGCATGCTGTATGGCAGCAGCACTTTCCGCCAATATGGACGATAAGTGTAGCTACTATTGGAATTCTGTGGATGCTGTTGCCGGGAAGCTTGGGGGTGGGCTTTTTTTCTGGTTTTCCCGCACGTTGGCTGGGCATGGTTGCAGTTTTGCCCATGTTCTTGGTTAAGTTGGATCAACCAAAAACTGGTGATTTGTGGCTGACTGTGCTTGATGTTGGTCAAGGACTTGCGGTCGTGGCACGTACCGAGCATCATGCATTATTATTTGACACGGGCCCTGAATTCGGTGAAACCGACAGTGGTAGTCGCATTATTGTGCCCTTTCTACGCGGAGATGGGATTAGCAGACTTGATGCTATGGTGGTGTCGCATGCTGATTCGGATCATAGTGGCGGTGCGCTATCAGTGTTGAATCAGATGTCCGTTATGCAGCTGTGGTCATCGCTAGATGATCGGCATCCCATAGTGCAGACGGGAATCTTAAAGGACCAGTGTCGCGCGGGACAGATCTGGCAATGGGACGGTGTGCATTTTGAATTTCTGCATCCATTAGAACAGGATTATTTGAACTCAAAACGTAGTACCAATGCAAAAAGTTGTGTACTAAAAATTACATCAGCTCATGGTAGCGTATTATTGCCGGCTGATATTGAAAGGAAAGACGAGTTAGCATTGCTAGCTCGATCCAGTGATAAACTTCCTGCAACAGTATTGATTGCACCGCATCATGGCAGTCATACTTCATCAACCGATGCTTTTGTTCAAGAAGTAAATCCTGCTCTGACAATTTTTACGGTTGGTTATCTTAATCGTTATAGTCATCCGCGCGAAACTGTAACCTTGCGTTATCATAATTCGAGTAGTCAGTTGATGCGTAGCGATAGCGATGGTGCTATTCTGATACGTTTTGAAAATAATGATTGGTCTGTCAATAGCTGGAGAAAATTAAATCGGCGCTATTGGCACGGTAGTTCTGAACTGAATTAAACTTGCAATAGCTCCTTCGAAGCATGGAGCAACTTCCTGCATATTACACTGAGTTATCCAGCTAAGATAAGCTGGTATTGATTAAAGTTATTGGTGTGGCACATCCAGTTGCTACTGGAAACTCGATAGTGTCGAAAACCACAGTAAATGTAGTTCCTACTCCTGGCTCACTGGTGACCTTAATTCTTAATTGATTATTTTCTGCCGCGATCTTAACGATGGATAAACCAATTCCGCTAGTTGCTTTGTTATGGAGTGCTGCTCTAGGAGAATAAAAATATTCGTTGAATATGTTGGGCAAATCTTTCTCTTCGATACCAATGCCATGGTCGGTGATGGTAATGTTAGCGCGCAAATTATTGCGATCTACTTTAGATGAGATTTCAATGCTAGTATTTTGGTGCGAATAGGTAATCGCATTGGTGATGATATTTTCTATAAGTATTTCTAATTGATCGGGGATTACCTTGCAAATAAAATTCTCAATGGATAAATTGAGTGCAACACTTTTAGAACTGGCGACTGGGGTCAGTTTTTCAATACATTTTTGTAAGGCGGATTGAATGTCAACATGCTCGAAAACTGCAGTGTCAAGACAAGTATCTTTCAAACGCTCCAGTCGAAGTAGATCAAGTATTAGGCTAGACATATTTGTTGCCCGGTGATCAATTTGCTCTAGTGCAGTACTTATCTCAAGTGTTGTTTCACCCAAATAACCTTCTTTGATTAAATTTATTTTGCTGCGAATAGCATCAAGCGGGGATTTAAGTTGATGCGTGATCAATAACGCATATTGATCTTTCTCAACTTGTGCTTGGTTGATTTTCCTGTATGCATCGAGAAGGTGGCGCTCATGTGCGCGAACGATTAGAGAAAGTCTTGAAACAACATACCAAACGACAAAAAAAAGTATATCAAGGAAAAACATCCATATCAAAGCGCCATCTATGCGAGCACTTTCAGACAAAAATTGACTGTTTATCAGTGTAGAAAGCGGTGCTTGAGTAATTAGAAAGTTATCAATTATGATGACGATCGAATCCATGAAGCAGACCAGGATTGTTACATACAGGCTTTCACGGGTAGAAAAAAAGATACAGGCAAGAGCAATATGTAGTACGTAGAAAAAAGAAATTGGTGTGGAAGTGCTGCCAATATAATGCACGACGACTGACAAGCAGATCAGGTCAACAATAATCTGAACCCATAAATTTATCGAAGGCGAGTTATATTTGCCTGGTTTGCAATGATCTAGCGCGAAGATGTAAGCAATATTGGCTACAATCAGTACGATAATAATGGCGATAGGCCATTTTTGCTGTTCGCTGATGCCTAATTGCATCAGCGCATCTGATGCTGATAGCATCAGGATTTCAAAGAAAACCAGTATAGCAACCAGTATCCAGCGGAAAGTTATGAACCAACGGATATTGCTGATTAAAACATCGTCGCTAAGTTTTAACTTATCTCCCTTTATTTCAAGCAATACGCTTTGAGTATTCGCCTTATCCCAAGAGAATTCAGTGCTTGCCATACTATTATTATTGAGTATTGAAAATTATGCAGCCTCTCCTGCTTTCTTCAAGCGTTCATTAATCGTTGCCATGAGACTAATCGGCTCAACTGGTTTCTCCATAATGCAAACCCATTCATGTGAACCATCTTCAAGATATGGCCGAATCATGTCACCTAACGATGTCAGAAAAATAGTCTGAATTTGCGGATATTGCTTGTGAATTTTTGCATAAGTTGTCAGCCCGGCATCCATGGATTCAACCATAACATCCAGAATAGCCAAATCTGGCTTTTTTGTTTCATCTTGTAATGAATCGATAAACTCCTGCATTGACAAATAGCTATCTACTTCATATCCATGTTTAAATAATATGCGCTGAACTGATTCACGAATATCTGAATCGTCGTCAACGTGGGCAATTCTTGGTGGCATAATAATTGATTCTCCTTGCTTAAATTCTTTCTTGGAAACCACGATTTAGAAGCAGTTAGAATAAACCGTTCGTTTATCGAGGTTATTGTTGAGTTGATCATATCGTAGCACATGTGAATAATGTGTGAAATGTGAATATCGGCGATATATCAGAAAAATATAATCTTCTGAAATAATTAGCTTACGAAAGCTCTGAATATATTCTCTTTAGCCGGGCAGTTGCACTTATTATACGAATGAATGAATCCAGTAGTGACTATTGAATGTAAGTGACTCGTGCTATGGTATTAACAGCATGGAAATGTTGTATATTGAGTCTTAGTGAATCGTTGGTTCTGCTTCTCGAAATATCGCATCAATAGCCAGTGCATCTAAGCGATATTCGCGATTGCAGATATCGTCGCTGACAATGACCTCACCAAATTCTTTCAAAATCGAATTAACTTCTTTGCGCCCTAGTGAACGAAGCATGGCATAAATCTTTGCGGGATCCTCTTGGCAGCCGTATTGAACGGATTGAGCATTAAAAATGCGGATAGTTTCTTCATAAAATAAACGTGTCAAGATTTCTTCTGCGGTTAGATCAAATGGCTCATGGTTGTGGATTGTATTTGCTAGAGCTTCGGTGCGTATCCAGCCATCGGCATCCTGCAAGTCAGTGTTTGGCAGTTTTTGCAGTAACAAGCCAAAAATGGCATTGTTAGTGGTAACTAAAAATAAACGTGATGGCAACTGATCAGATTGCCTGAAGTAATGTTCAAAAATTTCAGCAACATTTTTACCATCAAGCGGAACAATGCTCTGATAAGATTCGCGCATTGATGGCTTGTCGAGTGTAATGAGTAGATGACCATGGCCAAGCAAATCTGGAACTGATTGCACTTCGACGGTTTGCTCACATTTTGCCATGCCACGCAAGTGCAGACTCTCAGTGCAATCCAATAACAGCATAGAGATAGGGCCGCTACTCGTTAACTGAATGGTCAAACGCCCTGTTTGCTTGAGGTTCTCACCCAACAACAAGGTAACCGCACTCATTTCGCCTAACAGCTGTGTGACAGGTTGAGGATAGTTGCGTCCGGATAACATTTCCTGCCAGACGGAATCGAGATGCACGACTGCGCCACGTATATCCAAATTTTCCAGCAAGAAGCGTTGTACATAATTGCTCATTATTAAACCTTTAATTGTAAGAATTGATCGATGTTATGAGTGGGCATTTTGCAATGCTACCCAAGCCTGACCGAGCGCAATAGCGCTATCGTCAGGTTGTAATTGTTGTGAAAAAAATAAATTAAAGTCAGGTGTGGTCAATTGATTGATTAAGCCATGTCGCAGAACCGTATTGTGAAAACAACCGCCACCAAATGCCAGATTGAAAACTTGAAGTTTTTCTACAGTTATTTTAACCCAAGTTGCTAGTCCTTCAATTAATGTGGCGTGAAATAGGGCAGCAGCGTATGGAAGGTTTTGTTTTAAATCATGGTCGTCGATTAAAGTCATTAATAATGGAGAGAAATCCAAATTATTTTTTTCTGTGATTTGATAACCATTAGTCATGGCAAGTACCGATCCATGTTGTGCAGCCAGTCGCTCTAATTGAAGCGCTGCCTGTGCTTCATAAGATTGAGTGAGACAGACACCGAGAAGTCCTGCTGCAGCATCGAATAATCTTCCCATGCTAGAAGTCTGTGGGCAATTCAAGCTTTTGGTCAGCATGTCGGTGACAGTTGCAGCAGCAGATTGATCAGCAAAACGTTGTGTAATATCTTCGCTACGATTTAAACGAGCTAGTGCAGCTGCAGCCATACGCCAAGGCTCTTGTGCAGCTAGATCCCCGCCTGGCAGAGCTAATGTTGTTAAATGGCCCAGCCGCTCGGATCGGGCACCGTCCACCATTAATAACTCGCCACCCCAAGGGGCGTTATCAATTCCTAATCCTACACCATCCAGCGCCAGAGCTATTACCGATTGAGTAAGTTGATGCTCAGCGCAGATAGCGCCAATGTGAGCGTGATGATGTTGTACGGCGAGTAGTGGTAGTTGCTGTTGCTCAGCAAAAGTTTGAGCAAAATGAGTGCTGTAAAAATCCGGGTGTAAATCGTGCGCAACTAGTTCAGGTTGAATCGAATAATTTTTACACATGCGGTACACGGTTTGATCTAGTAGTTGTCGGGTATTCGCTGTTGCTAAATCTCCGATAAGAGGTGAGATATATGCGTTGTTTTCTTGCGTCAGACAAACGGTATTTTTTAACCAGGCGCCACAAGCCAAAATAGCGGGTCCACTGATTGCTAGCGGAATAATAATGTCTGTTTGGTTAAACAAGTGTCGAATTGGTTTATGTTTGGTATTGGGCTGTGGATGAAATAGCAAGACGGTTAGCTTCAATCCAATCAGCCCAGACTTGTATGCCACTACCATGCATAGCTGAGATTTGAATTACTGGCAAACCGGGATGAATGCGATGCGCATATTCAATTGCCAAATCGACATCAAAAGATAAGTATGGTAATAAATCGCATTTATTTAACAGCAATAGATCAGCCACATGAAACATATCAGGATACTTAAGTGGTTTGTCTTCACCTTCGGTAACCGACAATATAACTACTTTATATGCCTCACCCAGATCAAAGTTGGATGGACAGACTAGATTACCTACGTTTTCAATAAACAAAACACTATTTTGTTGTGGCGATATTTGCTGCAGTGCTTGCTGCACCATAAATGCATCTAGGTGACAACCTTTACCCGTATTAATTTGTGTTGCTGAAATACCCGTTTCACGAATACGCGCGGCATCATGATTGGTTTGTTGGTCGCCTTCGATTACAGTGATTGGTAATTTATTACGAAGTATTTCAATAGTATTGACTAAGAGGGTGGTTTTACCTGAACCGGGACTGGAGAGCAAGTTGAGTGCGAGGATGTTTTGCTCAGATAGAAAACGGCGATTCTCATTGGCGTATTGGTTGTTTCTTTCCAGAATGTCGCGTTCTATTTTGATCATTCTGGCCTGACTCATGCCGGGTGCGTGCGCAGTGACGAGACCTGTTCCGAAAGCAAGTGTTTCTGAGGAGCGGTTGTTTTTAATCGGCAATGATGGAGTATGATCGCGAATATTAGAATGTTTCAGTGGACGGAACTGAATTGGTTTCTCAAGATGAGTTGATTGAATCGTTTTTCCATTAATGCGTGTTTGTCCGATGCTGCATCCACAAGTCGTACACATATGATCCTCTTTACTCAGCTTCTAATTCTTTGATTTTCATTTCGCGACCTTGAGTGACTTTCAATGTATTATAACTACCACAATGTGAACAGGCCTCATAATAGGTTGTAATCAAGCTGCTGTGATTGCATTGTGTGCATACTGCCTGCCCAGCAATTTCTATGATTTCTAACTTGGCTTGCCGGGCGATGCTATCTTGTGTTACCACATCAAAATAAAACCGTAATGATCCTTGCTCAACGCAAGCTAGTTTACCAATCTCCAGCCATACAGTTTTAACCTTTGTAAGTTGATGTTCGGTCGCAGTTTCCTCGATAATTTGTAATAAATTTTCAGCGAGCGAAAGTTCATGCATGCCATATTTTACTGGATTATTAAAAAGTCATTGTAATAAGTGATCATGGTATCGCTAAAACGCGCTCTTGGGATGTTAGCAAGTATTTGGTTGCCAGCGCCAGTTCATCTTGAAGTGCGAACATTTGTCCGGACGCAAGGTTAAGCAGCATTTAGCCGCAATTCATAGCCTATGAGAAATGAATTGTTGCTAGTTGAAAATTGCTCCTGGTTATTAACTACTTCGATATATCTAAACGCGGCCTAACTTCATTGCTTGATTCATTTCTAACAGTCCTCTATAGTTCTGAAAAGATATCAAATGTCAGATTAAATTCAAAATCTTACAAATTGCATAAAGAGCCTGGCATGATATAAAAAATGTCCCTAATAAATTTAGTTAGGTCCAATAAATAATAGGTTGCGCGACTTTGAAATTAAATTGATTCCAACAATTGTGATTTATAATGCTCAATTAGTTCATAACACATTATTTTGCTTTAGATTTTCAAGATATGGCTGAAACAGTATCTCAATTGAAGTGGACTAAATTGGCTTGCTTGTATGAAAGCTCACACGACATGTTGAGAATTCATTTTATTGACGAATTGTGCCCAAAGTTGATAGAGAATATAAAAATGATAGGGTATTTGCCCGATCAAATTTTTCCCTTTATCGATATCGATGATAAAAGCTACAGAGAGAGCAGCGTTTTACACACGCTGGATCATAAATTTTCTATTTCGATAATGACGAATGGCAGAATTCGTGGACAGATAGGAATATCTTCTAAAGACATTGGTGTTATTTCTTTGTTTGAAAATGAACATGCAATCTTTCTGCAGAGCATAGCCGATGATCTGGGTTTATGGCTGGAACGAAATTGGCTTTTGGATAAAAAAACAGGGCGGATTCAAGAACCAACTGCAACAGTTAATGTTTAGTAGCAATTATGGCGAGCTCCATATTATGCAGGAGCTCATTGTAAACCTCTATCGGAGATCGGAACCCGAGCGATTTTCTTGGACGGGTATTCAGGCTCCATG
>RRZT011678488.1_pt1 | contig 18367 bp, 14 predicted proteins | sample 2165551 | NCBI WGS metagenome assembly RRZT01 (sample SAMN10456910, study PRJNA506462) | wastewater metagenome | biome: wastewater; feature: sludge; material: wastewater sludge; isolation source: wastewater sludge with Escherichia coli K12::gfp cells carrying plasmid... | place: USA: Moscow, Idaho...
CCAGCCGGGGACCAACCATACACGGACTTTTCGGCCGCGCACAAATCGGCGAGTTGACTCACGCTAGATGCCCGCGTAGGTCGATTCGTTGACTCATCTCAACATGCCCGCGTAGCGGCACGCTACCGGGATGGAGTTGACGATGGCCCAGCGCAAAGCGATCACCACGGCCCAGGCGAAGGCATGGACGAAGGCGACCAAAACGGAGAAAGCAGCGATCCTGGACGCGGTGGTCCAGGTCACCGGCTGGCACCGCGACCACGCCCGCAAGATGCTGCGCCGAGCCGCGGCCGGCGACCCGCCGACACCACGCACCCCGCGAGAACCGGTGCGCCGCTACAACGCCGACGTCACCCAAGCCCTGGTGCGGTGCTGGGCCCTGCTCGACGGGATCGCCTCGAAACGCCTCGCAGCAGCCTTGCCACGGCTGCTGGCCGCGCTGGAACGCCTCGACCGACTCGAGATGAGCGTCGAGGCCCGTGACCAACTCCTGACCATGTCCCCCGCCACCATGGACCGGCACCTGCAGCCGTACCGGCAAGGACTGATCGCTGCAAACGGCATCGCTCACACCAAACCCGGCTCGTTGTTGAAGTCCTCGATCCCACTCAAGACCTGGGCCGAGTGGAACGACACCGAACCCGGGTTCATCGAGATCGACCTGGTCGGCCACGAAGGCGGCGACAACAACGGCGCCTTTCACTACAGCCTCAACGCCACCGACATCGCGACCGGCTGGACCGAAACCTGCACCGTCAAGAGCAAGGGCGAACGCATCGTCGCCGCTGGCCTCGACCAACTCATCAACCGATTCCCGTTCCTGATCCTGGGAATCCACTCCGACAACGGATCCGAGTTCATCAACCACCACCTCGCCCGCTACTGCGAGCTCCGCCAGATCACCTTCACCCGCGGCCGGCCCTCCCACTCCAACGACCAAGCCCACATCGAGCAAAAGAACTGGTCGATCGTGCGCCGCGCCGTCGGCTACTGGCGCTACGACACCGCCCGCGAACTTGACCTCCTCAACCACCTCTGGCCCGCCTGGAACACCCGCAACAACCTGCTGATGCCCAGCCAGAAACTGATCTCGAAAACCCGCCACGGCGCGAAAGTCACCAAACGCCACGACACCGCCACAACCCCAGCCGACCGGCTCCTTCGCGACCACCCCGACACGCTCACCCCAGCCGAGCACGCTGCCCTCCACGACCGCCTCGACACCGTCGACCCCATCGAACTCGGCGACCAGATCGCTGTGATCCAAGGCAACCTGCTCGAACTCGCCAAACGCCGCGGAGCCGTCCAGCGACGCGCGAAACGCAACCACGTCTACCTCTCCCGCACCAAAATCACGCGGGCATCTTCAGATGAGGCAACGACTCAAACCAAGCGGGCATCTTGACATGAGGCAACGGGCCGGGTGGACGAACTCGGCGTACCGGGAGGTGAGCTCGAGCAGTCGGAAGTAGTAGTCGAGCGCTTCGAGGGGCTCTCCCCCGAGGAGCAGCGTCTGGTGCTGCTCGTAGCGGGCGCTCGCCATGAAGTGGGGCACCTCGAGCCGCTCCGCTTCCCGGTACAGCCCCTCGAAGGCGGTCACCCGCCCCCTTGAGAGCGGCAGGTCGCTCAACTCCTGGCGATGGTCGATGAGGGCCCGCAACTCATCGGCACTGTCGCCGTCGAGTCGCTGAAGGTCTTCGTAGCTGATCATCGGGTCTCCTGGTCGGCGTCCTGGGTGCGGCGTCGGTCGGCGCCGTCGACCCATCCCGGTGCAGGCGGGCCCGCGACGGTGGGGAGACGGGTGGCCGTGGAGACGCTGACGACACCCAGGTGACCGTGCGCTCCCGACATGCGGGAGACGCTAACAGTCCCGGGGATCACAGGGCGACGGTCAGCGCAGCGACCCGTAGGTCGACTTGGCCTTTTCTAGTGCCGAGACGTAGCCCTCCCGCTCGTAGGCGTCGGTCGGCGCGTCCTGGGGAACCGCGAGCAGTCCACGGGCCTTGTCCAGGGGGATCTCGTGCGAGTTCAGCCAGCGGTCGAGCCCCTCGACGAGAACCTGTGCGTAGGCGGGTCCGCGTCGCACGAGCGACGAGGTGGTCATCACGACGTCGGCACCGGCCAGGATGTAGCGCACGACGTCGTCTGCCGTGTCGACGCCGGTCGTGGCCGCCAGTGACGCGGAGAGCCGGTCGTGCAGCACCGCGATCCAGGTGCGGGGAAGCCTGCCCTCGATCGGGGTCGAGAGCGAGACCCCCGACTCGACCGAGACGCGCTCGATATCGATGTCTGGCTGGAGGAACCGGTTGAACAGGACCAGCGCGTCGGCGCCGGCGGCGTCCAGCCGGAGCGCCATGTTGCCCACCGACGAGAAGTACGGGCTGAGCTTCACCGCGACGGGGATCTCGACCGCCGACGTGACGGCGCTGAGGATCTCCAGGTGCCGCTCCTCGACGTCGGCCCCCGACATCGTGATGTCACCGGGGACGAAGTAGATGTTCAGCTCGACGCCGGCGGCCCCGGCGTCCTGGAGCCTGCGCGCGGTCTGCGTCCAGTTGCCGACGCTCGCCCCGTTCAGCGAGGCGATCAGGGGGACGTCGATGGCTCGCGCCCCCTCCTCGACGAGCCGCAGATACGCCGAGCTGGCGTCGCGGTTCGACTGCGGCACCGTCGGGAAGTAGCTCATCGCCTCGGCATTGGCATCGTCGTACAGGTCCTCAAGGATCGCGGTCTGCTCGGCCTCCCTGCGCAACTGCTCCTCGAAGAGGGAGTACATGACGACGGCCCCGACTCCCCCGTCCGCCAGTGCCCGGATACCCTCGACCGACTGCGACAGCGGGCCGGCCGAGGCGACGACGGGGTTGCGCAGCTGCAGCCCCATGTAGGTGGTGCTCAGATCCATGGTCAGTCCCTCCTGGGGTCGGCTGCGAACCGGTCGGCGCCGCGCAGCGCGAGCTCTTCGTACTCTTCCCACCGCCGGTCGACCTGCGCCTGGGCGAGATCGATCAGGCGGGCCGCCTCGTCCGGGTCGGCGGCCTTGAGCACCTTGTAGCGCAGCTCCGCCGAGCGGTACTTCTCCAACGACATGCGCGGCCGCGGCGAGTCGAGCAGGAAGGGGTTTCCTCCCGCGTCACGGATCACCGGGTTGTAGCGCATCAGCGGCCAGTGGCCGGAGTTGACGGCCTTGTACTGCTGGTCGAGGCCCTTGCGGATGTCGTAGCCGTGCGCGATGCAGTGGCTGTAGGCGATGATCAGGCTCGGGCCGTCGTAGGCCTCCGCCTCACGGAACGCCTTGAGTGGCTGCTGGGGGTCGGCGCCCATCGCCACGCGGGCCACGTAGACCGAGCCGTAGGCCATGGCCTGCATGGCCAGGTCCTTCTTGTTGCTCTGCTTGCCTCCGGAGGCGAACTTCGCCACCGCACCCAACGGCGTCGACTTGGAGGCCTGGCCGCCCGTGTTGGAGTACACCTCGGTGTCGAGCACGAGGATGTTGACGTCGCGGCCCGAGGCGAGCACGTGGTCGACGCCGGAGCTGCCGATGTCGTAGGCCCAACCGTCGCCTCCGACGATCCACACCGAGCGCCGCACGAGGGTGTCGGCGACGCTGCGCAGGTCCGCGATCAGGGGGCCGTCGAGCTCGCCGAGCCTGGCCTTGAGCCGGTCTACCCGCTCGAGCTGGACCGCGAGCTCCGAACCCTGCAGCTGCTCGGAGCCGAGGATCGCGTCGACGAGTTCGTCGTCGTCGACCAGGTCGCGCACCTCGGCCAGGCGTGCCCGGGCGAGGTCGGCGTGCAGGTCTGCGGCCAGCCGGAGGCCCAGGAGGAGCTCGGCGTTGTCCTCGGACAGCGAGTTGGACCAGGCGGGGGCGCGGGCCATGGCGTTCTGTGCCCACGGCGTGGTCGGCAGGTTGCCGCCGTAGATCGAGGAGCAGCCGGTGGCGTTGGCGATGGTCGCCCGGTCGCCGAAGAGCTGGCTGAGCAGCTTCAGGTAGGGCGTCTCCCCGCAGCCGGAGCACGCGCCGGAGAACTCGAACAGCGGCTCGAGGAACTGGGTTCCCCGGACGGTGCCGAAGTCGACCCTCGAGCGGTCGTTCTCGGGGATCGACTCGAAGAACTCGACTGCGCGTCGATCGGCCTCACGCTCGAGCTTCGGCTCGAGGTTGATGGCGCGCCGGGAGGGCTGGTCGATCGGCTTGACGGGGCAGGCCTCGACGCAGAGCCCACAGCCGGTGCAGTCCTCGACGTAGACCTGCAGGGTGTACCTGGTCGAGGGTAGGCCGGCAGCGTTCAGTGGGGCGCTGAGGAAGCCGTCGGGCGCGCCGTCGAGCTGGGCGTCCGGGTAGGACTTGGCGCGCAGCACGGCGTGCGGGCAGACGAAGGCGCAGTTGCCGCACTGGATGCAGTTGTCCGCGTCCCATTCCGCGACGATCTCCGAGATGTTGCGCTTCTCGAACCTCGTGGTTCCCGACGGGTAGGTGCCGTCGGCAGGCAGCGCGGACACGGGCAGGTCGTCGCCGCGGCCCTCGAGCATCGTGGCGGTGACGGTGCGCACGAAGTCGGGTGCGTCACCGGGCACAGGCGGGATGAAGCCGTGGCTCGACAGCTCGTCCGCCGGTTCAAGGCGGTGCAGTTCCGCGAGCGCCGAGTCGACGGCGAGGTGGTTCTTGCGGACCACCTCCTCGGACTTGCGGGCGTAGGTCTTGCTGATCGCCTGCTTGATCTTCGCGATGGCCGCCTCGCGCTCCATGACTCCGGAGATCGCGAAGAAGCAGGTCTGCAGGATCGTGTTGGTGCGCGACCCGAGGCCGGCCGCCCGGGCGACCTTCCCCGCGTCGATCACGTGGACGTTGATCCCGAGCTCGAGGATCTTCGCCTGCATCTGATTCGGCAGGTGGCGCCAGGTGTCGGCCCCGTGTGGCGAGTTGATCAGCAGTGTCGTGCCGGGGCGGGCGAACTCGAGCACGTCGACCCGCTCGAGGATCGACCAGTGGTGGCAGCCGACGAAGCCCGCCTTGCTGACGAGGTACGGCGCCCGGATCGGGTTCGGCCCGAAGCGCAGGTGCGAGACGGTGCGCGAGCCCGACTTCTTCGAGTCATAGACGAAGTAGCCCTGGGCGAACGTCTCGTCCTCGGAGCCGAGGATCTTGATCGTGTTCTTGTTCGCGCCGACGGTGCCGTCCGAGCCGAGGCCGTAGAACACGGCGCGCAGCGTCTCCGGGTCCTCGAGGTCGAGGGTGGGGTCGTAGTCGAGCGAGAGGTGGGTGACGTCGTCGTGGATGCCGACGGTGAACCTCGGCCGGGGAGCCTCGAGGGCAAGCTCGTCGAAGACCGCGGCCACCATCGCGGGCGTGAACTCCTTCGACGACAGTCCGTAGCGTCCGCCGATGGTGATCGGGAGCGCCTCGCGTCGGCCGGAGGCGACGGCCTCGGACAGCACGCTCGTCACGTCGAGGAACAGGGGCTCGCCCGAGGCGCCCGGCTCCTTGGTGCGGTCGAGCACGGCGATCCGGCGCACGCTCGCGGGAAGCGCCTCGAGGAAGGCCTCGGCGGGGAACGGGCGGTAGAGCCGGATCTGCAGCGCCCCGACCCTGCCACCGTCGGCGTTGAGCCGGTCGATGACGGGCGTGATCGCCTCGATGCCGGAGCCCATCACGACCACGACCCGTTCCGCGTCGGGCGCCCCGTGGTACTCGACCAGCCGGTATCGCCTGCCGCTCAGCTCGGCGAAGCGTTCCATCGTCTCGGCGACGATCCCCGGCACCCGCGCGTAGAACGGGTTGGACGTCTCGCGGGACTGGAAGTAGGTGTCGGGGTTCTGGGCCGTTCCCCGGATGAACGGGTTCGCGGGGCTGAGGGCGCGGGCCCGGTGCTCCAGCACCAACTCGCGCGGGATGAACTCGCGCAGCTGGTCGTCGCTGAGCTTGGTCATGGTGTTGAGCTCGTGGGAGGTGCGGAACCCGTCGAAGAAGTGCACGAACGGCAGGCGGCTGAGCAGGGTCGCCCGGTGGGCGATGGCTGCCATGTCGTGCGCCTCCTGGACGGAGGCGGAGCTGAGCAGGCACACGCCGGTCTGGCGCACCGCCATCACGTCCTGGTGGTCGCCGAAGATGGAGAGCCCCTGCGTGGCGAGCGAGCGCGCGGCCACGTGGAACACCGTCGAGGTGAGCTCACCCGCAATGCGGTACAGGTTCGGGATCATCAGGAGCAGAACCTGGGACGCGGTGAAGGTCGTCGACAGGGCGCCGCCCTGCAGCGCGCCGTGCATGGCCCCCGCCGCTCCTCCCTCGGACTGCATCTCGATGACGGTGGGGACCTGACCCCAGACGTTGGCCCTGCGATGGGCCGACCATTCGTCTGCCAGTTCGGCCATGGTCGAGCTCGGGGTGATCGGGTAGATCGAGCAGAGCTCGCTCACCCGGTATGCGACATCGGCCGCGGCCTCGTTGCCGTCGATGATGGCCTTCATCGGTTGTTCTCCTGGATCATCTCGATGGCGTGCACGGGGCACTGCTCGTAGCAGGTGGCGCATCCGGTGCACCGCTCGTAGTCGAAGCGGTACCGGTTGCCCTTTCCGAGCTTGATCACCGCGTCCTCGGGGCAGGCGCCGAAGCACCCGTCACACTCGAAGCAGTTACCGCAGCTGAGGCAGCGGCGCGCCTCGAACTCGGCCTCCGCGTCGGTCAGGCCTGCGACGACCTCGCCGAAGCCCTCCATCCGCTCGTCGATGGCCGCCTCGAGCTGCTGCCTGCGGGCGTGGTCGCCGAAGTACCACACGTTCATCTGGTCGATGCCGACGACGGGGTGCTTGGTTGGCTGGACCCATTCCTCGGTGTTGAGCCAGGCGTCGATCCGCTTCGCCGCCTTCTTGCCGTGCCCCACCCCGATGGTGACCGTGCGGTCGGAGGGGACGGCGTCGCCGCCCGCGAAGATGCCGGGCACCGCCGTCATCAGGGAGTGCGGATCGACGTCGACGACATCGTCGTGGAAGCTCATGCCGGGGATGGCGTGCAGGAAGTCGGTGTCTGCCCGCTGGCCGAGCGCGAGGATCACGGTGTCGGCGGCGAGCTTCTCGTAGCGACCTGTCCCGACCGCCTTGCCATCCTCATCGAGTTCCATGATCTCGACGGTCAGGTCGGCCTCGTCCATCGAGGTGATGGTGCGCAGCCAGTTCATCTTGACGCCCTCGGTCTGGGCACCCTCGCGCTCGTCCTCGTGGGCTGGCATCTGGGCCTCGGTGCGCCGGTAGACGACCACGGACTCCTCGGCGCCGAGGCGCCGGGCCACGCGGGCGGCGTCCATTGCGGTGTTGCCGCCACCGTAGACCGCGACCTTCCTGCCGATCACCGGGCGCTCCCCGGAGGCGACGTCGCGCAGGAAGCTGACGGCGTCGACCACGCGGGATGCGTCGGCCGACGGGATGTCGACCCGCTTGGAGATGTGGGCTCCGACGGCGACGAAGACGGCGTCGAAGTTGCCCTCGGCCTGCATAGAGAGCAGGTCCTTGATGGGCGTGTTCTGCCGGAACACGACGCCCAGGTTGCGCAGCCGGTCGATCTCGGCGTCGAGGACGTCACGCGGCAGCCTGTACTCGGGGATGCCGTAACGCATCATGCCGCCGGGGAGGTCGCCCGCGTCGAAGATCTCGACGTGGTGGCCGAGCCGGGTCAGGTGATAGGCGGCTGAAAGCCCGGACGGGCCCGCGCCGACGACCATGACCCGCCTGCCCGAGACCCGGCGTGGCTTCGGGAACTGCCAGCCGTTGGTGATCGCGAGATCGCCGAGGTACCGCTCGACCGAGTGGATGGACACCGCCGAGTCGAGATCCTTGCGGTTGCACGCCGTCTCGCACGGGTGGTAGCAGACGCGGCCGTGGATCGCGGGAAAGGGGTTGTCGGTGACGAGTTGGCGCCAGGCCGCCTCGGCCTCGCCCGCCTTGATCAGGCGCAGCCACTCCTGGATGTTCTCGCCGGCCGGGCAGCCCGCGTTGCACGGCGGGAGCAGGTCGAGATAGATGGGTTTGCGCGATCGGACGGGGGCCACGCGGCCCGCTGTGTTGATGAGGTCCGGTTGGACCGTCATGTCCTTTCGTTCCGGCGCCATTGCCTGTCCCCTCCTGAGTGGATCTACTACAGGTCATAGTAGAACGGCGCATCGGTCCGCGGTCCAGTGGGGACGGACAAGCCTGCACACCGACGCCCTCCCGACCAGCCTCACGCCCACCCTTGGCCGGGCAGGAGCACCTGCCGTGGGCATGAAGAAGGCCCACCCCGTTACGGGGTGGGCCGTGCGTCGGAGAGCCGGCTCAGGCCTGCTTCTTCGCCTCCGCGATGGCGGCGTCGACGTCGAGCTCCTTGACCTGCTCGACGAGCGAGTCGAGCTGCTTGCCGCTCAGGATCCCGGCCTGGCGGAACACCAGCTGGCCCTTCTTGAAGGCCATGATGGTCGGGATGGACTGGATCTCGAGGGCGGCGGCCAGGTCACGGGCGTCCTCGGTGTCGACCTTCGCGAAGACGACGTCCTCATAGCGTCCGGAGGCGTCCTCGTAGATCGGCGAGAAGCGCTTGCATGGCTGGCACCAGTCGGCCCAGAAGTCGACAAGGACGATGTCGTTGTCGGTGACGGTGCTCTCGAAGTTCTCGGTGGTCAGTGCGGTGGTCGCCATGTGCGGCCCCTTTCGTCGTCAGGTCTCGGTGCGTCATCGGGTACAACGCCCGGCACGCTCGCGCTATTCCTTACGCCTCCACACTAAGGGGCGCTTCAAGGCCTGTGTCGAACCGGTGCAGAACCAGTTCGCCTTCGGGCTCATCCGCGCTGACGCCCCGGATGGTGTGCGCCCTGGCCACCTGGTCGAAGCCGAGCCGGGCGTGCAGCACGAGCGAGGCGGCGTTGCGGACGTTGGTGAAGTAGTACACCGCCGCTGCGCGCTGCGAGACCCAGTCGAGCCGAGCGAGCGTCAGCGCGGTGCCGACGCCCCTGCGCCGCCATGCCGGGTCCACGACGATGCCGCCAAGGTAGTATCCCGCGGGCGCGGGCGGGTCGTCGTCGACGTGGAGGTGCGTCTTGGCGACCCCGATCAGGGCACCGTCGCCCTCGATCGCGACCAGGCAGCAGCGGTCGGGGTGCGGCGCGAGCACGGAGGCAGGCCATGGCGCCCGGTCCGCCCGTTCACACAGGCGGGCGACGCCCTCGGCGTCGCCGAGGTCGGCGGCGCGCAGGGTGAACCGGAGGCTCACTTGATGGCGATGATGCGCCGCATCGGCAGGGGGATCCTGACCGGTCCGTTGACGAGCCGCTGCCGCAGGAAGTCGATGGCGGTGCCCGCCCGCTCGACCTCGACGGGGGCGCGGAGGCCTGCGACGAGCGCTTCAGCGTCCTTCTCGTCCGTCACCTCGAAGTAGTACTTCGCGCGGGCGTCCTCGGCCTTGGTGAGCCCGACCGCCGCGAGCGCCTCCTTCGCCTTGAACTCGGTGGTGCCGGGCAGATGGGGTGGGACGCGCAGGTAGCTGGCAAGCCGGGAGATCAGCCGCAGGTCGTCGAGATTCGCGGGCCTCAGCGACGGAGTCAGCGCCGCGAAGATCCCGCCCGGGCGCAGCACGCGGGCCGCCTCCGAAAGGAACCGTGGCCGGTCAGCGACGACGCCGATGCCGAGCGAGGTGACCACCGCGTCGAAGGAGTTGTCGGCGAACGGCAGGTAGGAGGCGTGCCCGAGCACGAGGGGTCCGCGACCACGGGCCGCGGCGGCGGCGAGCTCGGACTCGGAGCGGTCGAGGCCGATCACGGTGCGCCCCGGCTTCTCGAGCCGCTCGATCATCGCGCCTGCGCCGCAGGCCAGGTCGAGCACGAGCTCTGCCGAAGACGACACCGCCCGTGCGAGCCATTCGTAGGCGGTGCGGCCACCACCATAGGAGCGAGAGAGGACCACCTCCATGGCGCCCGGGGTGCGGCCGCCGAACCACTTCAGCGTGCCGTCCACGTCAGGCGACCGCTTCCACGAACAGCAGTTCCGCCGCGAACGGCGTGAGGTCGAGCACCCTCTCGCCGATGGTGACCTGCACCCCCTCGGCGTTGCGGGCCGCCTCGAAGCGGACGCCGGGGCGCAGGCCTGCCGCGGCCAGTTCGCTGAGGATCTCGGCGTCGGCCTGGATGTTCTCGCTCATCCTGCGCAGCATGAAGGGGCGCACGTCGGTGGCCACGACGTCGGCGAGCGGTTCGGCGCCCTGACGGAACGGGTGGTGGTCGGTCTGCACGCCGAGTTCCTTGAGACCCGGGATCGGGTTGCCGTAGGGCGAGAACGTCGGGCTGTCGAGGATCTCGACCAGCCGCTTCTCGACGTCGACCGAGATCACGTGCTCCCACCGGCAGGCCTCGTCGTGCACCTTGTCCCAGTCGAGCCCGATCACCTCGGTGAGCAGGCACTCCGCGAGGCGGTGCTTGCGCATCACGTCGCGCGCGAGCTTCGCCCCGGTCGGGGTGAGCTTGATGGTCCGGTCGGTCTCGACGACGAGCAGGCCGTCGCGCTCCATGCGGGCGACGGTCTGGGACACGGTGGGGCCGGACTGGTGCAGCCGCTCGGCGATGCGGGCCCGCAGGGGCTGGACCCCCTCCTCGAGCAGCTCGTAGACGGTGCGCAGGTACATCTCCGTCGTGTCGATCAGATCGCTCACAGCCGACCTCCTTCTCCCCCACCATCCTAGGCGGGAACGCAACGCCAGCGACCCTACCGTTCGGCAGAGACAGCCACCGGCCTCCGGCGGGCAACTAGCCTGGGCGGATGCAGAGCAGACACGTGAGCATCGTCATCGCGCGGCCCGCCGTCGAGGTCTACGAGTACGCGGCCGATCCGGCGAACCTGCCCCATTGGGCCGCTGGGCTGGCCGAGGGCGAGGCAACGCCCGATGGTTCGGCCGTTGTCGTCGACTCGCCGATGGGCCGGGTCCGGGTCACGTTCGCGCCGCGCAACCCGTTCGGGGTGCTCGACCACGACGTCGTGCTGCCGTCAGGCGAGTCGGTCTACAACCCGCTGCGGGTGCTGAACCATCCCGAAGGAGCGGAGGTGCTGTTCACCGTGCGTCAGCGGGACCTGAGCGACGACGAGTTCGAGCGCGACATCGCAGCGGTCGCCGCCGATCTGGGCCGGCTGCGGGAACTGCTCGAGAATCGCTGACCTCCCTCGCCTGAGCCTGCTCAGAGACCGGTCGGCTCCACGATCCACTCACCGCGGCGCATCACGCCGTGCAGCACGCCGGCGTCGTCGACAAGACACAGGTCGGCCCATCGCCCCGGGGCCAGTTCTCCTACCTCGTCGAGGCCGTGCCAGCGCGCGGGCGTGGTCGCGGCCATCAGCGCGGCGTCGGGGATGCTGACGCCGACCTGCTCGACGACGAACTGGAACGCCTTCGCCATGGTCAGGGTCGATCCCGCGATAGCACCCTGTGAACCGTCTGCCGTGACGAGGCGCGCGGTGCCGTCGAGCACGTCGACCTCGAGCTCACCGAGGATGTAGCGCCCGTCCCCCTTGCCTGTCGCGCTCATCGCATCGGTGACCAGCGCGACCCGCCCCGGACCGGCGGCGTCGATGGCCATGGCGGCGATCACCGGCTGGTGGTGCACGCCGTCGCAGATCAGCTCGACCATCACCCGCTCGTCGACGAGCAGCACCGGCACCGGACCGGCCTCGCGGTGGTGGATGGAGCGCATGGCGCTGAAGAGGTGGGTGGCGACGCTCGCGCCCCAGTCGATGGACTCGGTGGTGACCACCTCGTCGGCGTCAGAGTGGCCGAAGGCGACGGCGACCCCGGCCTCGACGAAGCGGGCGATGGCGGCCTGCGCGTGGTCGCGTTCGGGGGCCATGGTGATCATCTTCAGGGCGGGGCCCCCGGCGGCGATCAGCCTCTCGACCGGCTCCGCGTCCGGGTCGCGCAGGAGGGCGGCGTCGTGGGCGCCTTTCTTCGCCGGGGAGAGGTACGGCCCTTCGAGGTGGATGCCGCCGAGTTCACCGTCGGAGACGAGGTCGCGCAGGACGGCGAGCTGGTCCTCCAACTTCTCCACCGGCTCGGTCACGGTGCTCGCGAACAGCGTCGTCGTGCCCTGCGTGCGGTGGTAGTCGATCGCCGCCTTGTTCGCCTCGCGGTCCGGGTTGCCGAAGGAGATCCCGACGGCGCCGTGGCAGTGGGTGTCGACGAAACCGGGCACCGCCCAGAGCGATCCGCCGCCCTCCCCCGGCTCGACCGACACGATCCGCCCGTCGGCGATCGTGATGACTGCACCGTCGACGACCCCTTCGGGAGTGACGGCGTGGGCGAACTGGGGCGACGTTTCGGGCATGGGCCAAACGTATCCCTCCCTGAGGTGGGCGCGCCGCGAGCGCGAACCCTTGGTGCGCGTTTCACCATGACGGGCGCGGACGTGGTGACCCGCCGGCCGGTCCTAAGCTGGCCGGGTGCAGATCCAGATCCCTGAAGAAATCCTGCCCGCCGACGGCCGCTTCGGCTCGGGACCGGCGAAGGTGCGCCCCGAGGCGCTCGACTACCTGGCCATGCGCAGCGACATCATGGGCACGTCGCACCGTCAGGCCCCGGTGCGGGACCTCGTGCGCGTGGTCCAGGAGTCCCTTGCCGAGCTGTACCGGATCCCCGACGGTTACGAGGTCGTGCTCGGCAACGGCGGCTCGACGCTCTTCTGGGACCTCGCGGTCTCGTCCCTGATCGAGCGACGATCGGCGCACGGCGTCTTCGGCGAGTTCTCGCGCAAGTTCGCCAAAGCGGCCGAAAGGGCGCCGCATCTCGAAGCGCCCCTCGTGTCCGAGGCAGCTCCCGGCTCGGTCGCGCTGCCCGTCGCCGGTGACGCCGACGCGTACGCCTGGGCCCAGAACGAGACCTCCACGGGGGCGGCCGCTCCGGTCTCCCGGATCGGCGAGGGCCTCGTCCTGATCGACGCGACGTCGGCTGCAGGCGGGATGGACGCCCCCATCTCGGAGACCGACGTGTACTACTTCGCACCGCAGAAGAACTTCTCGTCAGACGGCGGGCTGTGGCTGGCCTTCGCCTCCCCTGCCGCGATCGAGCGGGCGGAGCGGATCAAGGCGTCGGGCCGTTGGATCCCTGAGAGCCTCGACTTCACCGTCGCGGTGAAGAACTCGCGCCAGCATCAGACGCTCAACACCCCGGCGCTCGCGACGCTGCTGCTGCTGGAGGACCAGCTCGGCTGGATGCTCGAACTCGGTGGGATCGATGCGGTGGCCGAGCGCTGCCGTCGCTCCACGTCGACGCTGTACCGCTGGGCGCAGGAGCGCGACTTCGCTTCGCCGTTCGTCGCGGAGGCAGCCGACCGGTCCCCCGTCGTCGCGACGATCGACCTCGACGAGTCCATCGACGCGAAGCAGGTGATCGCGGCGCTGCGGGCGAACGGGATCGTCGACATCGACCCCTACCGTGCGCTGCAGCGCAACCAGCTGCGGGTGGGCTGCTACGCGGCTGTCGATCCGGTCGACGTCGAGGCGCTGACCCAGTGCCTCGACTACGTCATCGAGCGGCTCTGAACCGCAGGGTCACTTCCTGACGATGAACGTCACGGCTCCGGCCGCGACGGCGAGCAGCGCTGCCATGCCGAGCGCGAACCAGGTGCCGGTCCTCGTCGGCTGCTTCGACTCCTCCGCCTCGGCCTCGGCCGATGGTGTGGCCGACGGCGCGGCGGTGGCCGGTGCCGTCGGGCTCGCTGAGGCGGTGGGCGCCGGGGTCACGGCCGTCGTGGTGTCGGAGGCGGGGACCTCCTCGGTGCGGATGGTCGGGTTGCCGCCGACGAAGACCTGATCGTCCTGGTCGACGGTGATCGACTCGCCCTCCGGGGCGCCCGTGATCGTGTCGGTGACCAGCGTCTCCCAACTGAAGGCGTCGACGTACTCGATGCCGGTGGCGGTGCGCAGCGCCATCGTCGCCCCGTCGGTGAGGAAGACTCCGTCGCTGACCCCCTCGGGAGCGTCTGCCACGCGTGTGAGGGTGTTCATGGACTGCCGGGACGGCTCGGACGGCGCTCGGTAGATGCCCGGGTCCTCGCCGGTGGTCACGATGTAGATGTTGCCGCGACCCGAGATGAGCATCGCCTGCGCGTCGCGCGCGCCGTCCTCGTACTCGAAGTCGAACGCGTGGTAGGTCGACCGGTCACCCTCTGGCGGGCCGAGACGGAAGATGACGACGAAGTCGCGGCCAGCCTCCGGGTCGCCGATGTCGCCGACCCACAGCCTTCCCTCGCTCCACGCGAGGGCCTGCACGTTATCCGGGTCGCCGCCGAAGGACCAGGTGTCGCCTGTCTCGGCGTTGACGAAGGTTCCCGAGTCGGCGGCCGGCCCGGCAAGCCAGAGCTGCGAGGTGCCCGGCTCGACGGCCATTCCCACCACCGGCGTCGATCCCTCGGGCGGCGTGAGGTCGTCCGCGGCAGCAGGCAGCGCCGCGAGGGACAGGGCGAGCGCGGCGGCGGCTGTGGCGGCACAGCCGCGGAGGAAGGTCTTCATCGCTCACCCAGCATAGTCAAGGTCGACGTGGATTCGCGTCAGCCGACGGGCCGATCAGGCGTGGCACCGTGGCTCACGCGCCGACGGCCGTCCAGACCCCGCCGATGACGGCGAGGAGGATGAGGGCCACCAGGACACCGGTGACGATCAGGCGACGACTTCTCGGAAACACCCTGCCAATGCTACGCCCCAGCTACCGTTGGAGCATGAACCGGCTGGTCATCTTCGCCATCGACATCGATGACGTGCGTGACATCTTCGGGGCCGATCCGGCCCTCGCGGAGCGGCTGCGTTGCGTCGTCGCGGCCCACTTCTCGGGGCCGACGCCCTCGAAGCGTTCCTGGTTCAAACCGATGCTGCGCCGCGACCCGGACACGGAGGTCCGCACCGACCGTCCGCTGCGCGGCGACGTCGACGCGCTGCTGAGCGGCGGTTACATCGCCCCCGACCGCGCGCAGGCCTGCTGGCAGGTGTTCACCGTGTGGCTCGAAGAGCTCTCCTCCGCCCACCAGGAGGTGCCCTACGATCCAGCGCTCTTCGAGCGGATCGAGTGGGATCTCGCCCGCAGCGGCCTCAACAGCGACTACTCCCTGCGCAGGCTGGCCGACCGCCAGCTCGGCACACCGCTGCGTCCGCTTCCGGACCAGGTGGCGGGCTATGCGAAGTCGGTCCATGTGGACGAGACCGCCGAGGCGTTGGAGCTCGCCATGCAGAGCACCGAGATGACCGCCGAGACCCGCGACTTCATCGGACCGATCCTCGCGGTGCTCGGCGTGGCCGTCGCCAACGGACTCGACGTCGTCGTGATCGGCTCCGTGAACTGAGCGGCGCCTCCCCGGTGGTCCCGGGAAGGCGCCGTTGTTCAGCGGGGGCTCACTCGATCACAAGGACGAGGTCGCCGCCTTCCAGCTGCGTGGTGCCGGTCAGGACGACCCGCTTGACCGTTCCGGAGATCGGCGCGTTGATCGCGGCCTCCATCTTCATGGCCTCGATCGTGGCGACCGGGTCGCCCGCGTTGACCTGTGCCCCCTCCTCAAGCGTCGTGGTGACGGCACCGGAGAACGGTGCGGCGACGTGGCCCTTGTTCCCGGCATCGGCCTTTTCCGCCGCGGCGACCTCGGACTTGATCGACAGGTCGCGCACCCGGACCGGGCGGATCTGCCCGTTGAGCAGGGTCATGACGGTGCGCTTGCCGCGCTTGTCCGGCTCCGAGATCGCCTCGAGGCCCGCGAGCAGGGTGACGCCCTTCTCCAGCGTGATGGCGTACTCCTTGCCCCGCTCCATGCCGTACAGGTAGGGAAGGGTCGGCAGCACGGAGATGTCGCCGAAGTCCTCACGCTGCTGCTCGAAGTCGCGGGTCGGGCCGGGGAACAGGAGCCGGTTGAGGGTCTCCTGGCGCTCACGTCCCCCGTTCTCCAGGAGGGCGAGGTCCTCGGCGGCCACCTCGGTGACGCGCACCGGGGTGCGACGCCCCTCCATGGCCCTGCTGCGGAAGGGCTCGGGCCAGCCTCCGGCAGGCTCGCCGAGCTCGCCGTTGAGGAAGCCGATCACCGAGTCGGGGATGTCGAAGCGCTGCGGGTCGGCCTCGAACTCGGCCGGGTCGGCACCTACGGCGACGAGGTGGAGGGCGAGATCGCCGACCACCTTCGACGAGGGGGTGACCTTCGTCGGGCGGCCAAGGATCTTGTCTGCGGCCTCGTACATGTCCTCGATGGCCTCGAACTTCTCTCCGAGGCCGAGCGCGATGGCCTGCTGGCGCAGGTTCGAGAGCTGGCCGCCCGGGATCTCGTGCGAGTAGACGCGCCCCGTCGGTGCGGGGAGGCCCGACTCGAAGGGGGCGTACAGCTTGCGCACCGCCTCCCAGTAGGGCTCGAGGTTCAGCACGGCCTCGGGATCGAGGTCGGGCATCCGCTCGGTCTGGTCGAGCGCCATCAGGAGCGCCGACATGGGCGGCTGCGAGGTGGTCGAGCTCATCGCCGAGTTGGCGACGTCGACGGCATCCACGCCCGCCTCGATCGCCGCCATGAGCGTCGCGATCTGACCGCCGGTCGTGTCGTGGGTGTGCAGGTGGACGGGCAGCTCGAAGCGTTCGCGCAGGGCGCCGACGAGACGGCGTGCCGCCTCCGGTCGCAGTAGGCCCGCCATGTCCTTGATGGCGAGGATGTGGGCTCCCGACTCGACGATCCTCTCCGCGAGGCGGAGGTAGTAGTCGAGCGTGTAGACGCTCTCCTTCGGATCGAGCAGGTTCGAGGTGTAGCAGAGCGCCACCTCGGCCACCGACGAGGTGGTGCGGACGGCGTCGATGGCGGGACGCATCTGGTCGACGTCGTTGAGGGCGTCGAAGATCCGGAAGATGTCGACGCCGGTGGCGGCCGCCTCGGCGACGAACGCCTCGGTCACCTGCGTCGGGTACGGGGTGTAGCCGACGGTGTTGCGGCCGCGCAGCAGCATCTGGAGGTTCTGGTTGGGCATCGCCTCGCGGAGCTTCGCGAGCCGCTCCCAGGGATCCTCGCCGAGGAAGCGCAGCGCCACGTCGTAGGTCGCCCCGCCCCAGCACTCCACCGAGAACATCCCGGGAAGCAGCCTCGCCTGGACGGGCGCGATGGCGAGCAGGTCGCGGGTGCGCACCCGGGTCGCGAGCAGCGACTGGTGGGCGTCGCGGTACGTGGTGTCGGTGACGGCCACCGCCGTCTGCTCGCGCAGCGCGCGGGCGAAGCCTTCGGCGCCGAGCGCGTCGAGCTGCTGCTTCGGCCCGTCGGGGACGGGGGTCGCCAGGTCGACCTTCGGCAGCTTGGTGCGCGGGTCGAGCTGGGTCGGGGTCTCCCCGTGGGGCTTGTTGACGGTGACCTCTGCCAGGTGGCGCAGAAGCTTGGTCGCGCGGTCGGCGGGGGTGCGGGCGGAGACGAGGTAGGGCCGCTCGTCGATGAACGAGGTGGTCACCCCGCCCTTCTCGAAGTCCGGGTCGTCGAGGACGGCGCGCAGGAACGGGATGTTGGTCGCCACGCCGCGGACGCGGAACTCGGCGAGCGCGCGACGGGCACGCGCGATTGCCATGTCGAGGTCGCGGCCGCGGGCGGTGAGCTTCACGAGCAGCGAGTCGAAGTGGGGGCTGATCTCGACACCGGTTCCCGTGGTGCCACCGTCGAGGCGGATGCCCGCGCCCGAGGCGGAACGGTAGGCCGTGATCAGACCGGTGTCGGGCCGGAACGCGTTGAGCGGGTCCTCGGTGGTGATCCGGCACTGCAGCGCGGCGCCACGGATCTGGAGGTCGTCCTGGCTGATGCCGATGTCTGCGAGGGTCTCGCCGTTGGCGATGCGCATCTGGGCCTGGACGAGGTCGACGTCGGTGATCTCCTCGGTGACGGTGTGCTCCACCTGGATGCGCGGGTTCATCTCGATGAACACGTGCTGACCCGCCCGGGGGCCCTCGGTCTCGACGAGGAACTCGACGGTGCCCGCGCAGGTGTAGTTGATCGCCTTCGCGAACTTCACGGCGTCGGAGGTGAGGGCCTCACGCAGCTCATCGGAGATGTGCGGAGCCGGGGCGATCTCGATCACCTTCTGGTGACGGCGCTGGATGGAGCAGTCGCGCTCGAAGAGATGCACCACGTTGCCGTGCTGGTCGGCCAGGATCTGCACCTCGATGTGCCGCGGCGCCGCGACGGCCTGCTCGAGGAAGACGGTGGCGTCGCCGAATGCGCCGAGCGCCTCCCGCATCGCCGCGCCCAGCTCGTCGGGCAGGGAGGCGGGATCGTCGACGCGACGCATGCCCCGTCCGCCGCCACCGGCCACGGCCTTGACGAAGACGGGGAACCCGATCTCCTGGGCCGCCGCGACGAGCTCGTCGATATTGGTTGACGGG
>RRZT012619505.1_pt1 | contig 18366 bp, 22 predicted proteins | sample 2165551 | NCBI WGS metagenome assembly RRZT01 (sample SAMN10456910, study PRJNA506462) | wastewater metagenome | biome: wastewater; feature: sludge; material: wastewater sludge; isolation source: wastewater sludge with Escherichia coli K12::gfp cells carrying plasmid... | place: USA: Moscow, Idaho...
CGTCCGTAATGTCGAGCTTTAGCGGCAAGGCATTCCAGTAGCGCGAAATCGCCGCAGGTATCATGTGAATACGCTTCTCTAGTGCGTCATCCTCCAGCTGAACGCTTAAAGTGCGCTTTGTCGTCGGCACTGTTTTATTAATAGCTGTCATCACCGTAGGGAGATATCACGCGTGAGCTGAAGGCTGCTTGAGACCCGGTGCCGGGCTTTCGTCTCTACGAACGCCGATAACTTGACGATGCTGCTATGGGGAGGTCATCTTAGGTTCGATGTGCAATTAACATTAACTCTATAGTTATATTTAAATTTAATGTTAATGTTGACTTTGTCTTTTTTATTTTGTATCGTAGCTTGTATGTATGTCATCACCTTTGCAAATCCGAAGGGCGGTTCGGGGAAAACGACGTCCGCCATGCTTCTGGCTGAGCAGATCGCTCTTTCGGGCGGGCGAGTTTCCATTCTCGACCTTGACCCGAATGCCAACATTCTTGCATGGTCAGAAGGCAGGAAAGCGGACGGGCGCGACGTGCCCTTTTCGGTTTATGCCCGCCCTCAGGCCGAGGACACCGTTGAGCTGATCGATCAGCTTTCTGGTGAGACGGATTACCTGATCATTGACTTGGAAGGGTCGAAGGATCAGATCGTCACCTTCGCGCTTTCCAGGACAGACCTTTGCATCATTCCGCTCGATGGTTCGCCCATGGAGGCCAGACAGGCGGCGGCGGCCGTCCGGCTCGTACAAACCACATCGAGCATGATCCGTGCGCCAATTGCGTACTCGCTATTGTTCACGAGGACCAACGCGGCCTTTCAGACCACGGATGAGCGTGACGTGCGGCAGGAGATGGAGATCAACAACATCCCGACGCTGCCGACCCGCATTGCAAAACGCGCACCCTATACCCGCATTTTCCGTGATGGTGTGCTTCTTTCGGAGTTGCCGGGCATCGTCACGGACGAACACAAAGGCAAGACAGCCTCTGTTACAGACAAGGCCATGAAACAGGTGGTCGCGGCTATAGAGAACGCCCGTGATTACGCTCAGGCTGTCATTCATGCACTCACGAAAGAGAGGCCCGCATGAGCAAGTATGGATTTGGTGGCGGTATCGAGCTCCCCAAGCCATCCGAGTCTTTGCGACCACGGCCTAATGTTGAGCCGAGTTCGGTTGAGAAGGCAGTTGAGGCCGGAAAAACTTTGGGTTTTGTCAACCGGGAAGCTTCTACGCGACTTAAGCCTGGTCCGAAGCGGAAGGAGCCACAGGACAAGGTCTCTATCCCGGGGCCAAAACGTGTTGTCGATGAGTTCCGGGCGTTTTGCAGGGAACGTGATCTTACGCTTTGGCAAGGGCTCGAGCTGCTCCTTTCAGAAAAGCGTCAGGGCCCACGTTAAGGGCGGCCGCGTTTCTCGAAAACCTTCTTGCAGAACCCGATGAAAGCAGCGTTGGGGTTGCGTGGCGGTTCCGTCATCCAGTCCCGCCATTCCTGTTCAAGGACATACACATCCCATCCCGGCGCGACTGCTCTGGCGTCATGATAGGCTTCGGGGTCGAGCCGTATTTGAGGGAGGGTAGGGGCCGCGTGCCTAGCTTGATCGCTCCGGCGATTGGTGAAGATGACCATGTCACCTTCCACCCGCACAGCGTAGTCAGGCATATGGGCATGTTGCCCATCCTGGCGTACGATACTCATGACCAAGCGGCGAAATTCTTTTGACGTAGAGCAGGAGCCGCACTTGGCTTGCAGCTTCGCCAGTCCGATCTTCCATTCCTGCTTCGCTCCGCAATGTTTTCTGGCGAGTTCATAGATGCGCCGCTCCAACGGCTTGCGCAGACGAAAATAATCGCGGTGCAGGGTCAGCACCTCGCGATGCCGGATAGCGTTGAACACCCAATCCGAGAGCCTGATCTCCACTTCCTGCATCCGGCCGTCGCGCGTCTCACGGACGATCTTGAACCGATCAATCAGTCCGAAGCCATCAAACTCTTCCTTGCCACCAGTAATAAGGTTGGTGGTGATCACGGTTCCCTGAAGGCGTGCCAAGGCTGCGCGAAGCTGTTCATACCCACGCCCGTCCGTTCCTCGGTTTGTGGCTTTCAGCAGATCATATGCTCTAAAGCGAATGGTCGGGCTGACTTCACGTTCTTCATTTAACGCCGCGATGCACTGGCTGATGCAGTAAATCAGCACATCACGGTCATGTACCGTCGCCAGCCCCTTAACCGAAGGCGTGATCTCGACAAAGTTCTGACCGTTCTCATATCGACGAATCCGCCGGTCTGGCTTGGTCGAGATTGAAAATATCGGGTGCTCCATCGACGCCATGTCACCCTTGGGCGCAGCATCAAAAATATCGCAAACAAAGAAGTCTGCTTGCTGCATCCGATCCGGCAGGAGCGGAGATCGAGAATTTGTGTTATCACCCACCATTCCTGTACATTCGTGCTTTCACCCACCAAGGTCAAGGCTTTCGTGCTTTTACACACCCTCTTTCGTGTTATCACCCACCATATTTCGTGCTTTTACACACCAAAGAACTAAGAATACTATTTAAAGTCAGTTAGATGATGTGTTCTGAGCAAAGCGTAACACACAATCTAACACATATTTAACACCCACGAAGATCGTGCGGCCTGTGGATAAGTCATCGTAACGCATCAGTGCCGAAGCCCTGGGTCCTGATGCTTCGGTCCATCCTCTGCATCAGAAAGACGCTCAATCATGTCGCGACGGATGCCAGCACCGACATCAACGTCAGCATGATCAAAATAGGCCAGCGCCAGGCTGAGCTGTTGCTGCTGAGAAAGATGATCACCAAGGACATCAAAAGGCGGGGAAAACACATACTCACTTCCTTCAAGAACACCGCCGAACGGTAAGCCGCCCATATCCATATCAGCCTTGATCGCATTTCAATTGAGATACACAGTGGAGGCGCAAGGAGGACATGCCATGCCCGCTCAAACCTCGATGCTCCACGTCCGCGTGGACGACCACCTCAAGGCAGAGGCTGCCGATGCGCTGGCCGGTGTCGGCCTGACCCTGTCCGATGCCGTGCGTATCCTGCTGACCCGCGTAGCAGCCGAAGGCGGTATGCCGGCCGGGCTGACCGCAGACCCTGCGGCATACGATGCCTGGTTCCGGGCCAAGGTGCAGGAGGCATTGACCGATCCAAGCCCGACCACACCGCATGGCCAGGTGATGCGCGAGGCGCGCGCCCTGATCGACGGGAAGCGCCGTGCCTGAACTAGAATGGAAGGCCCCGGCGGTCGCGGACCTGATGGCGATTGTCGATTACAAAGCACTGCACGAGGAGCCTGGGTTCAGGAAATGGGTGCGCAAGGCGGAAGCGGCGACGGCGGAGAAGGAATTGGCGCTATTGGGGCGGACACCCGCTGTGCGGCGAGAGGAAACAAGGGGCGCGAGCGTCCGAAACTACTTCCATAACTACCCTTGGCACGCTGCGCGAAGAGATTGTGCCAAATCCCGGCTGAATAGCGCTGGTAGCCTGGCGCCACCACGTCTGACGCTCAGCGGCATCCGTTTGGACGAACGGCTGAAAAAGCAGCTCACCGCATGGCTGCGAAACTGGCTATTGCCAGCTTTGCAGCCATGCGGTCTTTACGCTACTTTTTCTCGGCGGGACTGGTTTCCTCCGCAGGCTTGCGGACGGCCACGGTGGATGGCGTTACTACCGGGGTCGGCCAGCATAGCGCTTGGAGCAAGGCATAAGCATTTAGCCACTCCTCGGCGTTACGGCGATAGAGGCTGTCCCAAGGTTTCGGGCGGTCGAGGTAATGCACTACCACTGCATCCTCCACCTCCTCGGGTCCCAAGTCTGGGGTGAGGAAGGCATTGTAGCGCTTCTGTAGCGGCGCGTGGCGGGTGTCGAAGGCGATGTTTAGCGCGCATTGATCCTGGAATACGAGAAGCTGCTCGGGATCGATCGCTGCCGCCACTGCCCTGTCCAGAAGTGTTGGCAATTCGGGATCAGTTGCATCGAGCATCAGCACGCCACTGTTGAAATAGGGGCTCTTTAGGCCGTGGGTGCGGATAGCATACTCAACCTCTGGGCGAGACACTTCGTGACGAGCCATTAGTGGCTGTTCCATCGGTCCGCCTAGTAGCTTGTCGAGGCCGCTGCGCACCAGCGTGTCCGCATCCAGATACAACAGCCGGGTGTAGCTGTGGTTGGCAACCAGATAGCGGGCGAAAAAGATTCGGTAATAAGCCGCCAGGCTAAGGCTTTGGCCGCCGGTGAAAATGCCATAGGATTCGCGCAGCAGCGAGGGATCGGGAACCACCGCGGCCGCGGGCGTTACCGTCACGCTCTGTCCCAGCGCCTTGGCGACCTGCTGGCCTAGGTCTTGCGCTTCTTCGAAGATATCGTCCTCGGCCAGCAGATGGAAGTCGATATCCACCGCCGCCGTTAGGTTGCTGACAATTCCAGACACTAGCGAGGTGAAACCCGGGGTCATGTAGCCGCGATCGACGCAGTAGAGCACTGCCCAGGGGCGTTTGTACTCTTGGGCTCCTTCCGTGCGCGGCTTGACCGGCGCCAGAAGCGCTACGCGTTCCAGGCGGCGTCGCGACAGCTGATGTTCGCCACTCAGCGCGTTTAGGTCGCCGTCCTCGTGCAGCACCATGTCCTCGATTACCGCCTCCAGCGCGGTTTGATGCGCGGAAGCCAGAGGGTGAGGCATCCCGGAAAGCGCGGCATGCAGATCGGTCAGTCGTCCAACCTTGCGCGCTGCCCGTACCACAGGCGCCAGTACATGCTCGTAGGAGACCGTGCCGGGGAGGGCAGCGAGACCGACATCGACCACCGCATCCCATCGGCCGGCTTCGCCCAGCAGTCGTACTGCCGGCTGAACCAGCCGCGGCGGGAAGAAACCGTTGATGCGCTCCGCGTCGAGCTTTTCCAGCGCCCGGTCGAGTTGCTTGGTATAGGCCAGCAGGTCAATCTCAATCAATCGCACATTCAGTGCCACACCGCCGCTGCGGCCCGCGAAACAGCCGTCGAATAGCGCCCAAGCAGCCGCCCAGTCCTGGCGGCGGATCGCCAAGTTAATCATAAGAACGATCACATCGTCCTCTTCGCCGTGCCAGACAGTGAGGAGCGCGGTGACCTGTTCTAGCGGGCCCTCGTCGCGGATCTCGGCTAGCGCATAGGCGGTTCGGATGGCCAGGTGCATCGGCACCTCGTCAAACAGTCGCGCGTGCCGACGTAGCCGCTGGAAGGCGAGCAACGATTTGTTGGTCTCGACCAGGAACACGATCTCGGCAAAGGAGCGCTGGCGCGATGGGAAGCGGGTGCCAGCCGGCCGGAGCTTGGTCAGCTCATCTTCGGCCCCGTCCTGCGCCAGACGCCGGCCGAGGTTCAGGTAGGCAGCGAAATCATTGGGTGCCGATTGCCAGTACTGGCGCAGCAGGTGCAGTTCCGCATCACGGTTGCCGAGCTCCCGCATGTGGTCGCTTAGCACCCGTAGCATATGCCCTTCTAGCGAGGCCGGATCGCGGACCATCAGCCGTTCGGTGGAGTCGGCGACGCGTTTGGGATCGCGCGATTTTTCGAGAATGCGGACGAGCGCCAGGGGCGTCAGATGAGGAGAGGCCGAGATCCATTCGAGCAGCCGCACCGACTGCGAATGGAGCCGAGCGTCCCACAGTTGCACAGCTGCAGTCTCGACATTGGCGCAGTGCACCAGCGCGAAACCGGGTGGCAGGGCGCCCGCGGCCACGTCAGCAGCGGCCGCCAGTTTCTCAGCTGACGCGCCGGTCTTCAGCAGTATTGTCAGCCGCTCGTAATGCGGCCAGAAGAATTCCGGGCTATGAGCGATCGCCTGACTAAAGCATTCGATCGCTTGTTCCGACTGTTTCTGGGCCAAGGCGATCTGTCCGAGCGAGAACCAGGCCCATTCGCAAATCTCGCCCATTTCGATCAGCTTCTGGTACAGAAGCTCAGCGGCGTTGAAATCGCCCACCTTGCGCGCAGCATCGGCCTCTTCGCGTATCGCCTCGACAGGTTCTCTGTTCTCTTCGCGCGACAACATCAGATTTTGTCTCCCGGAGTGCCGATTGCATAGCCGAGTTTGCGCCAGATGTCAGAAAGCGCGCCGTCGATCTGAGCGATTGTCTCGGTGGTGAGCTTGTTTCGGTGGTCGCCCGGGACGACGCGCCGGACAAAGGCCTTCTCGTCCTCGGCCTTGGGCACGACATCGGCCCAGCCGAGGATCGCCTGCACCAGATCGTCATCGATCTCGAATTCGAAATGATCGGCAATGGCGCGGATCCAGGCGTCCTTGGCCAGAATCACATTTTCGTAATGCATGACCAGGATCTCGGGGTCATCGAGCAGAGCGGCGTATTTCTCCACCGTCGCATCAAGATGTTTGGCGCGCTTGAGGGCGTAATCGGCGACGCTGGCCTGCAGCGCCTCGGCGCGCTGCAGCGTCAGAATCGAACCCTCGGCGCCGCTTTCGGGCAGCGAATGGGAATAGGCATTGGAGAAGTATTCGCTGACCAGGGCGTCGCGCGGATCACGCACCATCAGGATCTTGCGGGCCTTGCGGAACACCGGATCGGCATAGAGCGCGGTCGGCGCATCGCGGAAACCGATATAGACATTGCCTGGCCAAACCAAGTCCGTCAGGGGCTTGGCGTTCCATTCCGTATAACGGTACCCAGCCTTGAACATCTCGCCAGGGATATCCACAGCGTTTGCCTGTCCATTGTGCAAAGCTAGGGCATTCACGATGCTCGAGAAGATTGAGCTACCGGATTTACGCACCCCGAGAGCAAAGCAGGTGGGACGCTTTGCGCGTAGAACAACGGGAAACCCGATGCTGCGCTTATCCGGCATCCGGATCTTAACCGTCATCTGGCTCTGAGGCATGGCATCTTCTTTTTCTAAAACTTTTCCGAACAATTCCCCGTTGGTGGCCATCGTCCGGTTCCACGGAGCCAGCCTTGGGCGGAGAAAGTATCTGGGGGACTTTAAGCCTCAGCAAGGGCAAAAAGGGAAGACCTGCTTCTACCCTGGCGGGTTCTTGGGCATCACTTTGAAATCCTATCGTGCGCCCTCGTGTACTTGACTGAAAAATGAGCACCTGCCGTCTGGCCGCCTGATTTACGCTTCTTGCGCTCTTGCCATTCTGAGGTAAAGCTGTGCAACCTGCGTCCGCGGGGTCATCGGGGACTTCGTTGGCCCGTACTGGGACCCGCTGAACCAAGTTTTACAAGGAAGACGATATGGCGGACGCGAAATCTACTCCGAAATTCGACAAAGCGCTGGTGAACGAACTCGCTCGGGTTTTGTTCATTACTGACCAGACCCTGCCTGAAGGCAAGACCTTCGAAGACGTCCGGGAAGAGCGCAAGCAGGCTTGGAATTCCTCCAAGAATGACTACGCTCAGAAAGCGCGCAAGATCCTGAATGTGAGCGAACGCCGCCAAGGTTTGACTGTCTCCTATGTGGCACCCAAGGTCGAAGTCGAAGATCTCGAGGGCGCCGAAAGCTGACCGCTTCATGGCCCGACTGCGGGGCGGATACAGTTTGGACGGGCGCCGCCCAGCGGCCGGTCACAGCCCGGGCAGCCTCTTGCCGCTTCCGTTGTACTTTCTCTATTATTCCTGTGTTCCTGACGTTCATTAACGGCCCGCTATGCCTGACATCCTGATTCATGCTGGAAACTTAAAGACCGGTTCGACCGCGATCCAGGCCTTCTTGTTCCAGATGCGCCAGGAAATAAGGCAGGAGGTGGGGCTGGGCCTGCCCTGCTTTGACGCGGGTAGCGGTGCGCATGCCAATCTGGCCCGTGACCTCACGGTTCACGGGCCAGACAAGGGCTTGAAGTGGGCCGATGTGATGGCCGAGGTCAACGCCCTTGGGGGACCGACTCGGCACCTAATAACTAGCGAAGTCTTCATCCGCGCGCCGGCGGCGAAGTTGGCGCAGAAGCTCGGTGGGTTCTCGTCAATCCGGGTGCTGTTCTACCTCCGTCCGCATATCGACATGTTCGCCGCTGCCTATGCCCAAGCAGTGAAGACCGGAAATTGCATGCGCAGTGCCGAGAAGGCCTTCCCACGCTTCATAGCCTCCCGCGAGGTCGATTTCGTTGCTGCGGTCGAGGACTACTTGAGCGTCTTCGGCGGCGACGCAGTGCAGTGTCGAGAATACGCTCGCGCGCATTTCCCAGGCGGTGATGTGGTTCGCGATTTCGCTGATTTCTGCGCCCTGCCTGGCCTCGCTCCTCTGGCCGAGGCTGTTGTTGCGACCGAGCGCAACCTCTCGCCGGGCGCCGAGATCCTGTCGCTTCTGCTGCATGTGCGTCAGTATCTCCCGCGCAAGGTCGAGGCCCCGCGCGCTCTGCAATTGCGCGATATGGTCTTTCTGCCGCTGCTACGGGCCTTGGCGGAGACGTTGAGCGAGAGCACCCGCTATCGGCCACCGGTCGCGATACAGGAGCGCCTGAAGGAGCAGTTCGAGCCAGGACGGCGGCAGTTGGGTGAGCGGCTTGGCATGACGCCGCTGAGCGCCGCCTGGTACGACGAGCCGATTCACGCACCCGAAACACCTAAGAATCCGCAGCTTGATCAGGTCGAAAAGGCCTTCGCTCAGGTCGATGACTGGCTACGGTTGCAGCCCGAGGGCGTACACCGCGCGCTACTGCGTAAGGTCTATGATGGCTTGCCGACCGAGCGCGAGGGTGGCGTCGCCGTGGTCAGCCTCGCGGCACTGCGTCAGGGTGGGACTAGAGGCGGCGTATTAGGTTAGCCAAGGTTTGCCGTCGCCGCCTCGTTTGGGGTGAGCCTTTGGCCGGGATGCAGGCGGCTTTTTCCTTCTACGGAGGGAAGTGGATTAAGCTCGAAATTGTGATAGTGCCTCTCGTCACGCTACCAATCTACTCGAACACGGAATCAGGATGGACATCCGCATTCATGCCGGCAATCTCAAGACCGGCTCGACTTCGATCCAAGGCTTTCTTCGCCAGAACCTTGCGGCGCTGAACGCTTCCGGTCAGATCTATATCCCGGCCTTGACCCAGAACCCGGCCGCCCATGCCACGCTGGCGCGCCAGTTAGGGGCAGAGGAAAGTCTGAGAGAGAAGAATCCGAACTGGGATCAAATCCGGAACGAGATCCTTGTTGAGGCGGCTTCGACAGTGCCGATCCTGCTAACCAACGAGATCTTCATCCGGGTGCCAGCGCAGCGACTTAAGGACCGGCTGGACAGCCTATTCGGTAAGCCGGAGGTGCATCTATACTTCTACCTCCGTCCGCATATAGAGATGGTCACCGCTTCCTATCTACAAGAGATCAAGACCGGCTTCTTGCGCGCCCGTTTGCCGCGGGTCATCAACAAGCTGCTGACCCGGCGCGAGATTGACTTCTGCCCGGTGATCGAGGAATTCAAGGCGGTGTTCGGAGCCGGCCATGTGCATTGCCGCGATTATGCGCGCGAGCATTTCCCAAGTGGAAATGTGCTGCAGGATATTCCTGATTTCTTCAAGCTGCCGGTTCTGGGCGATCCAGCGCTGGTGGCGCCTTCGGGGATGCAGAATATCTCGCCCGGAGCCGAGGCGGCGGCACTGCTGCTGCATCTGCGCCAGTTCCTTCCCGAAGCGCCCGAGCGCAACGCCTATCTTAGATTCCGCGACTTGGTGTTCAACCCGCTCAATGTCGCGCTGGCCTTACATCTGGCGCCTGGCTACGTCACCCGTTGCTTGCCACCAGTCGGCATGCAGGCGCGCATCAAGGAGCAGTTCGAGCCGGGCCGCCAAGCCTTGGCACGCCGATTCGACATGCAGCCTCTCAGCGCGAAATGGTGCGACGAACCGTTCCGCCGCCCCGAGACACCCAAGAACCCGCCCTTGGCACTGGTCCAGTCGGCGATCGCGCAGGTTGTCGAGCGGCTGGAGATGAAGCAGAGCGGGCTTTATACGCCACTGTTGCGAAAGGTGGTCGAGACCCTACCTGCCGAGCAGGAGGGCGGCGTCACCGTCGTTAGCCTCGAGAGACTGCGCCCCCTCCGGCATCAGTGAGCTACCCCCCGAAAATCGGACAGTGACGGAAGCTACGATCTGACGTCTGCTGATCTCCAAGCACGAGGAGATCAGGACATGTCGAAACGCAGGAACCACGATGCAGCGTTCAAGGCGCGTGTGGCGCTTGAGGCCGTGAAGGGAGAGCGCACGGTGTCGGAACTGGCCGCCGAATATGGCGTGCATCCAACGATGATCCATCAATGGAAGCGGTCGCTGCTGGAGGGGGCCTCAGGCATCTTCGAACGCGGTGGCAAGGCCGCTGTGGCGGCAGAGGTTGCCGAAGAAACAGTTCGTGACCTGCATGCCAAGATCGGAGAGCTGGCTGTCGCCAACGATTTTTTGTCACGAAAGCTCAAGCCCTCGACCGGGAAGTGAGGCGTGGCATGATCGAACGGGCCCATCCCAAGCTGTCGGTCGGGGCGCAGTGCCGCCTGCTGTCGATCTCGCGATCGTCGTTCTATTACGCGCCGCAGGGTGAGACGGCGATGAACCTCGACCTGATGCTCTTGATCGACAAGCAGTTTCTGGACACGCCATTCTACGGCGTGCGGCAGATGACGTGGCACTTGCAAAATGAGGGCCATGCCGTGAAATCTTTGCTCCATGCTGCCTTCAATACAGATACTTTTTGAATGTTGAATTGAAGCCTTCAGACACGTCCCACCTTGGCGCAGTAGTCACTGAACAGTTTCTCGATGCGGTGGGCATCTAGGGCGATATTCCGTTCGCGGCAGAAGCGCCGGAAGTCACTGGCGATCAGCTCGTTGTCCTTGTTGCAACCAGCTGCACGTTTTAGGTCCAACCAATGCGGGCTGTAGGCGATGCCTCCGGATTCAGGAAAGGCAATCCGCTCTTTGGCTTCGGCCAGCCTACCTTTTCGGGCGACAGAATGGGCCTGCTGTTCGCGCTTCGTCGCGGCCTGATCCGGTTTCACCTTCCATGCCAATTCAATCTCTGACGTAGCGCGACGTTCTCGTTTGGTGACACGATAGGATACGACAAACCGACTTGACTGATTTACCTCTTCTATAGCCCTGTCGAGGGCTTTCACCTTGAAATCAGGCCATCGCTTTAGCTTACCCGTCTGGACACCGAGACGGGCGCGAAGGTCTTCGACGGTGAAGCGTTCCACCTGCTTTTCACGACCTGCCCGGAAGGAGATCATCTCGTGCAAGCGATGGGCATAGCGCGAGGACATGGCCAACCCGGCGCGGTAATCGAGGACCGCATATAGGCCCGGCGGGCCCGAGCGCGCATATTTGGACATCTTGAAGAACTTTTGCAGAACGGATCAGGCGCCTGGTGCACTCAGGTACATGGCGACGTTTTCGGCGGTGAACTTGTAGCTTCTTCCATCGGCGAGGCGTTCTGCGCTGACGGGGTATTTGGGCCGGTTCGGGTTGATGGCGGTGATACGAAAGGCCTCGCCTTGGGTTCTGAATGTCCGGCCATAGTCGGTGGGCTGCAATCCGAAGCTGCTGGCGAGGGCTTCGAACAGGGCCTTGTCGGGAGAGAAGATCGCGCCATCGGCCATCGGGATGCCGACGCGGAACCCGATGCTGAATCCATGGCGCAAGTCGATGTCGCTGAGCTCGCCGCCCTCGACAGTCAGCCCGTGGGTTTCGGCCACGCCCCGACAGGCGGCGAGCAGATCTCGGCGCAAGCGATCACAGAGCGCCGGCGTCAGGTTGCGTGGCGGCGGCACCTTGGTGGTGTCTGCCTGCGCTGGTGGTCTGGCCGCTGCGGGTGGTTTTTTCCTGCTGCTCTTTCTCACATCGAAGCCTTTGCCTTGTAGACGGTGCCGCGCGAGATGCCCATGTCGCGGGCGATTTCCGTGGGGGACTGGCCCGCGGCCAGTCTGGCCTGAATAGCGGTCATATCGATCCTGGGCGGCCGGCCACGATAGACGCCCCGGCGCTTGGCGGCGGCAATACCTTCGGCCTGCCGCTCCTGGCGCAGGTTGGTCTCGAACTCGGCGAAGACACCCAGCATGTCGAAGAAGGCCTTGCCCGCGGCGGTGGACGTATCCACCGGTTGCTCGGTGGCGGCAAGATGCGCGCCCTTTTCCTTCAGTCGCGCTACAATGACCTGCAAATCGCGCATGGACCGCGCCAACCGATCGATGCGGGTGACCACCAGCGTCTCGCCGGGATGGATGAAGTCGAGGATGGTCTTCAATTCGGCGCGGTCTTCGAGACTGGCGCCACTCTTCTGCTCCCGGCGCACCATGCCGCAGCCCGCGGTCGTCAGCGCCGCAATCTGGGCGTCGAGGTTCTGATCCACTGTCGACGTGCGAGCATAGCCGATTCTGGCGCCTGAACTGTTCATTTTGACTGTGCCTGCGACATGATGTGTTCATTAAGGTAAAACGGGCCCAAAGTGAACAGAAAAACCGCATGCTCAACTGTTTATACCGCACACCATCTTGGGTATACCCATAATACGCATCAAGCTGCCATACGGTCGTAATCAATCCGGGTCGTCAGATCGATGTCGTAGCGACCATAGGGGGTGATGTGCGCGTAGATCAGCGGGGTCAGGCCGCGATAATCCTCGGGCGACAATAGGTCCTGCCAGTTCGGGTCCGACAGGACCGATTGGACCATGCGCGTGTTCACATAGACCATCGACGCCTGGACTAGTTGCAACGCCAGGGCGGAGATTTCCTGGTCGGCGGTCCGGTTCGAGGCCATCTCGCCGCCCTTGCCGAAGAACACAAACCCGTTCGCGCTATTCCAGTTCTCGACAACGTTCAGGCCTTCGTGGATTTCCCGGCGAAGGGCTTCGGATCGCAGATAGCGGCACAGGAAGATCGTCTTGATGGCACGACCCAGCTCGGCCAGCGCTTTGTAGGTCGGGTGCATCACGTCCGTCCGGGCAAACCGGCGCAGAATCGCCTCGGGATCGGCGGTGCCGTGTTGCATGGCAGCGGCGTACTTGACCATCTCGTCGTATTGCTGCTCGATCTCGGCCCAATCGACCACGTTCGACAAGATCGGCGCCAGGTGCGGTAAGCGCACCCGCATGCCCGCGGCGGGAAGGACCAGCTTTTGCCGGGCGATCGCTTTCAGACGTGGTGCCAATTCGAACCCAAGCAGATGGCAGAAGGCAAAACCGACAGCGGTCTGACCATGGCTGTCGACGTACTGGCGCTGGATTTCCATGTCGGTGCAGTGGCGGAGCACCCCTTCGATCATCGCCGCCACCTCGGAGGAGGAACACCTCTTGAGCTGCGAATAGATGCAGGTCGCCTGACGCTCGACATGCCAGTAGATCATCACCCCGCGTCCGCCATAGCGCGCGTGCCATTCCGTCATCAGGTTGCGATCCCAGGCTCCGAACTTGGTGGAATCCGAACCGCAGGCCGTGCCCGCCTCGCCCCAGATCGCCGGATTGCGGATCGCCAGTGTCGCGTTGGCCACGCGTGCCGCTGCGGCACGCAGCGCGTTCGGGTCGATATAGCGGCGGTGGATATGGAGCAGTTCGTCATAGCTGATGTCGCCGACACCGACGGCGACGCGTTTTATCCCGGCATTGGTCCCCGCTGCATAGAGCGCCAGCAGCAACCGCCGGTCCCGGTCTGCACGCGGCACGACTTCGCGGCTGGCGGAAGTCTCGAAGCAGTCCAGAAACCCCGTGTCCAAGGCCGTTTCCTTGAGGACATCAAGAAGGCCGGTCATCGGCCAGACGCGCTCAACCTCGCGCTTGAGAGCGCCTAGCCCCGGTGGCTCAGGGGCGGGTGCGAAGGGCGTGATCCTGATCCGGTTCTTCCCGGATGTTCGCAGCCGGACGTGGCCATTTTCCGGCAGTGTCCGGTTCAGAAGGTGGAGTTCGCGCGTCAGCTCATCGCGCACCTGCGCGACAAACGCCCCGGCATCCTGGGCGAGGCCAAGGCCCTGATAATATGTATCTCTTTGCGCTTCGAAATCGGCAGGCAGGTCATCATCGGGGTTGCGGTAGCGGTCGGCGCCATCGACCCAGATTTCCTTCGCGCGCACCCGCTCACGCAACTGCGCCAGGACACAAAGCTCAAAGGAGATCACATTGAGACGGCCGGACGCATCGATGACGCCCTCGCGCCATTTGGCAGGGACTGACCCTTCAGGGGCCAGATCGACAGGCACGACCCGCCGTCCATCCTGTTGCCACCGCTGAATCAAGTGGAGCGCGTTCAGGATCGGGCGCCAGCTCGCGTTGTTCGATCGGAATTGCAGCACAGCCAGAAGCGGTGGCACCATCCGGCGGTAGTGGCTGGCATAGGAGCCACGCATCACCGTCTGAATGCGGCAGTCAAGCGTGCCCTTGGCGCGATCCTCCTCGATCACAGCCTTCAACCTGGCCACGCTCGCGACAGGATAAATGACCTCAAGCACCCGACCCTCGGGGTCGTCCACGGCGGCGATGGCCATATCGACAAGCAGGCGTTCCTTGCCATGGACCCGCTCGATATCCCGCGCAATTGCCCCCACCACCCGGCGGCGCGACCGCGTCTGCATCCGGTGGATGATTTCAAGCAGAAGGTCGATCAGCGCGTCTATCATCTGGGCGCGGCGGTGCATGAGATGAAGCGCGAAGAGCCCCAGCCGGCGCGTGTCGCCGTGGCGGCGCATCTCGGCCGCGGTCTCTCCATCGACCCGCCGGGACAGGCGCTGAACCAAAGCGAGATCGACATTGGTCATGGCGTCGAACGGCAGACCGAGCGTGTTCACGAATGCCAATCGCCTTGCCGCCGCCAGGATGCTCTCCAGCGTGGCGGCACCCGCATCCGCTTTCAAACTCAGAAACCCCGTAGCGCATTTGGGATCGGCCAGGCTGGCCTCCAGTTTCCCGCGTGCCTCATCGGACAGGCTATCGGCAATCCTCGCAAGAAGGTTTTCAACGGCATCGTGCCGAGCCCCGCGGACCAGCCGCTCCATGATCTTGTCCGACGGCACGAAATATCCCCGCGCGCGGCTCATGCGATACCCAAGCTCGACCTGATCCCCGATCTTCCCGAAAGCCCCCTGAAACATCTCGGCCAGTTCGCCCCGCAACGCCTGCCGGTCCCGATCCGCGGCGCGACGAATACTCGAATGCCGCAAGATTGCCGCCCGGTGCCTGCGCGCGGTCACATGACCGTACTCGAAATCCCGCTCGTCCGGCGCAGTGATCCCCAGTTGCTCAGAGAGGTATTGCACGACATCGGCCTGGACATCGCCTGGCCGGGACGGAAAGCGCGACCGCTCTCGGAAAAAGCTCAACTGAAACGCAAACCACACACGGCCAGAACGATTGACCCCCTCGATCAATCCGATGTCATCAAAGGACAGGCTCCAAACCTCGACAAATGATCGTTCCAACTCGCCAACCCCCAACAACGCCAGAAGCAGCCTCCCGTCTTCGGACCTCCCGGTCAACAGTCAGTGTGTTCGTGATATGTTCCTTCAAACGTCCATATATGCACGCTCGGGCCTGTTGGGCCAAGCCGACCGGGACCGCTGGCAAGCGATGGCTGAAAGGCTGGCCGAACGTCCGCGCCGCAGCTGGTGGCCGTGGTCAAGATAGAAAGGTTCTGATTTGATGAAGGCTTTCACGAAACGAATTTTTGGGGCGGTCGAGCCGCGTTACCTGACACGCGCCTATCTCATCAGCCTTGCGCTGCTGATCTACGCTATCTGGTATTTTGCGACACAGGCGACCCTTCAGCCCCATCAGAGGGGGATCATGTTGGCCTATGCGGCCCTGTCCGCCATCCTCTTCCCCTTCGCCAAACTGGTCTGGGACGAAATCCGCGACACGATCATGGGGAACACCGTGCTGTCCTATGACGGGTGGGCCGTTCTCGTGAGCTTTGTCGCCAAGATAATAATCAATGTTCTCATATGGTTTTGCGCGATTCTGATCGCCCCTCTGGGTGTTCTCTATCTTTGGTTTCGGACACGCGGATAGAAAGTATAGAAAACACACCCTTTCTATACTATATGGACTCAATGAAGTTCGAGTATGATCCCGACAAGAGCGCGGCGAACCACCAGAAGCACGGCATCGACTTTGAAGATGCCCAAGCTCTCTGGGCCGATGATCGTCTGTTGGAAGTCCCGGCAACCTCCACGGACGAGCCACGCTTTCTGGTGATTGGCAGGATCGGCCCCAAGCATTGGGCGGCGGTCTGCACCTATCGCGGGGACTATGTTCGGATCATCTCCGTGCGCCGTGCGCGGAAACAGGAGGTTGAACACTATGAAAGCGACTGAGTTCGACAAGAAATTCGATGACGGCGAGGACATGATCGACCATGTGGACTGGTCCCAAGCCCGCCGCCCCAACATCGAAAGCAAGCGGGTGAACGTGGATTTCCCTACTTGGATGGTGAGCGGCCTTGATCAGCAGGCCAAGCGCCTCGGCATCACGCGGCAGTCACTTATTAAGATGTGGATCGCTGACCGCCTGCAATGATCGGCAGTCATACCTGCACAATCAGGTTCTCACCTGTTTGATTTCCCCAAGTTCTACCTTCATCCGCTCCAGATACTGGCCGATCAACTTCATATCTGTGGCGGTCAGGAACTCATCCTCTACGCCCATGGCGATTGCAACAATCGTTTCGATCTCCATAGCGTCAGCATCTAGCGAAAGGAAATCTCCGCCAAGGAGGCCAATTAAGGCCCTAATGTCAGTTATCTGATTGTGGGCCGAGATGCTTCTGGAACTCCACATTCCACAGATCAGGCCATCGAGCCTTTCAACTTCCATCTGCCCTATCCCTGACGGTTGAGTCCAGAACCGGCTAAAAATCAAATGAGAAGCGCTTAACTCCACTCACCTTTGAGCCTTCCATTTTATACTCTGCCTCCGGCTTTGGGCGTAACCCAGAAACGAACTGGGTAAAATTATCCGCTACATCTGTGAAGGCTTCCAGACTATCTTCGCCGTCCGGGCATTCATGATGCCAAAATAGAATTTTTTGATTTTTTGCGTTAAGAACAAACAAGTTGCCGAGACCATCGCTTGCAACAGGGATGTAGTTCTTTCCTAATCTGTCTTTGTACTGGTCATAGGTCTTGGCAATACCAGCCTTCCCGCTGGACAGGCCAAGTACAGTCAGCACATCTTGCGACCCGTCTTGCCCAGCCAAAGGATTTGGCTGTTGCGGCTTGATTTCCACGCCCTCTTCAAAGGTTGTTGCGTGCCCGCCGTCCCTTAAGATGTCAATCAAGCTGTCTGGGAGCAGGTAACCAATGTGCGCCTCCACCCTCTTGCGGGGCAAGAGAGGTGACTCGATATCAGACTTCAAGGGAATAGGGTGTATGCGACCATCAAGCGCCATTTTTAAAGTCCTCCCCTCATGTCTGATGCAGAACCAATGTGAGGGACGTTATTGTGCAAGTCAGACGGTATCAACTGTATTACGGTGTTGCTGGAATGATGCGGCGTCATGCGCTTGCGGCGCTCAAGCGCCCTTGCGCGGGCAATAGGGTCGAAATCCGCAAAATACAGCCGCATCGGCATAACCTGGGTGTCAGCCAGTTTCTCAGCATCCGGCGAAAGGCAGATATCTGCCTCCCCGTCATGGATGATGTAGTTCAGGGGCTGCCCGTCATCCGTCATCATCATACGCCGCATCCGGGGCGCATCATCGGCGATGATGGTCAGAAATGGGTGCAGCACACGCGGGTCCCAGAAGCGGAAGAACCGGATGCGGCCATCATCCTGCACCGGCAGTTGCGTGAACCGTCGCAGATGCTGTCGCACCGCAGTAAACGAGGCATCCGTCTGGATCAGCAGGCTGGTGCCGACCGGCCAGTGCCGCGCGAAGAATTTACGATAAAATGACAGGCTGCCAGCTTCGCCGGGTTCCGGGATCGACATGTCGACCAGCCACGGTGCGGTTTCGCCGGATTCCTCTGCCGCCTTGCCTTCGAACAGGCATTGCGCAGGCAGATCGATGGCATCCAGATCGAATATCCCGGCCACATCTCGCCACAGACTGCCGTCCACCAGCATGTAAACCCCGGCAGGAGCATCCGGGTCGTAAAGCCGGGCCAGCAGATGGGGGGATGCGTCGGTGATTGCTTCCAGCAGGGCCGTAGGCACGGCCACCTTGCCGTTTCCTGCGGTAATCGGCTGCTGCTGCAATAACATGACAAGTCCGGAACATCGTAAAATACCCGAGGACCATAACCGGGATAAGCGGGACTGGAAATACCGAGCAACCCCGCCGCACCGGTCGCTCGATCCCTGTGGTCTCGCGCTCTCTGCGGCTTTCGATTGTCACATTGGCAAGAAATGGAAGCGTAATTTTTTACACTTTCTGGCCACGGGAGAGCGGTTGGGGAAGTGGC
>RRZT010436208.1_pt1 | contig 18360 bp, 20 predicted proteins | sample 2165551 | NCBI WGS metagenome assembly RRZT01 (sample SAMN10456910, study PRJNA506462) | wastewater metagenome | biome: wastewater; feature: sludge; material: wastewater sludge; isolation source: wastewater sludge with Escherichia coli K12::gfp cells carrying plasmid... | place: USA: Moscow, Idaho...
GATCACCACCAGCAGCGTGACCGGCAGCCCCAGCCACCGCACGCCCCTAAGCGCCAGCACCAGATACGCCGTCACCACGAACAGCAGGGCGGCGGTGACGAACTCGTACATGTCGGCCCACGGACAGCGGTTCGCCGCCATGCCGCGGGCCACCACACCCGACAGGTGCAGCCCCCACCCGATCACGGTCAACGCCAAGCCCATGCGGCCGAACATGTCGACCCGCACCTGCGTCTTCTGGTCGGCGGCGTCCGAGTCTGACACGGCCTCGGCACCCTCGATCGGCGCGCCCTCGGTGCCCACCAGCACCGCGGCGGGCGCGCCAACGGGCTCGAGCCTGCGGGCGGCGGCCCATTCGAGCGCGAAGGCAGCCAGCGCCAGCAGGTACACCACCACCGAGGTGACCATCAGCAGGTTCGACCAGTAGGCGGCCATCAGGGCTTCCCTTCGTTCTCGGCCGAGGTTGGCGGTTCGGCCGGGGCTGGCTTGGGGTCGTCCGCCGGCTGGGTGTCGGCGTTGTCGTCATCGCGGTCGGCGTCGGTGGGTTGCGGCGCGGCTACGCCGGATGCCTCCGAGCCTGCGCCCTGCGGCTCGTGTGGCGCAAGCCCCAGTCCGTCGGCGATCAGCTGCAGCTCGTCGTCCAAGCCGCCGCGGCCCTCGGTGCGGTCGAGCCCGGCGACCTCGACGACGTCGCCGCTCACCTTCACCCACACCCGCCGGGGTCGGACGAACAGCGACAGGCAGAGCCCCGCCACGGCGGCCAGCACCGAACCGAACACCAGCCACAACCCAGGCGTGCTCGACACCTGCAGGCTCACCCAGCGCTTCCACCCGTTGAACTGAATGGAGCCGCCGCCCGGCACGTCGAACATCTCGCCCGGGACGAGGGTGAAGCGCACCGGCTTGCCGTCTTCGGTCACCTGGGTGAGGCCGGTGCGGTCGAGCGAGTAGACGTTCTCGGGCTGTCCGGTCGACTCCTTGGGCGGACCGGTCCAGATGTTCAGCAGCAGTTGCGGGTTGAGCGCGTCGGGAAACACCGAAACCCCGACTCCGTTCTGGTCGACCGCGGTGGGCAGGAACAGCGCTTCGAAAGCCAGCCGCTCGGGGCGGGCGAACGGCGCCTTCACCACGCCCACGCTCAGAAAGTTGCCGTCCTGCGGCAGCAGAATCACCGGCCCCGAGAACGCGACGTCGCCGTTGCCGTCCTTGACCGTGACGTCGACCGCGTACCCGTGCCCCACCAGGTGGACGACGCTGTCGCCCAGCACCAGCGGATGGTTCACCTCGAGCTGCTGCTGGGTGGTCACACCGTCGAGGGTGGTGGTGGTGTCGGCCAGAAACACCCGGGCGGCGCCGCGCTGCACCGGGCCGGTTTCGAACTTGGCGGTGAAACTGTCGAGCGTGACGGTGAACGGCACCAACTGGCCGGGGTTGAACAGCCCGCCCGAGCTGAAGTCGTCGAACTGGGTGAGGGTGTTGCTGAACGACTGGCCCTCGACCACGGCCGTGGTGCCCTTGTAACCGAACAGCGCCCCCATGGCCACGCCGCACAGCAGAAACACCAACGACACGTGAAACACCAGGTTGCCCAGTTCGCGCAGGTAGCCGCGTTCGGCGCTGACCGAATCGTCGAGCCGGCGCACCCTGAACCGGCGCTCGCGCAGCACCTGCTCGGCCGTGGCCAGCACCGCCTCGCTGTCGCCGGACGACCCCAGCCGCAGGTGGGCGGGCAGCCGGCCGAGGTTGCGCGGGGTGCGCGGCGGTTCGGCCCGCAGCCCGCGCAGGTACACCCCGATGCGGGGCACGATGCAGCCCACCAGCGACACGAACAGCAGCAGGTAGATCGCGGCGAACCAGGGCGACGCGTACACGTCGAACACGCCGATGGCGTCGTAGAACGCTCCGAGTTGGGGGTTGTTGGCGATGAACTCGCGCACCCGCACCGGCGAGGTGGGCTTCTGGGGCAGCAACGAGCCCGGAATCGCCGCCAGCGCCAGCGCGAACAGCAGCACCAGGGCGGTGCGCATCGAGGTGAGCTGGGTCCACAGCCAGCGCAGGGTTTCGGCACCACGCAGGGTGCCGCGGCGGTCTTTGCCGGGCCGTGCCGATCGCGAAGCGGCCGGGCTGCCCTCGTCGGCCGGGTCGACGCCCAACTCGCGGTCGGCGTCGTCCTGGGCCCTACCCTCGGCCCGCATCGTGTCGCGGGCCATCAGATCACCGTTCCGAAGGCCGAGGCCCACTGCCGCAGTTCGGCCATCAGCACGTCCCAGCCGCCGGTGATCAGCAGCACTCCGACGGCGATCATCATCACACCGCCGGTGACCTGCAGCCCCCGGTGATGGCGACGGACGAACTCGACCGTTCCGGCCATGCGGTCGAAGGCGAACCCGGCGATCAGAAACGGCAGGCCGAGCCCCAGCGCGTAGCACAGGGCCAGCACCGCACCGCGCAGCGCGGTGGCCTCGTTGAGCGCCAGGGTGAGCACCACCTGCAGGGCGGGACCGATGCAGGGCGTCCAGCCGAGCGCGAACACGATGCCCAGCAGGGGCGCCGCGGCCAACCCCACCCGGGGCCGCAGGTTGAGCCGCACGGTGCGGCTGGCGAAGGGCACCCAGCCTGCGAACACCAGGCCGAGCACGATGGCCAGCACCCCACCGATCACGTTCAGCTGGGTGCGCCACGTCATCAAGGTGGTGCCCAGCGTGCCGAACAGCACCCCGCCCGACACGAACACGATCGCGAACCCGAGCACGAACAGCGCCGTACCGGCCAGCACCCGTCCGCGCCGGCCGCCCTGTTGCACCTCGGTGACGCTGAGGCCGCTGGCGTAACTGAGGTAGCCGGGCAGCAACGGCAGCACGCACGGCGAGAAGAACGACACCAGGCCGGCCAGCAGCGCCACCGGCATGGCCAGCAGCACCGACCCGCCGATCGCGTCGCGGGCCCAGTCGCCCAGGTCGAAGGCCACCATCAGTTGCCGGCCGCCACTTCTTCGATCAGGGCCACCAGGGTGGCCTCGGTGGCCTCGCCGAGCACCCGGGCGGCGATGCGGCCCTGGGTGTCGACCACCACGGTCGACGGAATCGAGTTGGGCGAGAGCTGGTTGCCGAACCGCAGCAGCAGCCGTCCGTCTGGGTCGAACAGGTTGGGGTAGGGCACCGCGTAGTTGCGCACGAAGGCTTCGGCCTGCGCCTTACCGGCGTCGCGGGTGTTCAGCCCGACGAACAGGGCGGTGTCCGTGGTGCGGTTGGCGGCCCTCACCAGGGCCGGCGCCTCGTGCTGACACGGCGGGCACCACGAGCCCCACACGTTGTAGACGATCACCTTGCCCTGCACCGACGTACTGCTCCACGGCTTGCCGTCGAGCAGGGTGCCGTCGATCACGGGCGCCTCGCGGCGCTGGTCGGGCGCCACCCGGGTGATCGAGCCGTCCCCGCTGATGTAGCCACCCTCGGACGACGTCGAGCCGGTGCAGCCGCCCAGCAACAGGGTGAGGGCAGCGGCCAGCGCAACGATCGTCCGAGTCATCAGGCACCCGGACGGAACAGCACTCTTGACTTCTTGGGCGGCACCAGGTCGGCGGCCGGCTCGGCGTAGTCGACGGCGACGATGTGGCCGTCGATCCAGGTGAAGGACGTGACCGAGGCCAGGCGGCACTGCCGCTTGCGCGGATCGTGCACCAGCGAGCGACCCTCAGCGGCCAACCGGCTGATCCAGATCGGCAGCTCATGCATCACGATCAGCGCCTGCCCGCCGTCGCCGGCAGCCTGCGCGGCCTCAGTCATGGCCGCCTTCACGCGGGCCACGATCGAGGGGTACGGCTCGCCCCACGAGGGCCGCAGCGGGTTGCGCAGCTGCCACAGATTCTGCGGCAGCAGGAGCTTCTCGTTGTATTTGCCGAAGTTGGTGCCCTCGAAGTAGTTGGCCGCCTCGATGACGCGCTCGTCGGTGACGATGTCGAGGTCAGGGTGGTTGGCTGCGATCGGGGTCATCGTCTCTTGGGCCCGCTGCAGCGGCGAGCAGCGCAGGTGGGTGAGCGGCACGTCGGCGAAGTGCTCACCCAGACGCTGCGCCATCGCCCTGCCGATCTCGCTCAGCCCGTAGCCGGGCAACCTCCCGTAGAGAATGCCGTCCGGGTTGTGCACCTGTCCGTGGCGCACCAGATGGACTACCGATTGCATGGGTGAGGATCGGCCTTTCGCTCGCTCGGCCTCCAACAATACGGGACGCCCCGAGTTGCTCAGTTCTCGGCGGCCAGCCGGACGGCGCGGCGCAGGTCGGCGGCGATGGCCGGCCCGGCCAGTCGCTGCAGCACGGCGGCGAAGGGGGCCAGCACCCCCGCTCCGGTTACGCCGAAGGTGACCGCCAGCCGGGTGCGATCGATGCCCTGGGGGGTGAAGTCGAGGCGCAGGTGCGCGGTCAGCCCGCGCCAGACCCCGGCCTCTTGCCAGTGCTCGGGCCGTTGCGCTGACGTCACGATCATCGCCGGACGGGCGCCCACCGCGGTCAGGTCACGCCAGGTGGTGCCCACCTCGCCCGTACCGTGCACGTCGACGACGGTGCGCAGGCTGCTCTGCCAGTCGGGCCGGGTCCACGGATCGCTCAGGTAGTCGAAGAGCCTTTCGGCGGCCACGGGTGCGTCCAGTTCGACGGTGTGGCTCATCAGGGCTCCAATCGGGCCAGGGCGTCACGCAGTTGGCGTTCGTCGAGAAACCAGATGGCGAGTCGGCGGCCGTCCACGAAGGTCACCGGCACGTGGTCGGTGTGTTCGGCCAGGCTCGGGTCGCCGTCGACGTCACGGGTGGCGAACGAGGCGCCGAGTTCGGCGCAGACCCGCTCGGCGAGCGTCACGGCCTCGACGCACAGGTGGCAGCCATCGCGCACGACGATCGTCACCCGTGGGCCGGGCATCGGCTACTTGCCGGCGCGGCGACGCTGAATGCGCGTCTTCTTCAGAAGCTTGCGGTGCTTCTTCTTCGCCATGCGCTTGCGACGCTTCTTGATGACAGAACCCACGCTCTGACCTTTCGGTGTCGGCCCGAGGCGGGCCTGGTAACTCTCGTTGCTGGGCGGGGCAGGGCCCCGATGGAGTGGCTGGGCTCACCAGCCAACCCCACAAGCTTACCGAGTGCCTGCGCACATGGGCGAATCGTGCGTCGGGGCCGTGTTCGAACCGTCGCTGCAGGGCCGCTCAGCCGGCGTCGTAGAACGATTCGCGCAGGTAGGCGTTCACCGCGTGCTCAGGCACTCGAAAGCTGCGTCCGAACCGAACCGCCTCCAACTCACCGGTGTGAATCAGCCGGTAGACCGACATGCGCGACACCCGCAACATGGCCGCCACTTCGGTGACCTTCAAGAACTTGAGCGCTGAGAGCGGCGTGGGCGACGGGTTGGCGGAATCGTTCATCAGGGCTCTTTTCGGTGTACGGCAACTCCGCCGTAATCCCCCTACGGCGGCAGATGTGGAGGACACCCTACCCGCCGACGGGTCGCGACGGCAGCCTGAAATCTGCAGACGAACGAAGGTGCGCGCGGGACCGTCGAGAGAGATCAGGTGGCCGGGCCTGCGAGGGCTCGGCTGCGGTCGCGAGCCGCCTCCATGGCGGTGATGAAGGCCGCCTTCACCCGGTGATCCTCCAGTTGGCGCAGAGCCGCCGCGGTGGTGCCACCCGGCGAGGTGACCTGTTCGCGCAGCACGGTGGGGTGCTGGCCCGACTCGATCAGCAGCTTCGCCGAACCGAACATGGTCTGGTTCACCAGGGTGGTCGAGATGTCGCGGGGCAGGCCCAGCATGACGCCGGCGTCGATCATCGCCTCGACCACGAAGAACAGGTACGCGGGGCCCGAACCCGAGATGGCGGTGACCGCGTCCTGATAGGCCTCCGGCACAGTGATGGCCTTGCCGAGTGCCTGCATCAGTTCCAGCGCGTGGGCCACGTCGTCGTCGGACGCGCTCGAACCGGCCGACACTGCGGCCATGCCCTCGCTGACCAGGGCCGGGGTGTTGGGCATCACCCGCACGACCGGCGTGCCTGCGGGCAGGTGGCTCTCCAGCGCCTTGGTGGTGACGCCCGCACACAGTGACACCAGCAGGGCGCCGGGGCGCAACACCGGGGCGATGTCGGGCAGCACGGCAGGTACGTCCTGCGGCTTGACCACCAGAATCACCGTGTCGGCCTGCGCGGCGGCGTCGGCGTTGTGCTCGGCGGCCGCGATGCCGTGGGCGGCCGTCATCTCGGCCCGGCGAAACTCGCGACGGTCGGCCACCACGATGTCGTCGGACGACCATCCGCCCCTGAGCAACCCGCTGACCAGGGCCTCGCCCATCACGCCCGCGCCGATCACGGCCAACCGCGTCATCGCCGGCCCGCCAGCAACTCGGCCACCTGCACGGCGTTCAGCGCGGCCCCCTTGCGCAGGTTGTCGTTGCTGAGAAACAGCACGATGCCGCGTCCGTCCGGCACCGACTGGTCGGTGCGGATGCGTCCGACGAAGCTCGGGTTGCGGCCGGCCGCCAGCCGAGGGGTCGGCACGTCGGCGAGCTCGACGCCGGGAGCGGTGGCGAGAATGCCGCGGGCCCGGTGCGGGCTCAGCTCTTCGGCGAACTCGGCGTGCACCACGAGCGAGTGGCCCGAGAACACCGGCACCCGCACGCAGGTGCCGGCCACCGCGAGCTTCGGCAGGTGCAGAATCTTGCGGGATTCGTTGCGCAGCTTCTGCTCTTCGTCGGTCTCGTCGGTGCCGTCGTCGACCACCGAGCCGGCCACCGGAATCACGTTGAACGCGATCGGCGCCAGGTAGGGCGAGGTGTCGGCGACCGTGTCGAGGTGACCGTGCAGGGTCAGTTCTGAGGCGTTGTGCGTGTCTTGGGTCTGGGTCAGCAGCGCATCGATGCCCTTGACGCCCGACCCTGACACGGCCTGATAGGTGGCCACGATCAGGCGCTGCAGAACGGCGGCGTCGTGCAGGGGCTTGAGCACGGGCATGGCGGCCATGGTGGTGCAGTTGGGGTTGGCGATGATGCCCTTGGGCGGGTTCTCGGCGTCCTCGGGGTTGACCTCGCTGACCACCAGCGGCACGTCGGGGTCTTTACGCCAGGCGCTGGAGTTGTCGACCACCAAGGCCCCGGCGGCGGCCACCCTGGGGGCGTACTCGCGCGACATGGTGGCGCCGGCCGACATCAGCGCGATGTCGAGGCCGCCGAAATCGGCGGTGGCGGTGTCTTCGACGGTGATCGACTCGCCCTTGAAGTCGATCTGCTTACCGGCCGAACGGGCCGACGAGAAGAACCTGATCGAGTCGACCGGAAAGTCGCGCTCGACCAGCAGTGACCGCATCACATTGCCGACGGTGCCGGTGGCACCGAAAACTCCCACACGCATGAGGGTCAGCCTATCGGTGCCGGCACGGGAGGCCGGGCAAGGGCCATCCGGGCTGGCTCGCCGACCCACCTTGAACGGGTGAACGGTAATCGGAACCGTCCCCAATACCGGTCAGAGCCAGTCGACGTAGGGGGCGATCAGCGAATAGCCGACGAAGGCGAACAGGTCGAGAATGATGTGCGCGGCCACCAGCGGGCCGATGCGTTTGGTGCGCAGATAGATCCAGCCGAAGACCAGCCCCATCGCCAGGTTGCCGACGAAGCCGCCGAAGCCCTGGTACAGGTGGTACGAACCGCGGATCACGGCGCTGCCGATCAACACGGCCGCGACACTCCAGCCGGCCTGGCTCATGCGGGTGAACCAGTAACCGACGATCACCACCTCTTCGAGCACGCCGTTCATGATCGCCAGCCCGATCAGCACCGGCACCGTCCACCAGTTGGCGGCCAGATTCGCCGGTTGCACGTTGGTGTTCAGCCCCAGCGCGCGGGCCGCGAAGTACAACGCCAACCCGGGCACCCCGATGCCGGCGGCGATCAGAAAGCCGCGGCCCAGGTCGTGCCACGGCCGACTCAGGTCGAAGCCGATGCGTGCTCGATCGCCGGTCAGCCGCAGCAGGTACAGCGCCAACAGGGCCGGAACGAGCGGAAACACGATCGCCGCCACCTGGTAGCTCAGGTCGAGCCACGGACGATCCGGCGTCACCGATGCGTTGATGGTGGTGGTCTGCTGCCCCAACGGCTGCGGCCGGGTCAGCTTCTCGGCGATCGACAAGATCGAGTACACCGCCGACTGGCCCAGCGACACCCCCAGCACCAGCAGCACCTCCCAGCCCGGTCGCCTCGCCGGCACCAGGACGTCCGCGGGCTCGCTCACCGGGGTTCGCTCACCGTGGCCAGGTGGGTGCGCGCGAACGCGAGCGCCGAGGCCAACGCCTGTTCACGACCGGCCCGGTCGAGATCGTTGGTGTTCACCTCCAGCACCACGTGGCCGCCGTAGTGGCGCCGGGTCAGTTCGGCCAGCACCTCATCGGCGCCCTGGTTGCCCGTGCCCGGCAGCAGGTGCTCGTCCTTGGCCGACCCGTTGCCGTCGGTGAGGTGGACGTGCGCGAGTCGCTCGCCCCAGGCACGAACCAGGTCGAGCGAGTTCTGCCTGGCCGTCGCGGCGTGCGAAAGGTCGAGCGTCAGGTGGTCGTAGTCGAGATCGGACGGATCCCAGCTCGGCTTGTAAGCCTTGAAGTCGCCACCGCCGGGCGCCCGCCACGGAAACATGTTCTCGACCGCGATCATCACCCCGGTGCGCTGCACGAGGTCACGCACACCCTCGACGAAGTTGGTCGCGTAGCTGCGCTGCCAGCGGAACGGCGGGTGCACCACCACCACATCGGCACCCAGTTGGGTGGCGGCCTGCGTGGCCCGCTCGAGCTTGGCCCACGGGTCGGTGCCCCACACCCGCTGGGTGATCAGCAGGCAGGGTGCATGCACGGCCAACACCGGTATCTGGTGGTAGTCGCGCAGCCGCTGCACGGCGTCGACGTCGGCGGCCAGCGGATCGATGCCCACCATCACTTCGACGCCGTCGTAATCGAGCAGGCTCGCCACCTCGAAACCGGCCGCGGTGGTCTCGGGGTACACCGACGACGTGGACAGCGCCACCTTGACGCCTGACGAGGCATTCACGCCCGCCATGATAGGCCGCGCCACGAGCGGTGGAGGCCTGTCGCGTCGAGCCCACAGGAGCTCTCGGGTGCCCGATTTCGCATCCACGGCACCCTGACGTGACAATGGGCCCATGCATGTCGATCATCTGACTTTCGCGGCCGGTCCGGCCGGCCTCGCGGCAGAGGTCGAGCGGTTGGGTGACCTGCTGGGCGCGAAGTTTCGTGACGGCGGCTTTCACCCCCGCTTCGGCACCCGCAACAACATTCTTCCGCTGGCCGATGATCGCTACCTCGAGGTCGTCGAGGTGCTTGAGCACCCGGCCGCCGAGAAAGCACCGTTCGGCCAGGCCGTGCGGGCGCGGTCCGAAATGGGCGGCGGCTGGCTCGGTTGGGTGGTCTCGGTGCCCGACCTGGCACCGTACGAAGCACGGCTCGGCCGCGAAGCGGTTCGCGGGTCGCGACACTTTCCCGACGGACGCCTGCTCGAGTGGGAGCAGATCGGGGTCAAGGGGCTGATGTCAGACCCGCAGCTGCCCTACTTCATCAAATGGACCAGTGACGAGTCGGTGCTCCCCCGGGCACTCGGTGGCCAGTTGCAGTTGGCCGAGCTCGAGATCGCGGGCAACGAAGAGCGGGTCGAAGACTGGATCGGCGCCGAGGTCGACGGCAGCTTCGACGGCGTCTACATTCGCTTCACCTCGCCCAACGGCCAGCCCGGCATCGACGCGGTGACCTTCAACACCCCCGCCGGACGCGTGCGCATCTGACCCTTCGCGCGCGGCGGCTGACGAAACTGTCAGCCGCTCGCCCTAGCCTGCGGTACATGGCCAAAACCGCTGTCGCCCACCGTTGCTCAGAGTGCGGCTGGACGAGCGCCCGCTGGGTCGGGCGCTGCAACCAATGCCAGGCGTGGGGTTCGATGGCACCGCACACGTCCGCACCGTCACGAGGGTCCGTCGCCGGTGCGGCGGTGATGAGCGCGGCTCGTCCGATCAGAGACGTTCCGCTGCACGAGGCCGCCTCGACCCCCACCGGGGTCGGCGAGCTCGACCGGGTGCTGGGCAGCGGCCTGGTGGCCGGCGCGGTGGTGCTGCTGGCGGGTGAACCCGGGGTCGGCAAGTCGACGCTGCTGCTCGACGTGGCCGCGCGGTGGGCAGTCGGTGGGCGGCGCACCCTGTACGTGTCGGCCGAAGAGTCCGCCGCCCAGGTGCGGCTGCGGGCGGGGCGCACCGGCGCCCTGCACGACCAACTGTTTCTGGCTGCCGAAACCGATCTCGGCGCGGTACTGACGCACATCGAACAACTCGACCCCGAACTGCTGGTTCTCGACTCGGTGCAGGCCGTCACGGTCAGCGGCGCCGACGGAGTGGCGGGCGGGGTGGCGCAGGTGCGCGAGGTCACCAACGCCCTGGTGCGGGTCGCGAAGCAACGCCGGTTGCCGGTGCTGCTGGTGGGCCACGTCACCAAAGACGGCACGGTGGCCGGCCCCCGGCTGTTGGAGCATCTGGTCGACGTGGTGCTGTCGTTCGAGGGCGACCGGCACAGCGGGCTGCGGCTCGTGCGGGCCACCAAGAACCGGTTCGGGCCGGCCGACGAGGTGGGTTGTTTCGAGATGACCGAGGGCGGCATCCGTGAGGTGGCCGACCCGAGCCACCTGTTCACCTCGGCCCGCGCCGAGCCGGTGCCGGGCACCGCGTTGACGGTCACCCAAGAAGGCCGGCGGCCGCTGCTGGGCGAGCTGCAGGCGCTGGTGGCGCCGTCCGCTGCGCAAACGCCGCGACGGGTCACGCACGGCCTGGAAGGCGGTCGCGTGTCGGTGATTCTCGCGGTGCTCGAACGCAAGGCCAAGGTGCGCCTGCACAACAAAGAGGTCTACGTGTCCACCGTCGGCGGAGCCCGCGTGGTCGATCCGGCTGCCGACCTGGCCGTTGCCCTCGCTGTGGCGTCCGCGGCCGCCGAGCACGCCTTTCACCGGCCGCTGATCGCGCTGGGCGAGGTGGGGCTGTCGGGTGAGGTGCGCCGCGTCGCGGGGGTCGAGCGGCGGATCGCCGAAGCGGCCCGGCTGGGGTTCGGCCTGGCTCTGGTGCCGCCGGGCAGCAACATCGGCCTGAGGGGTATGCGGGCCGTCGAGGTGGGCACCGTGGCCGCGGCGGTCGATCTGTTGCAGCTGCGTCCGCCGAAGCGTCGCGACCCCGAGGCCCCGAGGTTGCGGCTGGCCGAGTAGAGTGCGGCCAACCCCACCAACCCGAGGTCACGTGTGAACGCAACGTCCAGCCGGCTCAGCCGCGCACTGCCTCTGATCGCGCCGGGCACCGAGCTGCGCGACGGGCTCGACCGCATCGTGCAGGGCCGCACCGGCGCGCTGGTCACGCTGGGCAACAACGCCCGGCTGCAGGCGCTGGCCACCGGGGGGTTCGCCATCGACGTCGCCTTCACCGGCACCGCGCTGCGCGAGCTGGCAAAGATGGACGGTGCGATCATTCTCAACGACGCCCTCGACCGCATTCTGTTCGCCGGTGTGCACCTGATGCCCGACGCGAGCGTCGAAACGTCCGAAACCGGCACCAGGCACCGCACCGCAGACCGGGTGGCCAGCCAGACCGGCGTGCCGACCGTCACGGTGTCGGCGTCGATGTCGACCATTTCGTTGTTCGTCGACGGCCGGCGCTGGGTGGTGCAGCGGCCTGAGCAGCTGCTGGCCCGGGCCAACCAAGCCCTGGCCACCCTGGCGCGGTACGCCACGAGGCTCAACGAGGCCACGGCGCGCCTCTCGGCGGCAGAAGTGCACGATGCCGCCGCGGTGCGCGACATCGCGCTGGTCGCCCAGCGGCTCGAAATGGTGCGGCGGCTGCAGCAAGAGGTCAACGGCTACGCGATCGAACTGGGCACCGATGGCCGGCTGGTGCGTCTGCAACTGCGCGAGTTGGTGATGGGGCTCGACCAACTGGGCACCCAGTTGGAACGCGACTACGCCGACGGTGCCGCCCCGCTGCGGCTGGCGCCGCTGGCCGCGCTCGACAGTGACGACCTGGCCCACCCTGCGCTCATCGCCCGGGCCTGTGGTCTGGGCGACGATCTGGGGCTTCGAGTGTCTGCCCGCGGGCACCGCCAACTGGCCCAGATCGCCCAACTCTCACCCGAAGTCGCCGAAACCCTGGTGGTGCACTTCGGCGACCTGCAGGCCCTGTTCGGCGCCAGCACGTCCGACCTGCTGGGTGTTGACGGTGTCGACTACGCGATCGCCCGCGCGGTGCGCGAGGGCCTGATCAGGCTGGCCGAATCGGCCTACGCCGAGCGCCTCGACTGAACCGCGTCACTTGGTGATGGTGAACACGAACCGGTCGCTGGAAGACTCACGGTAGAGCGCCGTGGCGCTGTAGGTGCCGGCACCCAGTTTGCTCTTGGCCTGCTCGCAACCATCAGCCGATCGGTACAGACCCCAGGGCACCTTGAACTCGACGCTGGCGCCGGCCTTGAGGGTCTGCTTCTTCACCTCGGGCAGCCACTTGTCGCAGTGGCCGCTGCTCCAGATCAGGTCACTGCCGGACGCAACCCGTAGCAGGAACGTTGCCTTGTTGATCTCCATCACGCACGGCAGCGCGGTGTTGTTCTCGGCGGTGACACTGAACGTCTGCTTGCCGTCGGACTTCACCGACTTGAACCCGGCGAGGGTGAGCTGCACCCCGATCGGCTCACAGGCCGTCGGAGCCGTCGACGAGGGGCTGGGCGACGCGCTCGGGGTGCCGCTCGGCGGGTCTGAGGGCGAGCCGGACGACGAGGGAACGGTGGCCGACGGTGCCGGCGTGGTGGCGGCCGGAGTGGCTGTGGTCGGCTGGTTCTTCGGCGTGAACGCCCAGATCAGCAGCCCGATGACGACGACGGCGATCAGCGCGACCAGGCCCCGACGAATCCAGTACACCGACGGCGGTTGCGGACCTTTGCCAGTCAGCACTTCGCTCATGTCGCAAGGTTAGGCAACCTCACCCGGTTGCGAGGCGCACCACGCCGGGGGTACCGCCTACAGTGGGCCGGTGGATCGCACCGAGCTGGCGACAGTCGTCATCGACTGGTACCACCGGCATGCCCGCGACCTGCCGTGGCGCCGCGCCGACGCCTCGCCGTGGGGGGTGATGGTCAGCGAGTTCATGCTGCAGCAGACCCCGGTGGCGCGGGTGCTTCAACCCTGGCAGCAGTGGCTCGTGAGGTGGCCCACCCCGGCCGCGCTGGCCGCCGAGCCGGTGGGCGAGGCTGTGCGGGCCTGGGGACGGCTGGGCTACCCGCGCCGCGCCCAGCGACTGCACGCCGCCGCCACCGTGATCACCGAGCGGCACGGCGGGCGGGTGCCGAGCGACCCCGACGAGCTGCGCGCGCTGCCCGGCGTGGGCGACTACACGGCCGCGGCGATCGCCAGCTTCGCCTACGGCGCGGCCGAGGTGGTGCTCGACGTCAACGTGCGGCGCGTGCTGGCCCGGCTGGACGGCGGCGCCGATGCACGCCTGGGCGCTCCGACCGCGGCGGAGCGACGGCGCGCTGCCGCGTGGCTGCCGGAGCGGCACGCGGCGGTGTGGTCGGTGGCGGCCATGGAACTCGGCGCTCAGGTCTGCCGGTCGGCCCGGCCCGACTGCCCGGCCTGCCCGGTCGCGACGTCGTGCCGCTGGCTGGCGGCCGGACGGCCACCGGGCCCGGCTCGTCCGCGGCAGTTGTACGCAGGCACCGACCGCGCCGCACGCGGGCACGTGCTGGCGGCGTTGCGTGCGCTGCCGACCGGCCGCTCGGCCGATGCCGCCACGTTGGTGGGCGGATGGCCCGATCAGGCCCAGGCGTCCGCCGCGCTGCAGTCTCTGCTGTCCGACGGCCTGGTACGCACCGACCGCGAGGGGTACACCCTCTAACGGAGGCGGCGCTCCCACGGCGCCGTATTCTGGACGGCCAGGAGGGGAATCGATGAGCAACGAGCAGCAGTCGCCGTGGGCCAGCGGTGCCGGTTTCGGCACCCCCCACCCGGCGCCCCAGCAGCCACCGGCGAGCAACTACACCAACCCGGTCGTGCACCCCGAGCCCAGCCGTGCCCAAGAACCCAGCGGCTGGTCTGAACCCCAGCACTTCGGCGTGCTCGAGCCCGTCACGGCACCCCCGCTGCAGTTCGGCCAGCAGTTGCCCTACGGCTACGGCACGCCCCCGCTGCCCGAGCACCCGAACTCGAATCTGGTACTCACCCTCGGCATCGTGGGCATGTGCGCCAACTTCATCATGTTTCCGTTCATCAGCCCCATCGCGTGGTACCTGGGCGCCAAGGCCAAGCGCGAACTGGTCAACAATCCCGGGGTCTACCGCGACACCGGCAAGCTGACCGCCGGTTACGTACTGGGTGTTGTGGGCAGCATGTTCGTCATCGCAGGCATTCTGCTGATCGTCGGCCTCATCGCGGCCTTCACGCTGTCGTGATGTGCAACGCCACGACGCCCCCGACAGCCTGGCTGTCGGGGGCGTTGCGGTACCGGGTCAGTTGGTGAGTTCGGCCGGCACGTCGGGCATCTGGGCCTTCGGCACGCCGTTGAACGAGAACGGCAACTCCGAACCTTCGTGCGCCACGTCCACAGCCACTATCTCACCGGCGTGAATGTCGGCGAACAGGATCTTCTCGGCCAGAATGTCTTCGATGTCGCGCTGAATCGCACGCCGCAGCGGACGGGCTCCCAGCACCGGATCGTAGCCACGCTTGGCGATCAGGGCCTTGGCCGCGTGCGTGAGCTCGATGCCCATGTCGCGGTCACGCAGCCGGTTCTCGATCTCGCCCACCATCAGGTCGACGATGCGCTCGATATCGGCCTGCGACAACTGGTGGAACACCACGATCTCGTCGACGCGGTTGAGGAATTCGGGACGGAAGTGCTGCTTGAGCTCGTCCGACACCTTGGCCTTCATCTTTTCGTAGCTGCTGACACTGTCGGCCGACTGGCTGAAGCCCAGGTTGACCGCCTTGGAAATGTCGCGGGTACCCAGGTTGGTGGTCATCACGATCACCGTGTTCTTGAAGTCGACGACGCGACCCTGCGCGTCTGTCAACCGGCCCTCGTCGAGAATCTGCAACAGCGAGTTGAAGATGTCGGGATGGGCCTTCTCGATCTCGTCGAAAAGCACCACACTGAACGGCTTGCGGCGCACCTTTTCGGTGAGCTGGCCGCCTTCTTCGTACCCCACGTAGCCAGGAGGAGACCCGAACATGCGTGACGCCGTGTGCTTCTCGGAGTATTCGCTCATGTCGAGGGTGATCAACGCATCTTCATCGCCGAACAGGAATTCGGTGAGCGCCTTGGTGAGTTCGGTCTTGCCCACACCCGAGGGCCCGGCGAAGATGAACGAGCCCGACGGCCGCTTGGGATCCTTCAAGCCGGCGCGGGTACGCCGGATCGACCGCGAGAGCGCCTTGACCGCGTCGTGCTGGCCGATGTAGCGCTTGCCGATCTCTTCTTCCATCTTGAGCAGCCGCGAGGACTCTTCTTCGGTGAGCTTGAACACCGGAATGCCGGTGGCAGAGCTGAGCACCTCGGCGATCTCTTCTTCGCCGACCTCGGCCGGCACGTCGGAGTCGCCGACCTTCCACGCCTCTTCCTTCTCGGAGCGGGCGATCAGCAGCTTGCGCTCGTCATCACGCAGCCGGGCGGCGCGCTCGAAGTCTTGCGCGTCGATGGCGGCCTCTTTTTCGAGCCGCACCTTGGCGATGCGCTCGTCGAACTCGCGCAGGTCGGGCGGTGCGGTCATGCGCCGGATGCGCAACCGCGCGCCGGCCTCGTCGATCAGGTCGATGGCCTTGTCGGGCAGGAACCGATCCGAGATGTACCGGTCGGCCAACTGCGCCGAAGCGGTCAACGCCGCGTCCGTGATCGTGATGCGGTGGTGTGCCTCGTAGCGGTCGCGCAGCCCGCGCAGAATGTCGATGGTCAGCGCGATGGACGGCTCGGCGACCTGGATCGGCTGGAAGCGGCGCTCGAGCGCAGCGTCCTTCTCGATGTACTTGCGGTACTCATCCAGCGTGGTCGCGCCGATCGTCTGCAGTTCGCCGCGGGCCAGCATCGGCTTGAGAATGGACGCGGCGTCTATGGCACCCTCGGCGGCACCCGCACCCACCAGGGTGTGGATCTCGTCGATGAACAGCACCACGTCACCGCGGGTCTTGATCTCTTTGAGAACCTTCTTCAAGCGCTCTTCGAAGTCGCCGCGGTAGCGCGAGCCGGCCACCAACGCACCCAGGTCAAGGGTGTAGATGGCCTTGTCACGCAGGGTCTCGGGCACGTCACCGCGAACAATCGCCTGCGACAGCCCCTCGACCACGGCGGTCTTGCCCACACCGGGCTCGCCGATCAGCACCGGGTTGTTCTTGGTGCGCCGCGACAGCACGGTCATCACCCGCTCGATCTCTTTCTCGCGGCCGATCACCGGGTCGAGCTTGTTCTCGCGGGCGGCCTGGGTGAGGTTGCGTCCGAACTGGTCGAGAATCGACGAACCCTGCTGCTGCTGGCTGGTCTCGGGCGCGCCGGACGTGGCCGCCTCTTTGCCCTGGAAGCCGCTGAGCAACTGCAGCACCTGGTTGCGCACCCGGTTGAGGTCGGCGCCGAGCTTGATCAGCACCTGGGCCGCGACACCCTCGCCCTCACGGATCAGGCCGAGCAGAATGTGCTCGGTGCCGATGTAGGGGTGATTGATCTGCAGCGCTTCGCGCATCGAGAGCTCGAGCACCTTCTTGGCCCGCGGCGTGAACGGGATGTGCCCGGTGGGCGCCTGCTGGCCCTGGCCGATGATCTCTTCGACCTGCTCGCGGACGGCCTCGAGCGAAATGCCCAGCGCCTCCAAAGCCTTGGCGGCGACGCCTTCACCCTCGTGAATCAGCCCGAGCAGAATGTGCTCGGTGCCGATGTAGTTGTGGTTCAGCATGCGGGCCTCGTCCTGCGCCAGGACGATGACCCGTCGTGCACGGTCGGTGAACCGGTCGAACATATTCCGCACTCCTCACTCCGGCCTGCGCCGGGGGGCGCTCCGGCAGGGTCGGCCGACCCGGCCCGGGCGCCATCAGTCTATTCAACTCACGCGAGCAGAGTTCTGTTCCGGCTTCGCCCACGGCGAACGGCCCCGGAATGACTCCGGGGCCGTTGCGCTGCGTCAGGTGTGGCTTGGTCAGCCGTGCGCCCGGTCGTACGCCTCGCGCACCTCGGCCGGAACCCGTCCGCGGGCCGAGACGTTGTAGCCGTTCTCGGCAGCCCAGACCCGGATCTCGCCGGCCGAACTGCCGCCTGCGCGCCGCCGCCCGGCGGCCTTGCGGCGCCCGCCGACCCGCCGTCCGGACGCCACGTAGGGCGCCAGCAGGTCGCGCAGTTTCTGGGCGTTCGACTCGGACAGATCGATCTCATAGCTGACCGAATCGATACCGAAGACAATGGTCTCGGCCGCTTCGCTGTTGTCCAGATCGTCTTCGAGACGATAGACGATGCGTTGCGCCATATGGTTACCTCCCACGTTGATGGATTGTGCCACTTCGAGCTGTTCCCCCGTTCAGCCTCAGTGCAAGATCACCCTACATGCAAACAAATATCATGCAAAGTGACCGGGCCCGCGCACGCAATGCAAAATCTTTCCTTCAGCTGTGCATCGCCTGAGACAGTGGACGGGCGCCGGACGCGCCGACGCCAATGCATGGGGCGAAATCGACCATTGCGGCCCCGCACAAATGCGCGATCAGGCGGATTGCGGCACAAGCACGACCGAAATGCCCGCTGGTTCGCCCACAGCTGCGGACGCGGGCTGCGATCGGTGAGGAGCCGGCCCATTCGCGCCCGCCGCCAACACCGCCTGCAACTCGAGTTCGACCCGGAGTGCCTCGTGATTGCCGCGCAAGGTGGACAGTTGCTGCTGCAGTTGAGACGAAAGCGCGCGGGCCTGATCGCGCTCGTCACGCAACTCGCCCAGCCGAGAACTCAGCACCCGCAGCACGGCCGACTGCCGAGCGCGTTCGGCGTGCAACTGCTCGGCGTGCTGCATGGCCTGACCGAGCTCGGCGGCCAGGCGGGCGCGCTCGATGAGGCGCCGCTCGCGCCAGGCCAAGGTGCACACCAGCAGGGCGCCGGCCAGCAGGGCGGCCAGCGCCACCCCGCGAACCGGAAGCGCACCGAACACCACCGCCGGCGAGGCAACGCCGGCGACCGGCGCGAGCATCGGGGACGCGAGAATGCGGACGGCCGGAGGCCGGCTCAGTCGACCCGTTCGAGGCTTCACGAGCGCAGCCTAACCGGGGCTGGGCGCGCCCCCCGGCTGGCCCTTGGGCGC
>RRZT011337204.1_pt1 | contig 18355 bp, 11 predicted proteins | sample 2165551 | NCBI WGS metagenome assembly RRZT01 (sample SAMN10456910, study PRJNA506462) | wastewater metagenome | biome: wastewater; feature: sludge; material: wastewater sludge; isolation source: wastewater sludge with Escherichia coli K12::gfp cells carrying plasmid... | place: USA: Moscow, Idaho...
CGAGGGCGAGCTCCAGGCCGACCACGAGGGCCTGGGCACGCTCGACCAGCAGATGGCGCACCTGTCGAAGGTGAAGCGCATCGCCTACGACGCCGGCTGGATGCGGTGGGGCTGGCCCGAGCGGGTCGGCGGCCTGGGCGGGTCGCCCCTGCTGCGGGGCTACCTGGGCGAGGCGCTGACCACCCGGGACCTCGTCGAGCCCGGCATCTATTCGATGACCGAGGTGCTGGCGCCGACGATGATCGACTACGCCCGCCCCGAGCTGGCGGCCGAGATGGTGCCCCGGCTGCTGCGGGGCGACGAGACCTGGTGCCAGGGCTTCTCCGAGCCGGGGACGGGCAGCAACCTGGCGTCGCTGTCGTGCCGGGCGACCCGGGTGTCCGCCACTGACGCGCCCGACGGCGGTGGCGACGGCTGGGTGGTGAACGGCCAGAAGGTGTGGACGTCGCTGGCCCAGTTCGCCCAGCGCTGCGTGCTGCTCACCCGCACGGGCACGCCCGAGTCCGCCCACCGGGGCATCACCGCCCTGTTCGTGGACATGGACACGCCCGGCATCACCGTGCGGCCCCTCGAGACCATGCACGGGGTCGAGGAGTTCTCCGAGGTCTTCTTCGACGACGTGTTCGTGCCCGCCGACCGGACGCTGGGGGACGAGGGTCAGGGCTGGGCCGTGGCCATGGACCTGCTCCCCTACGAGCGCAGCACCGCCCTCTGGCACCGGGGCGCCTTCCTGCACCGCCGCCTCAGCCAGATCATCGAAGCGGCGCCTCCCGGCGCCCTCGACCCGGCGGCGGTGGGCGACGTCTTCCTGCAGCTCTTCTCCTTCCGGGCCCGCTCGCTGAAGACGCAGCACCGCCTCGACGCCGGCGAGACCCTCGGCGCCGAGACCTCGATCGACAAGGTGCTCCTCGCCACCGCCGAGCAGGCCGTGTTCGACCTCGCCCTCGACGGCCTGTCCGACGACATCATCCTCGGCGACGACGGCGACGCCCCCCGATGGCGCTCCGAGTTCCTCTACTCGCGGGCGGCGACCATCTACGGCGGCAGCGCCGAGATCCAACGCAACATCATCGCGAGGCGCCTGCTGGACCTCGGAGCCGACCGATGACGGGGCGTTCCGCGGAACGTTTTGGCGGAGTCAGCCGATGAGCGGCGACCGCATCACCGGCGAGGACCTCGAGCTCTTCGAGCGCAGCCTCGCTCACGCCACCGCCTCGGCGTCCGGCGCCACCCTCGACGCCGAGCTCGACGCTCTGGGGTGGGCCGATGCCCTCGCCCTCGACCCCCAATCGGCTATCGACACTCTCTTCACCCTCCAGGGCGCGAACAACAGCACCTCGGGAGCGCTCGACCGGGTGCTGATCGACGCCCTCTTCGGCCCCGAGGACGGCGACGTCGGTCACGCCATCGTCGTGCCCCGCCTCGGCACCGGCACCCCGCCGGCCGTGCTCCTGGGCGAGCAGCTCCGCGTCGACGGCCTCGCCACCGCAGCGCTGGGCAACAGCGATTCGGTGGTCGTCGTCGCCGTGGTCGACAGCCACGACGAGGTCGAGGACGGCGAGATCGTCGCCGTGACGATCGAAACACGTCTGCTTTCCACCCAGCCCGTGCAGGGGATGGACCCGACCCTCGGCCTCTCGCGAGTCCGCGGCGACCTGGTCCTGCCCGCTGGCTCGGTGATCGCCCCCGTCCCGTGGGACGCCGCCCTCGCCCGAGGGCGCCTGGCCCTGAGCCACGAGCTCGTCGGCGCCTCCCGCACGATGCTCGAGCTCGCCCGCACCCACGCCCTCGAACGCATCCAGTTCGGCGTCCCCATCAGCTCGTTCCAGGCTGTCCGCCACCGCCTCGCTGAAGCCCTCGTGGCCGTGGAGGCGGCGACCGCAAGCTGCGGCGGCGCGTGGTCCGACGGCACCCCCTTCACGGCGATGGTGGCCAAGGCCACCGCCGGCCGCAGCGCAAGGATCGTCGCCCGCCACACCCAACAAGTCCTCGCCGGCGTCGGCTTCACCGCCGAGCACCCCTTCCATTCGAACCTGAAGCGAGCGTTGGTCCTCGATCAGCTCCTCGGCGACGCCAAGACCCTCACGGGCGAGGCCGGCGCCAACGTGCTCGTCGCCGGTGGCTTTCCCACTCTGCCCTCGCTCTGATCAATGCGCTGTCAGACGAGCCCGCTGGGAACCGGCTCATGAAGAGTCTGAGTCTTGGCGTTCGTCAGACGATCCCGTGTCGTCTGGCGGCTCAATCGATACGACTCCCGAACGGCCAAGCGCGCGCAACGGGGGGAGCACGAAGTCGTCGATCGCCTGGGCGGCTTCCTCGTCCGTGAGTTCCGAGGACGGAAATGCGGCGAGCGCGCGCTCGATCATCTCCGAACGGAGTGCGGCCTCCTGCTGCTTGGTCTGGACTTCCAGCTCCTTCAACTGGATCTCAAGGTCGGTCAGTGCGTTCTGCTTCGCTTGTCCGGTTCCCTCGAGCCACTCCTTCCGCTTCGCGGGGAAGTCCCAGGCCGCCTTGAGGACCATGGCGATCAACCCAAGCGGAAGCATCGCCGTCATCTGGGGGACGAGTTCGACGAGCAGGTCAGCGGGTGAGGCGACGGTCAGGCGCTTGAGGACTGGCGGCGGCGCGTAGGCGGGCTCTGATTGGCGGGCGCTCGCACTGTTGGACAGAGCCCTCACGCCCTCCACGAGCTCGAAGAAGAGGTAGAGGCGTCGACCTACGAGGTCCAGGGTCTGTATCTGGTCCTCGGGACCGCTGAGCACGAAGTGGGTGTCAGCGACCGGCAACTCGTTGCCAACACCGATGTCGGCGATCGACAGCAGCCGGGCGTACTCGACCTCCACTACCGCTGGTTCGTTCTTGAGATCGACCTCGATCACGCGCCCGCTGGCGGATCGTCCGGCCTCCAGATAGCGGATCGTGACCATGTCCCCCGCTTGTGGCTTCATCTGGCCGAGTCCGTCGGCGACCTCAGACTCGGCGAACTCGATGATCGCCCCCACCTCACCGATCTCGATGGCCCGGCCTGAAGCCTCAAACAAGCGGCTCGACTTGGCAAAGATCACGTTGACGCCGAGGTCAGCCCCTCGGTAGTCGTACCTGCCTTTGGCAGAGGCGTTCTCGAACGGGGCGGCAGCACGAGCGACGTCGAACCGGTTGATGGAGACGTAGCGGCTGTACCCGGCATCTACGAGTTTCCTGTAGTGGTCGAATGTCCGCTTGGCGACGGGTCCGTACCCAGCATCATTGAGCCGCTGGTTCAGGTCATCTAGCGTGATTGCTCCGCCAGCGGATCGATAAACATCGAAGCCTGCGCGGGTGTCGCGCGGAGATGCGTTCGCCACGGCAGACTCCTCTCGGTCCAATCGAGATTCTTCGGCAGCCTAGAACCCACCCGGGACGACTCGCGTCTACCATTGGCCTCGAACCATTGACCCGGACCCGGTCGAGACTCTCGGGTGGATCAGGCGACAGCCCCCCCGAGGACGGTCACCAGTTCTGCGATGACCTGCACCTCGGCCTCGTCTCCGGGCTCGAGCACGATCGGCTCGAACTCCGGGTTCACGGGACGCAACTCGATGGTGCCGACAACTGCGCCGTCGGACTCCTGCTTGTGGCTCTCGTACCGCTTGACCGTGTAGGACCCCCCGCTTTCCGCGTCGGCGATGTCGTGGTGCTGGACCAGGACGACCTTGCCCTGGCGGGAGCCTGCCGGGATGCGCCGGAAGATGCAGTAGGAGCCGTTGGGGATCAGCGGCTCCATCGAGCGACCCACCACTTGGCTCACGAACATTGAGTCGTCGATCCGAGCCACCTCACCGGGCACCTCGACCCAGCCCTCGACCTCGACTTCGTGGCCCTCTCCGAAGTACCCAGCAGCGGCCTGCAGCGAGTACACCGGGAGGTGCGTCTCGAACCGACCGGCGGGGTCGACGTCATCCACGAGCGGCACCGCACGGATGGAAGCAACTGCTGCCACGCCGGATGGCTCGATCAGCCTGATGGGGTTGTGCCCGAACGCGTAGTCGACGTCGATCGCGTCGTAGTGCGCTTCACCGCACCGGACTTTCCATCCCTCTGACTCCCAGCGGAGCTTCTCGATGTCGGAGCCGCCTTTGGTCTCCCGCACGAGGTAGTAGCGGCGGTCGCCCTCCCGGTCCCGGACCAGTGCCCAGTCCGGGTTGTAGTTCCCGAGTGGCGTGGGGATCTTGTACCACTCGGGCAGCTTGATGAAGAGGGGCACGTCATCGCGCCCGTCGAGATAGATGGCGAACATCTCCTCCACCTCGGAGTCACACACGACCATGTCGACGACGCTTCGGTTCACGGGCACCACCCTCGGGGCAATGGTCTCGACCTGGTGTCGATCGCGGAACATCGATGCCTGCCACGATTCGCCAGACGGTTTGTACTCGATGGTCTCGCTGAGCTCGCCCCAGAGAGCACGGCTTATGCAGTCGGCGACCTGGTCGATGAAAACTGCCGGGTTCGCCTTCACATCGTCGACGCGACTGCAGCCTTTGAGGATGCGAACGATCGACGCCCGGCTCAAGGGCAATCGGCGGCACAAGTCACGCACCACATCCGGGACCCTTATCACGGCTTCTGACGCCACCGTGCCGAGGTCGATTCCGCCTTCCCCGCCCACGCCCGCTGCGCCTACGGTCACCTCGCTCTTGGACAGGTGAAACTTCGCCCTCTCGACAGCCGGCATCTCGTCGATCCGCCGGATGGCGTTTGCGATGACGACATCGGTGTCGAACGCGAGCCGGTACGAGGTGCGCCGCGAGATGCGTTGCCAGAGCTCGCCGAACTCGGGTGAGTCGAGCACTTCATCCTTCAGCTTGACGTTCTTCTTGTCCCTCACGTTGACGATTCGACCCGTGAAGGCAACGCCGGTCTCCTCCTCGATTTCCTTCTGGAGCTTGTCCGCGAAGGACGAGAACGACTCCTTGGCCACCACGGTGAGCAAGTTGACGTCCTCGATGTGGCAGCGCTCGCCGTTGGTCATCACCGGTAGGCGGAGCCCGCGGCCAACCTGCTGGCGCTTGCGCATCACCGACTTGCCTTCCTGCAGGTTGCAAATGGTGAAGACGTTTGGGTTGTCCCACCCCTCTGCAAGAGCGGAATGGCTGAAAATGAAGCGGAGCGGCTCGTCGAACCCAAGGAGTTCCTCCTTGCGTTGCATGATCCGCTCGAACGCATCGGCAGCGTCCTTCGAGTCCGCCCTGGCCTCCTTCGGCACACCCTTCGCCTCTGCGAAGTAGCCGTCGTGAACATCCTCGACCGGTGGCATCCGCTCAGCGATGGCACGGAACCGGGCGTCGTTGCGGACCGACGCGTACTCCTCGACGAACCAGGTTCGGAGCTTGGCGTTGGCTGGGTAGTAGTCGGCGACCCTCTCGATGAAGAACAGTGTGAGGGGCTTCATCGCCGCGGCGAGCTGGCCACGCCTACCGAGGAGGAACAGCTGCAGCTCCTTCTCGAAGTGGCTGACGATCGCCTGCCGCAGCATCAAACGCTGCTGTTGATCGTCGGTGCCCGCGCTTGTCGAGCCGGCAGCGATGTTGCGACCGTTGGCGAACTGGACGATGCCCTTGTCAGCGAGAATGTCCTCGACAACCCACCCGTCGTAGATCTCCCGATGACCGCTCAGCTCGAAGAGGTCGTCGTCCCTGCGAAGGGTCTTTTGTGTGGGTTTCGTGCCCTGCCTTGTTGCCGCGTGAATGATGGCAGTGGCAGTCACCGAGCCCTTGGTCGCGTTGATCTTCTTCACCTCGACGTACGCCTCGTTGAGGTCGTCGTCCTTGGTGAGCGAGAACACGCCGATCCGCTTGACGAGGCGTTGGTTGTAGGCGTCCACCGGAGTCAGCCGGTACAGGAGGTGTGCACCGACTGGAGGTGTGGCGGAATACCCCACCCGAAAGAGTGGATCGAGGGCGTCGATGGCTGGGACCTGCGTCGGGCCATCGAGGCTCTGCGGCTCGTCCATGACCACGATCGGCCGGCAGGCGCGCAGGAACTCGATCGGGGCGTAGCCGTTCAGGGCGTCTGTACGCCGATGAATGAGTCTGGTGTTTGCGTCACCGGTCATCGCCGCGATGTTGATCACCATGATTTGCAGGTGGGAGGCAGTAGCGAACTGCCGCACTCGGCCCGGTGCCCCGCCGTCATAGACATGGTGGTCGTACTGGAGTCCTCCGTAGAGGTCCCGCATGTGATCTCGGAGCAGCGCCAGGCTGTTGAGGACACCCTCCCGGATGGCGAGGCTCGGTACCACGATCACGAACTTGCGGAACCCGTACGTGAGATGGAGTTCGACGATTGTCCGTAGGTAGACGTACGTCTTACCCGTGCCGGTCTCCATCTCGATGTTGAAGTGCGCCGGAAGCTCTCCGTCCTCGAGCGCGCTCCGAAGGGGCTCTCCGACCGCGGGCACCTCGGTACCGTCGTCGAGCGCGACTGGCCGGTCCTGCACGCGTCGCAGGTTCTTGCGGAGAGTTTCCGCACTCAGCTCGAGGGAGTTGCCGAACACGAGCTCCTCGAACAGCGAACCGTCCTCGCAGAGGCTTGGCATCCCAAGGCCCTGGTCAAGTCCCTCCTGGCCCGCGAGCAGCTCGACGACGGAGTCGATGGCCTCCCGTTGGAACACTTGGTTCGGATCGAACCGGATCTCGACTGCCATCAGACCGTCTTCGTCGTGATGCCCAGCTCACGAGCTCTCGTCAGCGCATTGACCTTGAGTGTGTCGCTATTGGAAAAGCCATCTTCGAGGAACACCACCACACGAGGTCGTTGCGCAAAGGAGAGATCGACAACCTCTTCCGAGAGCTTCGGTGAGATGACTGCCGTCACGCCGCCAGACGAAAGTACGGTTCCGCTCGTGCTGCCCAGGATCTCGATGGGCGACTCCAACATGATCCCTTCCCCCACGAAGATCTCAACTGCCAAGTCGACCGCAGGTGCATCCGCATTCGCCAAGGTCTCCGGCACGAGGTCGAGGAGAACGTCGCGAGGGCGGTCGTCCTCGCGTCGGAAGTGACTGGCGCCAAGCTTGAACACCCGGAGACCGGACGTTCCAGGTGCTTCGGCTGCATTCAGTGCAGCGATAATGCGCCGACAACAGATCTCCGAAACCGTATGATAGCCGGCCCGAAAGGCAGCAGAACCTAGCGACGTGGGTTCCGGGATATTGATCGATATTGATCGCCGATTCCCGTCATCGTCTCCGTTTTCTAGCGCTACGGCGTGTGCGGTTGTTCCTGAGCCGGCGAAGAAATCTAACACCAAATCATCCGGCCCCACTCCAGCGATTCGAATTAAGAGGCGGAGCAGCGACGTCGGCTTAGGATAATCAAATACCCCATCTCCAATCAGAGGCCCAACCTCGGCGTTCGCCTCTAAGACATCTCCCACGAGGTCCCTAGGCAAGATCTTTGTAGGTCGAAGGGCGGTCTGCTTGTAGTCCTTTCGGTAGTATGGGATCATGCTCTCGCTCTTGATGCAGAGATACACACCTTTCGCGATCTCGTCGTCAAGATACGCCTGGCTCCACTTAAATCGACCACGAATGCGCACCGGCGCGGCGTTCCGGCGATCTTCCACCACTAGTTCATCCATGAGGCAGACGGCCCCCACTTCACCCCTCTGATGACGCCCATCCGGGATGAAACACTCGAGACTTCCAGCCGGAAACGTCAGCTCACGTTCGGCGTTGTTGTTCTGGGTCAATGATGCCTCACCTTGAGGGTCCTGATATCTCTCAACTAGCTCGTGGGCCAACGTGGCATCACGTGCGTAGCAAAGTATGTACTCGGCATTCCGTCGCACCCTCTTGGACATGTTTGAGGGGCGGAAGATGCTCTGCCAAATGAAGGTTTCTATCCGGTTCTCGGCGCCGAAGACTTCGTCACAGAGCAAACGCAGGTTGCTGCCTTCGATGTCACTGATGCTAATGAAGATGAAGCCGTCCTGAGTCAGGAGGTTTCTAGCTAGGACAAGTCGCGGATACATCATTGAGAGCCAGCGGCTGTGCAGACGACCGGATGTATCCGCAGCGGCGGCATGCCTATTGCCGTCAACATCGACCTGCCCCGTGAATTCGAGATAGCCCTGGAGGCCGTCGCTGAAGTCGTCGTTGTAGACGAAGTCGTTGCCAGTGTTGTAGGGAGGGTCGATGTAGATCATCTTGACCTTGTCGTTGTAGGCCCTCTGGAGCAGCTTGAGCACCTCGAGGTTGTCGCCTTCGATGAAGACGTTCTTCCCATTGTCGAAGTCGACCGATCGCTCCATGTCGGGAACCAGCGTTCCGTGACTCGGTGTGAGCAGGGACCGGACCGCCTCCTGCTTCCCAGCCCACATCAGTCCGAAACGCTCCCGACCATCAGCGGGGCCGCTGACGGGTATTTCGAGCAGGTCGCCGAGGCGGGTCGCGTCGAGGATGCCGTCGGCGAGTACTCCCGGAAACAGCGCGATGAGCGCGTCACGGTTGGCAGCAGCTAGGTCGGGAGTCGACAGGTCGACTCTCTCGGGCTGCTCCGTCATCCGCTCTTCTTTCGACTCGGTGGCAAAGGCGCCATCAACTTAGGCGAGGTGACCTTCCTCGGTACGGTTATGAGGTGACCGAGGCACCGACCGACGGAATTCCTGTTCTGGAAGGCGAGGCCGCTGATGCTGTCGCGCATCGAGGGTCGCACATCCAGATCATCGCTGCGGCTGGCGCCGGCAAGACGGAGGTCGTCTCGCAGCGGGTGGCGTCGCTGCTCGAGACCGAACGCCCCGAGAGCATCGTCGCTTTCACGTTCACCGAGAAGGCGGCCGAGGAGCTGAAGGAGCGCATCCGCCAACGGGTCACCGCGAGGCTGGGCGAAGGCGCCACCGATCAGCTCGGGCGGCTGTACGTCGGTACCATCCACGGGTACTGCTTCCGGCTGCTGCAGACGCACGTGCCGAAGTACGAGACGTACACGCCACTAGACGCCAACCAGCTCGTCAACTTCCTCTACCGGGAGGGGACGCAGCTCAAGCTCAAGGAGCGTTTCGGCGGCAAGCTCTTCCAAGGGATCCACGCTTTCCTCCGAAACGTCGACGTGGTCGAGAACGAGCTCGTCGACTTGCCCGCCATTCCGGACGGTGACTTCAAGACGGCCCTTGTCAACTACTACGACCGGCTGGATGCGTACCGCTTCATGTCGTTCGGCACGCAGATCGTGCGAGCCGTGGAGGCGCTGGCCGATCCTACGGTCCACCAACAGGTCACCTCGGAACTTCGGCACCTCATCGTCGACGAGTACCAGGATGTGAACCCGGCGCAGGAGCGGCTGATCTCGCTGCTGGCCAAGCCCAGCGGAATGGCGGATCTCGTGGTGGTCGGCGACGACGACCAAGCGATCTACCAGTGGCGCGGGTCCAACGTGAGCAACATCGTCACCTTCGCCGACCGGTACCCGGACGTGAAGCAGTTCCGGCTGCTGGCCAACCGCCGATCCCGCGCGCCGATCGTCGAGCTGGCGAACAGCTTCGCCCAGTCCATCCCGGGGCGACTTGCCAAGCAGATGCTCATCCATCGGGAGCCGGATGGACCTGCGATCTCGATCGCCGCCGGACACGTCGACGAGCAGACCGAGGCGGACGCGCTTGCGGTCGACATCGTGAGCCTGCACGACCAAGGCGTCCCGTACCGAGACATCGCCATCCTCGTGCGGGGCAAGGTCGCCTACCCCTGCATTCTCGAAGCTCTCGAGGCCTTCGGCGTCCCGGTGCAGCCAGGTGGTCGATCGGGCCTCTTCGAGCAGGCCGAGGCCGCCGTCTTCGGCGCCACCTACGCGTGGCTCGCCAGCATCGACTGGTCGGCTCGACGATGGAAGAGGCGTGAGACCGTCGACCTCGAAGATCTTGTCGACAGCCTTCGAGACCAGTTCGATCTCGACAGCGTTGCGACGGACATGATCCGCGACCACCTCGAAGCCTGGAAGGCACGGACCCGTATCGAGGACTTCGACGTCAGCCTCGTCGGGGACTTCTACGGACTCCTCGGGCTGCTCGGCGTCCAGGACTGGGACACCGACCACGAGCTGACGCGTAACCGGCTCGGCACGATCGCCCGCTTCGCCACCGTTCTCGGTGACTACGAAGCGGTCGCAAGGCGAGCGCGGCGTGATCCGGCCAACCCGGGCGAGCAGGTCGGCGGAGCGATCGGCAGCGAGTGGTTCTACCGGAACCTCGCGCTCCTGCTCGTCAACTACGCCATCGGAAGCTACGACGACTTCGACGGAGAGGAGGACCTCGACGCCGATGCCGTTGCGCTCGGAACGGTCCACGGTGCCAAGGGGCTCGAGTGGCCGGTCGTCTTCCTCCCCTCCCTCACCGACGGCCGGTTCCCATCCAGCCGCACGGGTCAAGCCGAGACCTGGCTCCTTCCCGCCGACAGCTTCGACGCCGCCCGATACGAAGGGTCTGATGCTGACGAACGCCGCCTGTTCTACGTCGCTCTCACTCGGGCACGAGACTGGATTGCGCTGTCGTCGCACCTTAAGGTGAACAAGCAGGGCCGACGCCCATCGCCGTACCTCACGGAGTGCGCCACCTTCGCCGCCAGTGGCGGCTACCCGACCGGAGTCGAGCCGGTAGGGATGGACTCTCCGGACCTGGCCGTCACCTACAGCGAGCTCGCCGCATACCTGGAGTGCCCGCAGAGCTTCCTGTTGCGCAACCAGCTTGGCTTCCAGGCCCCGATTCGCGGCGAGGTCGGGTACGGCAACGCCGTGCACCACATCATGCGGATGATCGCTGAGCAGACGAAGGCCACCGGAGCGCTCCCGACGCCGCGCCAGATCAACGAACTTCTCACCTTCGAGTTCTTTTTACCGTTCGCCAACAAGCCGGCGCACAAGCAGATGCGGGAGAATGCCCGGAAGCTCGTCTTCAAGTACGTGAACGATCACCAACCCGACCTCCTCCGGACATGGGCGACCGAGCGACCCTTCGAGCTCTACCTACCCGGCGTGGTCATCAGCGGCCGGGCTGACGTGATCTACGACGGCGACGGCACGCACCCGGAGAACCTCGTGATCGTCGACTACAAGACTTCCACCGGTGGTTCGATCGAACCGCTCCAGCTGCAGGTGTACGCCGACGCCGGCCGCAGGGAAGGTCTCACCGTGCAGGGGGCGTTTGTTCACGACATGGCCGCGACCCAGCGCCACATCGTGGACGTCTCCGACGCCACCATCGACGCCGCGGAGGCCACCGTTCTCGAAGCAGCAGAGTCGCTGCGTGCACGAGATTTCACCCCCGCCCCTGAGAAATCGAAGTGTGGGGGTTGCGACGTACGCCAGGTCTGCAAGGCCGCCCTCAGCTGAAAGGGCGGATCCGCTTCTGGCGTCCCAGGGCGGCCCAGAACCGAACGTGGGCATCGTGGCCTCGACCGACCGAGTCTGGCCGCCCAGGGGCCTGCCCGGCGCTCGGGACGAAGTCACCGAGGGTCGAGCCGATGTGATCCCTCGCAAGGATCACTAGAGCCGACTGGTGGCGGGACGCCATCACGCAGAGCCGACCGGTCTCGAGATCGAAGGCCGACGGCTCGGTCACCCCAGAGAGCGGATGCACCGCGATCATGACAGGGCGTTCGAGACCCTGCCAGCGCTCGGGCGTGTCGACGCGGATCGGTCCGCCCAGTGGGGCCAAGGCCTTGGCGATGGCAGCGTTCATCACGCGATGGCTGCTCGCCACTCCGATGTCAGCGGCACTGACAGCGCGGCCGGCGTCGCCGACAGCACCGACCCGAGCAGCTGCGCCGGCCGTGAGGAGCTGCTCCACCACGGCTGCGGCGGTCGCTGCGATCTCGAGGTCGACTTCTAGGGGCGGACCGTGCTCTGGTGTGGCCACGGTGAGCACCAGCGGGCGGCCGTCGGACAGATCAGCGAGCTGGTGGCCATCAGGAAGATCGACGCCACGCGCTCCGGGCTTGACGAACGCATGGAAGTCAAAGTCGTAGAAGGGCAGAACGAATTCGACCGACTCATGGGGCAGCCGTCGGCAGGCCGGAAGTGAGCCCACCAGCATCTCCCCTGCGAATAAGGGTTCGGCGAGCACGACCTCGGGCGCAGCCTCATGGGGCGCTCGTGGTGAGGTCTCCCATCGCCGCACATCAATCGTGACGACGGGAGGGATCTGACCGGGGTCGCCGATCATGAGGAACCGTTCGCTGAGGAGTGCGCACTGCATCAGGTCGGCCCAGCTCATCTGCCAGGCCTCATCGACGGCGAGAAGGTCGAAGGGCGAACCCACATCGGTGAGCGACCACTTCGCCGTCGTCGCCACGGTGACGCCCGGCGAGGTCGGAAGCTGCGCAGTCGCAGTGAGCCACGGCACCGAAACGGGGAAGTTCGCTGGCGGCAGCGAGCCTTTGCTAGAGAATCGCGACGCAAGCACTTCGGGATGGTCGGCGGCGAACCGAAGGCAAATGTCGTCAGCCTGGCTGTTTGTCTGGGCTGCAAGCGCCACCCGTTGGCCTGCTTCGACCAGGGTCGACAGGACCTCGATCAGGGTGTGCGTCTTCCCAGAACCGGGAGGCGCCTTGACGACTGCGAGGCGTCCGGCGTCGGTCAGGTGCGCGACCAGAGCCGCCCGGAGGTCCACGTACTGCTGGTCGATCTCCTCGCTCACGATGGCGCACCAGTGATCTGGGTGACATCGTCGACGAGCAGGTCAGAGGAACCATCGTCGTCGGTGATCTGCACCGCCGCTGGCGCCTTGCCGTGGGTGAGCCATGCGCCAGGACCATCCTTGGCCGCCCACACCCGCTGGCTGCGTCGCCTGGTGAGGTCGGCAGCGTCGGCAATGACGAACTGGACGGACTCGCCGATCCAGGCGGGATCGACAGGCTTCGCTGCTATCCCGCAGGCGAGGTCCACGGTCTTGCGGGTCGTCCACTCCAGGTCGAGCTCGATTCCGTCCTCGTCGATCATGATCGACCTGACGGTCGCCTCGTGACCGCGCGAGCCGTAGGGCACGAGCCGGCCATTCTCGCGGAGCCGGTGCGGCGAGTCGGTGCCGACGCGGATGGTCCACACCGGGATCGTCGACCGGCCGGTTCCATGGTTCGCCACGGTGGTCACGGAAGCTCGAAGGGCGCGACCCTCGGCGAGCGCATCACGCAGCAGCTCGGCGTCGTGATGCACAAGATGCCCGTCGTGCCCCTCGTCGTAGGAGGCATGGGTCAGGTATCGAGATGCGGCGGAGGAACCGTGGAAGTCGGTCTCCGGGTGGGCGATGAAGGCCGGGCCCTGACTCGGATCGCTCTGTCGGAGCTCGATCCGTTGGTGTTGGTACCAGAACTCATTGTGCGCTTGGGCGACCAGGGCGTCTACGCCGGGGTTGACAGGTAGTGAGCCGTCCGAGAGAAGGAGGTATGCCTGCTCGGTGAGCCGCCACCTTCGGTCGAGCTCGGTGGACAAGATGCTGGCGATCTCTGCTTCGACATCGGTGGGTGGGCTGCCCTCCCGTCGGCCTGCCTGCCACCTCTCGACGAGGTCGGAGAGCTCGTCGCGCTCGAGCGACGGATCCATTGTCGGGGATACGGTCAGTTGCTCAGCAGTAGCGGCGGCCGCAGCGCGCTCGTCCCGATCGCCGGCCGAAGCAAGCCAGGCCAGCTGAAACCCGAGGTGGGCGGTGCGGGCATCCTGTGCAGGGAAGGCGTAGGCATGCCTGAGCGCGTCGCTGGCGTCGACGACATGCTGGTGGCCGGTCCGACTGCAGTCACGGAACATCCATCCTGCGAGTCGACCCAGCGCCTGGAGGATCTCCTGGTTGGCGCCACCGAACTTGGTCTGCGAATACGTGTAGTTGAGCTGGTGGAGCATCGCCAGGTGCTGGCCGTTCAAGACCCAGAGCTGACGCAACTCGTCGACCGCTGCGGACTGCCCGACAGGGTCGTACGTCCAGTTATGGACCCTCATGTGCGCCAATAGATCCTCGGCAAAGTCCGCGCACAGTACTGCCACGTCGTCCCGAACGCGGCCATCGGGCACCGACATGATCTTCGGGTACGTCCCGGCCGTCCCCCAGGCGATGCCCCATGGGCGCGACTCCCCTGCCATTCGGACGAAGGCAACGACCATTGCCTGCGACGGCGAGACGACCGCATGGTGCAGGGTCTCGAAGCGCGCCAGCGGTGCGCCGGCCTGCCATGCCTGCAGCTTCCGGACGACGGCCCTGGTGGTCATGACTCGACCAACGAGCGTTGGAGGTCGGTCTCGCGATCGTCGGCGGGCTCGGCGCCATCGAGCAGTTCGAGAGCTCGGGTCAGGGTCGTGTCGCCGAGCACCCGTTTGACGTCTGCGCCGAGGATGATCGGGTCGTCGGCGAGCACCGCGCGCTCGTGACACCGAGGAGCCAGGTCGCAAAACGACAAGCACGCCTCGGAGTAGTCGGTGTCTGCTTCGAGCACTCGTTGTACGAGTGTTGGATTGTCGGCAGACCAGTCGTCGTCGCGCACAAGCGATTCCGCCACCTCCTCGAGCCGCTCGAACCCACGCTCCGCCCGGATGGCCTGGTAGGTCAGGTCCTCGTTCGGACGTATGGCCGGCGAGTTCGATCCCGGCCACGTGAAGACCAGCAGCCCATCGGGCGAGATGTCGATAGCGTCGGCGAAGCCGAGCGAGTTGAGGGTGAGCATGAGCGCATGCTGGTAGACGCCGGCCTGAGCACGCGCCGTCGCCAACTGATGTGGATCGGTGTGACCTCCCCTGTCGGGGAACACCTTGATCTCCCCAACCTGGAGTCGGGCGCAGTCCTCGTCGACCCGCACCGTGACGACGTCGATGATGAGCAGCGCCTCAGGAAGGATCACACCCCTCGGGATCCGGATCATCGGCGCCGCAACGATCGAGGCGCCGTCGTCGTCCCCCGATACCAGGCTGGCGAGCCATGCCTCGGTCTGCTGCAAGGCATCGTCGACCGACTTGATCCTTGCGCCTCCGTTCATGCGAAGCCGTAGGTCGAGGAAGCCGGTCGATCCATCAGGGAGGCAGCATTTGCGCTCGAGCGCGCTTCGCAAGCGGGCGGCGTCGTCGTAGAACAGCCCGGCCTCGAACCGGTTCCCACGCGAGATTGCGAACGGGGACTGACCGAAGCTCGGTGTCAGCCCAACGGCGCGGGCGGCCGCATCGAGTCGCACGTTATGAACCGCCGACAACGTGTTCGCCGAGCAGGTCGGGTTCTTCGCCCACTGCTCGAACCGACCACGAGTGTTGCGTCGAGCTTCCTGGCGTAGTTCGTCAAGTTCGGGCATCAGGCACCCCCACCGCTGTCTCCCTACCGTAAGCAGGTCGCTGGCTACGTATTTGGCCGTGGACCCCACGGGATTCACGCCCTCGACCTTATGGCTTGGGAGCAAAGGCTTTGGCCCGGGCGGTCTGCGCTTGGCTGAAGGTATTCCGGACGCCTGAGACCTCCTGACGGCGGCCCCGGTCCTCGGTGCCACAGCGCACGAGAAGGTTCTGGTGGAGTGCGGTGGTCCGGCGAACGCCGGATGAGGGGCCGACTACCGTCCTCGAATGCAATTGAACCGAGCCCTCGAGCAGCACATTGCCGTATTCGGGGAGAGTGGGAGCGGCAAGACCGTCATGGTCTCCTCGTTCTACGGTGCAACGCTCGAGCCGGACTTCCTTAAGGAGAGCCTGTTCGACGTCACAGCAGACGACCCTGGACAAGGGAACCGGCTCCACAGGAACTACCTGGGGATGAGGGACTCGGCTCGCCGCCCGGAGACCACCCGGTTCTCGTCGACCTCGTACTCGTTCTCCGTGAAGCTCAGGAGCGGGGGCGCCGGCACAGGAAAGGGGGAGCCCTTCGATGCGTTGAAACTCGTCTGGCACGACTACCCCGGGGACTGGTTCGAGCAGGACGTGAGCGGACCGGATGAGGCAGAGCGCAGGGCCGACACCTTCCGATCGCTGCTGGGTTCCGATGTCGCGCTCCTCCTCGTCGATGGTCAGAAGCTCTTGGACAACGCCGGCGAGGAAGAGAGGTACCTCAAGTCGCTGCTGAGCAACTTCCGCACGGGGCTGCTGCGCCTCAGGGGCCAGCTCCTCATCGACGGGAAGCCACTGGTTCGGTTCCCGCGCATCTGGGTCTTGGCGTTGTCGAAGGCCGACCTGCTCCCAGACGTCGATGTGTTCGCCTTCCGGGATCTCGTCATCGGCAAGGCCATGGACGATCTCGATGAACTGCGGAAGGTCATCGCGGGCATGGTCGAATCACCCGAGGCCCTCGCCGTGGGTGAGGACTTCCTCCGGCTCTCCTCCGCGAAGTTCGAGCCGAACCGGATTGAGGTGACCGAGCGGATCGGGCTCGACCTGGTCCTCCCCCTTGCGGCGATGCTTCCATTCGAGCGCCATGTGCGATGGGCGGAGCGCATGGAGCGCGGAACCGCAGTGGCCAAGGAGCTGGTCAACGGCCTCGCGGCTGTCGCCGAGACACTGCTCGGCAAGGCGAAGCTCGACCCGAAGCGGGTGATCCCGAGCAAGTTCAAGCGCCAAGGCGTCGCCGTGGTGGTGGTGACTGCGGCAACGCTGGGCGTCGAGCAGCTCAGGAAGATGAACGCCGACGCCCTTGCCCGGCGGGATTACCTCGCCGCGGTGTTGACCGGCTTCCGCCTGGCCCTCGACGACGCCGAGGAGAAGAGCGTCTTCCTCAGGAGCCGACGATGAACAGTGATCTCCAGGACCACGAGTGCCGGTTCATTTGGGCGACTCGCGGTCGGACATGGGGATTCCGGTTCCTTCGCACTGCGGGAGAAGCGAACCCGCTGCGCGTGTACGAGGCCGCGTTCGACGGGGCCCCCGGTGCCGCCGAGGTATGGCACCGGTCGCAAGCTGGCGTGGCGATGCGTTTCCCGGACCCACAGGGGAGACAGGACGGAGCCGGGAGGGTGATCCCGCACGACTTCGTCCTCATAGGCGACTGGGCCGACGGGCTCAGCTCGGTCGAGGAGGGCCGTCGACGGGTGTGGGCAGAGGTGGTCGACGAATTTGCCGCCGTCTACGACGAGACGGATCCGCCCACAAGTCGACCCTGACCGGCGAGGCGGCTGCGCTCCGGGCTGGTCAACGGGTCTACGGCTGTTGGCTCAGCCAGGTCGCCCACAGGTCAGCGGCAGCCTCGGCAGCAACTCGGAGATCGTGTCCGACGCCGATGGATCCGACGATCGCACGGAGTTGATCAAGGGTGGCGGGGTCCAGCCGCTGGCGCTGCCACGCCTTCTCTAGGAGGTCGAGGTCGGGGACCCGCTGCTCACCGATGAGCCGTCGACCTGGGGGATCGAGGCCGATACGGGAGCAGAGCAGCCGCAGCGTCGAGTTCCCAAGGAGCCACGTCCCTCGCAGGCCGAAGAAGTACGGCGGGGAAATGTTGACGATGCCGCCATCGAGCAGCGGCCATACTTCGACCAACGGGCTGTACATAGAGCCGTTAGCGGTCTTGGTGATTCCACTTCGATCGAGCTCTTTGAAGAGGCGTTGCCACAAGGCTTCCGGAGCGTTGCTCTTTACGGCGAACACTGGCCCACCGACGGATGATCGGCTGAAGAAGTCAGTCCAACGGCCGCCTGGACCCTCTGGTGTCACGCCTTCATTCTGTACCGCCGCCGCTACCTCGGTAGCCCCAGGACCCGTTCCGCGATGATGTTGCGTTGGATTTGGCTGGTGCCGCCGGCGATGGTGCCGGCGAAGCTCCGGAGGTACATCTCCCACCAGCTGGCGCTGTGGAACTCGGACTGCAGGGCCGAGTGGGGGGCGCCGGGGAGGCCGGGGTCGAGGCTGGCGGCGCCGATGGACTCGACGAGGGCGAGGTTGTGGGCTTGGCCGGCCTCGGAGCCCATGAGCTTGAGGATTGCCTGCTCGGTGGCTTCGACGCCCTTGCGGGCCTTGGCGAGGGTGCGGTAGCCGAGAAGGCGCATGGCGTAGTCGTCGACGACGAGGTTGCCGAACCAGTCCAGCACGACGGGATCGTCGGCGACGCCGTGCTCGGCGAGGGTGACGGGCCCCCACGCGACCGTGGTGTCCATGCGAGCGGCGAAGCCGAGCCACATCATGGCCCGCTCGTGGCCGAGCGAGCCGTTGGCGACCCGCCAGCCGCCGTTGAGGTCGCCGATCAGGTTCTCGGCGGGGACGTGGACGTCGTCGAAGAACACCTCGTTGAAGTCGATGTCGTCGGTGGACACGAACGAGGCAAAGGGCTTGCGCACCAGGCCGGGAAGGTCGGTGGGTACGACGAGGACGCTGATGCCCTTGTGCTTGGGGACGTCGGGGTCGGTGCGCACGAAGGCGAGGATGAAGTCGGCGTCGTGGGCGCC
>RRZT012595637.1_pt1 | contig 18352 bp, 20 predicted proteins | sample 2165551 | NCBI WGS metagenome assembly RRZT01 (sample SAMN10456910, study PRJNA506462) | wastewater metagenome | biome: wastewater; feature: sludge; material: wastewater sludge; isolation source: wastewater sludge with Escherichia coli K12::gfp cells carrying plasmid... | place: USA: Moscow, Idaho...
AAGAAGCGCCGTCAAGCTTACGGGTGGCTGTTACAAACGTGCCACCACAGCACTTTTACGGTCGCGGCCTTCAAACCCGCGCCTGCGCTGGAGGCACTTTCCGAAAAGGGGCGAAAATCGGGGGGAAGTGTCGAACCCCGGCGTTCTGAGCGTACTGCGTGACTCGTTGTCTTGAGGGCGCCATGCTCAAAGGCCAAACGCAGTCGCGTCAAGTTCGAGCTCGGCGCACATCCGTCGAACCACATCCTTTTCCGTCTGATCGAAATCGCCATCGGAGGCGCCGATCGCGCAGCACACCCGAACGACCAACTGTGCCTGGGGTTTGCCTTTGAACTTGCTGACAGCGGCCATGACTTCGCCGGTCGCGATGGTGGCGTCGAACTCGTACTTCTCAACGTATTTCTGGAAAAGCTTGATCACGTCGTTTTGGTCGAAGTGCTTCAACTGCTCCGAGCTTCGCAGGTAGCCCATGAGCTTTTGCTTCTCGTCCGATGAAATCTGGCCATCAGCATAGGCGACCATCGCACTGGATGCGACGATCGCTTCAAGAAGATCCTTCGATTTGAACTTGGTGATCTCGGCATTGATGGTGTCTCGAGCCTCGGTGACGTTGCGCTTGAGCCAATCTGTAAAAGCCATCTCTACTCCTTGTGTGGTAACTGGGAAATGGCCTGCAGAATTGCAGTCTCGCAGGCCATGCCTTTGCGTGTTGATTAGTTCGGATTCGTCGGATTCGTAGCGGCTTCGTCAGGCTCATCTTTGGCCGGGAAGACAAAGGAAGCCACAACGCCAAGAGCGAGCATGCCCAAAACGACAGACAGGCTCATGCTCGGGCTGATATGGATGCCGGTGTCGCCGATTGCATGGTTCCAAGACTGCAGTGTCATCTTTGCACCGATGAAGAACAGCAGGCCGATGACAGCTTTCTCGAGGTGGACGAGATACTTCGTGAGTGCCGCAAGCACGAAGTACAGGCTTCGCAGTCCGAGGATTGCAAATATCATCGCGGCATAGACCAGGAGCGGTTCCTGAGTCACTGCGATAACCGCCGGCACAGAGTCGAATGCGAACGCGATGTCGGACGTCTCGATCGCCATCAAGCACAGGAACGCCGGGGTGACATACGTTGTGCCGATCCGCGTCACTTGGGCCGCCGTTTTATCGCCATTCACCTCAAGCAGTTCATGGTGGCGAACGAAGAAGCGGTCAAGGTGCAGTCGCGTGTAGACAGGCATCGTCTTGCCCGTCAGACGAACGCTCCAGTGATTGGAGTAATCGTCAAGTTCATCACCGTCGCCGCCGCCGGCTTGGAGCATCTTGATCCCGCTCCAAATGACAAAGGCGGCAAACAAGAATCCAACCCAAGGGCTTGCAAGGAAAAGGCTCGTGCCAATGAGTACGAAGATGGCACGGAAAACCAGTGCGCCGATAATCCCGTAGTACAGGATTCGATGTTGTAGCACGCCCTTGATCCCGAACGAAGCGAAGATCGCCATGAAGACCATGAGGTTATCGATTGAGAGCGATTTCTCTAGAGCGTAGCCGGCGAGATAGAGATCGGCCCACTCCTTGGAGAATCGCACCCAGAGATACCCGTAGAACGCCAAGGCAAGCGCCACCCAGAAAAGGGACCAGCGAACGGAGTCGGACAGCGTAATCTCGGTGCTTTTCCTGTGCGCAAAGAGATCGAGGTAAACGGATAGCCCGACTACAGACAAAAAAATGATTATCGCTTCAATCGGAAAACCAAAATGTGGCACGGCTTGAATCCTTAATAAATTGAGGGATGTTTGAGAGATTAGAGGGGGGAAGGTCTACCGCAAAACTTTCTTCATCCGCTCCAGGATTGCCTCGGAGCAGTTGATGCGCGTCTTTGCGTCGCGTGACGCCAAGTACGATTTCAGCGTTCGCAGGGCCATTTTTCGTGCTTGACCTCGATTGAATCGGGCGAGGGTTTCATTTTGCGTGAAGCCTGATTCTTCGATGAGTATTCTCAATCTGTCGCTGTTGTCTTCCTCGACCCTTTGTTCCTGGCTCGTCATTGGGTCACCATTTGGATCACTGCGAGCCGTCCTCCCGTTTCACGCGAGAACAGGATTTGCCCGCCGTCTTCGAGTTTGATGCGCTCGCCCACTGGGATGTCCTGTTTTGCGGTCAAGTCGCGCAAAGATGGCAGGGCTTCGTTAACGAAATACCAGTCGTCGTTGTGAAAAACGAAATAGCCAACACGCTTGGCCTGCTCAGGCGTGAGCCGCTCATTGGGGAAGACGAGACGACTCGAGTGCCACTGAAAGGCAGACTGACCTGAATACACCATGAGACGATGGTTGTCGGTTCTGAAGCTTCCTTCCTTGTGTGAAGAGTAGAGATTCAGAACGGGCAGCTTCCCACGAAATGCTGTGCCGCAGTGTGGGCAGCAGGGTTTGGTGGTGTTGTCAAAAACAAACCACTTTTGCGCGCACTGCGGGTTCTGACAGGGCTGTAGCAGATCGGCTGTCTTGACCAAGGCTGTTTCCCACTCGTCAGCCGTCGGCCGAGCGTTGGGATGATGCAACCCATCGATGAAAGCGCGTCGGATGAGCTCTGATACATATGGCCCGGTGATCGTGTAGGGCAGCTTCTGTGTGTCCTTCCAGGGCAGTTCAGCCGGCGGCACGTTGGCCAACTTCACGCGGTTGCTGTGATCGGTCGGGTGCTCGATGAAGAGCGCCCGCTCGCCCATCGCCAGTTCCTCGTCGCGCTGCGTGTCGTTGACGTCATGGACCTTGTCGCCGCGTAGGGGATGCCGGAAGAGCAGGTTCATGTAGATCAGCACCGCGAGCGCATGCTGATCGGTCAGGCGTGAAGGGAGCTTGCGGTTCGGGTCGTGGCGATCGAGTTTGGAGGTCGCAACCACCTCCGGAGCGAAGAAGTCCGGCGTGCCAGCGACATCTGGCGGGAACTTGCTTGGGACAACCAGTCCGTCAAGGTCGATCAGGCAAGCGCGTCCCGCGGAAGGATCGACGAGGACGTTCTTGTAGCTCAGGTCCGAGTGAGCAAGGCCAGCAGAGTGCAAGCGGCGTACGGCTCGCGCCATCATGATGCACGTCTTCAGTTGCGTGAGGCCATCGCCGAGCTCCCGTGGGTCAAGAAACTTCGATCGGTTCTTGGCCGATGCGAACCACTTGCCCTCTTTCTCACGCTTGCGAATACCGAGCATCTGATCGTCGTTGCGCGATCCGTGCTCGAAGAAGAAGTGCTTGGCGAAGAAGGGAACGACCACGCCCACCCGGCCATTGTGTTCGACGGTCGCTCTCGGCCAGCACAGGAGGTTCTTCAGGTAGTCGCCGCCTTCCTGGTTGAAAACCCGGTCACGGTAAGTGCCGGTGATCAGGTTGAGCCGTTCTCGGCCAACCTGGTCGAGCTTGTCACGGTAGAAGGCAACCACATAAGTCTTGTCGGGGGAGAAAAAAACGTCCTTCAGTCCGCCGGAAGCTTTCTTTTCGTCGACAAACTGCACCGTGGAACCGTCACTGGCGGTCAGTGTGATGATCTGGCTCATGGCGTCTTCAGTAGATGATGGCAATCGTGCGGTCGTCGTATTCGCCCTGGGCCCAGAAATCGAGCCACTCAAGCAGCCTGGCCTCGTGCCCTTCTTCGCTGGAGGACAGATGTGCGCCCGTCTCAAGGTCGTCCCAGAGGCGGTCCCAGTCTTGAATCTCGGCCATGGCTGATTCGCTTCGAAACTTGGGGTCGGAGACGCCATCTGTCATCAGCAAGAAGGCTGTCATGTCCTCGACCAATTCGAAGCGCAAGCGTCTTAGCAAGGATTCCTGGCTCACCTGGGTGGCGTCCAGGAAGTGGGTCTGACCGGAGAACTCCCCTGAATCCGGGGACCCCAGCAGATGGACCGAGTGGTTGCGTCGATAGACTGCAACCGCTCCATCGCCAACCCAGTAGGCGGCACAGAACCACTTGTCGCCCACCTTTCGAGCCAGACCGATGAGCAATGTGGTCGACAGTTCCTTCGGGGATGAAATGACGTCGCTTCGGCTCTTGGCCTCATTTTGGAGCTCGCGAACGGCGTGGTGCGCGGCATACCCGATCGTTGTGAAGAGCTCGTTCCGGGTCTTCTGCTGCAACCGGATCAAGTCCTCGTTTGTTGCGTCAGGACGGCTGCCTTCTGCAAGCGCCTCGATCGCCTCGACAAGCTTCGATCCACGCTCATCCGAGAATACGTCTTTCAGATAACTGCCCACCGCCCGGGTCGCGACCTGGGAGCCGCGGCGAGAGAACTTGGCGCTGCCCGCACCATCGGCCACGACCGCAAGATACCAGCCGTTTGCGTCGTCGCAATGCAATTGGAAATCATCGTCACAGCACGTGCCCTTGTGGGCGTGCGAACGCCCCCGCTTACGGGCTGCGATCAGCTTCCCCTGCTGACCCAGGATAACGCTCGTGGCGCAGTCCTCCTTCCAGAAGGGCGCTGAACGATCTGATGGAATGTTCTGCCAGAGGGTCTTGGGGTCTGCATTGATCACGAAGGGCATTCCCGCGGTGTGCGAGACGTGTGCGGGCTGATCGGCATAGGCATAGCGCAGCCCGAGATTGAACTCCCCTGCGATCGCAGGCGTGCCCGTGATGTGCCAGTGCTCGAGGTCGACCGTGAGCGCGGCACCCTCAGGAAGGGTTACGTCCAGCAAGCGCAACCCCGGCACATTCGGGTCGCGTTGAATTTCTGCGTCGTAGCGTTCGTTCTGCCGTGCGTTGCGAACCGAGAAGCGAATGGCGGGGCTCAACGGAGGCGGACTTGAAGGAGGTGACCCTTTTGGCGATACGGCATGTCCGCTGTGGTCTTTTGGCGATCCGGCACTGAGTTGCGGAACGTTTTGTGGGGGCGGGGCGGACTGTGCATCCGATTCAGCGTTCTGGCGGTACTCGATGGGTTCGCGGACCTTTACTGGAGGTAATGCCTCAGTCTGCTGGAGTCCGCTATCGAGCTTCTGCGGCGAGTTGGACACCTCGGGCGCCCGGGCAGCACCAAAATCTTCGAAGGCCGGCTTCTTGTATTGATTTGGTGCGGGCGTGGAAGAGGACTTCAGTGCCTGTTCATGGATGAAGGTTTTCCAGGCAGCGCGTACCTCCGCCTCGAAGGCCTTGATCATTGCGTGCAGACTTGCTGCCTTGTCGAACGCCTCAAATATTTCTTTGTCTCGGCAGGGGATGACGGTCCGCAAATAGCAGAGCTGTTCATAGTTCATCGGTCAGCCCCTCGCTCGGCTGATGTCGAAGCCTTCACCGTCAGACTCGCCCATCACGACGGTCTGGTTGCAGCCGGGGCAGGTTGCCTCGCCGGTTCCACTGACACAGAAGATCTGGCCGCAGCCGCACATGGCCAGCCCGAATCGATTCCCACAGTGCGGACACCCGGGTGCCCCGATCAGAGCATCGGTGTTGATCGTTCTGGCCATTGCTCGCGGATCAGACAGCTCGTAGTAGTCCTTTTCGGCCGGGAAGACACCCACGAGGTTGTAGCGATCAGCGTTTACGCTCAGCTCCTGAGTCGAGAAGCGTTGCCCGATGCGCTCGAACTTCATCAGGTACGGGAGTTTGGTGGATTGGCACTTGCCCGCGACGATCACGAAGTCCTCGTCGACGGTGGTGGCCTGAGCGATCTCTTCGATCCTCTCCATGATCGAGTGATCGACCTTGGCCAGGCTGATTTTCGCGTCCTGGTTCATGCTCACGCTGCGGCTCTGGCTCGCAACGGACTGGCTGATCCAGTCGATGAAGCGCTTGAAGTCGTCTTCGGTGGTCGCGTCCAGGCTCAGGACGTTTTCTGTGAAGCGCTGGAGCGCAGACAGGGAGGCATGCTTGCCTACGCCGATCGCCACTAAATTGCTTCGCTCCTCAAAGTCGCGCTTCCAGCGCTTGATTGCCGGCTCAATGTCGTCGGTTGGCTTGCCGTCGGTGAGAAGGTAGACGACAGGACGCCAATCGCCCTTCTTCTCGGGCGTGGAGCGCTGGACGGTGCGCTCCATCTCGTCCATGAGGTGTGCCATGGCGCTGCCCAGAGAGGTTCCGGACCCCAGCGGAAGCCGTGGTGCGTAAAACTGGTAGAGCTCGACCAGCGGCGTGAGGGTCTTCGGCTTGCCTGCGAAGGCAATGACGGAGATGAAGACCGTCTCCAGCGCATACGGGTCTGCCCGTAGCGAGCGGACCAGGCGCTCAAGGCCTTCTTGCAACTGGCGAAGGTTGTCGCCGGCCATCGACTCAGACACATCGACCAGGAAGAAAATCGGTAGGCGTCGCATCGTTTGGGTTCCTCGTTAGATCACCACGTTCACTTCGGGGGGAGTGGGCGGCAAGCTAAGCGTATTCGCTGCGCCAACGCTCATGCTGCCGCTGCTGACCGTGACCGAAACCCACTGGAAGAACGCGGTGAAGGCAGCGCTATCCATGGTGTCGAGGCTGACGACATGATCAGTGATGAGTCGCAAGCCCGCAGGGTCGGCCTTGGGGCCGGCTGCGCAGGCGATGATCGAACCGAACTTGAATGCCTTAATGGCCGGTGCAACCTGGTTGAATACGAAGGTGTCGGTGGGCTTCCCGTCGGTCATGATGAACAGCAGCGGGGCCCAATCCCCCTTCTGTTCCGCGCTCGATTGGCGCACTTCCTTCTTCGCTCGATCCAGAATGTGTTCGAGCGCTTCACCAAGCAAGGTGGCGCCAGAGGCCGGGCAGACAATCTCCGGAATCGTTGCGTCCTCAAGGGCGGTCAGCGGCAGTACATCTTTGATTTGGGAGTCGAAGGTCGTGACCGAAAGATGAACAGTCTCGATTGCGTAAGGATTCTGGCGCAACGAAGTCTGCATGGCCCGTAGTCCGACGTTCACGGATTCGACAGGTTCTCCACGCATCGAACCTGAGGTATCGATGAGCAAATAGACCGGAAGGCGACGAGAAGAGCTCATGGAATTGACTCCCCTCAAATGTAGTTCTTGAGGACGTCGACGAAGCGATCTGTCTCATGAGGCGTGCCGATCGCACGGAACTCCCAAGCGCCGCCCTGCCGGCTCACTTGCGCGAAGGTCATTGAGCGGTACTGTGAGTAAGAAGCGTCTCCGCTGATGTTGTACCGGCAGATCTCCTTGCCTCGTGCGTCGACGGCGCGTATGAAGGCGTTGGAGACCTTTCCGAAGCTCTGGCCCTTCTCCTTTCCCTGATAGATCGACACCACGAAGATGATCGACTCGTAGCGTGCATGCAGGTCATTCAGGCGGACGATGATCTGCTCGTCGTCCCCGTCACCGTCGCCGGTCCGGTTGTCGCCTGTCAGCCAGATTGCGCCACTAGGATGGCGCAGGTTGTTGAAGAAAATCACGTCGGAGTTCGTGAGTGTTACGTTCCCGGCGCGATCGCGACCCAGGTCCTGCACCTTGCCATCCTTTCCAAGCAGAAAGGCGATCGCATCAAGGTCGTAGTCCTCTTCCTTCTTCGTGAACAGCGACTTCAGCAGTCCCCTGCTCTCCGTCGCAACGTCCCATCCCAGCCCGATCGTGACGCTCGAGAGGTCGAACTCGTCCTTGCGCAGGCTTATGCCCTGGCCCTTCTTCAGACTCACTGCCATATCGAATTTCTCTTCCAGTCGGAGGTTGTGCGAATGCCGGGCTTCAGAGTGCGGGGTTGATTTCGGGCGGGAGCGGCGGGAGTTCGGAGAGCCCGTCCGCTTCCTTGCCGCCGCGCTCGATCTTCTGGCTCGAAACGGAGACCGAAGCGCTTACCCACTGGAAGAAGGCCTTCAGGGTGTTCGAATCGGCCGTATCGAGAGAGACCACTGACTCGGTGATCTTGCGCAACTCAGCGGTGTTGGCCGAAGGGCCTGCCGCGCACGCTACGAGTGTGCCCATCTTCACATTGCGCAAGGCGGCGATGCCGCGGTTCAAGTCGTCGGTCGCCTGCCCGTCGGTCAGCAAGAAGCACACCGGCTTCCAGTCGCCCTTGCTGTCAGGGGTCGTCTTCTTCACGTCGCGCTCGATGCATTGCGCGAGCAAGGCCAGCGCCTCGCCCAGTGCCGTCGTGCCGCTGGCGTGAATGTCCGGTACCTGGAACTGAACCAACTCGGTCAGCGGCACGCTCTGCGTCGCCTGCTGCGAAAAGGTGATCACCGACAAATGCACGGTTTCAAGCGCGTACGGATCGGTGCGCAGAGCGGAAGTCATCGTCTGCAGACCGACTTTTACGGCTTCGATGGGCTCACCCATCATGCTCCCGGAGCAGTCGATGAGCAGGTACACGGGAAGACGACGCATGGAGTATCTCCTTTGAGGGAATCGGGTTCTCGTTTCGAGGTTCAGAGCAAGGCCTGGGCGAAGGCGAGACATGCGATGGCATAGCCTGCCGCCAACACGTCGTCGAACATCACACCAAAGCCGTTCTTGTATCGCCGGTCGAACCATCCGATCGGCATGGGTTTGACGATATCGAAAAAGCGGAAGGCTACGAAAGCTGTCGCCCACCATGCCCAGTGGTTCGGCACGGTCATCAGCACGGCGCAAAACGCGACAATTTCATCCCACACGATGCCGCCATGATCGGCCACGCCGAGTGCCTTGCCGGTAATTTCACACAGCACGCACCCCCCAACAAAGAAAACGATCAGGGCTGCGACCTGTGCTGCAAGGGGCAAGGGAGAAAGGAGAAAGAAGAGCGGGAAGCCCACCAATGTGCCGACCGTACCAGGGGCGCGCGGGCTCAGACCGGTGCCAAGTCCCAGCGCAACGAAGTGCACGGGGCTCGAGAGGAGGAATCCTTTGGGGATCGGCTGTTTCATGGTGTGATCTGAAGGGCCAGGGAACTACCCAAAATGAGCGCAACACACGCTCAATGAGCACTATCATATGCCATAACGACAAGTGCAATGTTGCACCATCCCATGAAATTTTATGTTCTGTGAAAAATGTCCTCACTTTTCATTTGCAGGCCACATGAACATCTGCATAATGGCTGGAGCCGCCGAGAGGCGTTTTCGCTTATGAGGGCGAAAAAACTGTTTGCCTCGAAATCTGTTCAATGCAGAAGTGCCCTTTGTAAAAAATCGCCTTTGAAAGCGGACCCCCGTAATCTGCAGCCTTGCGCAGCACCCCCTGACCGAAAAACGCACTCGTAGAGGAGCTTTGACACATGGCAATCAGTTTGCAAAAGGGCGGGAACATCAGCCTTTCGAAAACAACCCCGAATCTGAAGAACGTAACGATCGGACTCGGCTGGGATGCTCGTTCGACCTCGGGCGACGACTTCGACCTCGATGCGAGCATTTTCATGGTTGGCGCCAATGGCAAAGTGCGCTCAGATAGTGATTTCATTTTTTACGGTCAGCTTCGGAGCGCATGCGGTTCGGTCGAGCACACGGGCGACAACCGGACCGGCGACGCCGATGGGGATGACGAGGCGATCAACGTCGTACTCGACAAGGTGCCGAGCGACATTACGAGACTGGTCGTGGCGGTCACCATCCATGAAGCTGATGTTCGTCGCCAGAACTTCGGCATGGTCCATAACGCCTACATCCGAGTGATCAACAGTGAGAACGATGTCGAGCTGGCTCGTTTTGATCTCACTGAGGACGCCTCGGTAGAGACAGCCATGATTTTCGGCGAAGTCTATCGCCACAACGGCGAATGGAAGCTACGTGCAGTCGGCCAGGGTTACGCCGGCGGCCTGCATGCACTGGCGATTTCGCACGGCGTTAACGTTCAGTAAATCCGCTTCACTCACCACCCGCAACCAGGAAGGAAATACACATGGCAATCAGTCTGCAAAAAGGCGGCAATATCAGCCTCTCGAAAGAAGCCCCCGGCATGAAGAAGATGATCGTCGGCCTGGGTTGGGACGTCCGCTCCACCGATGGCGACGGCTTCGACCTCGATGCGAGCGCGTTCCTGCTCAACAGCACGGGCAAGGTGCAAAATGATGCCGGCTTCATTTTTTACAACCAGGCGAAATCGGCGGATGGCAGCATCCAGCACGCGGGTGACAACCGCACGGGCGATGGTGAGGGCGATGACGAGTCGATCGTGATCGAACTGGACAAGGTGCCGGCCGATATCGAGAAGATTTCGGTGTGCGTCACGATCCATGATGCGGAAGCGCGGCGCCAGAATTTCGGCATGGTCTCGAGCGCCTACGTGCGCTGCGTGAACGCCGAGGGGAGCGCGGAGATAGCCCGTTTCGACCTTTCCGAAGACGCCTCGGTTGAAACGGCGATGATTTTCGGTGAAATCTATCGGCACAACGGCGAATGGAAGTTCAAGGCGATCGGTCAAGGATTCGCTGGTGGTCTCGGCCCACTTGCGAAGAACTTCGGTGTCAACGTCTAACCGACACGCCTTGCTTCCTCACGACCCGGCGCTGCCGGGTCGTACTCAGCAAGCGTCTCCAGACCTTTCAGATCACTAGCCCCCGATTCTCGAAAAGCCTGAGGAGTAGGTCGCGTAGTCACGCGAATCTGCAAGATTCCCCTCATACACGAAGAAGCAAATGCCCATTTTTACCGTGACGGGTGACGTCGATCCTTTCCTGCACGTTTCACTTCGCAAAGGCGAGACGATCTTCTGCGAGTCCGACGCCATGGTCATGATGGAGGCCCCGCTCGATCTCACTGGGTCGATGCAAGGGGGTTTGGTCAGAGCCGCCATGCGACGCCTGGCCAATGGGGAGTCCTTCTTCCAGCAGCGCATCGAGGCCAAGCGCGGAGACGGCGACTGCTTGCTCGCCCCCAACATGCCTGGCGGCATGCAAGTGCTCGACGTGGGCGCACGGCAGTACCGGATGAGTGATGGGGCCTACGTGGCAGCTACAGAGCGGATCGAAGTCAATGCCCGCATGCAAAGCCTTGGCAATGCGCTCTTCGGTGGCACTGGTGGGTTTTTCATCGGTGAAACGCAGGGCGATGGACAAGTCGTCGTCGGAGGGTTTGGCTCGCTTTTTACCCTCGACGTCGCTCCCGGTAAGGACATTGTGATCGACAACGGTCACGTGGTCGCGTGGGACAGCACGCTGCGCTACGAAATCGCGGCGTCCACCTCGCAGAGTCAGGGCCTTCTGAGAAACCTCACCAACAGTGTCACCAGTGGAGAAGGCGTCGTGCTGCGCTTCTCAGGGCAAGGGCAGGTAATCGTTTGTTCGCGTAACCGTCAAAGCTTTCTCGCCTGGCTAGCCGAAAAACTCAACGTCCGTAGTTGAGGGCTTTTGGCAAGTCTCACCGCGGTACCGCTTCGCAGTACGGTGTAATTCCCTGCCCGGCTGACTCATGCCGGGCTTTTGAACCCAATTCATCCAGGAGTAGAAAAAATGGCAATCAGCCTTCAGAAAGGGCAGAAGATTTCTTTGAGCAAGGAAGCCGGCGGCACGCTCACGAAAGTCGTGATGGGTCTCGGCTGGGATGCAGTCAAGAAAGAAAAGAAAGGGCTGATGGGCTTTCTGGGTGGCGGCGAGCAGGAGATCGATCTCGATGCTTCGTGTCTGATGTTTGATGAGCGGGGCCAAGTCACCGACAGCGTCTGGTTTCGCCAACTCAAGAGCCACGATGGGAGCATCACGCACACGGGCGACAACCGCACAGGCGCGGGCGATGGCGATGACGAGCAGATCATCGTGGATCTGTCGCGGGTTCCTCCCCAGGTGAAGTCCCTCGTGTTCACCGTGAATTCCTTCACCGGGCAGACATTCCAGCAGGTTGCCAACGCCTACTGCCGCATCGTTGATGCCTCCAACAACAACGAGGTGGCGCGTTACAACCTCTCTGTGCAGGGCAATCACACGGCACAGATCATGGCCAAGGTGTATCGCCACAATGGCGAATGGAAAATGCACGCGATCGGCGAGAACGGGGTGGGACGCACGTTCAACGAGCTGATGCCCCAGATCACGCCCCACCTGTGAGCCTTTCATGAAGCGGGTTTGGTTCAACAAGACGTTCTCGTCCGTGCATTCGGCGCTCTCCTTGATTCGCAAGGGGGATGCCGAGGCCCGGTATCGATTGCTTTGCTCACACCCGAACCCGCAGTCCCTGGCTCTGTTGGCCGCCGATGATGCGGCGACAGAGCCCAGTGGGCTGACCGGTGAAGCTTACGTTGGCTGGTGTCTGGCTTTTTGCAAAGAGCAGCGTGTCGATATCTTCGTCCCCGGCAAGGAAGCCACGTTGATTGGTCGCCATGCAAAGCGGTTTCTGGATCAGGGGGTGCGCGTCCTTAGCGCTGCGGCGCCTGACACGCTTGAACGCCTGCACGATAAGGCCCGGTTCTATGCCGAGGCGTGCGCCCCCAGCGCACCCTCGCCCGAACTCGAAGTATTCGAGGATGCCGAAACCTTCGCCGCTGCATATGCACGCATGCGTGAGCGCCACGAGGTGCTGTGCATGAAGCCTTCGGTATCGGTCTACGGGATCGGGTTCCGGCAGATCACCGAACGGAAAAGTGCTTTTGACCTGATGCTCGACGGCAATCCGTACCGAATCGACTTGGTGTCACTGCGCGAGATGCTGCAACGGGCTGGGCGTTTTCGGCCGATGCTGCTGATGCCCTTCCTGGCGGGACACGAGTTCAGCGTCGACTGCGTGGCGCTCAACGGCGAGCTGGTGTGTGCTGTTGCTCGACGCAAACCTCTCGCCTCAGGGGAGGGGCAAACGATTGTGGTGCGGGAGGACATCCTGGATGCCTGCACGCACTTGATCCGGCAGTTCGCGCTTAACGGCAACGTGAATATCCAGTTCCGCGAGGGGGATCAGGGTCTCAGGATTCTTGAGATCAACCCTCGCATGTCGGGTGGTATCGCAATGGCGTGCCTCGCAGGGCCGAATCTCCCCTATCTGGGTCTCGTAGCCTTCGACCAAGGCCTTGATGCCGTTGCGCCGGGGCCAATCGAGGGTGGCCTGCGCGTAGCCGAGATCAACCAGGCGGTGCGCCTGTCATGAGTGCCGCGGTCTTGGCCGTTGGGGATGCGCCACGCGCAATCCGTTCGGAGCTTCCAACCGGCGTGTTGCGTCTCGAGCTCGAGGAGGGGCGATCTGCATTCGCCTCGCTCCTCGATTTCGCGGCAAGGGCAAACCCAAAGCGTGCGTTCCTCTTCCTGAGCAAGGTCCTTGGCAAGCACTACCCGTCGATCCCGAGCGAGATGGTGTCCGTGCATCGCCAACTGGCTGCTACGGTGCCCGATGCCGAAGGGCCCGTTGTGTTCATAGGCATGGCGGAAACCGCAACCGGACTGGGGCAGGGGGTTTTCGAGGCTTGGGCCCATGCGCACCCCGGCTCGAACCCGTTGTATCTGCAGAGCACACGCTATAGGGTCCCCGGGGCCGAGTGGTTGGGATTCGATGAGTCTCACAGCCACGCACCACGGCTATTCCTGCACTTGCCGCAGCGAGACGTCGACCGTGCGACGTTGGCCGCGGCCACCCAGGTTGTATTGGTGGACGACGAGTTGAGCACCGGCAACACGTTCGTGAACCTTGTTGCGGCTTTGCGTCGTGTCATGCCCGCGCTTTCTCGTGTGCATATCGCCACGATTGCGGATTTCACGGGAGACCGGCGGTGGCTGCTCTCCGAGCGCATGGGCATCCCTTGCTCAATCGGTGGCTTGCTGCGTGGCGCCTGGTGTTTCGAGCACCGCGATGACGCCGGGCCTGAAACTTTGCTCACGAACAGCGCCGCCCAGTGCTCAGCAGGGCATGAGGTGCAGCTCGAGGACGCCGGCTACGGTCGCCTGGGGCGCACCACCTGCGTGTCCCTACCGAAAGGGTTGGTTGAACGGTTGGCTGGTGAGCCGGTGGAGGGCGCCACCCTGGTCCTCGGTACGGGCGAATTCATGCATGCGGCCTTCGCACTTGGCCGGGCGCTTGAGGCGCGTGGCGTCGACGTGCGCGTCCAGTCCACCACCCGTTCGCCGATCCTGCTGTGGGGGGCGGTGGGGCACATCCTTGCTGTACCGGATCCCTATGGCGAAGCCGTCCAGAACTACCTCTACAACGTGCGCCCCGGGCAGTACGCCCGGGTGCTGATCTGCCATGAAACCGCGCCCAACGATCCGCTCATGCAGTTGGCGACGATCCTTGGCGCCCGCCTGATTCACTTCACCTCAGACGACCATGCTGAAGAAATTCCTGTTTGCTGATCTTGATGACACGCTGTTCCAGTCAGGCCGCAAGTGCCCCGAGGGTGCTCCTCTGACGCCCATGGCGTATCTCAAGGATGGCACGGCGCACTCCTTTGCGACGAAAGCCCAAAAGAGCTTCCTCGTGCTGATGCAGCAGGAGATGGCCGTCATCCCGGTTACGGCTCGCAATGCCGATGCTTTCTCGCGCGTACGTTGGCCGTTCACCAACGGGGCGGTGATCAACTACGGCGGCATCATCCTGAAGGCAGACGGCGCAGTAGACGAGAGTTGGCTTGCACAGAGTCGCACTCAGGCCGCACAGACAGTGCCCATGCTCGAGCATGTCAGCGGGGTCCTGCAATCGATTGCCGACTCGCTTTGCGTCCAGTTGCGGATCCGGATCATTTCGGACTTTGCGGTGCCGTTTTACCTGTGCGCCAAGAGCAATGAGGGCGATGAACAGGCGCTAGACCGCACCGAGCCTTTGCTGCGCAACCGCTGCGCCGAAGCAGCGTTGCCACTTTTGATTCATCGCAACGGAAACAACCTTTCCGTACTGCCGCAGTGGCTGGACAAACGCCACGCCGTCGAGCACCTCACCGAGCGGCTGCGCCGTGAGCATGGCGAGATCGTCACTTTTGGGATGGGTGACAGCCTCTCCGATCTAGGCTTCATGTCGACATGCGATTACGCGCTCGTTCCCAAGGCGAGCCAGATCAACCGCCAGTGGGAGGCTGCATGATGTTTTGCGGCTCCTACCGTCCGAGCGATGTCGAGCTCTTGCTCAAGCCGATCACGATCGACTTCATGGCTGACCTTGAGCTCAAGGAATCGCTGATCCAGTCCGGAAAGCGGCATTACAGTGAAATGCTCTCCCCTGAGAAAGTCCCCTCCGAGCGTTACCTTGGCCTGTTTCATGACGCCCACCAGCGCAACCGTGCGCAGTTGTCCGGGGATTGCCTGCGCCTGGCGCAACTGCTCTACGAGAAGCACGGTTCGGACTTAGCTCTGGTCTCACTGGCACGCGCCGGCACACCCATCGGCGCTGTTCTCCGGCACCTCGTTGCCCGGATCTCCGGCACGCATCCCGCGCACTACTCGATCTCGATCATTCGGGACCGAGGAATCGATACTGCCGCCCTAGGGGAGATTTTGTCGCGAGGGCATCGCCCTGAGTCAATCGCCTTCATCGACGGATGGACAGGAAAGGGGGTCATCAGCCGTGAGCTCACGAAAGCGATCACCCAATACAACCGTTCGCACGGAACCGCCATCGACCCCGGCCTCAATGTGCTGACAGATCTGGCGGGGTCGGCCGCGCTGGCGGCCTCAAGCGAGGACTACCTGATCTCGTCGAGCATTCTCAATTCGACGATCAGCGGGTTGGTGAGCCGTTCGATCCTCAACGAGGCGATCCAACCTGGGGAATACCACGGCTGCGTGTTCTTTGAAGAATTCGCCGAGCATGACCTGTCCCAATGGTTCGTCGACGACGTCATGGCCGGGGCGATTGAGCATCTTGAAAACGGTGGTGCGCCCAGGTCGCCGGAGCTGAGCAGGAATGCGCAAGCGGAAGTCTCTCGCGCCTACATGAAAGAGGCCATGACGCAGTACGGCGTTACAGATGAGAACCTCATCAAGCCGGGGATCGGTGAAGCAACGCGCGTCCTTTTGCGTCGCTTCCCGCAGCGGGTGATTGTGCGTGACTGTCACGACCGGAAGGTGGCCCATCTTGTGGCCCTTGCCGAGGAGAAGGCCGTTCCGGTCGAAACCGACGCCTCTTTGCCCTACAACGCCGTTTCGATCATCAGGAGCGCCCGTGATGCGTGACGCGACCGAACTGGGCGCAAGCCTTTACTTGCCCGCAACCCGCCTGGATCTACTCGAGGTAGTGAGAGGAGAGCGTCTCTCCGAGGTGCGATCGGTGATCTTTTGCACCGAGGACTCGGTCAGGCTCAAAGACCTCCCTTTTGCCATCGAGAACTTGCGGGCGCCCATCCGTGCGCTCACATCTGCGTCACACCAGATGCGCTTCATTCGGGTGCGCAATCCGGAAGTGATGCGCAAGGTGCTTGCGTTGCCCGGCATCGAGAGACTGGATGGCTTCGTGCTGCCCAAGGTGACTCGCAGTGCGCTTTCCGAATATCTGAAGCTGCTGCGCGGCACTGGCCACCTGATCATGCCCACGTTGGAAACCAAAGAGGTGTTCGACGAGCGCGAGATGATCGCCTTGCGGCGGGTCATGGACAAGGACGGTGTGCGCGAACGCGTGCTCTCGCTTCGGATTGGCGGCAACGATCTGCTCTCGATCATCGGTATGCGTCGCCCTCGTGGCCGAACGCTGTATGAAACGTCCCTTGGACAGGTGATCGCACGATTGGTGACCACCTTCAAGCCGAGTGGCTTCAACCTGAGCGCGCCTGTCTTTGAGTACCTCAACGACATCGAGACGCTGCAGCGAGAAGTTGAGGAGGATCTCGCCCATGGTTTGATTGGCAAGACGGCGATTCATCCCGACCAAGTGCCGTTGATTCATGCCTGCTACCGGGTGCATGCCTCAGATCTGGAGATGGCGAGCCACATCCTCCGCGACGACGCGCCCGCTGTGTTTCGGATGTACGACTCGATGTGCGAGCCCGCCACGCACCGGAACTGGGCACGAAACCTGTGTAAGTCCGCCTCGTGTTTCGGGCTGCAGCAGGGTGCAGACGCGAACTCGCTGGCCGCATAAGTCCGATGTCTTTTGAAAAGAGGAATGGTTAAAAAATGGATTTCACGCGCGGACAACGATTGAAACTTGAAGCGATGGGGCTGTCGGATGGTGCGTTTTCTGTCACGGTGGATCTGAACGCAGGGCCGTTGACGGTGGATGTGGCGTGCTTTGGTCTGGACGGTGTTCGAAAGCTCTCCGACGAGCGCTACATGACCTTCTTCAATCAGCCTGCAACGCCTTGCGGAGCGGTGAAGTTCGCAGGGCAAGGCAAGTTCGATTTTGATCTGGCGCGGCTGCCTGCCTCGATCGATGCGCTGGTGATGACCGTCGCGATAGACGGTGCCGGAACTATGCGGCAGCTTGGCGCCTCCTCTGTGTCCCTGAAAAACGGCTCGAGCGTAGCCGGCTGCTATCGCTTTGATGGGGGACACTTTGCCTCCGAGCGTGCCGTCATGCTTCTGGAGTTCTACAGGAAGGACGGGGCGTGGCGGCTTTGTGCAGTGAGCCAGGGGTTCAACGGTGGCCTGGATGCGTTGGTACAGCACTTTGGCGGATCAGTAGCCGAGAAGCCCGCTCCCGCGCCAGCGCAACAGCGTCCCGCTCCGGCAGCACCGCCTCCTCCAGCGCCGCCGAAGGTATCCCTATCGAAGATCACGCTTGAGAAGCGGGGTGAAAAGATCTCGCTCGAGAAGCGCGGGCAAGCCGGGCACGGGCGAATCGTGTGCAACCTGAACTGGTCGTCGGGGCAGACTCAAGAAAAACGGGGTTTTCTCGGTGGCGTGTTCGGGAAAGCAAAGTCGTCTGGCATCGACCTGGACCTTGGGTGTCTCTTCGAGCTGTCCGATGGCCACAAGGGTGCCGTGCAAGCCCTCGGGAACACCTTCGGGGACTTCAACCGCGCACCGTACATCCACATGGCAGGGGACGATCGTACAGGGGCGAATTCGTCGGGCGAGTTTCTGTACATCAACGGCGATCATCTGAAAGACCTCCAACGGGTCTGTATCTACGCTTTCATCTACGAGGGCGTGGCCAATTGGGGGCAAGCTGACGGGGTCGTCACGCTGACCGTTCCTGGCCATCCTCCGGTAGAGGTTCGCCTGGATAACCACGACAACAGCAAGAACATGTGCGCGATCGCGATGATCGAGAACGAAGGCGGCAACCTGAAGATCACCAAGCTCGGCGAATACTTCGCCGGCCACGTGCAACTCGATGAGCGGTATCAGTGGGGCTTGCGCTGGAAGGCGGGGTCGAAAGACTGATCTCAAAAAGAGAAGGCCGCACAAGAGAACGATCTCTGTGCGGCCTCAGGCTGGCCTCGAGGAGTTAATCGCCCAGGATTTTGTAGACAGTCAAGAGCCTCCTATTTCCTGTCCAATAGGAGCCAGTATGAGCAGTCAACGTTACCCCGAAGAATTCAAGACCGAGGCGGTCAAACAAATCCTTGACCACGGCCACAGCGTGGCCGACGTCTCCAACCGCCTGGGCGTAAGCACCCACAGCCTG
>RRZT011816709.1_pt1 | contig 18348 bp, 11 predicted proteins | sample 2165551 | NCBI WGS metagenome assembly RRZT01 (sample SAMN10456910, study PRJNA506462) | wastewater metagenome | biome: wastewater; feature: sludge; material: wastewater sludge; isolation source: wastewater sludge with Escherichia coli K12::gfp cells carrying plasmid... | place: USA: Moscow, Idaho...
GCTAGCCCTCCGCCGGTGACATGGGAGAAGGCGTGGAGGGGCGTCGCCGCCGCCATTTCCAGGCAGGGCCGGGTGTACAGGCGCGTGGGTTCCAGCAACTCTTCGCCAAGAGTACGGCCAAACTCGGGGACGAAGCGCTCCAGCGCCCAGCCGGAATCCGCAACGATCTTGCGGACGAGCGAGTAGCCATTGGAGTGGAGGCCGGAGGAGGCCATGGCCACGAGCACATCGCCCGCCTGCACACGGTCGGCGCCCAGCACACGGTCAGCTTCCACCACGCCGGTGGCAGCTCCTGCAACGTCGTATTCGTCGGGCGCCATAAGGCCTGGGTGCTCGGCTGTCTCGCCGCCAAGAAGCGGCACCCCCACCTCTTCGCAGCCCTCGGCGATGCCGCGCACGATGTCGGCAATGCGTTCAGGAACCACACGGCCACATGCGATGTAGTCTGTCATGAGAAGCGGGCGGGCACCCACCACGACGATGTCATCGACCACCATGCCCACAAGATCACGCCCAATGGTGTGGTGGATGTCGAGAGCCTGGGCGATAGCGATCTTGGTGCCCACGCCGTCCGTGGAGGTCGCGAGCAATGGGCGCCGATATTCCTTGAGTGCCGAGACATCCACGAGACCAGCAAATCCTCCAACGCCACCAAGAACATCCGGGGTCATCGTGCGAGCAACCGCGGCGCGCATGAGGTCCACCGCGCGATCACCCGCGGCCGTGTCCACGCCTGCCGCCGCGTAGGCATTCGTACCCGGACCTGAGTTGTCGAATTGGTTCGTCACTGGCGTTGCTCCTTGGAAGTCTTGTTCAAGTCGGGTAGGACGGAATTATTGCACGTGCATGATTGGGCACACGGCCCACATTACGAGCAACCGCTGGAACTCGCCGCGCTAATATCCACCGGATACTTCCCGGTGAAGCAGGCCGTGCAGAGCTGCGATTGGTGCTGCGCGGTGGCTTCAACCATGCCACCGAGACTGATGTATCCAAGGCTGTCCGCATCGATCGAGCGCCGTATTTCTTCCAGGGTCAGCTCGTTGGCGATAAGTTCGTCGCGGGTGGGGAAGTCGATGCCGAAGAAGCACGGCCATTGCACCGGCGGCGACGAGATCCTCACGTGTACCTCCGCCGCCCCGGCCTGTCGCAGCATACGAACGAGAGCGCGCTGGGTGTTACCACGGACGATGGAATCGTCGACGACGACGATGCGCTGCCCGGCAATCACTTCCTTCAGCGGATTGAGCTTGAGGTGGATGCCTCGCTGCCTGGCGAGCTGCGTGGGCTGGATGAAGGTACGGCCAATGTAGGCATTCTTCACGAGCCCCTGACCATAGGCAATGCCCGACTCTTGCGCGTATCCGATCGCCGCCGGGGTTCCAGAATCCGGTGTGGGCATGACCAGGTCGGCTTCGATGGGATGCTCGCGGGCAAGGATTCTACCCATCTCCAGGCGTGAGGAGTTGATGGAGCGCCCACCAATCGCCGTGTCCGGTCGAGCCAAGTAGACGTACTCGAAGATGCAGCCGGATCGCTTAGGTTCGGCCCAGCGCCGCGAGTGCAGGGTGCCGTCCTCGTGGATAACGAGAAGCTCTCCAGGTTCGATCTCGCGGACCAACTCGGCCCCCACGATATCCAGGGCGGCACTCTCCGAGGCGATGACCCACCCGGCACCGAGTTGCCCCAGCACCAGCGGGCGGAAACCGTGCCGGTCACGCGCTGCATAGAGTCGATGCTCATCCACAAAGACGAGCGAGAAGGCCCCTTCCAGGCGCGGGAATACCTGCAGGGCCAACTCTTCGAGTGAATCAGCCTCGTTGGGTGCCCCGAGCAGGGCCGTGATGACGGCGGTGTCCGTGGAGCTTCCACGCCCGAGTTCTCCTCGGAGGTCCGCTCCAGAACTCTCTTTCACCTCGGTCATGAGCTGCATGGTGTTGGTGAGATTTCCATTGTGCGCCATGGCGATGGTACCGAAGCGGGTGGGACCAAGCGTAGGCTGGGCGTTTTCCCAGGTGGAACCACCGGTTGTCGCGTAGCGGACATGGCCGATGGCGATGTCTCCAGTCAGGGTACGCAGGTGTTCGTCATTAAAAACCTGGGAGACAAGGCCCAGATCTTTGTATACCAGGATTGTCTCGCGGCCCGAGACCGCGATACCGGCAGCTTCTTGCCCACGGTGTTGCAGCGCATACAGGCCGTAGTAGGCCATCTGAGCCACCGGCTCACCGGGGAGAAAGACTCCAAAAACGCCACATTCATCCTGAGGCTTTTCATCGGGGAAGAGTTCAGCGGTTAAACGCCCATCACCATTCACACCCCTATGGTCTCACAGTTCGACCACCAAGGAGGTGTTGGGTGACCGATTCGTGAGACAGGTCTTACCGTTGGCTCCAGCGGATCAGAGAATGCCGCGAGAACAGCGGGAAAAATGCCGAAAGATCAGCCCGGATACCCGACGCACTCACCCTTCCTTCATCCATCGCATCGTCCCATGTAAGACTCCCCACACAGAGCGCAAGCCAGGTGGGAGCATCCATCTCCACCACATTGGGCGGGGTGCCACGGCGATGCTTCGGTCCCTCGATCACCTGAACCGCACCGGCATAGGGAATCCGCAGCTCAACACTGCGCCCGGGGTGCCTTTCAGCAATCTCTTCCAGGCAAAAGCGGGCAGCTATACGCGCTTCGCCGGAGCTCAATGCCGCAGAACCCTCACTCTCCGCCACCAGTTTCCCCAAAATCCTCATGCCGTCATCAGCCGCAATACGTCGTGCCACGCGCCTAAGGGTAGCCGAAGGCGGGGCTCGAAGTCGCCTTCGAGCCCCGCCCCGCCCGCCAAGAGATCCCCTCTTTACCAGCGAACGAGCGCCAAGGTATCGGTGCCGGTGCCGAAGAAATCGCCCACAACGCGGATATCGGTGGCACGCCCAAGGGTGTACACCGAATCGGCGACTCCACCCTCCAGGGCGTTCTTGAGGAACACACTGTTACCGCGCTCAACAGAGATGGTATCGGCACCATCGCCATCGAAATCGCCCGTGAGTGCCTTGTCATCAGCGCGACCGAATGTGAAGTGCAGATCGGCGGAGCCGCCGCTCAGCTCGCTGCGCAGGTAGAACCTGTTGCCGCGCTTGACGCCGAGGGTTTCCACGCCGTCCCCATCCCAATCCCCAACAAGGAGCACATCATCTGGACGTCCAAAGTGGAAGGTCAGATCAGGTTCACCGGGCTCCACACCATCATGGAAATGGATATCGATCTCATTTGTTCCAGCCGCGCGCAGAGCCAGATCAGGAGACCCGTCACCATTCATGTCCCCCATCACGACGACATCGTCTTCTTCACCAAAGTTGATCGATTCTTTCGTGCTACCCACCCGATTGGTGTCCAGGAACGTGTACAGGTTGCCGTTCTTCAGAACGAATGTATCCACGCCGTCGTCGTCCGTGTCCGCAACAAGGATTCTCTCAGCAGTGCTGATGGTGTTTGCGTGCGTGACCACAGGATTGCCCCAGTCTGACGTAAACAGGACGTTGCCCTGCGTACCCAGCTCGGGGGACTGCTTCGGTAGCGCAGCTTCGACAACCGTCATAGGCACCGATAGCCAGGTGGGGCCAGCCACAACAACCAACGCCTGCACGCCGGGTTCAAGCCCGGCGGGAACAGTGAAGGAGATCGTGGCCTTGCCCGTGTGGTTGAGTTCCGGGGTAATCGTGTTGTCGATGGGGGCTTCGCCCACCTTGACATCATCAATGTAGAGTTCGGCCACCGAGGGCAGCGGCTGCTGCTCGGTCGCCCATGTCATCGAAAGAGACGCCAGCTCGATCGTTGCCGGCTGCCCGGAAACGAGGGCCTCCTCACCCGAAATTGCGATGTTGCGCTGGGCGTAGTCCACCACCAGGTCGGGGTGGCGGCCAAGGTACTCGTTGAACACATCGACGTCGATCATGCCGTTCGTCTGGAAGTTCTGGCCTTCCTTGAGCACGGCGTAGCCGTCACCGCCGGTGGCCAGGTAGGCGTTAGCCGCAACGGTGAGCAACGTCGTGGTATCGCCGCGCTCGAGCCATTCGCCATTGACGAACACCGCTTTGACGTGCTCGCCGAACGGCGCATCAATCTCGTAGGTGTAGGAAATGCTCTCCGATAGCCCCAGTTGCTGCATGGGAATCCACGTCTGGGTGCTCGCGTCCGCCCACTGCTGCTCAAGCAGGGTGTACACCTGTGATGACGTGAGATCGACAGTGGCGTATTCATTGCCGAATGGCTGCATAGTGAAGGACTCCTCGGAAGTCACCACGCCGTCGCGGTTCGGATCAAGGTCCGATCGCACACCTCCAGGGTTCATGATCGCGAAGTCAACCGGGCGGTCGATACTCTCCGCGTAGTCATAGAACGACTCCGCAATAAGGTTGCCCGCGGTGGTTTCAGTGCCGCGATGCCACCCGAGCCTCGCTTCCGAACCATCGTCAGTTCCGCGATCCGCGCCGCCCACAATGGTTCCCACGGGTTCCGCCCCGAGAGCCGCGGCAGTCTCTTGCGCTTCGATGAAGAGGCCGCAGATATCCGGATTGGCGTCGGGGTTCGCCGCGCAGTCAAGCTTGGGAACCTTCACGATATCCGCGTCAGCAGTGATAACTTGCTTGCTATCCGCATCCAGAGTGAGTGTGTAGTGGCCAAACACCTCACCGAACGAACCGGGCTCGAGAACCGGCGCACCGGAGGCGGTGGTCGCCTTCTCTTGGCGGTGGGTATGGCCTGCTACCACGGCATCTACATCGGCACTCACGTTCTTGGAAATACCGGCCGTCTCATGAATAAGGGCGACGACGACGTCCGCCTCACCGTTCGACTCGTCGCCATCCTTGAGCTCCGCCGCCTGAGCATTGACAGATGCCACCGGATCTGTGATCGTCAGCCCGGCAATGCCCGAGGGAGCAACGAGGGTGGGGAGGTCCGCGGTGACCGCTCCGATGAAGCCCACCCTGACACCAGAATCGGTGGTGATCACCTCGTAGGGAGGTACCATCCGGTCATCAATGGGACTCACATTGGTGAGCAGATAGGGCCACCCAACCGTGGGAGCAATACGGTCAATAAAATCGCCGTAGCCCTTGTCGAACTCGTGGTTACCCGCCGAGGACACTTGCAGACCCATCGCGGTCAAGATCGTCATTGTGGGATTGTCATTGTCGATGGCGGAAATGTATGCGGACCCACCAACATTGTCGCCATTGGCGGCAAAGATTGTGTCCGTCTCGTTATTGGCCTGAATTTCCTTCACCATATTGTCAAGCTGCGCTGCGTTCTCAATATGACCGTGGAAGTCAGAAATCGCGACGATATCGAGGGTGATCGTCCCCTCATCATCATTCGTGGTGGCACCTGCGGGAAGAGCAACGAGGCCGGTGCACGCCAGCGTCAACGCGGCCACGGCTCCAATCGCACGCCCAGTTTGTCGGCTAACGTCAGACATTTATGTTCCTTCTAGTACAAAAACGTGGACAAACTCAGACTATCTGGCAAATACCAACTACGCCACAAAAAGTGTGGACTAAAGTCTCATGCACTGATGAATTCGTCCGGTTTCCAGCAGGCAGAACAATGGGCGGGACGTGAAACCAACGGGCGTACACAATGGGCGGGACGTGAAATTTTCACGTCCCGCCCATTGTTGGAGCCGCACCACAAGGCAAAGCAGCCTTCTGACACTACCCCTTAAGAGATCCCGCCACTCGTGGCAGCGCGTCACTCATCTCTTTTGCGTCTCACTGTCCGCGATAGATGGCGATCGTATCCATACCTGTACCGAAGAAGTTACCGACAAATCGGCCGTCTGAGGCTCTTCCGAAGTGGAACGCAAAGTCAGCTGCTCCGCCTTCCAAAGTGCCCTTCACGAAGACCTTATTGTCACGCACCACGGCCACATCATCGACTTCTACACCATTGAACTCACCCACCAGAGGCAGATCATCCACACGCCCAAAAACAAACGACTTATCGGCAACACCATTGGACAAGTCGTTGCGCAGAAGGAACTGCGCCCCGCGGTGCACGCCGAGCGAGTCCTGTCCGTCTCCGTCCCAGTCACCGGCGAGCGGAATATCCGTTGGCCGACCATAGCGAACCACCAGGTCAGGTGTATTGGTGAACGTTCCTCCAACGTTGTAGTAGATGTTGAAGATGTTCGTTCCCTCAGAACGCAGGGCAAGATCGGTGAAACCATCACGGTTGAAGTCTCCCGCAACAGCAGTATCACCGTTCTTCCCCAGAGTTGCGGTAACCCCATCCGAATCCACCCGGTTGGTGTCAAGGAACGTGTACTGGTTGGTGGTACCCAGCGCGAAGGTATCCACGCCGTCGTTGTTCCAGTCGCCTACAAGATACTGCCCGGCTATCGGGAGAGTCGTGGCATACTCGGCTATCGTCTGACCCAACTCAGAAGTGAAGAGGGTATTGCCAACCTTGCCCTTGGCGGGAACCGCGTGCTCCAGCGGATCGGGCAAGCCATTGCCAACCGTCACCGCGAATGTTATCTCGGTGGGTCCGGCAATGATTGTCATATTGCGAGTTCCGGGCACCACATTGCTCGGAACCACGACCGTCACGGACGCCTGCCCTGTCTGATCAAGATTTGGGGTCACCGTGTTGTCGATGATGCCCTCACCAATCTTCACACCATCGAGTCGAACCTCCACCGCATCGGGTAGTGGCTGATCCTTCCCTGCATACGTCATGGAGAGTGAAGCCAAATCAATCGTGGAGGATTCACCTACCACAAGGGAGTTCTCGCCCTTGATAGCAATGCCGCGCTGGGAATAGTCAACGGTCTGTCCATCGTTTGCCCGCAGGAAGTCGTTGAACACATCGTTGTCAATCAGTCCGGTCTTCAGGTAGTTCTTACCTTCCTTGAAGACGTTAAAGCCGTCTCCACCTGCCACGAGGAAGGAGTTGGAGGCAACGGTGTACATCGTCTCTGTGTCTGCACGGTCAAGGAGCTCCCCATTGACGAACACCTGCTTGATATGGCTACCAAACTCGGCATCCACATCATAGGTGTAGCGAAGGGAGTCGGAAATACCGAGCTGCAGCATGGGGCGCGAGGTTTGCGTGGTCGTATGCGACCACTGCTGCTCCAGCAGGGTGTAGACCTGTGCGGCAGAGATATCCACAATGCCATAATCGTTGCCAAACGGCTGCGCAGAGAATGACTCCTGGAAGCTCACATGCCCGTCACCATTTGCATCGATTTCACCCCGCACGCCTCCGGGATTCATGATGCCAAAGTCCGCCGAACGGGCCATACCCTGCGAGTACTCATAGAAAGCTTGAGCAATGAAGTTCGCAGCCGTCATTTCGGTGCCGCGATTCACCCCCAGATCAGTCCCATTGTTGGTGGCCCGATCGGCACCACCCACAATGTCAGCAACGGTAACCGAACCCCTCTCCTGAGAGATAGCCAGGGCATCCATATACATCGCGCAGATCGCCGGGTTAGCTTCCGGTGTGTTCTCACACTTGATCGGACGTAGTGCTGGCGGCGTGTTATCGTCTTGCCTGTCGGCCACCAGCTCGACAACATTGGCATCCGCGCTCACCACATTGTTGTTGGCATCAAGCTGCAACTGGAAGTGTCCGAAGGCCTTGCCGTACTCGCCCGGCTCGATGACAGGCGCACCCGAAGCGGTGATTTCTTTGTCCTTGAAGTGCGTGTGACCGGCGACGACGGCGTCGACATCAGAACTCACGTTCCTGGAGATGCTGGACGTCTCGTGAATGAGAGCGACGACGACGTCCGCTTCACCGTTGGACTCGTCACCGTCCTTGAGTAGGGCAGCCTGAGCATCAACCGCCGCAACCGGATCAGTAACTGTCAGCCCGGCAATGCCCGCAGGGCTCACGAGCGTGGGGAGCTGATCAGTGACAGCGCCGATGAATCCCACCGTCACACCAGAACCGGTAGTGACAACCGTGAAGGGAGCAAGCGGCGGGTTATCAATCGGAGTCACGTTGGATACGAGGTATGGCCAGCTCACACGTGGAGCGATACGGTCGATGATGTCTCGGTATCCCCTGTCGTACTCGTGGTTACCCGTCGAGGACACCTGTAACCCCATCGTGGACAGGATATCCATCGTAGGATTGTCCTTGTCGATGGCGGAGATGAAGGCAGAACCTCCAACTAGATCGCCATTAGCAGCAAAAATAAAGCCATCTTCGTTGGATGCTTTAATCTCCGTGAGTGCATTATCAAGCTTCGCCGCATTCTCGATATGACCATGGAAATCGGAAATGGCAACGATGTCGAGAGTTGTGATACCCCCGCTGTCATTGGGGGCAGCGCCTGCCGGGAGAGCAAAGCCAGTCGCGGAAAGGGAGAGCGCCGCGAGGGCTCCGATCGAACGCCCGGCTCGGCGTTTGATGTCGGACATGGTGATTCCTTCTCGTCAAAGATACGGACACAACCAGAGTAACCGGAAAACATCACGCACGTCACAAAAAGGTGGGGCGAATATGACATGAAGTCATGTTCGCCCCACCTCGCTAGAGTGGTTAAACTATCAGCAGATTCCCTGCTCCAACATAGCATCGGCAACCTGGCGGAAACCGGCAGCATTGGCACCGAGGACGTAATCTCCGGGAGCGCCGAACTCTTCTGCGGTTGCCAGGCAGGTGTCGTGGATGTCGATCATGATGTTGTCGAGCCTGTTCGCAACATCCTCGAAGCTCCACTGCTGACGGACGTCGTTCTGCTGCATCTCCAGGGCGGAGGTGGCCACGCCACCCGCATTCGCTGCCTTGCCGGGGGCGAACATGATGCCAGCGGTCTTGTAGACGTCAATTGCCTCAGGGGTCGAAGGCATGTTGGCACCTTCGGCTACGAGCTGGACACCATTGGCCGCGAGCTTGCGGGCGTCGTCGTTCGTGATTTCGTTCTGGGTTGCGCACGGGAGCGCAACATCGGCGTCGATGCCCCAGACCTTCTTACCAGAACGGAACTGGGCCCCGGGGCGGCGAGCAACGTAATCGGACACTCGACCACGGTGAACTTCCTTGACATCCTTGAGCAGGTCAAGATCAATACCTGCCGGATCGTAGACAGCACCGGAGGAATCAGAGATAGAAACGACCTTGGCACCGAAGGACTGGGCACGCTCGATAGCGTAGATGGACACGTTACCAGCACCGGAAACGATGACCGTCTTATCCTCAAGGGACTCACCCTTGGTCTCCAGCATCGACTGGGCAAAGCGAACCGTGCCGTAGCCGGTAGCCTCGGTGCGGGCAAGCGAGCCGCCCCACTTCAGCGACTTTCCGGTGAGGACGCCGGCGTCGAAGCGGTTGGTCAGACGCTTGTACTGGCCGAACATGAAGCCGATCTCGCGGCCACCTACACCGATATCACCGGCAGGGACGTCAGTGTTCGGGCCGATGTGACGGTGCAGCTCAGTCATGAAGGACTGGCAGAAACGCATGACTTCAAGATCCGACTTACCGTGGGGATCGAAGTCCGAACCACCCTTGCCGCCACCAATCTGCTGGCGGGTAAGAGCGTTCTTGAAGATCTGCTCAAAGCCGAGGAACTTGATGATTCCGAGGTTCACCGAAGGATGGAAGCGAAGGCCACCCTTGTACGGGCCGAGAGCCGAGTTGAACTCGACGCGATAGCCGCGGTTCACACGAACCTGACCCTTATCATCTACCCACGGAACGCGGAACATGATCTGGCGCTCAGGCTCGACAATGCGCTCCAGTACAGCAAGATCGAGGTACTCGGGGCGGGAAACAATGACCTTTTCCAGGGACTCAATGACTTCGTGAACGGCTTGGTGGAACTCCGGCTCGACGGGATTGCGCGAGACAACAGCCTCATAGATACGTTCTAGTCGCTGATCCATGGAATACTCCTCAACCAATACATTCAACGGGCCGATCGACCCCCTGTGTTACGGATATTTTTCAACCCGATGTCGCGTCTTTTTCTACCTGACGGCAAAACCAACGTAACAGCTTGTCCACGATAGGAACACGAAAATGGCGTGGTTAAGCCGAAAAATGGCGTGGCCAGACCGTGGTCTGCCACCCATTGGCCCACAATGTGAGACGAAAGAGTTCTGTTTCCCTTACTTTTCAAGCACGTTACACGGTCTCGATATTGATCTGTTCAATAAATCACAGAAGGCTGGCAGACCACGCCACACGAACATAAGAGGTTGCGCCAGTAGGCCATGACCTACTGGCGCAACCTCTAGATGCACTCATTCCAGGGTTGCCACAACCACCGGTTACGGCCCCAGAACATGACAACGAGACTGCGGGGTTCGCACAACACCATGTGTGCGAACCCCGCAGTCTCGTTAGTGAATTCTCAGTCAAATAGACGAGTTCTCAGTCGAAGATCTCCCGTAGCACCTGATCGCTGGAGGCGGCGAGCTCTTCGATATCAAGGATGATCGTCTCACTCTGGGCCCACCCAATGCTCTCGGCCGGGCTGATCGTCAGAAGTTCTCCACCCACAGTGCCAAGGCGCACCATCGGAACACCCTCAGCATCCGCGGCAGCCTGGACCAGGCCCAGGAAACCCTCGGGGACCGTCACCAGAACGCGGGCCTGGGACTCGGAGAAGAGCGCGGTAAAGGAGTCCACGCCGTCGCGGTTACAGAGGTTTGTCAGATCGAGGGAGGCACCCATCCCACCATTAACCGACATGTCAACAACCGCCTGGATGAGGCCACCATTGGAAAGATCGTGCGCGGCTTCAATCACCCGGCCAAGTTCGTTGGATTCAGCTCCGTGCAACGCAAGGAGCACACGTCCGAGAGCCATCTCTGCTTCTAGATCCACAACCGGCGGCTTGCCACCGAGGTGGCCGTGGACGATGCGTGCCCAAGCGGAACCATCAAGCTCATCGCGGGTCTCGCCCAACAGCACCAGCGCCGAGCCTTCCTCACGCAACCCGGACGGAGCAGCCTTCGTCACGTCCTCCATGACGCCCAGCACGCCCACCACAGGCGTGGGGTTAATGGAGGAGGTCGGGGTTCCTTTGACGGTGCCCGAGGAGTTGTATAGCGAGACGTTGCCGCCGGTGACAGGGATACCCATCTCCTGGCAGCCATCGGCGAGGCCGGTCATGGCCTGCACCAGCTGCCACATAGCATCCGGATCCTCCGGGTTACCGAAGTTCAGGCAATCGGTCACGGCGAGCGGCTTCGCACCCACCGTGCACACGTTGCGGTAGGACTCGGCGAGCGCCTGCTGCGCCCCCACGTAAGGATCAAGCTTGGTGTACCAGCCGTTGGCGTCAGTGGACAGGGCCACTCCGCGTCCGGTGGTTTCGTCAACGCGGATCACACCGGCGTCGTCGGGCTGAGAAAGTGCCGTGTTGCCCCGCACGAAACGGTCGTACTGATCGGTCACCCAGCCCTTACCGGCCTGGTTGACGTCCGTGAGCACGCGCTGAATCTGCTCGGTAAGCTCGGCAATCGTTCCCGGGCGCTCCAGCTTCTCAGTGCCCTCCATCGCCAGTTCCCAGTGCCACTCGGGGCGCTCGTAGGGGCGGTCGTACACGGGGCCGTCCACAGCAACCGTGGAGGGGTCCACGTCCACGATGCGATGGCCGTAGTGATCAATGACGAGGCGGCCATCGGCCGTCACCTCACCGATGACGGCGGTCTCCACCTCCCACTTGCCGGTCAAAGCAAGGAATTCATCGAGCTTGTCCGGAGCCACGATCGCCATCATGCGCTCCTGAGATTCGGACATGAGGATCTCCCCGGCGTTCAAGCTCGGGTCGCGCAGCAGCACGTTCTCCAGGTCCACACGCATGCCGGTACCGCCGTTGGCAGCCAGCTCGCTGGTGGCACAGGAAATACCCGCGGCCCCCAAATCCTGGATCGCCTCAACGACGCCCGCATGGAAGAGCTCTAGGCAGCACTCGATGAGCACCTTCTCCATGAAGGGGTCACCCACCTGCACCGAGGGGCGCTTGGTGGGCATGCCATCCTCGAAGGTCTCGGAGGCAAGGATCGAGGCGCCACCGATGCCATCGCCGCCGGTGCGCGCGCCGAAGAGCACCACCTTGTTGCCGACGCCCTCGGCGTTGGCCAGGTGGATGTCCTCATGGCGCAGCACGCCGATACACAGGGCGTTGACCAGAGGATTGCCCTGGTAGGAGGGGTCAAACTCGGTCTCGCCGCCAATGTTGGGCAAGCCGAGGCAATTGCCGTAGCCGCCCACCCCGGCCACCACGCCGTGCACCACACGCGCGGTGTCCGGATTCTCGGGGGCACCAAAACGAAGTTGATCCATGACAGCCACCGGGCGAGCACCCATGGCAATAATGTCGCGGACAATACCGCCCACGCCCGTAGCCGCACCCTGGTAGGGCTCCACGAAACTCGGGTGGTTATGAGACTCCACCTTGAAGGTGACGGCCCAGCCATCACCAATATCCACCACACCAGCGTTCTGGCCCATGCCCACGAGCAGATGCTCACGCATTTCATCGGTGGTCTTGGCGCCGAATTGCTCCTTGAGGTGCTTCTTCGACGACTTGTACGAGCAGTGCTCGGACCACATCACCGAATACATGGCGAGCTCCGCGTTGGTAGGGCGGCGTCCCAGCAGCTCACAAATACGCTGGTACTCCTCATCCTTCAAACCAAGTTCGGCCCAAGGCATCTGCTGGTCGGGAGTTGCCGCGGCGTCGGCAATCGTGTCGTAGGACTGGTCAAGAGGCTTGGCAGCCATCGCTACTGCTCAGAGGTTGCGCGGATAGAGAGGACCGAGTTGGTGTGGCTACAAAGCCGCCCGGCGCGATACAAGCGCCTGGTACGAGCTTCGCCACGAAGACGATTCTAGAAGGTGGCATGAGGCACCCTGATGCGACATGAACATTGAAGCCGCGGAGGTTTCGAGGCAAGAGACCCGTCAGCCAACCAGCGCGGCGAGGGCACTAGAGAAGATACGCAGGCCATCGGTGCCGGCACGCGGGCCGGTAGCACCACGAGTTCCGAATCCCGCCTCGACCGCGTGCTCCGGGTGAGGCATAAGGCCCACCACGTTGCCAGCGGCATTGCAGATGCCGGCAATATCGTTGACCGAGCCATTGGGGTTGCCCCCCGAGTAGCGGAACACCACGCGCCCCTCGGCTTCCAGCTCAGCCACCGTCTCGGCACTCGCCTGGAAGTTTCCTTCGCCATTCTTCAACGGGATAAGGATTTTCTCGCCGTCGCTGAAGTTGCGTGTCCACGCGGTGTCCGCATTTTCCACGACGAGCTCCTGCTCGCGGCAGATGAAGCGCTGCTGAGAGTTACGGATGAGCGCACCCGGGAGCAGGTGCGATTCACACAGCACCTGGAATCCATTACAGATGCCGAGCACCGGCATTCCGCTCGCGGCGGCGTCCACCACCGACCGCATGACCGGAGCCAGCGCCGCGATCGCGCCACAACGCAGATAGTCCCCGTAGGAGAATCCGCCCGGAAGTACCACGGCGTCAACACCGCGCAAATCATCCGAGGCATGCCACAGCGGCACCGGATCCAAGCCCGCGAGACGGACGGCGCGGGCGGCGTCGTCGTCGTCCAAAGTGCCCGGGAAAGTGACGACTCCAGCTTTCACGCCTCGTCCCTTTCATACACGGCGACGACGTCCTCAATCACCGGGTTGGAAAGGACTGTACCGGCCACCTCGCGAGCCGCCGCGAGCGCCTCGGGGCTCACGGGCCCAGCAACGGTCAATTCAAATCGTTTGCCCTGACGGACGTCGGTGAAGATATCGGTTCCCTGACGTGACAGGGCACCCTTCACCGCCTTCCCTTGCGGATCCAAAATCTCAGGCTTGGGCATGACTTCGACAATGATGCGTCCCACGCAGGAACTCCTCGTCTCGATATGCGGATGAACTCCGACTGCATTACGTCCAGTCTATGAAACCCGTAGCGATCCGTCTCGTTCGTCTCGCCGTTCACGCATGCGAGAATCGCCACGTCCTTGCACTGCGGACTGATGGCGGGCCGGACGTAACACCCACATCTACTGCCAGTGACGGCCCGTCAGCATCTCGTACGCCTTGATGTAGCGCTCGCGAGTCTTTTCAACAACCTCAGCGGGCAGCTCGGGGGGCTGCTCGCCCGAACGCGGATCCCAGCCCGAGGCCGGAGAAAGCAACCAGTCACGCACATACTGCTTGTCGAGCGACGGCTGATTCTTGCCCGGCTGGTATGTTTCCGCCAGCCAGAAACGCGACGAATCCGGGGTAAGAACCTCATCCGCGAGGAAGATTCCTCGCTCGCTCTGGTCCGACGAAGTACCAAACTCGAACTTCGTATCCGCGATGATAATTCCGCGATCAAGGGCAATCTCGTGAGCACGCATATACAGCTGCAGCGAATTGAGCCTCAGCTGACGCGCATCCGAGGTTCCAATACGTTCCGCCATGTCTGAGAAGGAGATGTTCTCATCATGATCGCCAAGCTTAGCTTTAGCAGCCGGAGTAAAAATCGGAGATTCCAGCCGCGACGCCTCCTCTAGCCCACGCGGTAGATCAACACCGCAGGTACTCCCAGTCTCTTTGTATTCAGCCATCGCCGACCCTGTGAGATAGCCGCGCACGACACACTCGATCGGGAACATATTGAGACGGCGAGTCACCATGGCGCGCCCCTCAACCCCCTGCGGAACCTCAGTGGAAATCATGTGGTTATAGGCGATATCACTCAGACGCTCAAACCACCAGGCCGACATCTGAGTCAGAATCTTCCCCTTATCGGGGATCTGTGTGGGCAGAACATAATCAAAAGCACTGATTCTGTCCGACGCCACAATAAGGTGCGTATCAATCCCCGAATGCCCCCCGGGATCCGCAGGCACAAACATGTCGCGGACCTTTCCTGAATACACGTGTGTCCACGAAGATATCTGGCACCGCTGTAACTGGTCCGTCATAGCTTTCCCATCAAAGTTGTTGTGTTCTGCCACTGTGCTGAGGCACCTCGAGTGCGAGGGGTGAGTTCTCGACTCAGCACAGCAACGGCTCACTCATTCAAATCTTTACTCGTCCGTCTGCGCTTGAGCGACAGTTCGGGCCGTCTGGTATGACATTACCTGGATTATGTGAATAGCGTGCACCACTCACATCAGTATGCGCACACGTTCACGGATATTCACTTATTTGCTGCGATATCGCGGCGATAGTGAGAATCCGCCAGATGAATATGTTCAAGAGCCGCATAGGCGACGCCCCGAGCATCCTCGATCGATGGACCTTGACCGACGACGGCGAGCACGCGCCCACCCGCGGACACAACATTCTCGCTCGCCCGCGCGGTTCCCGCGTGGATCACATGCGCCGCCGGATCCGACTCCGCAGCATCGAGACCCTCGATGACGTCACCGGTACGCACCTTGCTCGGGTAGCCCTTGGCGGCAAGAACAACGCCCACAACCGCTTCATCTTCCCAGCGCAACGGCGCATCCGATAGCTTGCCCTGCGCCGCACTCATGAGAAGTTCTCCCAGGGGAGTCTTCAGGCGCGGCAGTACCACCTGCGTCTCCGGATCCCCAAAACGCACGTTGAATTCGATCACCCGCAGGCCTCGGGACGTCAGTGCCAACCCGCAGTAGAGAAGCCCCACGAAGGGAGTGCCGCGGTGTGCCATTTCATCCACCACCGGCTGCGCCACACGAGCGACCACATCATCTTCCAGCCCCTTCGGAGCCCACTGAAGCGGTGAGTAGGCGCCCATTCCGCCGGTATTGGGGCCGGCGTCGCCGTCGTAGGCCCGCTTGAAATCCTGCGCCGGAGCCAACGGAACAACCGTGCGTCCATCACAGATACAGAACAGTGAGACTTCCGGGCCGTCGAGATATTCCTCGATGACTACAGCAGCCTGGCCCTTGGTGGATTGGTCGCCACCGGTCTTGGCGAGGCAGGCATCGACGTGAGCGATAGCCTCGTCACGGTCATTCGTGACGACGACGCCCTTGCCTGCCGCAAGCCCGTCATCTTTCACCACGTAAGGCGCGCCCAAAGTATCGAGGGCATCGATGGCCTGCTCGCGATCCGAACAAACCCGGGCCATCGCCGTGGGTACCTGCGCGTACGCCATAATTTCCTTGGCAAACGCCTTGGAACCTTCCAACCGAGCAGCTTCCCGTGAGGGACCGAACACGGGAATTCCCGCATTCCGAAGATCGTCGGCCACCCCGGCAACGAGGGGCGCCTCAGGCCCGACGACGACGAGATCCACCTCGCGTTCGAGCGCCAAAGCAGTGAGGGCCTCGCCATCGAGAATATCTACCGGAACGTTCTCCCCCAAGCTCTCCGTACCCGGATTACCAGGGGCGATGATCAGATCAGTAACCGAAGGATCGAGACGCAGGGTCCTTGCGAGGGCGTGTTCGCGGCCGCCAGAGCCAACAAGAAGGATTCGCACCCCTCAACCCTATGGCAGATACTGACGCACGGGCTACGATTCCAGAGTTTGAACAGGGCTTGTCATTGAAATATCCACAATCTGGGATGAATCCAGTTTGGGAGAGAAGTGAGGTCTTTCTGAGGGGCAACGGCGCGGCCATTTCACTCCACCGGTGGACTTCAGAAAACTAGCTTCAGAATCACGCTTGGGCTGTACGTGATGCACAGCCCTGCCGATTTCGAAGCTGTGAATAAGCGATCCCGGAGATAGATGAACCACCCCGGAGATACCGGCACGGGATATGAGGAAGATTCTCAGGCCCTTCACAAGCGCCGGGCTTCGAGCGCCCGTTAGGCTAGTAGCCATGACTCTCCTCAATGCCGTCGGCGCCATCGGACCCCAACCCGACTTCCTTCCCTCAGTCGAGGCAGCCCTCGCTGATCTGCGCACCGACCCCGGTTCGGTCTTGTGCCCAAGCACCAACAACTACCCCGCCCAATGCATCGATGGACGGCCTGCGGTAGGCGAACATCCGTCCCTCCCGCGTACCGCGGGAGGGACGTTGACCACCTGGGTAGTGGATCTCCTTCTCACCGGCACACTCGCGCCCCCGCCCAATGGTCAAGCAGACGACGGTCAAGCAGACGACATCTCAGCAGTACTGCTCACATGGCTCGACAACGTGTGCCGCACGCTTACCGAAGCAGGGCTGCCGGTCTCCGACCATCGCGACAGCCACAGCGATACCACTCGCACCGGCTGCGGCGCTGCCGACGGACTCGGCGCAGTTCTCGCCGTGCTGGGCGAGCAACCAGAAGGTTTAGACGCCCTGCTTTCCGGGTGGGGCATCGACCCCGCGAATCTGCCTCTTTCGGTTGTACTGCGGGCTCGGGAGGTCGCCGGGGTTGTTCCCTCCGGAACAGCTCTCATCCCGATCATTGAGCGCCACGCCCAAAGCTCCATTCCTATCCTCGACGGCGCCCATGGAGAGGTGGCAGTCATCGCCAATGCCATCGAGGGAGAAACCCTTCCCTGGGGCACTGGGCCTCTCGACGGAACGCAAGCCTTTGGCGTGGACCTCTGGGCACTCCCCCACATCGCGGATTTCCTCGTTCTTGTTGCCGCACGAGAGGGGTACATTCTCTCCGCGACCACCGAGCAGATCGTGGCCACGGCCGCTGCCTTCAACGCCGCTGCACTTCTCGTACTCTGCAACAAGAACATGCCCACGGTCGTGCTGGGCGAGCACTAACACTCCGGCGCTCACGCCCACCCGCGCCTGCCCCACATCGACATCTGCCCTTAGCGCCACGTATCGCCGTTATAAGGGCAATATCCAACGCTAAGGGCAGATCTCGGCAAGCAGATCCACCCACCAGACCTGCCCAACACAAAAACGACGGCGGCACCACCCCCACTCGGGGCGATGCCGCCGTCGTTCTTTCAGCGTTGAAGCTCTAACGAGCCCTACACTTTGGTGAGCCGAAGAAACTCAGACGAGCCAGGGCTCAGGCCTTCGCAGCCGCGATGCGCTCGCGGAACTTGACCAGCTGAGCCGTGATCTCGGCCGGGAGCTTGTCGCCGAACTGCGAGAAGTACTCCTCGGAGCCATCCATCTCGGCTGCCCATGCGTCGGGATCGATGGCGAACAAGTTCGCCCAATCCTCTTCGCTTACGTCCACGCCATCGAGGTTGAAGTCCTCGAACTTCGGGTAACGGCCGGTCACGCCATCAATGGCGTCAACGGAATCGTCCACGCGGCGGACAACCCAGTCGAGTACGCGGGAGTTCTCGCCATATCCGGGCCACAGCCACTTGCCATCATCGGACTTGCGGAACCAGTTGACCTGGAAGATCTTCGGGAACTTGTCACCGAGCTCAGCCTGCATCTCCAGCCAGTGGCCCCAGTAGTCAGCCATGTTGTAGCC
>RRZT010485324.1_pt1 | contig 18347 bp, 12 predicted proteins | sample 2165551 | NCBI WGS metagenome assembly RRZT01 (sample SAMN10456910, study PRJNA506462) | wastewater metagenome | biome: wastewater; feature: sludge; material: wastewater sludge; isolation source: wastewater sludge with Escherichia coli K12::gfp cells carrying plasmid... | place: USA: Moscow, Idaho...
CAAGGATATCGCCATCGCTGTCGAAAATCCCAAAGGCGTCCGCGCCATCGGCATGGCCAACAACCGCAATCCGATTTCCATCATCACCCCTTGCCACCGCGTCATCGGCACAAGCGGCAAACTGGTGGGGTATGCCGGTGGTTTGCATTTGAAGGAATATTTGCTGAATCATGAGACAAAGGTTGCAATCGAAATATAGCTGAAGGCCATGATAACTAACAGGTTATTTTTAGAATGTTAAAATATGTTGTAATCGACGTTATCACAAAGTCGATTACAAGTAAAAAACTCTTCCAAAATACTGGGAAGAGTGTTTTATTTATTCTCTGTAGTGCAGTAAATATCAAAATTCACATTATCTAAGCTATAACAGAACCTATGTAAATATTTTTTATGAAATTATAAATATTTTTCTATAAAGACATGACGTGTCTATATATTAGTAGTAAAATTAATGGAAATGAAAAAAGAATAAAGTATAAAATTGGGCGATGCAATAAGAAATCTTAAATGGACTGTATGTAACAATACAGTTACATTGGTATTTCTGAATTTTTATCATTGAAGGGATGGTTCCATGTGGTTTCAATAGATAGTTCTGCCAAGCATAACCGTATTTTGGATTTGTGTATCAGGTTTCTTGATGGAGAAATAATTTGCAAAAAGGATGAAGCAATTCGCTATCAATTGAATGAACGTTCCATTCAAAGAGATATTGATGACTTAAGAGCATTTTTTTTTAGTCAAGGGAAAGAGAGCGGCTTTAGGCAAGAATTGATTTATGACCGTTCCCAGAGAGGTTATCGATTAAACACGAATAACAAAGTGGGTTTGTCGAACAGCGAGGCACTTGCAGTATGTAAAATTCTATTAGAAAGTCGAGCTTTTGCAAAGGAAGAAATGGAGACAATAATTGATAAAATCATTAAGGGTTGTGTTCCTAAGCAGAATTCAAAACAAATAACAGATTTTATTTCAAATGAGGAATTCTATTATATCGAACCAAATCATCGACGCCGAATTATTGATAATATTTGGGAAATCAGTAACGCTATCAAGAGTCAAAAGCTGATGGAAATTGACTATGTACGACAAGACGGATCCGTCGTCCAACGTTTGATAAAACCCGTTGGTCTGATGTTTTCGGAATATTATTTTTATTTAACAGCATTCATCAAAAATGAAGAAAATGGAAGAAACGTCAAATCAAATAATAAAAGTCAATTTCCTGCTATTTTTAGAATTGATCGAATCACAAACTATCGAGTTCTGAGAGAAGGGTTTGATGTACATTATAAAAATCGATTTCAGGAAGGCGAGTTCAGGAAAAGGGTACAATTTATGTATGGTGGAGAGCTGCAATATATTAAATTTGAATATACTGGTTTTTCAATTGAGTCAGTATTGGACAGAATTCCAACTGCTGTTGTCGAAAGCAATGAGAATGGAAAATTCGTAATCTGCGCTGAAGTATTTGGTTCAGGTGTGGAAATGTGGCTTCGCACTCAAGGGAGTATGGTGAAGCTGTTGGAACCGCAAGAAATGGTTCGAAAGTTCACTGAAGAAATTGATTTGATGAAACAACTTTATGATGAGGAGGAATGAAAATGCCCGATACTGCTACCTTAAATAAAAGGATGTGCATTTCTCACTGCTTGGATCAGCATCCAATTTTACAGTATCCTATAGATTTCAAAATTAACTATTTGAAAATACTGCAATACTTCTGTGAGGGTTATTGCCCTGATGATAAGTTCACCTTCGCTATGTTTGAAAATTATAAAAAAAAAATCTTGGGAGATGCGCATTATACCTATCAGTATGATAAGGCTCGGTTTAAAAACTCTTTGCGCTATAGTGCAGAGAATAATCATTCAAAGTATAAATTCTTTACCTGTCGTTTTTCATTATTGATAGATTGTTTGTTTCTGTGTTGCTTTAGTGATGAAAATAAAGGGAAGTTAATCTTAAATGAATTGAAAAGGCTTTATAGTAATCCTTATCATAAAAAATTGGAAGAGTTATTTCATTATTTATATCACGGGGGAAACCCAATCAAAGCAATTGGGAAGACAGAAAATTTGGTACACTGTTGGCTAAAAAACCAGACCTATTACCAAGAACCATCAGATAGAGTGGTGATTACTGCAAATATGAGCGCTGGAAAATCAACATTGATCAATGCGATTATTGGGAAAAAAGTAACGCAATCCAAAAATGATGTCTGTACTGCAAAAATTCACTACATTAATAACAAAACTTTTGATGATGGTTTTGCTTATAAGTATGATTATGAAATGAATTTAGATGCGGATGTCTTTACGCTTATGAACGATATGAATCACAATGATTCTCAGGAAGTGGTAATTGGAACTTATTTCAGATTTACTGGCGGCATCAACAAAAAAGTGTGTTTTGTAGATACACCAGGAGTAAATTCCTCGATGGATCCTATTCACAGAAAAACTACAAAGACTGCTTTATTAACAAGAGATTACGATAAACTCATTTATGTTATAAATGCAGAAAATATTGGTACCGAGGATGATAGGCAGCATATGAAATATATAGCAGAAATTGCTAAGGATAAAAATGTAATCTTTGTTTTAAATAAGGTAGATCGCTTTAGGAAAGGTGAAGATGACGTTTTTGAATCAATAAACAAAATTCAAGATGAAGTTATCAAATTCGGTTTCATCAATCCGCAAATCTATCCTGTTTCTGCCTATGCTGGTCTGTTAGGAAAGAAACAACTATGGCATGAAAAATTGGATGAGGATGAAATTGATGAATTGTATCTTCTAAGCAGAAAATTTAATGGGAAAAATTACGATTTATCTCAGTATTATTCAAAAGAAAATCAACAATGTGTTCGGTCAATTATAAATGCTGAGCAAGATGAAACTAGAAAAAAGCAACTGAATTTCTTAAATAATACTGGGATTCTAGCACTAGAAAATATAATACTATCGTAAATAAGGAGGAACAGTATGCGAAAAGTTCTAATAAAATATAATCCCTATAAAGTGGAAACAAACATAATTATCGATGGAAAGCCAATCAAGCAAAATAGTTCATTGAATGTAGAGGATGTTAGACTACAAGAGTGGGTGGAGGAACTTCCACAGAGGCTTGTGGATGAATGCAATACGAAACGTTATGATATTACGTTCCATGGAACATTGTTGGATTATGAGGACCTAGTTTCAGTTATTCAGGAAAATAAGATTTATGGATTTGAGGCTGAGTGCCAACACTTGCCTGCTAAAGAAGTGCAAGACAAGGAACAAGCTATTACTGAAGTGTTTTCAGAAATTCAGGAGGGGCCATTTGATGAATTAAAGCAGCCCGATGTGCTAAAGGCGTTCAAAATTGCTCAAAATAGTGAATTTCCTGTCAATGTTGTGGCTACGATGAGTGCAGGGAAATCTACGATGATTAATGCTTTATTACAGCAAAAACTCATGCCTGCAAAGCAAGAGGCATGTACTGCAACAATTACAGAAATAAAAGATGCTGACAACGATTATTTTCATGCAGAGGTTTATAACAAAAACGGTGATCTTATTGAAGTGTGTTCTGAGTTGTCGCTTTTAGCTATGGAACAATTCAATTCTAACCCGGAGGTTTCGATGATTCGTGCAGAAGGAAATATTCCTTTTGTGAGTTCAGATGATGTCTCCCTTGTTCTCGTAGATACACCTGGCCCTAATAATTCACGTGACCCCGAACACAAAGCAGCAACTTACAGAATGCTTTCAGAGTCCTCTAAAACACTGGTTTTGTACTTGTTAAATGCTACTCAGCTTGCTGTTAACGATGACAATAATCTACTTAATTACGTTGCGGATAGTATGAAAGTCGGCGGTAAACAGTCGAAGGATCGATTCATTTTTGTTGTGAATAAACTGGATGAATTCAAACCAGGAGAAGATAGTGTCAGCGGGTCCATAGATAAAGTACGAAATTATCTTGAGGACAAAGGCATTAAGAATCCGAATATCTATCCAGCTTCTGCATTGACAGCGCTTGAAATTCGTACTGCATTGAAAAATGAGAAGGTGGTTGGCTATTCAGAAGATGAATTAGATGAATTAGATGATAGGGTAGCTGAGGCAATCAGTAAAGTCAAAAAAATAAACAGAAACAGTGAATTGCATCTTGAACAATATGCGCCGCTTACACCAAGCATTAAAACGAAAATTTCTGATGATATAAATAAGGCGTTGGAATTGGCAAGTAAAGACAATTCGGATCCAAATATTCGTTCGGAAGGGATGAAACAACTGGCACTTATACATTCTGGTATTGTTCCGATTGAGTCGGCTATTCATATGTATGTCTTGAAATATGCAAAAACCGCGAAAATAAAGAATATTGTAGACACTTTTTTAAAAAAATTGGAAAGTCAACAATCTTTTGAAAATACCCGCAGGGAAATTGCATCCAATCAGGATAAACAACAAGGAATTTTGATGCAGATTGATTCTATCAAAACTAAGTTGAAGAATGGCGAGGAGGCACAGGAATTTAAGCGAAGAATTGATGCGGTTAATTTTGATAAAGAAATAAAAAAACTCGCTAATAACAAAATTAAAGATGTGCAGATAAAAATTGAAAATAAAATTAATAAAAGTAATGTCAAACTTAGTACAATGGAGGCTGAAAGTATCTTCCAGGAGTTTTCTGATTTCATTGAGGATATGCAAGCGGAGCTTCAAACTGGATTGGAAGAAATAATCACTAATCATGTTGAATTAAATGTTAAATCACTAATAAATCAATATAAACAACGTGTTGTAGGTTTGTCCAGTAAATTAGATTTAGAAGGAATAAACATAGATCCATTCAAAATTCTGGATGGTGATATGGTTGTGATTTCGGATATGAATTCAATCCTCGAGGAACTAACGCAAACTGACAAGGTTGAGATGGACAAAGAATGGATCAGCAATTCTAGGAAAAAATGGTTTAAACCATGGACATGGTTCCAAAAATCAGGTTGGTATAAGGATGTCTATGGTGACAAAGAATATATTGAGGGAACAGAACTCGCAAAAAGGTTTTTTGCACCTACTCAACAACATCTCTATGACACAGCGGATTTGGCTGTTGATTATGCAAAAATGCAAACACAGACAATCAAAAGGGAATTTAAGAAGAAATTCGATATTTTGGATGATATTTTACAAGAACGACTTATGGAATTAGAAGTTTGCGCAACAGACAAAGAGAATGTTGAAAGCATAATCGAGGAAACACAGTTTCGTTTAGATTGGTTGGAAAGTATACAGAATAAAATGCAAGAAATATTGGACATTTAATAAGGAGGAAAAAATAATGACAATCAATCTTGATTTTAAAAGAGCAGTAGATACTAAAAACATTAGACTTGCCCGCATTATGCTTAAAGATAGTTTAATTATCGATCCCACATTTGAGGAGTTTAATGAGTTGCTGAATTATGCAGAACAAGAACTTCCGTACCTATATGATGAACATGATGGTACTAAATTTAATTTTGATAGTTCACACTGGAATAAAGATGTCCTGAACGATCAAATGGTAGATTTGGTATATAATTTTTCAAAAGAACGCGTAGATTTTTTAAAAAAATTGTGTCTCCATATTTATGCGGATAGAATTGTTGATATAAAAATGAGAAATAAGCATCAACCAGAATCACAACCGTTGATTTCCAAAAAGCAAGTCGGAACTGCAATGATAGTCGGAGGGACAGTTGTTGCCATTGTAGGCGTTGCGACAGCAGAAATTCTTGTGACTACGTCAGGTGTTGCGATTGCGGCTGCGGGCGGTGTTATATATTACCTTAACAAATAGCGGAGGTGGGAATATTGAACGAATTGAAGAAAAGTACTGATTCTAAAATAACTGTTACAAAATATGAGGATTTAGATAAACACTTCCATTCTGCTATGCAAGTTGTTGATGATATTGTTCTGAAAAATTACATTTCTAAGCTCCGTGATTTCCAAATAATTCCCCTTGATGAGAAAATAAAACAAACAAATCTATCCGAAAATGTTAGGCTCTTTAAAATCACAGAAATGGTATACGAAAAAAATGAGTTTTCCACATACAAGTTCTCTAGCGTATTTAATGCTCTCTCGACATCCAATTGTGCTGTTTTTGTTATTATGGATAGCGATGGTATAAAAACTGATTTTTATATGGGCATTCGATCGATGGATTCAGAGCGGACTACTAATTCACTAAAAGATACTTTAAAAAATGCGATGATGGGGCAATTCCCTGGAATCAAAACTCAGGAATATCTTGATGAAGAGATGAAGGAACTACTGGATAAGGCAAAAACATCTAATATATCTATCGTTTCATGTGTTGCCAACAGTAAAGACAGTGAGAACCGTGAAAATCATTCTTTTATTCAAGGATTGGAAAAATTAAGCTTGGCAATGCAAGGGGAACGATATACAGGTATCATTATCGCAAATGGAACGAACCAAGAGCAACTTGCTAATATCCGTAAAGGTTATGAGAGTATTTATACTAAACTTTCGCCGTTCGCCAAATCACAAGTCAATTATTCATATAATAATTCAATAAACCAGTCCCAGGCTTTTTCAAAAGGAATTTCCTTAGGAACGAGCTATACAGAAAGCACATCGTCTACAAATGGTTCAAGCGAATCGAATTCCATCTCTAACGACAGTACTGCCAGTAAAACTGCCAAAGGTGTTGCGGTAGCGGCGAATGTATTAGGTGTTGCATTAATGCCTTTAACTGGTGGTACTAGTCTAATGGCAGGAGCTATTGTGTCTAGTACAATAGGAGTATTGGGAACAGCTTTGCAAAGCACTAAAACTGAAGGAATAACAACTAGTTCGTCAGATACTGAAGGGACCTCCACTGGAGCAACTAAGTCAGATACCACTACAAACACTGACACCAAGGGATTGACGCAGGGCACCGGGCAGAGCATGACCCTGAACTTGGAGGATAAGACGATCTCCAATACATTGGTGCGCCTAGACACCCAGTTAAAACGACTTCAAGAATTTGAAAGTCTGGGTATGTGGGAATGCGCGGCTTACTTTTTATCTGAAAAACCGCATGCAGCTGAAATTGCTGCTTCTACATACAAAGCTCTTATGCGTGGTGAGAATTCTGGCGTGGAAGTGAGCGCTATTAATTCTTGGAGAAACTACGAAAAGAATAAAGTGGCTTTGCTCAAGGAATATGCTCTTAATCTCATGCATCCCGTGCTGCAGTACCATAACTCGGGAAAAGAAATTCAAGTCACACCATGTACATTGGTGAGTGGTAATGAATTGGCAATACATATGGGACTACCGAAAAAATCAGTTTGTGGCTTTCCTGTAATCGAACATGCTGATTTTGGTAAAGAAGTTGTAAGTTATACGCATGAAGAGTCAATGGCTACTATAAACTTGGGTAATATTTTCAATATGGGCAGTGAAACCAATAATCATGTTAGGTTGGACAGAAACAGCATGGCGATGCATACATTCATTACTGGTTCAACAGGTTCGGGGAAAAGTAATACCGTGTACGAAATATTAAGACAACTGGATTCTGTAAATGTGAATTACCTCGTTATTGAACCTGCTAAAGGGGAATATAAAAATATATTCGGGCACCATCCTGATGTTACAGTACTAGGAACTAATCCTGCATACACAGCTTTACTGAGGATAAACCCATTCAGATTCCCTAAAGGTGTACATGTTTTGGAGCACATAGACCGATTGATAGAAATCTTTAATGTTTGTTGGCCAATGTATGCGGCTATGCCTGCCGTACTAAAGGATGCAGTTTTACAAGCTTATGAAGTGTGTGGATGGGATCTGGTAGAATCAAAAAACACTGTGGATGAGGATTTATTTCCGACTTTTCAAGATCTCTTAACGGAACTTGTTGATGTTATTGATAACTCTGCATATCACAATGAAGTGAAAAGTAACTATAAGGGTTCTCTGGAAACCCGTGTAAAATCCCTTACTAACGGCTTGAATGGACAGATTTTCTCAACAGACGAAATTGGTGATAAGACCCTTTTTGATACTAAAGTAATTATTGATTTAAGCAGAATTGGATCTTTGGAAACGAAGGCATTGATTATGGGTATTTTGGTAATGCGATTAAACGAGTACAGGATGACTGAACATACCGGCATGAATGTGCCTTTAAAACATGTCACAGTTCTTGAGGAAGCTCATAATATATTAAAGCGTACTTCAACAGAGCAAAATCCAGAAGGTTCCAATCTGGCCGGAAAGTCTGTTGAAATGTTGTCAAATGCTATAGCAGAGATGAGAACTTACGGAGAAGGGTTTATCATTGCTGATCAATCACCGAGTGCGGTTGATGTTTCCGCAATCCGTAATACAAATACAAAAATAATCATGCGACTTCCAGACGAATCGGACAGGAGATTTGCCGGTAAATCAGCTGCTCTAAAAGACGAACAGCTCGATGAAATCGCCAAGTTACCGAAGGGAGTGGCTGTTGTGTACCAGAATGATTGGCTCGAACCGGTGCTTTGTAAGGTAAGACAATTTTCTGGTAGTGAAAAACCTTATGCCTACGATAGATATAGTCAGGTTGCATCAGCCAACTGTGATAAATGGTTCAAAACTGAACTTCTTAAATTGTTGGTCAAAGGTCTAGTGGTTGAACAAATCGATATCGATATCGATGAAATGAAAGAGAATGTATCGGTGGTTAATCTTTCAACGAAAAATAAAATTGGGATTCACCATATACTGAATGAATATGGTCATACTGGGAGACTTTCCCTGTGGGAAGTTGTTAATTTCGAACCGCTATCTTCGCTTATAGGCGAGCTTTTGCAGAGTGAGAACAAAGTTAACCGTTTCGTACGTGAGTCTCAAAATTTTGATGAGTTGAGTGCAAAGTTATATAGTCTTATAGATAACCAGACTGAAGATATTGCCAAAGAAGTGTGTTTGGCGGTTAGTCAATGCCTTATGAAAAATTATAGTATAGAAGGTACGGAGAATATAGAGGTTTATTCAGCTTGGCGTGAAACTGTTAAGAAAAGAGGTAGCTTGCTATGAACAACTTTTTTACGTTTTCAGAAATCGCCACAAATGATTTTCCTTTGCTTAAGTTATCTAAAGAAATTCCGGATAAAGAATTGAGTATTTCAACATTGGACCAACCGGTGGTAAAAGAAATAAATGTATTGAGGAAACTTAGTCGGTGTCCCATCGATGGAAATAATGGTTATTGGGAAGGGGAACGAGGAGATTCAAAATGGGTCCCTGAATCCGAGACTATCCCTAAAAGTGTCCTGACCAACCCGAACGGTTTATCTTGGAGTGAAATAATGGAGAAATATGATATTGACGGGGTCGATTTTAAAGACGGAAATCCTGATTTTTCCGAAGTATCAAAAGGTGAAGTCAAAATTGATGATTTTTCAGAGTCACGTGATAGTAACTTTTCTCAAGCAGATGAAAAATTAGCTGAAACAAAAGAATGCACACCTGAAGAAGTTGCTAGTTGGAGAAAAGATAATGGCTATACTTGGCATGAATGTAAGGATTGTCAAACAATGCAGAAAGTGCCTACAGAAGTGCACGGAAATATACCACATTCTGGTGGTATATCAGAAATAAAATTAATTAGCAATCAAAACCTCTAATGAAAGGAGTACGGGAAAATGGATATGGTCAATGATCAAGTATTTGGACAGATGAAATACAATCATCGATGGGTCAAGCAGGAAAATATAGCGTTATGGGGAAATAAGCATAATGTGAAAATCGTAGCTAAGGCATATAGCAGTAAGCCAATAACTGATGCCCAAAGAGAGAGTTATATCTTTTTTAAATCAAATTTGGTTAAAATATCTGAAGAAACTGAAACGCTTATATGTAAATATGTCAAAGATAATTTAGAGGATATTTCGATTTATTGGAGTAATGCGAAAGAGTATCATTCCGCTGATGAATTTAACGGTGATGTAACATTAACGACAGTACTTTTTAATCAAAATGGTGACATCATACTGCTGTGCGATGCTGTATGGGATATTGAAAGTGGTCTCGGAATAAAAATACATCCCCAATACGAAATTGGACCACAGGATTTATTTTTGTAGTAAATACTATAAAAGAGGCAACCTAACTTTTTGTGGTTGCCTCTTTTGTCATTCCACATACAACCTGCATTCCCGGAAATTTATAACGAGGATTTTGTAGAAACTTAGTAACATCAAGACTTTAAGAGATTTTTCAGATTAATTCTACCTCGTTATAATCAGCATTTATAACAAGTGAAAAACCCACTGATATCAAGGTTTACAGCCATTCTCGTTACACAATCCGGGAATGCAGGATACAAAGACAATTTCTTCTCGATGCGTGTCTGGAAGGTGGGGAATGCTGCAAATCGCCAGGAAGGGGAGCGTCAGCTACAGGAGTTCTTCCGCGGTGAACGTCAGGAGTTCGAGCTGCCTTTGGATGCAGCCGGTACGCCTTTCCAAGTGAAAGTCTGGGAAGCTTTGCGCCAAATCCCTTATGGCGAGACACGTAGCTACAAGGACATCGCCATCGCTTTCGAAAATCCGAAAGGCGTCCGCGCAATCGGCATGGCCAACAACCGCAACCCGATAGCGATCACCACCCCCTTGCCACCGCGTCATCGGCACGAACGGGAAACTGGTGGGCTATGCCGGCGGGTTGCATCTGAAGGAATATTTGCTGAATCATGAGACAAAGGTTGCAATCGAAAATGCCACTGTCTAAGTTGAGTTCTGAGTGATTTGGGAAAGTTATTCTCAATTAAAGCATCCATTCTCATTAAGAGGAAAATATACGTGCACATGCGCTGTCTTAAGAGTATGAAAAAAAGCTACCTACAGAAACCAACTGAAGGTTGCGAACAATGAAAAATCAGATTTTAAATTCAAAAAGAGTCCGGGACAACACGTTCCGGGCTCTTTTCTTTGAGAAAAATTAAGAGATGCGTGAATAAAATGACGAAATACTGGGACTCCATAAATTCCATCAGAATTTACTTGCCAGAAGCTTAATTGTATCCGTTATCATCATAAGTTAAACCTATGATTCGGATAAAAATGATTGATTGGATATTTGGTTAACCAGAATTTATACTTCAGATATCAAGTTGAGTGATGAGCAATCAATAGAACTGCAGTCTATGGGAACTTGTTACTAAAAGGATTCAACTGGATAACCACAAATCCATGGATATATGAAAACGCAAACATTTGGAGGGACGATATGTTAAGAGAGCTACAATGCAGCATCTTTCGCGGCAGCACAAGCAAAGGTGCATTCGTAATGGAAGAAGATTTACCGGAAAATAAAGAGGAACGTGATCAGATCCTATTGAAAATCATGGGTAGCCCTGATCAACGCCAAATTGATGGTTTGGGTGGGGCCGTGTCCACGACCAGTAAAGTCGCCATCATTTCAAAAGAGACTGCAGAAAATTGGGATATCAATTATACATTTGCGCAAGTTCAGATCGATAAACCGTTTGTCTCCTATGCGGGGAACTGCGGGAACATTTCATCTGCTGTAGGAGTCTTCGCTCTTGAAAATGACTTAGTGGATATTACTGCCCCAATCACGACTGTGAGAGTATATAATACAAACACAAAGAAAATCATTCACGAGCATATTCCTACACCTAACGGAGAGATTACTTATGAAGGCGAATTCAGTATTTCAGGTGTTCCTGGAACGGGCTCGAAGATCGAACTCGAGTTTTTGAATCCGGAAGGTTCCTTCACCGGCAAGTTGTTGCCGACAGGGAAAACCAAAGACACGTTGAAAATCGCTGATTACGGCGATGTCGAAGTATCGATCGTCGATGCGGCAAACCCCCTCGTGTATGTCAAAGCAGCCGCTATCGGTTTTGCAGGAACAGAGACGGCGGCCATGATCGATGCCGACCCGGCCAATCTGGTGCTGTTGGAAAAAATCAGAGGGGAAGCGGCCGTCAAAATGGGCTTGGCCGATAGTTGGGAAGAAGCCGCTACAGTCACACCGGGAGTACCAAAGATGACGATCGTGTCAGCAGCACAGGATTTCATTACGGACAGCGGCAAAGAAATAAACGCAGCTGAATACGACCTTTCCATCCGGATGATGAGCATGCAAAAAGCCCACAAAACCATCGCTTTGACGGGTGCTTTGTGCACAGCCGCAGCCTGCGCAATCCCGGGAACAATCCCGAATGAAGTATTGGGGAACGAAAACGTCAAGAACGAGCTCGTGCTTGGCCATAGCGACGGCCTCATTTCCGTAGCCATGAAGTACAAGAACGAAGATGGAAAAATCAAAATTGAATCCGTATCAAGCCACCGGACCGCGAGAAAGATCATGGTCGGTACAGTCTTCTATACACAAGGATAGAAATAACATAAAGAATAGGAAGTGTGAAAATGTTAGCATTGTTAGGCTATGGGATGATCGTTACCTTCATGGTTTTGTTATTGACTAAGAAAATGTCACCTTTTGCAGCATTAATTTTAGTTCCCGTCGTTTTTGGTTTAGCTGCAGCATTTATAAGTGGAACCCCACTTTTGGAAGTATTTGATTGGATTTTTGGAGGGTTGTATTACTCGCTGGATGAGAACAAGACACTTATCGGTAAAGGTGTAGCTCCAACAATCACGTTATTGCTGTTCGCCATCCTTTACTTCTCGGTCATGTTGGATGTCGGTCTATTCGACCCATTGGCTACGAAGATGATCAAATAGGCAAAAGGCGATCCAATGAAAATCTGTGTCGCTACTGGTATCATCTCTTTAATCGTTTCGCTGGATGGTGACGGGACAACGACTGTGTTGATCGTAACGACCGCCGTACTGACGCTTTTCAAAAAAATGAAGATGAATCAGCTTTACTTGGCGGTCATCATCGGCTTCTGCAACTCGGTAATGAACTTGGTCCCTTGGAATGGTCCGATGGCGCGTGCGATGCCGGTGTTGAACTTGACGCCGAAAGAATTCTTCGTACCCGTTATCCCTGGTATGATCGGCGCAACATTCCTGGCATTGTACATGTGCTACTTCTATGGTAAAAAAGAGCGCGCTCGTCTGGGTTACGAAAAAGGCAGCGGCATCATCCATGATAGCGACTTGGAACACATCATTAAAGAAATCAATGAAAAAGATGCCTATTTGAAACGTCCTAAATTGATTTGGTTCAACTTGATCCTTACAGTGGCAATCATGACGATGTTGATCATGGACGTCATCAATGGCGGCATCCTATTCGTACTCGGTACAGCCATCGCGTTGTTGGTCAACTACAGACAGTTGAATCTGCAATCTTCCCGTTTGATTGCAAATGGCGGAGAAGCATTAGGTCCGGTAAGTTTGGTTTATGGAGCAGGTATCATCATGGGTGTTCTGAACGGCAGCGGCATGAGTGAAGCCATCGCACAACAAATGGCCGGCATGATTCCGGAAACAATGGGTGCCTACATTCCTTTCTTCCTGGCTTTGATTTCTTTACCTGGTTTGTTCTTCTTGCCAAATGACGCTTTCTATTTCGGGATCCTGCCGGTATTGGCACCGATCGCTTACCAATACGGTGCAACGCCAACTGAAATCGCTGTCGCTTCCATGATGGGTCAAGCCATCCGTTTTGCAAGTCCCTTAGTAGCCTTCCTTTATGTTTTGGTTGACAGAACAGAAGTCAGCTTTGGTGATTACTCAAAAGAATACCTGAAATGGGGTCTTCCGAGTTTCGCGATTCAAACCATCATCGCCATTTTGAGCGGTGCGATTCCGTTGCCTTTCTTGTTTAATTAATCATCAAACGACTTCTCGGCAAAGATCAATCAACATTCTGATATAAGGAGGCAGTTTTCGTCCTTTACGGTAAGCCACAATCATATCCGCATTATGTGGCTTGCCCTCGAAAGAGAAGAAGCGCGGCGCATTGCCGAATTTCAAATGACGGATATGGGTCTCGTTCAAGAAGGAGATGCCATATCCCGTCATCGTCAGATTGACGGCCGTCTCAATATTGCGTGTATGGGTAACTTTATTGGGGACGAAATGCTGTTCCGCAAAAATCGCTTCGGCAATCTGGCCGGTACGCTGATCAGGGAAATGCAGAATGAAACGATCGTTTTTGAACAAATGCAGGTCAATGGAAGGATAACTGCTCTTCGGATTAGGCTTCCCTTGATTGATGCAAGCATGTCCGGATGGCACAGCCAACAGGATCTCTTCCGATTTGATGATTTCATAGTCCAGATTCAAAGCATGGTGCGGCATGTTCATGATCGCGATGTCCGCTTCGCCGTTGTTGATTTTTTCTTCCACAACTTTGGAAGATTCTTCGATCAACTCGACTTCGATATTTGGATAAATTTCGTTGAATTTCGGCAAGATATCAGGAGCCAGATAGGATCCGCGCATGAAGGGAATGGAAACGCGCAGACGTCCGATCTTGTTGTCCAATATATGAGCAGCTTCATCGTAAAAGTTTTCACGCATACGTAGAATCTCGATTCCGGCAGCCAAAAAACGTTCGCCTAGGAAAGTCAGTTCATATTTCTTTCCGATCTGATTGAAGACCGGAAATCCTAAGCGGGCCTGCATGTTTTTGATGTACATGCTCAAAGAGGGTTGTGAGATGTAAAGCGTTTCCGCTGCCCTTGTCAAACTGCCGCAGTCATGGATCGCCTTCACGTATTCGATATCTTTCATTTCCATAAAAGCATCTCCTTATCATAAGCTTTGATTATGATATACATAAAAAATATATATTTTATTTATGTTTATTATAGGGATACAATCACGTTAAGTAAATACAAGAATTTAAAATTGGAGAGGTACTATACTATGAACAGCAAGCAGAAATCAATCAGAACCATCACTACGAATAGGAGTGCGTATAAGTACTACGATCTGAAATCATTGGAAAATAGACAAGTGACGATCGCGAAACTGCCGTACTCCATCCGTGTCTTGCTGGAAAACTTGTTGCGGCAAGCGGATGGCAAGGTCATCACGGAACAACACGTCCTATCCTTGGCCAACTGGAAACCTGTAAACGAAGTGAAAACGGAGATCCCCTTCAAACCATCCCGTGTCATTCTGCAGGATTTGACAGGCGGAGCGGCAATCGTGGACTTAGCGGCCTTGCGTTATGTGACCGATAAATTGGGTAAAGACTCCGCGATCATCAATCCGGACATACCGGTGGATTTGGTTATCGACCATTCTGTTCAAGTCGACTACTCCGGATTCAATGATGCCTTCAGAATGAACGCGGAAATTGAGTTCGATCGCAACCGTGAGCGTTACGAGTTCTTCAGCTGGGCGGAAAAATCATTTGATTCCTTCAGTGTGGTGCCGCCAGCGACAGGTATTGTCCATCAGGTGAATTTGGAATATTTGGCTGATGTGGTCAAGGAAGCTGAAGCCGATGGGGAAACCATCCTCTACCCGGATACTTTAGTGGGAACCGATTCTCACACGACGATGATCAATGCTTTGGGTGTCCTAGGTTGGGGAGTCGGCGGTATCGAAGCCGAGGCAGGCATGCTGGGTCAACCGTGCTACCTGCAACTGCCGGATGTCGTTGGCGTCCGCTTCACAGGCAAGATGCAAAATGGTGCAACCGCGACTGATCTGGATTTAAAAATGACCCAGGTATTGCGTGAGCAAAAAGTGGTCGGAAAGTTCGTCGAATATTTCGGGGACGGCCTGAAAAACCTGACGATCGCCGACAGATCGGTCATCGCCAATATGGCGCCGGAATACGGAGCGACTTGCGGTTTCTTCCCGGTCGATGACGAAACATTGGGCTATCTGCGCTTCACCGGCAGAGAAGATGCCAAAGTGGACAGAATCGAAGCCTATGTCAAAGCGAACAACCTTTTCTACAATGATGCAATCGAACCGGAATATTCCGAGCTGATCGAAATCGACCTTTCAACAGTGGAACCAAGCTTGGCCGGTCCGAAAAGACCGCAGGACTTGGTGAAACTTTCCGATGTCAGCAACAAATTCACCGAAGCCTACTCCGCTCCGATGGGGAATCAAGGCTACGGATTGGATGCAGCCGATATCGACAACAAAGTGACGATCACTTACGAAGACGGCTATCAAGAAGAAATGGAAAACGGTGCTGTATCGATTGCAGCCATCACCAGCTGCACGAATACAAGCAACCCGTACTTGATGCTCAGCGCCGCTTTGTTGGCCAAAAATGCAGTTGAAAAAGGCCTGACCGTCAAACGCTACGTCAAAACCTCCATGTCGCCGGGATCGAAAGTGACAGCGCGCTATTATGAAAAATCCGGCTTATTGCCTTACCTGGAAGCGTTGGGCTTCAACATCATCGGCTACGGCTGCATGACGTGCGTTGGGAACTCCGGACCACTGAGACCGAAAGTCAGCGAAGCGGCCAAAGAGGGCAACATCCTGCTTTCGGCTGTATTGAGCGGTAACCGCAACTTCGAAGGACGCATCCATGCGGAAGTCAAAGCCGGCTACCTGGCTGCGCCGCACCTGGTCATCGCTTACGCCTTGGCGGGCAATGTCAAAGTGGACCTGGCCACCGATCCGATCGGGACAGACAAAGAAGGGCAGCCCGTCTATTTCAAAGACATTTTGCCGAGCAATGAAGAAGTCCAAAAAGTCGTGAACGAATCCGTTCTGGCGGATATGTTCAAAGAAGAATACCGTTCCGTGTTCGACTCAAACGACTTGTGGAACAAAATCGAATCCGCGGATAAACCGGTCTACGACTGGGATGCCGATTCGACCTACATCGCAAATCCGCCATACTTCGAAAACTTCCAATTGGAAACAGAACCGATTACGAGTCTGAAAGGGATGCGCGTTTTAGGGAAATTCCAGGATTCGATCACAACCGACCATATCTCACCGGTCGGAGCGATCGCAATGAAGTCTCCAGCCGGAAAATATCTGATAGAGCATGGCGTGAAACCGAAAGATTTCAATTCATACGGAAGCCGCAGAGGATATCATGAAGTGATGGTGCGCGGTACCTTCTCGAATATCCGCCTGAGAAATGCTTTAGCAGACGGACTGGAGGGTGGATTCACCAAATACATCCCGACCAACGAAATCATGCCGATATTCGATGCCAGCGTGAAATACAAAGAAGATGGCACCGGCTTGGTCATCCTGGCCGGAGACGACTATGGGATGGGATCTTCCCGTGACTGGGCAGCAAAAGGCGCCAGATTGTTGGGTGTCGATGCGGTCATCGCGAAGAGCTTCGAACGGATCCACCGCTCGAACTTGATCATGGTAGGTGCGCTTCCGCTTGAATTCCTGAAAGGCGAAGATGCTGACACACTTGGATTGATAGGATTGGAAGAGTACGCGATCGCGATCACGGATGATGTAAAACCGAATGAAGTGATCACTGTCACAGCGCGAGCTGCAGATGGAACGGAAAAAACGTTCCAGGCCATCGCAAGACTGGATTCTGAGATCGAAATCGACTACTACCGCAACAAAGGGATCTTGCCGATGGTGCTCAGAAACAAGATCAAATAAGCTTTTCTTAACATGATACTCCGAGTAAAACGATAAATAGAAGAAGCCGGCCCCGAATCTGGCTTCCAAAATATGCAAAAAGCAGGCCCGTAACAGCCTGCTTTTTGCGTATTTATTTTATTTGTCACTCCACATACATAGACAACTTCTTTTCGATGCGTGTCTGGAAGGCAGCGAAGACGCTGCAGATTGCCCAGTAGATGAGCGCGACCAGAATGTACATGGTCATGTAGTCGAACTCGCGGCCGCCGACGATCTTGGCGTTTTGGAACATTTCCGGAACGGTGATCATCGCCGCCAAGGAAGACCCTTTGATCAGATCCAACAAAACGTTGCTCATCGGCGGAATGGCGATTCGCATTGCTTGCGGCACAATCACTTTGCGCATGATGAACGACCATTTCAGCCCCAACGCATACGCCGCTTCCCATTGCCCGTGATTGACGGAATTCAGCGATGAGCGGATGATTTCCGCGCTGTAGGCGGCCGAACTCAAGCTGAAGCCGATGATGGCCGCCGTGACGGCAGTGAATTGGATGCCAATGAACGGAAAGCCGAAGTAGAGCAGGAACAAAATGACCAACGTAGGGGTTCCCCTCATAAAGGAGATGTAGAGCCGCGCCAGCCAACGCAGTGGTTTCAACTTGGCCAGCTGCAGCATCGCAAGCACAAAGCCAAGCAGCGTGCCATTCAGCATGCTGGTCAACGCGATTCCAAGAGTATAGCCCATCCCTTTGAGGACGTACGGGAGGCTGTCGAGAGCCAACTCCGGATTGAAGATATACTGCCA
>RRZT010353044.1_pt1 | contig 18336 bp, 15 predicted proteins | sample 2165551 | NCBI WGS metagenome assembly RRZT01 (sample SAMN10456910, study PRJNA506462) | wastewater metagenome | biome: wastewater; feature: sludge; material: wastewater sludge; isolation source: wastewater sludge with Escherichia coli K12::gfp cells carrying plasmid... | place: USA: Moscow, Idaho...
AGCATGGTGACCTTGACGCCGCCCTTCTCGTTCTCCTTGTTGGTGGAGACGCGGAAGGCTTCCAGGTCGGTGATGTCGGCATCGTCATGGTTAGTGACGGCCGGAATCACGATGGCATTGCGCAGCAGGTTGGCGCCGCTGATCTTCTTGATGCGGGACAGCTCCTTGCGCTCGATGGGGCCGAACTTGGCGAAGTCCACCTTGGGCCAGGGCAGCAGATCCAGACCCACACCCGAGCCACCTCCGGCCGGGGCCCTGGCGGCCTGGGCCTGGGTTTGCACGGCGCCTGCCATGACGGAGCGGGTGAAGGCTTGCACATCCTCGGCCGTGATGCGGCCCTTGAGGCCCGTGCCCTTGAGCTCGGCCAGCGGCACGCCGAGTTCGCGGGCGAACTTGCGCACCGACGGCGATGCGTGGGGCAGGCCCGGCGTGGGGCTGCCGGGCTGGTGTGCAGGCATGGCAATAGCGGTGGCGGCAGTGGCCGCAGGTGCCGGCGCAGATGCAGGTGCTGCAACCGGTGCAGGGCTTGGAGCCGCACTGGCTGGTGCTGGCGCAGCGCCGGCCGCGGCGCCTTCGATGACGGCCACCAGGTCACCGATGTTGACCTTGTCGCCCACCTTGATCTTCAGCTCCTTGAGCGTGCCGGCCACGGGCGAGGGAATCTCCATCGACGCCTTGTCGGACTCGACGGTGAACAGCGACTGCTCGACCTTGATGGCATCACCCACCTGGACCAGCAGCTCGATCACGGCCACGTCCTTGAAGTCGCCGATGTCGGGTACATGCACGTTGATGGGGCCAGCAGCTGCTGCTGCAACGGGGGCCGCAGCGGGGGCAGCCACCGGGGCCGGCGCGGCGGCAGTGGGCGCCGCTGCGGGCGCGGGAGCAGCGGCGGCACCGCCATCGGCGGCCTCCAGCTCAACGATCACGCTGCCCTGCTTGACCTTGTCGCCCACCTTCACGGTCAGCGCCTTGACCACGCCGGCGTGGCTCGACGGAATCTCCATCGATGCCTTGTCCGACTCGACCGTGATCAGCGACTGCTCCAGCGCCACCGTATCGCCGGGCTTGACCAGCAATTCGATCACGCCGACTTCGTCAAAGTCCCCGATATCGGGTACCTGGATTTGAATCAATGCCATGGTTGTCTCCCTCGTCTTCAGGCGTGCAGGGGGTTGATCTTGTCGGTCTTGATGCCGTACCTGGCAATCGCCTCGGCCACCTTGGCCAGCGGCAGCTTGCCATCGTCGGCCAGCGCCTTCAGGGCGGCCACGGTGATGAAGTGGCGGTTGACCTCGAAATGCTCACGCAGTTTGCTGCGGAAGTCGCTGCGGCCAAAGCCGTCGGTGCCCAGCACCTTGTAGCTGCGCCCGGCCGGGATGAAGGCGCGGATCTGCTCGGCGTAGTTCTTCATGTAGTCGGTCGAAGCCACCACCGGGCCGGCGTGACCGGTGAGCTGTTGCGTGACGAAGGGCACGCGCGGCGTGGCCGTGGGGTGCAGCAGGTTGTGGCGCTCGGCGTCCTGGCCCTCACGGGTGAGCTCATTGAAGCTGGTGCAGCTCCAGACGTCGGACTGCACGCCCCAGTCGGCGGCCAGGATCTTCTGCGCCTCGATGGATTCGCGCAGGATGGAGCCCGAACCCAGCAGCTGCACGCGCAACGCGCCTTCGGCGCCCTGCTTGCACAAATACATGCCCTTGAGGATCTGCTCCTCTGTGCCGGCGGTGAGGCCCGGCATGGCGTAGTTTTCGTTGAGCAGGGTGATGTAGTAGTACACGTTCTCCTGCTTTTCCACCATGCGCTTCAGGCCTGCGTGCAGGATCACGCCGACCTCATGCGCAAACGTCGGGTCGTAGCTGACGCAGTTGGGAATGGTGCCCGCCAGGATATGGCTGTGGCCGTCCTCGTGCTGCAGACCCTCGCCGTTGAGCGTGGTGCGTCCGCTGGTGCCGCCCAGGATGAAGCCGCGCGCCTGCATGTCGCCGGCGGCCCAGGCAAAGTCGCCAAAGCGCTGGAAGCCGAACATCGAGTAGTAGACGAAGAACGGGATCATGATGCGGTTGTTCGTCGAGTACGACGTAGCCGCCGCAATCCACGAGCAGATGCCGCCCGCCTCGTTGATGCCCTCTTGCAGGATCTGCCCGGCCTTGTCTTCCTTGTAATACATCACCTGGTCGCGGTCGACGGGGGTGTAGAGCTGGCCCAGCGGGTTGTAGATGCCGATCTGGCGGAACAGCCCCTCCATGCCGAAGGTGCGCGCCTCATCGACCAGGATGGGCACGACGCGCGGGCCCAGTGCCTTGTCGCGCAGCAGTTGCGTCAAGAAGCGCACATAGGCCTGGGTGGTGCTGATCTCGCGGCCCTCGGCCGTGGGCTCAATGACGGCCTTGAAGGTATCCAGCGCGGGCACGGTGAAATGCTCGTCGGCCTGCTCGCGGCGTTTGGGCAGGTAACCGCCCAGGGCCTTGCGGCGCTCGTGCAGGTACTGCATCTCGGGCGTATCGTCGGCAGGCTTGTAGTAGGGCAGCTTTTCCAGCTCGCTGTCCGGGATCGGAATGTTGAAGCGGTCGCGGATGTACTTGATGTCCTCGTCGTCTAGCTTCTTGGTCTGGTGCACGGTGTTCTTGGCCTCACCGGCCTTGCCCATGCCGTAACCCTTGACGGTCTTCACCAGCAGCACCGTGGGTTCGCCATGGTGCTCATTGGCCGCATGGAAGGCGGCGTAGACCTTCTCGGGCTCGTGGCCGCCGCGGCGCAGCTCCCAGATCTCGTCATCGGTCAGGTGTTCGACCAGCTTGAGCGTCTCGGGGTACTTGCCGAAGAAATGCTTGCGGATGTAGGCGCCGTCCATGGCGCGGTAGGTCTGGTAGTCGCCGTCCAGCGTCTCCATCATCACCTGCTTCAACTTGCCGCTCTTGTCGCGGCGCAGCAGCTCGTCCCAGCCCTTGCCCCACAAGAGCTTGATGACATGCCAGCCGGCGCCGCGGAAGTCGCCTTCGAGCTCCTGCACGATCTTTCCATTGCCGCGCACCGGGCCATCGAGGCGCTGCAGGTTGCAGTTGATGACGAAGATCAGGTTGTCCAGGTTCTCGCGCGCCGCCAGGCTGATCGCGCCCTTGCTCTCGGGCTCGTCCATCTCGCCGTCACCCAGGAACACCCAGACGCGGCGCTTGGCCGTGTCGGCAATGCCGCGGGCGTGCAGGTATTTCAAAAAGCGTGCCTGGTAGATGGCCATCATCGGGCCCAGGCCCATGGACACGGTGGGGAACTGCCAGAAGCCCGGCATCAGCTTGGGGTGGGGGTAGCTTGACAGGCCTTTACCGTCCACTTCCTGGCGGAAGTTCTCCAGCTGGTCTTCGCTGATACGGCCCTCCAGAAAGGCGCGGGCATAGATGCCGGGCGCGCTATGGCCCTGAAAGTAAATGCAGTCGCCGCCGTGGGTTTCGCTCTCGGCATGCCAGAAATGGTTGAAGCCCGCGCCCCACATGGAAGCCAGCGAGGCAAACGAGCCGATGTGCCCGCCCAGGTCGCCACCATCGGCCGGGTGCAGGCGGTTGGCACGCACCACCATGGCCATGGCGTTCCAGCGCATATAGGCGCGCAGGCGTTTTTCGATGGCGATGTTGCCGGGACAGCGCGCCTCCTGCTCGGGCTCGATGGTGTTCACATAGCCGGTGTTGGCCGAGAACGGCAGGTCGATGCTGCTTTGCCGACCATGTTCGAGCAGCTGCTCCAGCAGAAAGTGCGCCCGCTCCGGGCCCTCTTTCTCAATGACCGCGGACAGCGCCTCCAGCCATTCGCGGGTTTCCTCTTGGTCTATATCGGCAGCAGTCTTGGCTTTGGTCGGATCGGACATGCCCTGTCTCCTTTGAAGTGAGTGACTATGGTGAACGAATTACGGGCGCAAGTTTCGCATATTTCGACAAAATTTCAAATAGCGGCTGTTGATTTCTTATTATGAAATTTTGCTGCAGATGCACATCATTTTTCACAATGAAAACAGCTCCTGCGCGGCCTTAAACTCCACTCCATGGCCACCCCCAGCCCCTCGCCCAGCTCACCCGTGTCTGCGATAAAAACGCCGGCGCGCTGGTGGCGCGCATGGTGGCGCAGCCTGTCGCCGATGCGCCAGGATCGCTTTGCCACGCTGGCCCCGCTGGCGGCGGTGCTGATGTTCCTGGCGGCGATCGTGGCTTCTTTCTGGTATTTGCGCTCCGAAGAGATCGCCCGTGAAAAGGAGGCCCTCAAACGCGACGTGGAATACGCCCAGCAGCGCGTACGACTGCGCCTGCTGGAGCGCCAGGAGCAGATCATGCGCATCGCGCGCGATCTGTCCAACGAAGAACTGGAACGCGCCGACTTCGTGAGCCGCGCCGAGGCCCTGATCAGCCAGTACCCCGAGCTGCAGTCCATCACCTGGATCGACGAGCGCCGCCGTATCCGTGCCAGCCAGGCCGCCCCCACCGTGACCAGCAGCCAGTTGCGCGTGACCGGCGAGGTGCTGAAGACGGGCGAGGCAGCTGATTTGTTCAAGCAGGCGCGCCAGTTGCGGCAACCCGTGTATTCACTGCCAACGGCAGGAGCAGGCGACACCGCCCCACTGCTGCAATTGCAGGTGCCGCTATCGCCGCATGACCAGTTTGGCGGCGTGGTGCTGGCCGAATACTCCATCGACAGCCTGCTGCGCTACGGCACGCCCACGGAGGTTCTGGCGCGCTACGCCGTGACCCTGCTCGACGGCCGTGGCCAGGTTCTGGCCGGAACGCCTCTGGCGCCCAGGCACAACGCCCTGCTGCCCTGGACGACCAAGGCCAACGCCTATGCCATCCCCGTCTCGCCGGTAGGCAATGGCCTGGTACTGCGCGCCCAGGCCTACCGCACCTCGCTGGGCGTGGTGGGCAGTGGCCTGTTCTGGCTGGTGGGCAGCTTGAGCGTCATGACGTCATGGCTGTTGATCGCCACCTGGCGCCACACGCGCCGGCGCATGCGCGCGCAAGAGGCCTTGATCGTCGAGACCAATTTCCGCCGGGCAATGGAAAACTCCATCCTGACCGGCATGCGCGCCCTGGATCTGCAAGGGCGCATCACCTACGTGAACTCCGCCTTCTGCCAGATGACGGGCTGGACCGAGGCCGAGCTGGTGGGCCAGACACCGCCCTACAGCTACTGGCCCGAGGGCGAATACGACAAGCTGCACGCCAACCTGCGCGACGAGCTCTCGGGCAAGACCGTGCCCGGCGGCTTTCAGGTGCGCGTGCGACGCAAGAGCGGAACCCTGTTCGATGCGCGCCTGTACGTCTCACCGCTGATTGACGCGCGCGGCCAGCAGACCGGCTGGATGACATCGATGACGGACATCACCGAGCCCAACCGCGTGCGCGAGCAGCTCACCGCCTCACACGAGCGCTTCACCATCGTGCTGGAGGCGCTGGATGCATCGGTGTCGGTCGCCCCGCTGGGCAGCCAGGAGCTGCTGTTTGCCAACCGCCTGTACCGCCAGTGGTTTGGCTCGCAGACCGGAGGGCACCTGGAGATGGTGGCGCAGGCGGGTGTTCCGCCCTCTCCGTCTGCGCCAAGTGGTGACGACGTGGGGGCAGAGGACGACCTGTTGGGCCTGCCGGTGGATCCGCTGGCCAGGGCCCGCGCGGAAAACGCCGAGATCTACCGCAGCGACCTGGGCAAATGGCTGGAAGTGCGCTCGCGCTACCTGAACTGGGTCGATGGCCGGCTGGCGCAGATGGTCATCGCCACCGACATCACCCCGCGGCGCGTGGCCGAGGAACAGGCTGCGCGCCAGGCCGAGCGCGCCCAGTCGGTCAGCCGGCTGATCACCATGGGCGAGATGGCGTCGAGCGTGGCGCACGAGCTCAATCAGCCGCTCACCGCGATCAACAACTACTGCAGTGGCATGGTCTCGCGCATCCAGAACGGCACCCTCAGCGAGGAGGCTCTGCTGACCGCGCTGCAAAAGACCGCGCACCAGGCCCAGCGCGCCGGCCAGATCATCCAGCGCATTCGCGCCTTCGTGAAGAAAAGCGAGCCCAATCGCACGCTGGCCAACGTGCACGACATGGTGGGCGAAGCGTTGGAGTTGGCCGAAATAGAGCTGCGCCGCCACAACGTGCGCCTGACACACCATGTCGCGGCCCGCCTGCCACCGGTCATGGCGGACTCCATATTGATTGAACAGGTGCTCATCAACCTGATGAAGAATGGCGCCGAGGCCATCGCCCAGGCGCAGCGCCCGCCGGCGCTACGCAGCGTGGAGCTGCGCGTGGTACCACGCCAGGTGGATGGCGCCGAGGTCATCGAATTCTCGGTACAGGACACCGGCAGGGGCCTGGCGCCGGAAGTGCTGGCGCATTTGTTCGAGGCCTTTTTCTCCACCAAGAGCGAGGGTATGGGGATAGGCTTAAATTTGTGCCGCAGCATTGTCGAATCGCACCAGGGAAGGATGGCCGCGGAGAACCTCTACAATGCAACAGAGGTTACCGGTTGTCGGTTTTCTTTCTGGTTACCACTCGCCAATACGGGCGATAGTGCTATTACTTCAGCAGCAACGACATATCCAAGGACTACTGCATGAGCTTGATTCCGAAAAAAGGTACCGTCTATGTCGTCGATGACGATGAAGCCGTCCGCGATTCACTTCAGTGGCTGCTGGAGGGCAAGGATTACCGCGTTCGGTGCTTCGATTCGGCAGAGTCTTTCCTGACCCGCTACGACCCGCGTGAAGTGGCCTGCCTGATCGTGGACATCCGCATGGGCGGCATGACCGGGCTGGAGCTGCAAGATAGGCTGCTGGAACGCAAGTCGCCCCTGCCCATCGTCTTTATCACCGGCCATGGCGACGTGCCCATGGCCGTCAACACCATGAAGAAGGGCGCCCTGGATTTCATCCAGAAGCCGTTTGACGAGCAGGAGTTGCTGGGCCTGGTGGAGCGCATGCTCGATCATGCCCGCGAGGCCTTCACCGACCACCAGCAGGCCGCCAGCCGCGATGCGCTTCTGTCCAAGCTCACCGGCCGCGAGGCCCAGGTGCTCGAGCGCATCGTCGCCGGCCGCTTGAACAAGCAGATCGCCGACGATCTGGGCATCAGCATCAAGACCGTCGAGGCGCACCGCGCCAACATCATGGAAAAGCTCAACGCCAACACCGTGGCCGACCTGCTGAAAATTGCCCTGGGGCAGACCACCGCCAAGGCTTGATTACTCCTTTATTCATAGCTGCCTGCGCCCGCCACAAAAGCGCCAGGCGGCTTTTTCATTTGTATTCCGGATTAGTTCAACAATGACCGCCCAACTGATAGACGGCAACGCCCTCTCGCGCCAACTGCGCGCGCAAGTCGCCCAGCGCACGCAAGCCCTGAAGGCGCGTGGCATCACACCAGGCCTGGCCGTGGTGCTGGTAGGGGACAACCCGGCATCCCAAGTCTATGTACGCAACAAGGTCAAGGCCTGCGAGGACGTGGGCTTTCACTCGGTACTCGAAAAGTACGACGCCACGCTGACCGAGGCGGAACTGCTGGCACGCGTCGAGGCGCTCAACAACGACCCCGCCATCCAGGGCATCCTGGTGCAGCTGCCGCTGCCCAAGCATATTGACGACCACAAGGTCATCGAGGCCATCTCGCCCCTGAAGGATGTGGACGGCTTTCACGTCGCCAGCGCCGGCGCGCTGATGGTGGGCGAGGTCGGCTTCAAGGCCTGCACGCCCTACGGCTGCATGAAGATGCTTGAATCGATCGGCATGCAGGATCTGCGTGGCAAGCATGCCGTGGTGATTGGCCGCAGCAACATCGTCGGCAAGCCCATGGCCATGATGCTGCTGGCCGCCAACGCCACCGTCACCGTCTGCCACAGCGGCACGGCAGATCTTGCCGCCATGACGCGCCAGGCCGACATCGTGGTCGCCGCCGTGGGCAAGCGCAATGTGCTCACGGCCGACATGGTCAAGCCCGGCGCCGTGGTCATCGACGTGGGCATGAACCGCAACGACGCGGGCAAACTCTGCGGCGACGTGGATTTTGACGGCGTCAAGCAGGTCGCGGGCTGGATCACCCCCGTTCCCGGCGGCGTCGGCCCCATGACCATCACCATGTTGCTGGTCAACACCCTTGAAGCGGCCGAGCGCCTGTAGTTGATCGATCGCTGCTTGAACCCGCTCCCACTGCCGCCATCTAAACCCGCATGAGCAATCCCCTCCTCGACTTCTCGGCCCAGATCCCGTTCGACCGCATCACCCCCGCCGACGTGGCGCCCGCCGTGGATCAGCTGCTGGCACGCGCCGACGCGGCCTTGGCCAGCGTCACCGCGCCCGACTTTCCCGCGCAGTGGGGCTCAATCGCCCGCGTGCTGGACGTGGCCACCGAGGAGCTGGGCCGCGCCTGGGGTGCGGTGAGCCACTTGAACAGCGTGGCCGACACGCCCGAGCTGCGTGCCGCCTACAACGCCGCCCTGCCGCGCGTGACCGAGTTCTGGACGCGCCTGGGCGCCGACGAGCGCCTGTACGCCAAGTACAAGGCCATAGACCCGGCGACGCTTAACGCCGAGCAGCGCCAGGCGCGCAGCAACGCCATGCGCAACTTCGTGCTCTCGGGCGCCGAGCTGCAAGGCGCGGCCAAGGAGCGCTTCGCCGCCATCCAGGAGCGCCAGGCCGAGCTGCAGCAAAAATTCAGCGAAAACGCGCTGGACGCCACCGACGCCTACGCCTACTACGCCAGCGCCGAGGAGATCGACGGCCTGCCCGCCGACGTGGCCCTGACCGCGCGCGCCGCGGCTGAAGACGAGGGCAAGCCGGGCTACAAGCTCACGCTGAAGATGCCCTGCTACCTGCCGGTGATGCAGTTCGCCAAGAGCAGTGCGCTGCGCGAGCGGCTGTATCACGGCTATGTCACGCGCGCCTCGGATCAGGCCGAGGGCGATGCGAAACGCTTTGACAACAGCGCCGTCATGACCGAGATCCTGGCGCTGCGCAGGGAAGAGGCGCAGCTACTGGGCTACGAGAATTTCGGCCAGGTATCGCTGGTGCCCAAGATGGCGCACACGCCGGAGCAGGTCACCCACTTCCTGCGCGACCTGGCCCAGCGCGCCCGGCCCTTTGCCGAGAAAGACGTGGCCGACCTGCGCGCCTTTGCGGCCGAGCAGCTGGGCCTGCAGGATCCGCAGGCCTGGGACTGGCCCTATATCTCCGAGCAGCTCAAGGAAGCGCGCTATGCCTTCAGCGAGCAAGAGCTGAAACAATATTTCACGGCGCCCAAGGTGCTGGCCGGCCTGTTCAAGATCGTCGAGACCCTGTTCGAGGTGGCGATACGCCGCGACCAGGCGCCGGTGTGGAATGAGGCCGTGGAGTTCTACCGGATCGAGCGTGACGGCAAGCTGGTGGGCCAGTTCTACCTGGACCAGCCCGCGCGTGCCGGCAAGCGCGGTGGCGCCTGGATGGACGACGCGCGCACGCGCTGGCTGCGCCCCGACACCGGCCGGCTGCAGACGCCCGTGGCCTATCTGGTGTGCAACTTCGCGCAAGGAGTTGACGGCAAGCCGCCCCTGTTGACCCACGACGACGTGATCACCCTGTTCCACGAGTTCGGCCATGGCCTGCACCACATGCTGACCCATGTGAACGAGCGCGATGTCTCGGGCATCAGCGGCGTGGAGTGGGATGCGGTGGAGTTGCCCAGCCAGTTCATGGAAAACTTCTGCTGGGAATGGGAGGTGCTCAAGCACCTGACGGCCCATGTGGACAGCGGCGCGCCGCTGCCGCGCGCCCTCTACGACAAGATGATCGCCGCCAAGAACTACCAGGCCGGCATGCAGACCCTGCGCCAGATCGAGTTTGCGCTGTTCGACATGCTGCTGCACACCGAGCATGAGCCGCAGGGCGACCTGCTGGCATTGCTGGCGCGCGTGCGCGCCGAGGTAGCGGTGCTCAAGCCCCCGGCCTTCAGCCGCACGGCCCACACCTTCAGCCATATCTTCGCCGGCGGCTACGCGGCCGGCTACTACAGCTACAAATGGGCCGAGGTGCTGAGCGCCGACGCCTACGCCGCCTTCGAGGAAACCACCGGCGCCGACGGCGTGCCCAGCCTGGAGACCGGCCGGCGCTACCGCCAGGCCATTCTGGAGGCCGGCGGCAGCCGCCCGGCCATGGAATCCTTCAAGGCCTTCCGCGGCCGGGAGCCCACGCTGGACGCCTTGCTGCGCCACCAGGGCATGGCCTGATAAAAAGTGAGCTGCTTGCGCTTGTCTACCAAGGTATTTAAACTATTTTCAGCGTTAAACCAGCCAGATATCAGCGCAAGCAGCTATTGTTTTTGAGAACCGCACAGGATTCGCCGCATGACCATCCTCCGCTTTGTCGCCACCTGCGCCACCCTCGTCGCCCTGGCCACGGCCGCGCAGGCCCAGCAGGTCTACCGCATCGTCGGGCCCGACGGCAAGGTCACGTTCTCCGACCGCGCACCCAGTGGCGGCGCCGAAGCGGCACAGGCGGGCAGCGGCCAGCGCGGCGGCAGTGCCAATGACGCCCTGCCCTATCAGCTGCGCCAGGTGGCGGCGCGCTTTCCCGTCACGCTCTACACCGGCAACGACTGCCAGCCCTGCAACAGCGCGCGCAACCTGCTCATCAACCGTGGCGTGCCCTTCACCGAGCGCACCATCACCAGCAACGAAGACATAGACGCGCTCAAGCAATTGAGCGGCGTGGCCAGCCTGCCGTTCGGCACCATAGGCGGCCAGCAGCTCAAGGGTTTTTCCGACAGCGAGTGGAGCCAGTACCTGGACGCCGCCGGCTACCCCGCGCAGTCGCAGCTGCCGCCCAGCTACCGCCGCCCGGCGCCGACGCCGCTGGTGGCAGCCAAACCGGCGGCACCGGCCACGGAAACCGCAGCACCTGCCGCCGCGACACCGGCGGCACGCCCGGCGCCGGCACCCGCGACAGGCAAGTCGCCGTCCAACCCGGCCGGCATCATCTTTTAGAACCGTTCAGAACTGCAGCGTGCGCACGCCCTGCGCCGTGCCGAGCAGGCAGACATGGGCCTTCTGGTGCGCGAAAACGCCCACGGTGACCACGCCAGGCCATTGGTTGACCTGGCTCTCGAAGGCCAGCGGCTCGGCAATCGATAGGCCGCGCACGTCCAGGATATGCTGGCCGTTGTCGGTCACCAACGGCTGGCCATCCTTGCAGCGCAGCGTGGCCTGGCCGCCCATGGCGGCAAAACGCCGCGCGATCTGCGCCGCCGCCATCGGGATCACCTCCACCGGCAGCGGGAAGGCCCCCAGCGCCGGCACCAGCTTGGACTCGTCGGCGATGCAGACAAAGCGCTCGGCCAGTGCGGCCACAATCTTCTCGCGCGTCAGCGCCGCGCCGCCGCCCTTGACCATATAGCCGGCACCGTCGATCTCGTCCGCGCCGTCGATGTAGACCGACAGGCGCTCGACCTCGTTGGCATCAAACACCGGTATGCCCAGCGCCTGCAGGCGCGCGGTGCTGGCCTCGGAGCTCGACACCGCGCCGCGAATGCTGTCCTTGATCATCGCCAGCGCGTCTATGAACTTGTTGACAGTGGAGCCCGTACCCACGCCCACGATCTCGCCGGGCACCACATAGTGCAGCGCGGCCTGGCCGACCAGGGTCTTGAGTTCGTCTTGGGAAAGCGTGGTGGGTGCAGTCATGGGAGAAAATCGGGAGTGAACCTTGAATTATCTCCATGTCCCTACTTCCCTACGCCCTCGCCCGCCCTTTTCTGTTCGGCATGGATGCCGAAGCCGCCCACGAACTGACCATGGACATGCTGGCCCGCGGCCAGCGCACGCCGCTGCAATGGGCCTGGTGCAACGACACCGTGAGCGACCCCGTCACGCTAGCCGGCCTGCGTTTTCCCAACCGCGTGGGTCTGGCCGCCGGCCTGGACAAGAACGCGCGCTGCATTGACGGCCTGGCCGCCATGGGTTTTGGCTTCGTCGAGGTGGGCACCGTCACGCCCAAGGGCCAGCCGGGCAACCCCAAGCCGCGCATGTTCCGCCTGCCCCAGGCGCGCGCCCTGATCAACCGCCTGGGCTTCAACAACGAGGGGCTGGACGCCTTCATCGCCAACGTGCAACAGTCCCAGGTGCGCCGGCAGGGCAAGCCGCTGCTGCTGGGCCTGAACATCGGCAAGAACGCCAGCACGCCCATCGAGGACGCCACGCGCGACTACCTGACCTGCCTGGAGGGCGTGTACCCGCATGCCGACTATGTGACGGTGAACATCAGCTCGCCCAACACGCAGAACCTGCGCGCGCTGCAAAGCGACGAGGCGCTGGACGGCCTGCTTGGCGCCGTGGCCGGGCACCGTGAAAAGCTCGCTGCCGCCCAGGGCCGGCGCGTACCCATCTTTGTGAAGATCGCCCCGGACTTGAGCGAGGAGCAAGTGAGCGTGATTGCCGCCACGCTGCAACGCCACGGCATGGACGGCGTGATCGCCACCAACACCACCATCAGCCGCGACGCGGTGCAGGGGCTGCCCCATGCCGCAGAAACCGGCGGCCTGAGCGGCGCACCGGTGCTGGCGGCGAGCAACGCCGTCATCGCGCAGCTGCGCGCCGCGCTGGGGCCGGCCTTCCCCATCATCGGCGTGGGCGGCGTCATGAGCGCCGAGGACGCGGTGAGCAAAATCCGCGCGGGTGCCGACCTCGTGCAGATCTACACCGGCCTGATCTACGAGGGCCCGACCCTGATCGGCCGCGCCGCACGCGCCATCCAGGCCATGCGCTGACCAGGCCATGCGCTGAAATAGCAAAGGGCCGCGTCTGCAGCCCTTGGATTGAAACGCCGGCAATCAGCCGCGCCGCATGCGCGCAATGGCCGGAAGCACCACGCCCACCCAGCGCAGCACGCGATTCGGCCCGGCCAATGCGGCAATGCCCGCAACCGCGCCCAGCGCCAGAGGGTGCAGCCGTGCAAACGTCAGCAAGCGCGTCAGCAGGGGATCATTGGGATCCACCCGCCCCTGCGTGGCCGCAGCCGCACGCGCCTGGCGCATGGCCTGGCGGCGCTTGACCAGGCGCTCGCGCTGCGCATGGATGCGGTCGAGCACCTGTTGCTGCGCGGGGGTCGGTGTGGGGGTTGTGCCGGGCATCACAGCTGCTCCTTGATCACGCGCCAGTCCTGCGCCAGCTCGCGGCGCGTGAGCGCAAACGCGCTGCGCGTCTTGCGTGCCATCGACAGCAAGACGGCCAACACCGCGCCACAGGCGACTAACCACAGGCCCGCCAGCAACCAGGCCGCCAGGGCGCGCTGCGACGTGTCCCAGAACTGCACCAGCACCGCCGCGGACAGCAGCAACAAGGCCACCACGGCCAGCACGCCAAAGACGACCAGCAGCAACGCCAGCAGAGCCAGACGGCGTTTGTGGTCCGCCCACTCCAGCCGCGCCAGCTCCATGCGGTCTTCGACAGCGGTTGCGCCCTCGCCCATGGCCGAGCGCCAGCGCCCGGCCAGGCCCTGCAGGTTCAGCAACGCAGCCCAGTTGACACGCGCCATCGACGGATCAGCGGCGCGCCAGCAAAAAACCCACCAAGGCCCCTACGGCCAGCGCGGCGCTGGCCACGCGCCAGGGTTCGTCATGGGCGTACCGGTCGGCGGCACGGGCGGCGTCCCTGGCCTGGTCGGCCGCCTGCTGCGCCGCACGCACCGTGGCATCGCGCACGGTCTGGATACCGTCGTCCAGGCGCTGGCGCAGTTGCTTGATCTCGGGAATGCCGTCCAGATCGCGGCTGGCCAGCAGGCCGCGCAGGTCGCCGACCAGCTTTTCGAGTTCACCCTGGGATGTGGAAACGGTTTCGGATACGGAGGACATGAACAAGCCTTTCATAGCAGGAAACAACGGGAAGACGCCATACATGGGAGGCACGAGGGCGGATGCGTCATCTTAGCGCAGTATGTCGGCCACATGCGCACCAATCGCCAAGGCGCTGGTCAAACCCGGAGATTCGATGCCAAACAGATTCACCAGTCCGGCCACGCCATGCTGGCGCGGCCCCTGGATCAGAAAATCCGCCGCCGGCTCCTGCGGACCGTGGATCTTCGGGCGTATGCCGGCATAGCCGGCTGCCAGCGCACCGTCAGGCAGGCCAGGCCAGTATTTGCGCACCTCGGCATAAAAGGCCTGGCCGCGGCTGGCGTCCACCACCAGGTCATCGGGGCCATCGACCCATTGCACGTCGGGCCCGAACTTGGCCTGGCCGCCCAGATCCAGCGTCAAGTGCACGCCCAGGCCGGCAGCCTCGGGCACGGGGTAGATCAAATGGCTGAACGGCGCGCGGCCCGACAGCGTGAAGTAATTGCCCTTGGCGTAGGCCGCCTGCGGCACCAGGGCAGGATCGAGCCCCGCAAAGCAGCGCGCCAGACCGGGCGCATGCAGGCCGGCCGCATTCACCACCGTGCGGGCGCTGATACGGGTGCCGTCTTTAGCTTCAATATGTATAGCGTCTTGCGCACACTGCGCCTGCGCCAGGGGCGAATTCAATGCCAAAAGACCACCGGCATTCTCCAGATCACCGAGCAGCGCCAGCATCAGCGCATGGCTGTCCACGATGCCAGTGCTGGGCGACAGCAGCGCGGCCACGCATTCCAGCGCGGGCTCCAGCGCACGCGCCTCTTCGCGCGTGAGCCAACGCAGGTCATCCACCCCGTTGGCTGCGGCGCGCTGCCGGATGCCGTCGAGCTGCGCCAGTTGCCCGGGCGCGGTGGCCACGATGAGCTTGCCGCTGCGCTGGTAGGGCACGCCGCGCTCGGCGCAATAGTCGTACAGCATGGTCTTGCCCTGCACGCACAGCCGCGCCTTGAGCGAGCCCTGGGCGTAGTAGATGCCGGCGTGTATCACCTCGCTGTTGCGCGAGCTGGTTTCGGTTCCGATGGCGTTCGCCGCCTCCAGCACCAAGACCTCGCGCCCATCCAGGGCCAGTGCCCGTGCTACTGCCAGACCCACCACGCCGGCGCCCACGACGATGCAATCCACCAAGTCACTCATGGTTATCTCCGTTCAAACAATGTTAGACAGTGCGATCAGGCAACAAAAAACCCCTTGCAGGCAAGCCTTGCAAGGGGTTGTGTTGGTGGGCGATACATGGATCGAACATGTGACCCCTGCCGTGTGAAGGCAGTGCTCTACCGCTGAGCTAATCGCCCCGGGCCTATGGCCGACAGGCCAAAAGCTGGAAAATTGGTGGGTGATACATGGATCGAACATGTGACCCCTGCCGTGTGAAGGCAGTGCTCTACCGCTGAGCTAATCACCCGTTTGTCGTTGTTGCGACAGCCTGCGATTATGGCATAGCTTTTTCGCCACCAGCAAAAGTTCGCCAAATTGTTTTCCCACCGCTGGATTTGTCGATCTGCGTGAGCAGGTCTTCGTGCTCGGCCAGCTCCTGTTCATTGGCGGGCAGCACGGGCAGCGCGATGCGGCTCAGGTCCATGGCGGCGACCCTGATGCCGTCGTCGCCGGCAGGCGCTTCGTCCATGATCAGGAGCGCGTCCTGCCCCCGGGTCATGTTGATGTACACGTCGGCCAACAGCTCGGCGTCGAGCAGCGCGCCGTGCAGCGTGCGGCCCGAGTTGTCCACCTCCAGGCGGTCGCACAGCGCATCGAGCGAGTTGCGCTTGCCTGGGAACAGCTCCTTGGCCATGGCCAGGGTGTCGGTGATGCTGTCCACATGCGCGGCCAGCGGCGGCAGACCGACGAGCTCCAGCTCCTTGTCCAGAAAGCCGACGTCGAAGCCGGCGTTGTGGATGATCAGCTCGGCCCCCTGCAGGTACTGCAGGATGTCCTGCACGCAGTCGGCAAACTTGGGCTTGTCGCGCAGAAACTCGTTGCTGATGCCGTGCACCTTGAGCGCGTCCTCGTGGCTGTCGCGCTCGGGGTTCAGGTACAGGTGCAGGTTGTTGCCGGTGAGCTTGCGGTTCACCAGCTCCACGCAACCGAGCTCGATGATGCGGTCGCCCGTCTGCGCGGACAGGCCGGTGGTTTCGGTGTCCAGAACGATCTGCCGGGTCATCAATGGTTCTCCCTGGCGTGATTGATCGTGTATTTGGGGATTTCTATGGTCACGTCCTGCTGCGCCAGGATGGCCTGGCAGGACAGGCGCGACTGCGGCTCCAGGCCCCAGGCACGATCGAGCAGGTCTTCTTCCTCTTCCTCGGCCTCGTTGAGTGTTTCATATCCCTGACGCACGATGACATGGCAGGTGGTGCAGGCGCAGCTCATGTCGCAGGCGTGCTCGATCTTGATGTCATGCTCCAGCAAGGCCTCGCAGATGGAGGTGCCGGCGCTCGCGCTGATCTCGGCGCCCTCGGGGCAGTATTCGTGGTGGGGCAGAATTTTGATGACGGGCATGGCAAAAGAAATGGGTTAAAGCGCGCTGACGTTTTTGCCGGAAAGGGCTTGGCGGATGCCGCGGTTCATGCGCTGAGCGGCGAAGGCCTCGGTGCCCTTGGCCAGGGCGGCCGTGGCGGCCTCGACGCTGGCCGCGCCCTTCCCCGCGTCGAGCACTGCGCGCAGCGCCCGCATCAGGGCGTCTATGGCAGTGCGCTCATCGGTGGCGAGCACATCGCCATCGGCGTCGAGCGCGCTTTGCGTGGCGATCAGCAGGCGGTCAGCGTCGACGCGTGCCTCCACCAGGGCGCGCGCCTGCATGTCCTGCTCGGCCGTGGCAAAGCCGTCCTGCAGCATGCGGGCGATCTCTTCATCACTCAAGCCATAGGATGGCTTGACGTCGATGCTGGCCTCCACGCCGCTGCCCTGCTCGCGCGCGCTCACGCTCAGCAGGCCGTCGGCGTCCACGGTAAAGGTCACGCGGATGCGCGCCGCGCCCGCCGCCATGGGCGGTATGCCGCGCAGCTCAAAGCGCGCCAGGCTGCGGCAGTCCTGCACCAGGTCGCGTTCGCCCTGCACCACATGGATGGCCAAGGCCGTCTGCCCGTCCTTGTAGGTAGTGAAGTCCTGGGCCTTGGCGGTGGGAATGGTTTCGTTGCGCGCCACGATGCGCTCGACCAGGCCGCCCATGGTCTCCAGCCCCAGGGACAGCGGGATCACGTCGAGCAACAGAAGGTCGCCGCTGGTGCTGTTGCCGGCCAGCTGGTTGGCCTGTATGGCCGCGCCCAGGGCCACGACCTCGTCGGGATTCAGATTGGTCAGGGGCTCGCGGCCAAAAAAGTCGGCCACCGCCTCGCGCACCTGCGGCATGCGCGTGGAGCCACCCACCAGCACCACGCCCTGCACTTCGTCGCGTGTGATCTGCGCGTCGCGCAGCGCGCGGCGCACGGCGGCCAGCGAGCGCTGGGTGAGCGCTGCCGTGACGGCCGCAAAATCGGAGCTTTTAACATCAAATTTGGCCTCAACGCCCGCCAAATAAGCGCTGAACGCTACAGTTTCAGTAGTCGTCAACCCTTGCTTGCAGGCGCGTGCCGCCAGGCGCACGGCAGCCTTGTCGGCGGGCGTATGCGCCTGCAGGCCCAGCTGCTGCAGCACCCAGTCGGCAAGAGCCGCGTCGTAGTCGTCACCGCCCAGAGCCGAGTCACCGCCCGTGGCGATGACCTCGAACACGCCCTGGGTCAGGCGCAATATGGAAATATCGAAGGTGCCACCGCCCAGGTCGTACACGGCGTAGACACCCTCGGCGGCGTTGTCCAGGCCGTAGGCAATGGCCGCGGCCGTGGGTTCGTTGATCAGGCGCAGCAGGTTCAGGCCGGCCAGGCGCGCCGCATCCTTGGTGGCCTGGCGCTGGGCGTCGTCAAAATAGGCCGGAACGGTGATCACGGCGCCGTAGATGTCGCTGTCGAAGCTGTCTTCCGCACGGTAGCGCAGCGTGGCCAGGATCTCGGCGCTGACCTCCACGGGCGACTTCACGCCGGCCACGGTGGACAGGCTCAGCATGCCGCCGGCGGCCTGTGCAGCGACAAAGGCGTAGGGCAGCTTCTCGCGCCCGGCGATGTCGGCCAGGCCCCGGCCCATGAAGCGCTTGGCCGAGGCCACGGTGTTGACCGGGTCCTGCGTCTGCGCCGCGGCGGCCTCATGGCCAACATGGCGTCCGCCGTCCTGGAGATAACGCACGACCGAGGGCAGCAGCACCCGGCCCTGGGCGTCTGGCAGGCATTCGGCCACGCCGCTCTTCACGGCGGCCACCAGCGAGTGCGTGGTGCCCAGGTCTATGCCTACAGCAATCCGGCGCTGGTGTGGGTCAGGCGACTGGCCGGGTTCGGAAATCTGCAAAAGCGCCATGGATGTTTGTCATGAAGAGTCCCAGCAGGCCACAAGGTGAACCTCTGGAAGATCAATCGGGAGATGCCCTATTGTCCCA
>RRZT012650952.1_pt1 | contig 18327 bp, 14 predicted proteins | sample 2165551 | NCBI WGS metagenome assembly RRZT01 (sample SAMN10456910, study PRJNA506462) | wastewater metagenome | biome: wastewater; feature: sludge; material: wastewater sludge; isolation source: wastewater sludge with Escherichia coli K12::gfp cells carrying plasmid... | place: USA: Moscow, Idaho...
GCAAACAAGAGCTCCACAGCGCGTCCGTACACCGATGCGGTATAGGACATATACCCCGGAAACCTGAGGATGGATCCGGAAGGCGAAACAAGCTGTGCCTCAGGAGACCGCCTTTGCAGGCGAAGCTCTAAAGCTGCGCTATTTCCAAACCGCCTGTTTATGAAGCGAAGCGTCGCGTATTCGCTCAGCGCTTCATCCTGCCAGGGTTCATTCACCTGATCGGATCCGACCAGCGCGTAGAACCATTGATGAGCCAGCTCATGGGCAATGCTGACAGCCAGGGAAGCATCGTCATTCCGCGCCGCATAAGCATCCGTTATCATTACAAGGCTTTGATATTCCATGCCTCCCATCGGGAAAGGCAATTCGATGATCGTCAGCGTTTCCCATGGATAAGGACCCATCCAGTCTTCGAAAAAGCGATACGCTTCCCGAGCGGTTTTAAGCAGCTTCTCAGCTTGCTCACCATCTTTTGCCCAGGCCATCAGCAGTGTATCATCCGCTTTGAAAGTGCGCAATGAAAAGCTGTTTTCTTTCATGATCACCAGGGTAAAATCGCGCAGCGCAAAGTTCTCCCGGTCCAAAGGCGCGCTTGCGGCCAAGCTGTATCCGGAGGGTAGATTGATCCGGACAAAATAGTTGGCAGCCTCGGACACAAAGGGGTCGCCGACAGGATAGTAGGGGTCTTTTCGCCAGGCACCATTTTCACGAAGCGCCAGTACAGGCAAAGCATTGCCGAAACGCCATACATCCTCCCATACGCCAAATCGCCCCGGACTTTTAGGCAGCAATATCACGCATTTCATTGTCAGCATACCGGTTGCGCCTGGATTAAGCGAAGGGATGTCTACCCTTAAAACAGTGCGCGCTTTGTCTTCATATCCGGACGATACTGTCTGACCGTTCCAGTGGGCAGGAGATAGCTCAATTCCGCCGGATGAAAAGCCTGCGGGATAGAATGTATCCCGAAGTTCCGCTGTATTGACCGGGCTTGTATCTTCACGCTCAAAAGCGCCCGCGTAAGTACGGATGATCAGTTCATCAAAGGGAGCGTTATCACGGTTTGTAACCGTCAGGTTCATGCTAACGGACATCTGATTGGCCATAGGGTCAAAACTAAGGTCGAACTCATATCGGTTGAGCCGGTCTCCTGCACTTTCCGGAGAATAAGACGCTGTTTCGCTCTTTCGCGTGACCAGATAAGCCGCTGTCAGGATAAACACAAGCAGGCAAGCCGAAACAACAGCCCATCTGCCTGGATGACACCGGGTCAATGAATCTTTCAGTCAGCACGCCTCTTTCCTGTACATGAAGTACATCATATGATAGCCTGAAACAGTTAAAATGTAAATTAAGTCACAGTTTTGTTACATCTTATCTTGCCAAATTCTGTTCCTTTGGATATGCTATCAGCGATATTTATACTTTCGGGGGAGGATATATGACAGAATACAGGCTGGCTCGTGCGCATGAAGAGCGCGAGATACTTGATTTTTCCAATATGGTATTCGCCATGACGGCCGGGCCGATTGATTTCAGCCGGGTATATCCGTCAATCTATGGCCGTGCAGGCTTTTCCCGGCTTCATATCATCGCCAGAGATGAGGAAAACAGGCTGGTCTCCAGCATAGCGGTCAAGCCTATGATGCTCACGCTGGGGAGAGATGGCAGCCTTTCAGCCGGATACCTGGGTACAGTGGCTACTCACCCTACCGAGCGCGGTAAAGGTCATATGAAGGAACTGATGCGCCTGTCGATTGAACGGGCCAGGGCTGACGGTATGGAACTCGTCGCCCTGGGCGGACAGCGTCAGCGCTACAACCACTATGGCTTTGAAATCGGCGCGCCGGTGATCACCTTCTATCTCAACAAAGATAATCTGAAAGAACGCCCAATACAGGAAGAACTCAATTTTATTGCGCTTTCAAAAGCAGACAAGCAAACCGAAGACAGTGCGTACGATGCGTATCAGGCCCTTGTAATGTGCGCTCACCGCAGCCGCGAGGACTTTGCGGACATTCTGCGCACAGCGGGCGGAGAAGGCTACGCGCTCATGTCACAGGAAGGGTTCGAAGGCTATGTCTACGCCAATGGCAATGATATCTATGAGTATTCTTTCTCAGGCCGCCAAGCAATGGAAGATATTGCACGCAGCTGGCTGAGATTCCGTGCTTGCGAAAGGTTTAAGTTCACAACAGCGGTACATCAAAAAGAGACCATCGCGCAGCTGGGCGCGTTCGCGGAATCCTGGTCTGTGCATGATGATATGATGATCCATGTGCTGAACTGGTCGTCCGTGCTGCAAAAGCTGATGAGCTTCAAGGCGAGGCACGAAACGCTCCGGGATGGAGAGGCGATTGTTGAAGTCAAAGGGCAGGCATGGTTGAGGCTGCAGGTCAAGGATAATCAGGTAAGTGTTAGGGATATAGAAGCTGAGAATACGAGGCCAAGCATCAGTTTTACTCCCTGCGAGGCTGTCCTGAGGTTTTTTTCACCCCTGGGTCAGCTGCAAGAAGGGGAGGATCACTTTTACGGCTGGTTCCCGCTGATGTTCTCAATTCCAAGGCCCGACTGGTTTTGAGCGGCATCCAGAAACATATAGCTCAGCAGCCGTTTGACGATCCCGGCGATCTGTCTGGGAGTTTCCAGCTTTCCAAAGGCTATCCAATGCTTCAGTACGCCGGCGAAGCCATGGCTTAAGAATATATACGAATAAGCCTGCATATGCTCTTTTGATCCGTAAGAGGCCTCCCAGGTCTCCGATACCCTGGGGCGGTTGCGTTCAAATACACCAGACAAAAAAGAGGCGCTGTCTGTTCTAAGCAGGGCATCGCATTCTTTGATATGATCAGTTAAATACTCAAATATTGACCCAATGATTTTATCAAGCTCATCCTCATCCTGGATGGGCACTTTTGTTTGAATGATCTGGGTTATGTTCTCGATCACATCAAACTCGATCGACTGATACAACGCAAAAATATCATCGAAATGCAGGTAAAATGTCCCTCTGCTGATGTCAGCCAGATCAGTGATTTCTTTGATGCTGATCGTTTGCAAATCCCTTGTTTGAAGCAGATCGACCAGTACATTCTTTAAGGCGCGTTTTGTCTTTTGCGGGCGGCGGTCAGGCAGGAATTTAGGCATAAGCTCCTCCTCGCGTGGAATATGCCGCTAAGTATACTGAACACCTGCCTTAAATTCAACAGTTGTACATAAAATTGTTTTCAACCTTCTTGCAAGTTTTGCCGCATACCTTGCGTTGTATAATAGAATCACAAAGGGAGAAGGGGAAGGCGGTAAAATGTCAATTTTTCGAAAAAACGCCGATGCCTTTGAGGAGGCTGCCGCTCCGTACGAGCGGCAAATATACTTCACTTGCCTGCGTATGATGGGAAACCCGCAGGACGCGGAGGATTGCGCGCAGGAGGCAATGCTGAAGGCATTTAAAAGCTTTTCCGCGTTTCGAGGCAAGTCGAAATTCAGTACATGGCTATATACGATCGCTGTTCGCTGCTGTATGGATGCGCTGCGCGTCAGGAAAAATGATCTATCCCTGAATGAACTTCAGGATGCAGGCTGGGAAAAAGCCGATGAAGGGCCTTCTCCATATCTGCAGCTGGAGACAGCAGAGCGAAAGCGAGCGCTCGAGCGGGGAATCTCCCGCTTGCCTGATGATCAGCGGTTTGCCCTGGTGCTGTGTGATCTGCAGGGCATGAGCTATGATGAAGCGGCAAGCGCGATGGAATGTCCCGTTGGCACAGTGAAAAGCAGGCTTAACCGGGCAAGGGCAGCTTTAAAAAATATTCTATCTTGTGATCCGGAACTTTTCAGCAGTCTGCAACGTCCAAATGATGAAAGGGGGAAAACGAAATGACCTGTGACAAGTTTTCCAGCCTTTTTGATCAGTATCTGAAGGGGAGCCTGGACGCCCGGCAGGCCGCCGAATGTGAGCGGCATCTGGAGACCTGCGATGAGTGCAGGCTGCTTCTGCAGATACGAAAGGACTGCGCTCAGCTGGATGATGGCTTCGAGGTACCCGAAAGCTTTTCAGCCTCCTGGCGGCAGTCTATCCGAGAACAGGAGGATAGCAGTTTGACAGATCAAACCAAAGGAAAGCGCGGCAATATCTTGTCTTTTTCGGCCAGACGATGGATCGCGATCGCGGCATCGGTGGTGTTCGTCTTTGGCGGCACCTGGCTGGTCAGTCAATCAAGACCCGAAGCTCCGTATAGCGCGTCTTTGGATAATGATGCCGGAATGTACAAGTCTTACGCAAGAGGAGCAGGGGATTCAGCGCCTGCCGCTCCCTCAGTGATGGCGATGACTGAAAGCGCCTTCGGCCAAACAGCAGGCTCTGCGCCTGAGGAGTTCAGCGCAGCAGACAGTGACGAGGCAGTTTCTCCACAAAAGATCGTCAGAACCGTCAGCCTCAGCCTGAGCACACGTTCCTTTGAGGAAGATCTGGCCAAACTGAACACCGCCCTGGCGGATCAAAACGGATATGTGGAGTATTCCGATATAGCAGCCGACAGAGGGAGCCTCCGCTACGCCAGCATGACGCTCAGGATCCCCAAAGATAACCTTGACGCTTACCTCCGGCAGGTGACGGGAGTGGGTCAGACTGTCTCCATCACCGAATCCCGGGAAGATGTCAGCGAACGCTACAGCGATACAGCCACCCGTCTGCAAACGCAGACCACGAAAATGGAACGTCTGCTTGATTTGCTGTCAAAGGCAAGCCTGGTTGAAGATATTCTGGCTATAGAGCGTGAGATTGCTGATACCCAGTATCAAATTGACAGTCTGACAGGCTCCCTGCAGGGGATGGACAGCAAAGTGGATTACAGCACCGTTCAGCTTTACATCGCAGAAGAAGTCCTGAGCCCCTCTGCCGACCAGCTGAGCCTGACTGAACGCATTCGTCTGGCTGTATCAGATGCCTGGATGATAACACTGAAATTTCTGGAAAATTTTGTCATCCTGCTAAGCGTTTCATTGCCCTATCTGGCCTTGCTTACCATACTGGTTCTTATCACCAAAACTATTATCAGGAGGAAAAAGAAATGAAAAAGATTCTGTCCGCAACACTGGCACTCGCGCTTATTCTATCCCTTGGCTTGTCCGCACTGGCAGATACTGATGACCGGCAGATGGTTGTCGCCGGCACCGCTACTGTCAGCCTGCCTGCCGATACCGCCAGCCTGGAACTTGGCACCTCTGTTAAGGATGCCACAGTAGAAGCCGCGCAGCAGCAAAGCGATGAAATCATCCGCAAGGTACTTGCCGCGCTGAAGGACCTGGGCATTGAGGAAAAGGACATCGTGACCAGCAACTACAGCGTATATACCGAGGTACCCTACGAAGAGTACGGCAGCATCCGCAAGTCGGATCCGGTGTACAACGTCAGCAACATGCTCAACATTAAGGTGCGCAATTTGGAGATTATCGGCAAGGTGATCGACGCGGCCACCAAAGCCGGTGCCAATCAGATCTATGGTCTGACATTCAGTTCCTCCAAGGAAAAAGATGCCTATAAGACTGCGCTTGAGCGCGCGGTTGAGGATGCCCGCAACAAAGCGGAGATACTGGCTAAAGCATCCGGTAAAACCCTGGGCAATATCACACGCATCGAGAATCAGTATGATTACGGCGGCTATTCTGACGGCAGAAACCAGGTCGCGTTTGAAGCCAGCGTATCCAACGCGGCAGCCATTGTCAGCGGGGCTATCGTTGTATCCGCCACTGTAACCCTCACCTACGAAATCGACTAAAAGGTCAAAAGAGATAGTCTTACGGGCTGCGGACTCTTAACGCCGCAGCCCGTATTTATTTACCCGTCTGCGCAGAGATCTCCGGATCATCACGAAGGCAAGGTCATGAAAACCGGAAATTTGTTGTCAAATATTATCTATGCTGCCTTTTTTATTGTATACTATGATCCTATGGATAAATCAACACAGCTTTTTAACAGGCTGAGGGCCTCGTATCAATCGGAATGCGAACCGGACACCCTATTGGTCGGGGTATCCGGCGGCGCGGATTCTGTTTGTCTTGCGCATATGTTGGCGCGCCTGAGAGCGGAGAAGGGGTTTCAGCTATGCTGCGTGCATGTAAATCATCATTTGAGGCCTGATTCTGAAGATGATGAGCGTTTTGTGGAAGGGCTTTGCAGTGAGTGGGCTCTTCCTTTAATTGTCAAAGAGGTGGACGTGTCACGCCGGGGAAATCTGGAGGCAAACGCGCGGGCAGCGCGTTACGAAGCCTTCGAAGAGGCGATGGGCGAATGCGGCGCGGGGATGCTTGTTCTTGCGCATCATATGGATGATCAGGCAGAGACCCTGCTGATGCGTTTGATGCGCGGCGCGGGGCCGACCGGCCTTTCGGCCATGCGAACGCGCACCCAAGGTATATGGCGCCCGCTTCTGTCTGTCAGGAGGGCGGAGATTGAGGAGTATTTGAATGAGCTTGGCATTCCGTGGCGTGAAGATGAAAGCAACCATGACAGCAGGTTCATGCGCAATGCTGTTCGCCACCGCCTCATTCCACTGATGAAAGAGCTTTCGCCTGACTGTGTGCCCAATATCGCCGCAGCAAGCGGCCTTATAGGGGATGAGGAAGAGTTCTGGCAGGTGTATTCGAATAAATGGCTTGATGAAAACGCCTCTTTGCACCCATCCTGCCTCTTTCTAAACACGCGGGATTTTGATACACTTCATATAGCCGCCCGGAGGCGCCTGGTTCGAGCTTTTTGCGCGAAAGCGGGTCTTTCTCCGGATAGGCTGCATACAGAGCGGCTAATCACGCTTCTGCCCCGGGAAAGCGATAACCTGCCCGGAGATATTAAGGCGTTCAAAACCGGGCAGCGCTTGCATCTGATTGATCCCCGAACGGCACCTTTGCCTCTTGGAACCCTCCGCGAAACGCAGGGGCCAAAAGCCGCGAGGAGACGGGTGGAGGTATTTGACACTGGAGAGATTAAGGGGGCACAGCTTCGCTACCGCCTTGCGGGTGACAGGATCAAGCCGCTTGGCATGGATGGAACGCAGAGCCTGAGCGACTATTTGATCGACCGCAGAATGGATCGTCCTTTTCGTGATCAATGGCCGGTACTGGCAAAAGGGCAGGATATCTTATGGGTCGTAGGGTTTGGCATGGCTCAAACAGCCGCCTTGACAGCGGATACGAAACGCAAGTCAGCCCTGATCTATTCCGGCCGCCTGCCGGATGAAACAGAAAACCAATCGAAGGAGTATGAGGCATATGATGGATGAGAGAGTGTTGTACGGAGATTTGACCAAGGTGCTGATCGGGCAAAATGAAATCCGTGAAGCGGTAAAGAAACTGGCCGCGCAAATCAATAAAGAATACAAAGGCAAGGAATTGATGTGCATTTGTATTTTACGTGGTGCAGTGATGTTTTTTACTGACCTGATCAGGGAACTTGATCTGCCTCTGACAATCGATTTTATGGCCATATCCAGTTACGGCAACAGTACCAGGACGTCCGGAGAGGTCCGTCTGCAAAAAGATCTGGATCAGTCTGTGCTCGATAAGGATGTGCTTGTGGTCGAGGATATCGTTGACAGCGGTCTGACGCTTACCTACATCATGGATGTCCTCTCAAAACGCGGGGCAAAGTCTGTCAAGCTGGCAACCCTTCTTGACAAGCCTGAGCGCAGGAAGAATAAATTGAAGGTCGACTACGTTTGCTTCACCATCCCTAACGAGTTTGTCGTAGGCTATGGCCTTGATTATGCCGAAAAGTACAGGAATCTGCCGGATATCGGCGTGCTTGACCCCAAAATCTACTCAGAGGAGTAATATGTTCTTTAAACAGCGCGTTGTTCAAGAATAGTTTACAACTCAAAGGCCTGATAATCTGTACATTGCTTGCTTAGGCTTAAAACAGCGTGATATAATTATAAGTGATTGTTACTAAAGGAGGACCCCCCTGTTGCGAAAATCTCGCGGAGCGCTCGGATATATATTTATGATTGCCGCCTTCCTGCTGGTGGCCTACATGATATCGGAGAGCATCTCTATCCCAACCCCAAGGGTGAAATACCCTGACCTGCTGCAGAACATAGCTGAAGGTAAAGTAGCCCGCGTCGCGATACGCGGCAATACGCTGTACGGCCTTGAGGTTCCAAGTCTGGTGTCTGAATCGGACTTTCCCGCCAGGTATGATTTTGAGAGCACCATCGGCGCTGATTTTATTGAGACACTGACGCGTATGTACGCATCAAAGAATGATGTCGATCCAGCCGTCGTCAGCCTGAATGATATTGAGTTCAGCGGCCGCAAGCTCAGGCTTGAGTATCTGCCGCCTGTCGTCACCCCCTGGTATATTGAAATGATGCCCTTCCTGATTCCGCTTGGCTTGGTCATGGTGTTCTGGTATATGATGATGCGCCAGCAGACAGGCGGAAACTCCAAAGTGATGAGCTTTGGTAAAAGCCACGCAAATATGGTTGATCCCAACAAGAACAAAATCACTTTTGCCGATGTGGCAGGAGCCGATGAAGAGAAGGATGAACTGAAAGAAATCGTGGACTTCTTAAAGGAGCCCAAAAAATACCTCGAGCTTGGAGCCCGGATCCCCAAGGGTGTGCTGCTTGTCGGCCCTCCCGGTACCGGCAAGACCTTGCTTGCCAAGGCTGTCGCGGGTGAAGCCAAGGTGCCTTTCTTCTCCATCAGCGGTTCTGACTTTGTTGAGATGTTTGTCGGCGTAGGCGCAAGCCGTGTGCGGGATCTGTTTGAACAGGCCAAGCGCAGCGCCCCCAGCATCGTATTCATTGATGAGATCGATGCCGTCGGCAGGCATCGCGGCGCCGGCTTAGGGGGCGGTCATGATGAGCGGGAGCAAACACTCAACCAGTTATTGGTTGAGATGGATGGCTTTTCCACAAACGAGGGGGTCATCGTGATGGCTGCCACCAACCGTCAGGATATACTGGATCCCGCCTTGCTGCGTCCCGGCCGCTTTGACCGGCAGGTGAATGTCAATTTTCCCGATGTCAACGGCCGCATAGCCATTCTGAAGGTACACAGCAAGGGAAAACCTCTGGCTGATGATGTCAACCTTGATAACATCGCCAAGCGAACCCCCTTCGCCTCAGGTGCCGATCTTGAAAATGTGATGAATGAAGGAGCCCTGATCGCTGCCCGTAACCGCCAGACAAAGATCCGCCAGCTCGATCTGATTTCCGCGGTTGAAAAGGTGCAGATGGGGCCTGAAAAGAAAAGCCATAAGGTTCTTGAGGAAGACCGCCGCATCGTCGCCTATCATGAGGCGGGCCACGCCATCGTCGGTCACTACCTGCCGCTTTGCGATGATGTGCATACAGTAACCATCGTACCGCGCGGCGGCGGAGCGGGCGGGTTCACGCTCTCTTTGCCTGAGCAGGAGTTTGATATGCAAAGCCGCAGCAAGATGCTGCAGACGATCTCCATGATGTTTGGCGGTCACGCAGCCATCAAGCTTATCGAGAATGATATCTATACCGGCGCGCAGTCAGACCTGAAGCGCGCAACGGAGCTTGCGCGCTACATGGTAACCAAACTTGGCATGAGCGATAAGCTCGGGACCATCTATCTGGGAAATGATCATGAAGTGTTCGTAGGCATGGAGTTTGGCCAGTCACGCGAGTACAGTGAGCATTTAGCTGATGAGATCGACCGTGAAGTAGCCGCAACACTGAATAAATGCTATGAAGTCACCATGGATACCTTAAAAGATCACACTGACAAGCTTCATGGTTTGGCGAAGCTCCTGATGGAGAAGGAGACCATCATGCGGGATGAGTTCCTTGCCTTCATGGACAGCGAGGGTGAGGCCTATGTTGCGAATCCTGCCCCTTCCCTTGGCTGAATTGATGGATTCGGATCCTAACAAGCCTCTTGGTTTTCTGATTCGTATACAGCTTCACAGGCTTCGGATGGCGTTTCGCCATCCGGGCTTGTGTGTATTATGGAGGTACAAACTCATCGCTAGAAACACACAGGCTTTCATCACCTTGACTACTTGACAGCGAGGATCAGACTTCACCATGCAGCAGCAAACTAATTACAATCATTCCTACAGGCCTCCACAAAGACGCGGCTTTGCAGTCAGGATATTGCCGTGGCTGCTGATTGCCTTTGCCTTGGTATTGGTCGTCCTGTTTGGCATTCGCGCTCTTCGGGACAGCCGCGTAGCGCAGGAGATAGAACCTTACGAAGACGTGTTTGCTGATAATATCCATGTTGACGGCATCGATATATCGAGGATGGCTCCCCAGGAGGCTTACGATGCAGTTTTCAGCAAACGCCAGGAGAGTGTCAGCGCCTGGAGCATGGAACTGACCTATAATGGGCATAATTACGTAACGATCAACTATCAAACACTTGGCCTCCAGACCAACGTTGATTCAATCAACCAAACCTTGAAATCGGCATGGGATCTGACGCATACCGGAGATGCCTATCAAAAAAAGGAGGCGATCGACAGGCTGAAAAGCGCCCCCTGGCAAGCCTCCACAGTGCAAAACAGTGAGTTCAACAGCGATCAGCTGGGGCAGTATCTGACTGAAATTGCCAACTATATCGAAGGCACTTCCATGCCTTCCGATGCCTATCTGCTCCGTTTTGACCCAAACCTGTCCGATCCCTTTGTTATCCAGAAAGAGCAGATTGGTTATCATCTGGATATTGATAAAGCCAGGCAGCAGATTCTGGAGTATGCGGCGCAAGGTGTGTCCGGCAAGTTTGAACTTCAGCCTGAGATCCTTCAGCCTGCCGTGACCGAAGCGATGCTGCGTGAGAACATGCAGCTTCGCAGCATCGCGCAGACGGAAATATCAAGCAGGTCAGAGCCTGATCGTACCGAGAACATCCGTATATCTTCCGACAAGATCAGCGGTACGATATTAAAGCCGGGCGCTGAGTTCAGCTTTAATAAAACCGCCGAAGAAAGAACGCTGCAAAACGGCTATCGCCCGGCCATGGAACTGGTTTACGGTTATTACGAATCCGGCATAGGCGGCGGTGTATGCCAAACCAGCACGACTATCTATCAGGCGGCTCTCCTGTCTGACCTGCAGATCACCACCCGCAGATCACACGCGGAACCTGTCAACTACGCAGATCCAGGTGTAGACGCAACAGTCTACTGGACAAAGGATCGGGAGCTGGATTTTAAGTTCAAGAACAATACAAACCACGATCTCTATATCGTCGCGCGCGTTAAGCCCGGCGCAAGCTCACGCAAGCTGGTTACTGAGGTAGTCATCTATGGTGAGCCTCTGGATCCCGGCGTTCAGCATAAGCTGAAGACAGTTGTTGCCGAGGTTCTCTACCCTTCCGCCAATCCCAAGTATATATCGGATAAGGATGGTCAGTACGTTTATTTCAAGGATGAAGAAGTTGAAAAGAGCCCCGCTAAAGAAGGGAAGGTCGTAGAAACTTATCTGCAGAAATATGTAAGCGGACAGCTGGTTGAGGAAAAGCTCGTTGGAAAGAGCACTTATGTAGCGAGGCAGCAGGAAATATACCGGGGTGTCCATAACCGGTAATGTGCTTTATTTTTCAGAGGCGTTTAATACAAATATGGCAGCATTATGCAATTTATGTTATGATTCTGTAAATTGTACGAAAGTAGAAGCTTAGTTGAACCCATGTCCAGGCGCCGCACGGCCAAAGTCTCTGCGCAATCTGCTTTTCGTTGATTTGACGTCATCCTGATATAGGGGGCAAAATACTGTGCAGCAGCAACCGAAGTATGATTGGAAGCCCAATCGGAAAAGTCAAAAACGGGGACCGCTTGGAAGAGCTTTCCTTTGGTTTTTGATTGTTCTGGCTGTTGTATTAGCGGTTTTTTTCACTGCACGGGCCCTTCGTGACAGCCAAGTCGCACAGGAAATAAAAGCTTATGAAGAAATCTTTGCCGATAACATCTATATTGACGGCATCAATATATCCGGTATGACCCCTCAGGAGGCCTATGAAGCTCTCTATAGCAAACAACAGGAGAGTGTCAACGCCTGGCGTGCAGATCTGGTCTACAATGGACATCATTATGTAACTGTTGACTACCATACACTGGGTTTGGAAACAAACCTTGATTCCATCAACCAGACTTTGAAAGCAGCATGGGACCTGACACATTCAGGCAATTCCTACCAGAAAAAGGCAGCGATCGACAAGCTGAAAACTGAAGCTTATCAGAGCTCAACCATTCAAAACACCGAGTTCAAAAGTGCCTTGCTTGAGGAGTATCTGGATACTATCGCAAGCTATTTGGATAGCATGTCAAAGCCTGCCGATGCATATCTGATCCGCTTTGATCCGAACCTGCCCGATCCCTTCGTCATTCAACAGGAGCAGTTTGGCTACAAACTGAATGTAGAAACAACCATTCATCAGATACTGGAGCGCGCTTCCCAGGGTATATCAGGTACCTTTGAGCTTCAGCCTGAGATTATCCGGCCATCCATGACCGAATCCATGCTTAGGATGAATATGAAGCTGCGCAGCATAGCCCAAACGGAGATATCAGCCAGCTCAGAGTTTAACCGAACCCAGAATATTATCGTGTCTTCCGGCAAAATCAGCGGAACTGTGCTGAAACCCGGAAGCGAGTTCAGTTTTAACCGTATAGCGCAGGAAAGGACTTTGAAGAACGGTTATTATGAGGCACTGGAGCAAGTATACGGCTATTTGGAAACTGGTGTTGGCGGCGGCGTGTGTCAGACCAGTACGACCATTTATCAGGCCGCCTTGCTTGCCAATCTGCAAATTACGAAACGCGAACCGCATCAGGAGCCTGTTCTATATACCGATCCGGGGCTGGACGCAACTGTCTATCTAACCAAGGACCGCGAGATAGATTTTAGATTTAAGAACAATACAAATCACGACCTTTATCTCTCGGTACGGGTCAAGTCAGGGGCCAGCTCCCGCAAGCAGATCGTTGAGGTTAAAATGTACGGTGAGCCTTTTGAGGAAGGCGTGCGCTATAAGCTGAAGTCTATTAAAACTGAAACACTCTATCCGCCGGCAACTCCGGAGTATGTCAATGACAAAAAAGGCCTGTATACCTCGTATAAAGACGAAGAAGTACAAAAGGTCTCTTCAAAAGAAGGCTCGGTATATGAGACCTATCTGCAGAAGTATGTCAACAATCAGCTTGCTGATGAAAAGCTGGTCGGCAAAAGCAGATATCCTGCCCGCCGGGAACAAATTTGGCGCGGGGTAAAGGATTGGATATAAGCATGATCCCGGTCAATTTTATGCATTATATTGCGATATTATGCAATCCGTGCTATGATATCAGATATTGAATGAAGGGGTGAATGTGCGCAGCTATGTATTTCTTGTTCGCTAATCCCCAAAAACCTGAGACAATCAACGCGGCGCGTGAACTGGCGGGGGTTATTGAGTCCGCTGGTGAAGGTGTGGTTTTAGATGCCTGGCTCCACGATGAACTGAGCATTGGACATAAAGCATCATTAAATGATCTGAAAAGAGCATCTATTGATTGCATTATTTCACTTGGGGGCGACGGGACTTTGCTGCGTACCCTTCCGACAGCCGCCCTTGAAAACATACCTGTTCTGGGGATTAATATGGGGCGTGTCGGCTTCTTGCTGGAAGTGGACGACATGGATCTGAATCTGATGGTTAAGCGATTAATATCAAAGGATTACCAGCTGGAGCATAGGCATATGCTCAGTGCCCACATCGTCGGCAGAAAAGAAGAGTACCTCGTGATGAATGATGTGGTTCTCTGCAGGGGAGGCAATCCCTCCAGCATCAGGGTTGAAAATTATGCCAACGATGAGCTGGTATATGTGACAGACGGGGACGGCGTGATCGTTGCGTCCGCCACAGGCTCAACAGGCTATTGCCTGTCGGCCGGCGGCCCGGTGCTTCATCCCACGCTGAGGAATCTGGTGCTTCTGCCCATCTGTTCACACAAGGCGCAGCAGCTCCCCATTGTATTTGACGAGAAAATACATGTACGCCTGAAGTCATCCGCCGGTCCGGGAAGAACACAGCAGATATTGTTTGACGGCCAGACATCCATTGAACTTCCGGGTACCGTTGAAGTAAGCGTTAGTTTGTCCAAGGAACGAGTGAACTTTGTACGCTTTGCCCCGCAGCATTTCTATACAAGGCTGAGACTGAAGCAGGCCGAATGGAGCGGTAAATAATACGCAGGAGGGTTGAATATGAAGAGTGCCAGGCAAACAGCGATACTGAGTCTGATTGAACAGCAGGACATAAAAACGCAGGAGGAGCTGGCAGATAAGCTGAAAGAACGGGGGATTGATGTCACGCAGGCGACAGTATCGCGTGACATCAAAGAATTGCGCCTCCTCAAGGTGCTGTCACCCTCCGGCGGCTATAAATACGCCACAGCTGATCAGGCCGAGCATGGCATTTCCGAGCGATTTGTCCGAATGTTTGTAGATTCGGTGGTATCCATCAGCTATTCGGGCAACATCATTGTAATCAAAACACTCTCAGGCAGCGCCAATGTGGCCGGCGAAGCGATCGACAGCATGCGCTGGCCTGAAATTTTGGGCACACTGTCCGGCGACAACACCATCATGGTCGTAGTCCGCAGTGAAGCCGACGCGCCGTCGATCGTCGACAAATTCCACGAGATTATTAAGTAGAGCTTTATCATTATGCTCAAGCAGCTGCTCATCCGCAATGTCGCGCTTGTTTTGGAGCTCACGGTCTGCTTTGACCGCGGGCTCAATGTGCTGACCGGTGAAACCGGCGCCGGAAAATCGATCATCGTGGATTCGGTCAATTTTTTGATCGGCGCGCGCGCAGATAAGGATATGATACGAAGCGGGGCGGAAAAAGCCTATGTGGAGGGCGTCTTTGACGTCTCGAGCAATCAAGCTGCTCAGAGTTTTCTGTCTGAAAACGATATGGACGCGGATGATGGCTGTGTCATCATTTCAAGAGAGCTGAATTCGGCCGGTAGAAGTGTTTGCCGCATCGGCGGCATGGCGGTGAATCTGAGCCTGCTGAAAGCATTCGCATCCAGCCTGATCGATATCCACGGCCAGCATGAGCATCAATCCCTGTTAAACGAACGCAGCCACTTAAGTTTTTTGGATGCTTTTGGCGACACAGAGCATCAGGATCTCTTATCAAACACAGCACAGCGCTACAAGCAGTACCATGATGCCAAGGCAAAATACAAGGCCTTGCTCGACAAAAATGCCCAAAGGCAAGAACGTCTCCAATGGCTGCAGGCAAAGCGCAAAGAAATTTCCTCAGCAAAGCCCAAAGCAGGCGAAGAGGAAGGGCTGCGCAAATCCCTTGAAAATCTGCGAAACGCGGGGAAAATCAGCCGCTCGCTGCAGCAAGCCTACAGCGCGGTCTATGATACCCGGGGAGATTCGGATGCGGCGCTTCGCTTGCTTAAAAAAGCCATGGTAGCCCTCTCAGAAATTGCGGGCTATGATGAGGCGTTTGAAGCCCTGCGAGCTAGAATCGAGTCTGTGTACTACGAAACCGAGGATGTGGGCATGGAACTGCGCGATGCCATCAACAGCTTTGAAGCAGATGAGGGCACCCTTCAGCAGGCATCTGAACGGATGGATCTTCTCAAACGGATAAGCAGAAAATACGGAACACCGATTGATGATCTCGCACAGGCGCTTGAAGAGACGGAAATGGAGCTTAAACAGTTTGAGAGCATTGAGGAAGACTTGATCCGTCTGGAGGGCACTGTTGATCAGGCGCTGAAAAACTATCGCCAGCAGGCAGGTCTGCTGACACAATCCCGCAAACGCCTGGCATTGTTTTTGTCCGGCAGAATAAAGCAGGAACTGACCGAACTGAATATGCCGGGCACGGAACTCATGATCGAGGTACACGCTCTAAAAGAAGAGGGTTCCTCAACGGGCGATGATCAAATCACCATGCTTCTTGCCCCTAACCGCGGAGAGGAAGCAAAGCCGCTTGCCAAAATCGCCTCAGGCGGAGAAGTATCACGGCTGATGCTCGCACTAAAGTCCATCTCTGCGGAACACAACGTGATTCCTTCGATGGTATTTGATGAGATCGATACAGGCATTTCGGGGCGAACCGCGCAGGTGGTCGCGGAAAAAATGTGGAACATCGCAAAATACCGCCAGGTGCTTTGCGTAACGCATCTGCAGCAAATCGCCGCGATGGCTGGCAGCCAGTACCTGGTAATAAAAACAGAGCGTGAGGGAAGAACTGTCAGTGAAATCAAACACCTGAGCCGGGAGGAGCGTGTTTTGGAACTGTCGCGCATGATCAGCGGCTACAGCAAGGAAAGCGCAAGCAGCCTGATCCATGCGGAGCATATGCTCAAAGAGGCGGAAGAATACCGCAGAACTTAAAGGACGTACAGATGATACTATTTTGATCCAGATTTTCCCCTTGCGGAGAACTTCATATGCCTATATAATTTTACAGGTTACTGATAACCGCCATCAACAAGAGAAAGAGAGAGTGAAAATGTCAAAAGTACATGTCTTCGATCACCCTTTGATCCAGCATAAGCTGAGCATCATGCGCGACAAGAACACCGGCACCAAGGAGTTCCGCGAGCTGTTGGATGAAATTTCAATGCTGATGGTGTATGAAGTAACACGTGACCTTCCTACTCAGGAGATAGAGGTAGAAACCCCTCTGACCATGATGAAATCCCGTGCCTTAGCTGGCATTCCTATCGGCGTCATCCCGATCCTGCGTGCCGGACTCGGCATGGTGAACGGCATTATGAACCTTGTACCTAACGCCAAAATCGGTCATATCGGCCTCTACCGCGACCCGGAGACCCTGCAGCCTGTAGAGTATTACTGCAAGCTCCCCTCCGACGCTGAGCAGAGGCTTTTGCTTGTGCTGGATCCGATGCTCGCGACCGGCGGCAGCGCGTCAGCCGCTATCAACTTTTTAAAGCAGAGAGGCTGCAATCATATCAAGCTGGTCAATCTGATTGCCGCCCCCGAAGGAGTCAAGCGTATTGAAAAGGATCATCCGGACGTGGACATCTATGTAGCGGCGATGGATGAGCGCCTGAATGACCATGGTTACATTATTCCGGGTCTCGGTGATGCCGGAGATCGGTTGTTTGGAACCAAATAACTATCAATAGTCCGGCTATTATGCTGTGATATCGGCAGGGGGGGCGGAAGGATGACAAGGTTGATGAAAAGCCTGCGTTATCCTGCCGCCTTTTTTATATTGTATATCTTATTGGCAGTTGTCCGTTCATCCGGTGAAGCCGAGGTTGTAAGCCATACGCATGATTATGGATCATGGACAACAACATCAGCGGCAACCTGCGCAAATACCGGATCAGAACAAAGAAGCTGTGCCTGCGGTCAAATTGAAAGCAGGGATATAGCAAGGCTGCTCCATCAATACGGGGCTGCTGTCACCACCGCGAACGCAACCTGTCTGCAGGATGGCGAAATAACATACACCTGCAAGGTATGCGCAACAGTAAAAAAAGAAATAGTTCCCAAGACCAGGCATCAATACGGCTCCTGGGTCATCACACAGGCTCCCAGCTGCACGAAGGGCGGCACAATGGCTCAGACATGCAGCGGATGCGGCAAATCAATCGAAGAGAGCATACAGCCGGATCCTCATCAATTTGGTGATTGGGTAACAGCGCCCCGCGCTTCCTGCGATGTGGCAGGAACAAAAAGCCGAACCTGCAAGACATGCTCCTTTGCTCAACAGGAAACCGTGCCTGCCGGAAAGCACTTGCTTAATTCTTTTATTGTTCGCAAAGAAGCCACCTGCTCGCAGGAAGGGGAAGAGACGGCAGACTGCAGGAACTGCGGATATGAAGAGATAAAAAGCATTCCGCGTCTATGGCATCTGTATGGAGCCTGGATCATTGATAAAGCTGAGAATTGTGAATCAGAAGGCGTGAAAACACAAACATGCAGCCTCTGCGGGGATCAGAAATCAGAGCCTATTGCTTCCCGCCCGCATAGCTATGGCGGCTGGATTGTTCGCGAGCCTGCCGGTTGTGACAAAGCGGGAGTTGAATACCAGGTCTGTCAGGTATGCTGTTATGAACATACCCGTGAGATCAAGAAACTGGAACATTCCTATGGAGACTGGCGTGAGATGAGCGCCGCCTCATGCACGCAGTCCGGGGAAGCCCTCAGAACATGCTCGGTCTGCCAAAACCATGAATCAAAAAAGCTGCCCGCAGTAGGCCATTCATTTGAAGATTGGTCAGTAACAGATGAAGCCGCATGCGAGAAACAAGGACTGAAAAAACGCTCATGTGTATTGTGCCGGTTTACAGAGCAGCAGGAGATCAAGTCA
>RRZT010634581.1_pt1 | contig 18320 bp, 20 predicted proteins | sample 2165551 | NCBI WGS metagenome assembly RRZT01 (sample SAMN10456910, study PRJNA506462) | wastewater metagenome | biome: wastewater; feature: sludge; material: wastewater sludge; isolation source: wastewater sludge with Escherichia coli K12::gfp cells carrying plasmid... | place: USA: Moscow, Idaho...
CTGCATAAGTTTATTCTAAAAGTTGAGTTTGTCTCTTTGGTAAACCTAATTTTAGATAGAGATGCGGTGCGAGAGTTGTTTCAAACCAAATTCACACTCGTAACACTTGAAAATGAACTTAACTTGCTATTAAATAGCGAAGAGAGACGACGCGAGGTGTTTGCCGATTATGCCGAACTCAGACAATTGATGGGTGAAGCAGGAACGAGCAAAATTACGGCTAACAAGATGGTTAATTATTTAAATACAAGTAAGAAATAGAATGATTGCACTTTATAAAAAAGAGATTTCTCTATTTTTTAGCTCTTTAACGGGTTATTTGGTGGTAGGTTTTTTTGTGGTTACTTCGGGACTCTTTTTATGGGTTTTGCCAGGTCAGTTTAATCTTTTGCAGGGTGGATACTCTACTTTAGAGCCATTTTTTGCTTTGGCACCTTGGATCTATCTTTTTTTAGTCCCCGCTATTACTATGCGTTTTATTGCCGAAGAGCGACGAAATGGTACTTTGGAGATATTATTGACGCAGCCAATTTCGGAATTAGAGCTTATTGTGGCGAAATTCTTATCGGGGGTAACTTTGGTGGCTCTTAGCTTGTTGCCCGTAATATTCTACTATTACTCAGTCTATCAGTTAGGTAATCCTATCGGAAATATTGATGTTGGTGCCACTTGGGGGTCGTTTATAGGACTTTTGTTGCTAACCGTTGTTTATGTTGCAATTGGGCTTTTTTCCTCGTCGTTAACAGATAATCAGGTTGTTGCGTTTGTGGTTTCTATTGCACTTTCGTTTCTGTTTTACAATGGTATTGCTCAAATCGGTGATATGCCATTATTTGATTCTGGTCAGCAAATATTCGAGTTTATGAGTATCGATTCGCACTATTCGGCACTGAGTAGAGGGGTGGTTGATGTGAGAGATGTTATATACTTCATTTCCCTAACCTCGTTGTTCTTGTATTTCTCAAAGTTGAATTTAAAAATTGGTCGCTAACTACAATCACAATATCTAATGAAAATTAATTTTATAAATGCAAAATTGAGTTCCATAGCCATTGCAATTATTGCTTTTGTAGGGATAAATTTGGTTGCCTCTTTTTTATATTTACGATACGATTTAACCTCTGAGAAGCGTTATACACTTTCGCGAAATACCAAAGAACTTTTACGCTCACTTGATAAATCGGTACGAATAGAGATCTATTTGGATGGGGAGCTCAATTCTGGATTTCGATTATTGGCTAAGTCCACGCGAGAAATGGCCGATGAGATGGAGGTTTTGAGTGGCATTCATCTGCGTTATGAATTTATTGATGTGGCGAGTGTGAAGGATGAAGATAAGAAGCCGTTGCTGAAGATGTTATCCGAGCGCAAAATGGATCCGATTCCTGTTTTTGAAACACTTGAAGATGGCTCGAAAAAGCAGACACAAGTATATCCTTATATGGTGATGAAAATGGGCGATAAGGAGTTGGTGGTGAATTTATTGGAGAATCTTCCAGGTTTGTCTGGAAGCGAAAATTTGAATAAATCGATTGAGGTTTTAGAGTTTAAGTTTACCGACGCTATTCGTCGTTTAAAGAGTGATGTAAAACCCAAAGTGGCTTTTTTAGAGGGACACGGCGAGTTAGATGAATATGATGTGATGGATGTTACCCATCAATTATCACAATATTATCAAGTTGAGCGTGGCTCTATACAGCAAGATGCTTCTGTTTTAAGCGATTATAAGTGTGTAATTGTTGCTGCCCCAACCGCTCCTTTTTCTGAAAAAGATAAGTTCATACTTAATCAATATGTGATGAATGGGGGTTCGGTATTATGGTTGGTTGATGGTTTGGCGTTATCGCTCGATAGTTTGCAAGAGAGATCTACTAGTATTGGATTACCACTAGATTTAAATCTCGACGATATGCTGTTTAAATATGGGTTTCGGATAAATCGAGTGACCGTGCAAGATATTCAGTGTGCTATGATACCTGTAAATGTGGCAAAAATAGGTGAAGCGCCAAAGTTTGTACCAGCTCCGTGGATGTTTAATCCGCTGTTACTTCCCGCTCAAAATAGTCCTATCACTAAGAGTATTAATGTAGTTAAAGGGGAGTTTGTGAGCACCATTGATAGCGTAGGGGAGGACAATGGGTTGAAGCGCAAGGTTTTATTAGCCTCTTCGAGATTCTCTAAAATCTCGAAGCCTCCTGTTATGGTTTCGCTTTTTTCGGTAAACGAGAAGCCTAAGAAAGAGGAGTTTACCCATTCATTTTTGCCAGTAGCCATGGTTGCAGAGGGTGAGTTTCCATCTCTTTTTGAGTTCAGAGCCTCTCCGGTAGGAGTTTCTAATGTGCAAAAGGCCGTTTCGGTAGGTAAGAGTACGAAGATGATTTTGGTAGCCGACGGCGACTTGATCCGTAACGAGGTGCGCTTTAAAGAGTCAAATCCGCAAATCATTCCTTTGGGCTATGATGAGGTGAACCATCAAACCTATGGTAATAAGGACTTTATTGTAAATAGCGTTAACTATTTGGCCGATGATGGCGGTTGGATGGCGCTTCGAAATCGAAGTAATGTGTTGCGATTACTTGATAAGGCCAAGGTGGCGGAGGATGCACTTTTTTACAAATTATTAAATGTGGTAACTCCCCTTGTTTTACTCATATTGTTAGGAATTGGGTACAATTTTTACCGTAAGCGAGGTTAAAAATTAATTTTGGAACGATACAATGAATCGCTTTTTTGGTATCTTCGTTGTTCGCAAAAATAAAAATAAAGTAATACTATTATAAAACAGAAATAACATGAAATTTATTGTTTCAAGTACCGAGTTGTCATCTCATTTGCAGTCGGTTAGTAAGGTTGTAGCAAGCAAGCCTTCGCTACCAATTCTCGATCACTTTTTGTTTGTGTTGGAGAAGAATAAATTAACCATTACTGCTTCTGATTTAGAATCTACAATCGTTACCTCCTTACCAGTTGAGTGCAGTGAAAAGGGTACGATCGCGTTACCTGCAAAAATTTTACTTGAATCAATAAAGCGATTTGCCGAGCAGCCGCTTACTTTTAATGTTGATAAAGCAACCTTTGGTTTAGAGGTGGTTTACGATAAAGGTAAATTCAACTTAGTAGGATTAAATGGCGATGATTTTCCAAAAGCAACGGAGTTGAGTGCCGATGCTGCTAAGAAATTTGAGATAAGCTCAGATGCCCTATTGATGGGTATTAACAAGACTCTTTTTGCTACGGCCGACGATGAGTTGCGCCCAGTAATGAATGGTATTTTTATTGATTTAACGGAAGATGTTACCACTTTTGTGGCATCAGACACTCATAAATTGGTTCGTTACCGTCGTTTGGATGTTAAAACTGGTTTAGTTGGTGGATTTATCTTACCGAAGAAACCAGCCAGTTTCTTAAAAAATATCTTAAAAGGTGGAGTTAACGTGATGGTTGAGTTTGATGATAAAAATGCACATTTCACAACTCCAGAACATAAATTAGTTTGTAGATTAATTGAGGGAAAATATCCTGCTTATGGATCGGTGATTCCTCAAAATAGTCCTAATAAAATTGTAGTTGAACGTGGCGAGTTGGTTGATGCAATTAGTCGTGTGGCACTTTTCTCAAATGCGGGTTCAAACCTAATTACGTTTGACATTGCAGGAACAGAGTTAACTGTTTCGGCGCAAGATTTAGACTTCTCTTTAGGTGCGGTTGAGCGTATGGGATGCCAAAACGAGGGTGAAGATTTGAAGATTGGTTTTAAATCTAACTTATTGAGCGATATCTTAAGCAATATCTCGGCTCACGAGGTGGTTGTTTTATTGACCGATGCTTCACGAGCTGGTTTATTCTTACCATTCCAAACAACCGAGATCGAAGACGAATTGATGTTGTTAATGCCGATGATGATTAACGCATAATAAATTCTTATTATAGATTAAAAGAGGGAGAACGATGAGTTCTCCTTTTTTTGTTTTTAGGGGGTAGGGTTGCTATGTCACGATACGAGCAGAAATGGCTAAAATCAATATCAAACCCCCATATTTGAATGCAAAAGAGGTAACATTTTTCAATGCTACCTTTTGTAAATCATATTTGTGATTACAAAAATCACTCTAAAAGGAATACTCTTTCTTCAATAACTCGATAGATTTTTGCCACTAATGCCAGGTTGTAGTTAAACCTTCAGGCATTAATTATTATGCTTTAAGTTCATAATTCGTACTTCTACCTGCGACTGCTTCTTCTTTCTGCAATATATCTTTGTTTATCAAATCGTTTATATCTCTTATTGCAGTATCTTTTGAGCATTTGACAATTTTTGCCCATTTTGAAGAAGTTAGTTTTCCATCAAATCCATCCAATAGTTTATTAATCAATCTAATTTGTCTCTCATTTAATATAGCTTTTGAATGTTTTTTCCAAAAATCAGCTTTAATCAGTACTCTTGAAAGGATTATATCTGTCGATTTTAAAGCGTTTATTAGGCATTGCAAAAACCATATAATCCAATCAGTAATATCAAGATTTCCTTTTTGCGTTTTTTCGAGTATATCATAATATTGTTTCCGTTCTTGCCGGATTTGTGCAGACATGCTATAAAATCGTTGATTGCTTTTGTCAGCTCTCGCTAATAACATATCTGTTATAGCTCTGGTTATTCTTCCATTACCATCTTCAAATGGATGAATTGTTACAAACCAAAGATGAGATATTGCAGCTTTTATTACTAAGTCTATATCATCAGCATTATTGAACCAATCAAGAAATTTATTCATCTCTTGATCAACCAATCTAGAGTCAGGAGCCTGAAAGTGTACTTTTTCTCTACCCATAGCTCCTGATACAACTTGCATTGGTCCTGTTGTGTCATTTCGCCAATTTGCAACTGAAATCTTATACATTCCACTTCTGCCAGTAGGAAATAAGGCTGCATGCCAATCAAATAGTCTATCTTTAGTTAAAGGGTTAAAACAATTTTGAGTTGCATCTAACATCATTTCAACAACACCATCAATATTCCTGTCAGATTCTACCGAACCTGCGATTTCCATCCCCAATCTTCTTGCTATGGATGAACGTACTTGATCAGGATTCAAAATTTCTCCTTCAATTTCTGAAGATTTTATAACATCTAAAGTTAATGTATCCAATAATGCTTCATTCCTAAGATCAAAACCCAACGACTCCATTTTACCAATTAGTCGTCCTTGCAGGTTTCTGGCTTCACTTAGCAAATTAACAATATCTCCAATTCTCCAATTGAAGAGTGGCCAATTATCTTGTTGATATATAAAATTCTTCATTCGTTGCATATTGTGCAACGAAAATAGGTTTTATTCGTTGCATTATCAAATTATTCGTTGCAATTTTTGCTTCAATTATCAAGACTATTCGAAGCAATTTAGTTGAATTTGCTTGCAGGTAACCAGTGGCTTTGCACAAGTTTATTACGTTCATATACCCTTAAGCGGTTGTATTGCTACTGGATCAATCAATACGTTATTACTATTGAAGCACATTGTTATCCTTTTGTTGGCGCTGGTCTGCGACCAGTGACTTCGTTGTAACACGGTTCACAGAACCGCGTTAGCCTTTGGGTTATTTCGTTTTCATTGTAATGAGATATTCCATGGAATAATAATTTTTACATTAACAGGTTTCCCGTTAAGTTTTCCTGCTTTCCATTTCGGCATTAATTTCATTACTCTTAACATTTCATTATCAATGTCTTCCTGTAGATTCCGAATGACCTTCAAATCAGTGATTTGACCTGTTGTGTCCACAATGAATTCCACAATTACTTTACAACAAGCATCTATTTTAGCAGGATATTTAAAGTTTGTCACAAAAAATTCAAGCATTTCACTTTGTCCTCCAGGATATTCTGGCATTGAGTCAACTAAGACGTAGAATTCCTTTTTCGAGATTGAATCAATCTGTGATTTGTATTTTATTGGATCTGTTTGGTAATTTACACTAAACAACGGAGCAAAAGGGATAAGCAAAAGTGCAAGAATCAGTAAGATTTGCTTTTCTTTTTTTTAAAATCTAGTTTTAATTATCCAAAGATTCATTTTTCTCGTTTTTCTATTCATCGTAATTGTTGAAATCTTAATAAGCTCAACCCAGCAGATTCAACATAAATTTCATCAAAGTCAGTGGAGTCTGTTACCCCAATACCGCCTTCTGGTTTTAATTCTGTGCTGTCTTCAAGAAAAATTCGAAAATTAAAGTTATTGACATTAGAAACTCCTTGCTTAATAAAATGTTGTTGGATTTCTGGCTGATATTTTTTGTAATTGTCGTTAATGATTAAATTACCTCCTATACCACCCATACTTTCGTCAATGATTGAAAAATTCACTTCTCCAATGTTTTCATTGTCTATGTATAAATATGCTATCATATGTAAATCACATTTCAGGAATTCCTGATTTTATGTAAAGATCCTCAATTATTTCATTTAAGCTAATTTCTATCGTATCTTCGTTCCTATTTTCAGCCTTCCAATAAGTTGTTGACTTAGTGCATATTTGCTTGGCATTATCCATTCCTTGAGGATAAAAGGCGTTGTCAAAGTCTGCTGAAACAACTAAAGTCAATTTTTCAAGTTTATCAAGGTCACAATTGTGATTTGCAAAATGTATTGGTAACCATTCAAGATAATCGTCTAGCAACTGCCTACTTTCAATTGAAATGGCTTCTTCTGGTTCAATTGTCTTGTTAACGAAGTCAAATATTGCAGAAGGTATGAGTTTAAGATTATTCAAATGAATAAGAACATTAAAAGCAAGTTTTCCACTTTGAGTGAAGTCAACACTCTGAAAAGAGTGAGAAAAATTGTGAATCGCTGACTTATAATTCTTAAATCTCATACGGTGAATTGTCTGTTCTAAAATGCCCGCTACAGCTGGCTTTGCACACATTTATTCCGTTAAACCCTTAATCTGTTTTATTGCTTTTGTAACAATCAATGCTTTATCATTAAAGCACATTGTTACACAAATCTAAATTTATTTATTCAATAATGTTATCTAACTGCAAGACTTTTACGGAAACTCTTCGCTGCTGAACTATTTTATCATGTTGCTCATGCATCTACAAACATTCTTTTCAAAATACCTTGGATTAAAATCCAAGGCTACCATGTTGGTCGTGCCTATGGCACTTTTAAATTACAGCTGTTGGGTTGATTGATTTTGGGAGAGCCATAGGCTCGGCACGCGTGGTAGCCACGGATTTTAATCCGTGGTGTGCAAGGCAATTTTCATGGCATATTTCGACTAAAGTTATGTTTTTTTCTACATCAATATGTGTCCATTGGTGCTTCCCGCGCTGCGGTTTGCTCTCTTTTGACGAAGTTGGTGCTACCCGCGCTGCGTTTTGCTTGCTTTTGACGAAGTTGGTGCTTCCTGCGCTGCGTTTTGCTTGTTTATGGCGAAGTTTGTGCTTCCCGCGCTGCGCGTTGCTCGTTTTTGATGATGTTGGTGCTTCCCGCGGAGTTTTTTGCTCGCTCAACTTATATCAAGAACATTAAAATGATTTTTTTACAACTATTGTTTAGCATTGATATTTGATCTACTTTTAGTTCCATAACAAGGGTACGTTTGGTTTCGTTAATAGCTTGCATGTGGGGTGTTAATGAGGCAAAAAACATGGACAAATTTATTGATGCAACAATTGCATGCCTGTTGCATTTAACCTTAAACTTTAAAGTTTCATAAATGAAAAAAGTAATTAATTTAAGCCTAACACGTCTTTATGTAAATGAACTTGGCACCTTAGGTCGTAATGTGTTGCAAGTGGCTTCCGCATCGGCAGCCAACAATATTATTCCGCAAATCATACTTAGCAATATAAGCGATGTGTTAGTGTTGTACGATGGTGCAGTGGGTAAAATTACGGCATCGGAGGCTACACTCTTAAGTGGCCAACTCGACGATGAGCGCGATGAGCTGATTTGAGCTCTTAAAGGTCTGGTTATGGCTACGCGCTACCGTACCAACGAGGCCATAAAATCGGCTGGTCGTAAATTAGAAGATGCCATTCGCCATAGAGGTTGGCACATGCAATCAGACAGTTACGCGGCCGAGACCAATGAGATAAATCAGTTGTTAGGCGATATCAAAAGCTCGGAAGAATTACAGAGCGCCATAACATTACTTAATGCCACCGAAGTGGTGGAACAGTTGGGTATAACCAACAGACGTTTTGAAGAGAATGAACAGAGTCGAATAGCGGGTAAAGTGGCAAAGGGCAACGTTTCGAGCACCGAGGCCATTGATCAGTTACGCAAATCGATACTTACCCTTTTTAATTACCTCAACTCCGTGTCGGGCGTATATCCCGAGGCGGCAATGGCCATTAATAGCATCAACGGAGTTCTTGAGCCCTTTGCTACACAACTAAAAGCGCGCGCAACCTCGGCGGTAAATAACAAATTAGCTGCCGAGGCTAATCAGGCGCAAAACTAGCATCATTGTTACCCTTGTAAACTTATTCGGGGCGCGACTTAAAGTCGCACCCCGATTTTTTTTTTGCAATTTGACCACCCTCCAGATACTCATTATACCCATCTTTTTTACAACCACGAAGTGGTTGAATGTAAATTGAAAATCGGCGGAGCCAATAGCCTCGGATGAAATCCGTGGATTTGGGGGTAGTTCCACGAACCCCGAAAGGGGTTCAATGTGAGTTTTAATCGACATTCAACCCCATTCGGGGTTGTGTGGGGTATTACAATTTACCACCAGCTTCACTGGTGGCTATTTAAATTCAACCCATTCTGGGTTGTTGATAGGGAAATTATTTGCATAAGATGTGTATAAGGAGTAGCTCCTTGGTTGGAGGGGCTGGGGGGGCTGTTTGTGTTGATTTTTGCTGGCAGGTTGCTACTATTATGGCAGGTATATATGAGTGCCGGGTGAGGGATAGCAGAGGAAAGCCCGTAAAGGTGGCCAATAAGAAGGGGGTTAGAGATATTGCATGCAATTTCGGAATGAAGATATTGGCCACCTGCGGACTTGGAACGGATAGCCCGACGGCAAAGGCCAAGTGAAAGATTGCTAGAGACATTGCATGTGATTTCTGTACGAAAGAAGTAAGCCTTTGCCGGCACCCCCAAAAGAGAGAACGAAGCGAAAAATAGTTATCTTTGCGATTCAAAATTTTGAGTATGAAGAGAGTGGTAGTAGGCTTGTCGGGTGGCGTGGATTCGAGCGTGGCGGCCTATATTTTGAAGCAGCAGGGGTACGATGTGGTGGGCTTGTTTATGAAAAACTGGCACGATACAACGGGTGTGTTGGAGTCCGATTGTCCGTGGCTTGAGGATAGGTTTGATGCGCAGAGCGTGGCAATGAAGTTGGGTATTCCGTTTCATTTTGTGGATTTGAGCGATGAGTATCGCAAGAGGGTGGTGGATTATATGTTTGCCGAGTATGAGCGCGGACGTACGCCAAACCCCGATGTGCTGTGCAATAGAGAGATTAAGTTTGATGTGTTTATGGAGAAGGCCATGGAGCTTGGAGCCGATTTTGTGGCTACGGGGCATTACTGTCGCAAGGAGACCGTGGTGGTTGATGGCGTGGAGGTGCATAGGCTTTTGGCGGGCAGCGATGATAATAAGGATCAGAGCTATTTCTTGTGTCAGTTGTCGCAAAAGCAGCTAGCGAAGGCGTTGTTTCCGGTGGGCGATATTGTGAAGCCCGAGGTGAGACGCATTGCGGGTGAATTGAAGCTGATTACGGCGCATAAGAAGGATTCGCAAGGAATTTGCTTTGTGGGAAAGGTGGATTTACCGGTGTTTTTGCAACAGAAATTAGAGGCTAAGCCGGGTAAAGTATTCTTGATTGAGCCTAATTGTGAGCTTTTTGTGCGAGATTGGAGTGTGTTGGACGATTTGAAGGTGAGCGATGAGGCGTTAGAGGAGTTGTCGAAACCCTATCCGTTTCATCCGAAATATGGTAAGCGTGTGGGCGACCATAATGGGGCGCATTTTTATACTATTGGTCAGCGTAAAGGGCTTAATATTGGGGGATTTCCAGAGCCTTTGTTTATAATTGGTACCAATATTACGTTTAATCAGATATATGTGGGAATGGGCGAGAATCATCCCGGATTGCACAGGAAGGTGCTAAAGGTGGAGAGCAATGAGGTGCACTGGGTACGCAATGATTTGGCGTTAAAAGTGGGGCAGGAGCTTGAGCTGTTGGTGCGAATTAGATATCGTCAGCCCTTACAAAAGGCTCGTTTAATGATGCGCGAGAATGGTTTGTTTGTGGTGTTTGATGTGCCTCAACGAGGCGTAACGGCGGGTCAGTTTGCAGCGTTTTATGTGGAGGATGAGCTTATTGGAAGTGGTGTAATCAATTAGTATCTAAGGGTATGGTTGAGGTGAAGAGTGTAGATGAGTATATAGCGCAATACCCCGATGAGGTGAAGGTGTTGTTGGAGCAGATGCGAACAACTATTAAAAATGCTGTTCCTGAGGCTCAAGAGGCTATTAGTTATGGTATGCCAACGTTTAAGTTGGAGGGTAATTTGGTCCATTTTGCAGCGCATAGTCACCATATTGGGTTTTACCCAGCCCCATCGGGAATTTCGGCATTTGAGGAGGAGCTTAAAGCGTATAAAAGCGCAAAAGGTTCGGTGCAGTTTCCGTTTGACAGACCACTGCCGTTAGAGTTGGTTACTCAGATGTGTATGTTTAGAGCAGAGGAGAATAGGGCGATAGCAGAGGAGCGGGCAAAGAAAAAGTTGTCGCGCAAAGGCGCAAAGATTGTAAATGCGCGAAAATCGTATTGTTTGTGTGCTTTTAGATTGTTTATTAATCCTTTGTTCTCGGTATAAAGAATCCTTTAATGCAATTTAGATTTCTTATACAAATCTGAATATGGTTCTTTTTTTGAATACCTGCTCCCTCAAATGCAGGCCCACCTTCGGTAAATATTCCACGCACGGTATCAAATCGGATTAATTCGCTGAACCCTTTCTTTATGATATCAGATTCAATTTTTTCATCTATTTTTTGATGCATATACTCAATTACAGCACAACCTAATTCTCTAAAGATTAAATCATGGTATATATCCCTTTCAAGATCTTTGTTTTTGGGTAATGCCTTTCCGATAGCCGTGAGATCATCCTTCATCAAATCATAGTATGTTGAAAGAATGTCAATGTATTGCGAGTCTGTAAAATCGAGACAATTATCTAATTGATAAACAACTCCAACAACTGATGGTTTTTCTATTTTTCCTCTTGAATGTTTATCTACTGCCCATTGATAGGCTCTTTTATTATTGTTTTCCCAAACATAAAAGCCATTTCCTAACCAGTCAAATAGTTCTTGACTTTTCTTTACAACAAAAGGATTATTAACTAATTCATTCCTTGTTGACTCATCACAACCATGAAAGCCAATCATTAAGTTAGGTCTTCTACTGTACATTATTTTACTATAGCTACAACTTTTTTCAGATTGCTAAAGTGTTCTGTAAAGTTTTCACCTTTTGTAATAATCTTTGCAGAGCGAAGTGTGGCAACAATCTTTGCTCTATCCTTTTTTTCGGACTTAATTTCTTTTGCTAGAGAAGCTAAGAGTGTAAATTGATTTACTTCCATGGCTATCTTCATTTAAAAATTTCTACAAAGTTAATTTAAATTTTGGGATTGAGTTACTGTGATTTTTTCTTACGGTTGTATGCCTCTTTAAAGATCGGCCTTTAGAAGCTCTTTGGCGATTTTAAGTTCGTTGTAAGAGTATTTATCTTGGGTGATTGTTTTAATCTCTGAGAGTGTTTTTTCTTTATTCTCAATTATTAATTCACTAATCTCCTTCAGCTTTTGGGCGTCAATAAGTTGCTCAATGTCAATCTCTCCGAGTTCTACATAGTGAAAGAGGTGTCCTAAAATGGTTCCCGAAACAAAACCTCGTGTGGTTGCAATCTCGTCAATCGTCATACCGCTTTTAAAGAGTGTAAAACTCTCCAATTTTGTATCCTTTTTAGGTGCTTTAACCTTTGGTTGCTCGGGCTCAGGAAGCTCATCGAGCAGGTGTTTGTTCTCAGACAAATAACTCGTTGTGAGTGATAATATCACGTCGCCAAACTCGGCTATTTTAGCTTTTCCCATCCCTTTAACCATCTCCAATTCGCGAGTTGTTCGCGGAAGTTTGTTGCAAATAGCCTCGGTTGTTTTTTTATCTAATATCATAAAGCTTTGTTTGCTTTGGCGAGAGGCTTCGTCGCGTGCAAACTTGCGTAGGGCATGGTAAAGGGGCGGATGAGGTGGCAGGTAATCGCCCGTAAATGGTAGATCGGCACTGATTTTTGTATTTTTTAGCGTGATGGTTTTAGTCAACGTCTCATCGAGCGTGGCAATGTTTATTGCTTTAAGATACTCATCCACCGAAAATCCATCTGAGGCACTCAATAAAGCCTTACGTTTTACAGAGCTCTCTGTAGCTAGTTGAGTTATCTCTTTAATCATCTGCTCTTTAACGGCTTTATTGTCGATATCGATAACCGTTTTTTCAATAGGGGTTAAGATGATATCTGTGAGTTTTTGAGTGAAATAGGGCACCGATTTTTTGATTCGCTCTTGTAATACTTGGTTTTGTTCTATTGCAATAGTCGAGGTGTCGAACGAGCTAATTTGAACACCAAATTTTTCGGCAACAGTGATAATTTCGGCAGCAGTAATGCGCTCCAACTCCAAAAAGAAATCGGTATAGTGTTTTGAAACGGCGCTGGAGTGAGATAAAACGGTGTTAGCAATTCTGTTTGTTAAATATTTGATTGAGCTAAAGTTAAAGAGCTCTTGAAGGAGTCTGCTTTGATAGCGTAAGCGGTTTACTTCGAGTTGTTCATCGGTAGGGTGGTTACTCTCGACGTATTTTGAAAACTGACTAATTATTGGACTTGATAAGATGTTTGAAGTGGTAATGGGGGTGTTTAAAACCATCCCTTCGAGCGATTTGCAGCGACTCAAAGCCACATAAACTTGTCCAAACGTAAAGCTCTGACTGGCATCAATGATCGCTTTCTCGAATGTAAGTCCCTGACTTTTATGAATGGTAATTGCCCACGCCAGTTTGAGCGGTATTTGGGTAAATGAGCCAACCACCTCCTCTTCAATCTCTTTGGTCTCTTCGTTGAGGGTGTAGCGAGTATTTTCCCACTTCTCCTTTTTAACCTCGATGATGTTTGTGTCATTCTTGCACTTAACGATAACTGTATCTTCGTCGATTTCAGTAATCTCTCCAATTTTACCGTTGTAGTAGAGTTTGTCGGGTGAGGAGTCGTTTTTGATAAACATCACCTGCGCGCCCACTCGTAGTTCGAGCTGGAACTCGGTAGGGTAGGAGTTCTCAGGGAAATCGCCCCTAACGGTGGCACTAAAGCTTTGTTTTGTTGTTTTAAGAGCCTTAAGTTTTTGTTCGTTATAGCTTAAAGCGTAGGCGTTATGGGTGGTTAATATGATGTAATTATCCTCTTTTGGTGGTTCAAAATTGGGTTGATATCGTTTGTTAAGTTCGTGCAGAGTTGCTTGGTCGATGTTGTTGGTGCGAACCTGATTGAGAATATCTATAAAATGCTGGTCTGTTTGACGATATATTTTTGTTAATTCAATAGATACAAAATTGGTCTGTTTGATGGCTAAGCTGCTGAAAAAGAACTTGGTGTCGTAGTACTCTTTTAAAATTGACCATTCGTCATCTTTCATAATCGGTTCTAATTGGTTCATGTCGCCAATCATCAAAAGCTGAACGCCTCCAAACGGGAGATGCCTCTTTTTGAACTGTCTTAAAACCATGTCGATGGCATCTAAGAGGTCGGCTCTTACCATACTTATCTCATCAATAACTAGTAGATCGAGACTGCGCAGGATATCTTTTCGTTCTTTACGGTAACGTGAGAAATCTATTTTAGAGCCACTGTTTGAATTTCCTTTGTAGTGCGATGGTATTTGAATACCAAATCCTATCTGGAAAAAAGAGTGTATCGTAACTCCTTTTGCATTGACTGCCGCTACACCTGTTGGAGCAACAACTACAAAACGCTTATGGGTAATTTTATGCAGATTATGTAAAAAGGTTGTTTTACCTGTTCCAGCCTTTCCGGTAAGAAAGATGTTACAATCGGTTTTGTTGATAAAGTTTGTTGCAAGCTGCAACTCTTGATTTGGAGTTGAATTCATATCTTTTATTCACTATCGGGTAATGGTTTGGTGATGCGAAGATAGTAAAAGAGCTTTATTGTCCAAACGATAAGATGAAAATTATCGTCTTTTAAACTCCGAGCAAACAATGGCCGTGGCTATAGCTACGTTAAGTGACTCGGTACCACTCTCTTGAGTTGCAAATGTTGGGATGTGAATTTTTGAAGTAACATACTCTTCCACCAACGGTGATATTCCTTTACCCTCATTTCCCATAATGATAGCACCTCGTTTGGTGAGCTCTTTTTGGTAGATGTTTTCGCCATCCAAAAATGCGCCATAAATTGGGGTGTCAAACTCTTTGAGCTTTTTAAGCACAGATGGAAGATCGCTATAATAGACTTTTACACGACAAATAGCTCCCATGCTTGCCTGTACTACTTTGGGATTAAATGTATCGGCACTGTTAACTGAAGATATAATCTCCTCAATACCAAACCAATCGGCCAGACGGATGATGGTTCCCATATTACCTGGGTCTTGTATGTCATCGAGAACTAGAATGAGTTTTTTGCTTATTTTTTCAAATGAAAGTTGGTGTTTTGGAAGTTGGCAAACGGCTAAAACGGGCGGAGTGCTTTTGAGTTGCGATATTTTTTTGAGCTCTTCTATATCGCATTCAATAATTTCTACATGTGGAGGAATCAAATGCCCCGATTTTTTGAGCCATTGATCAGTTGCAACAATAGTTTGAAGCGCCAAACCAGAGAAGAGAATGTCGGTAACAATTTTATCGCCTTCAGCAAAAAAAAGATCCTCCTCTTCTCGAAACTTTTTTCGAGTGAGGGAAGTGATGAGTTTAATTTTATTTTTGCTTTGCACAATAGATTTTATTTAGGGCTCTAAAGTATATTTTTTATTTTTATTATCCATATTTTCCAGCTAGTTAGATAATAGATTCTACTTAGAAAGTGTATTTTTGTCCAAATTGAGTGCAATTTAATGCAACAAAGAGTGTTATTTCCATTAAGTGTTGGGTGATTTATTAAAGTTAAGAGTTGATATTTTGATTAAACGTGTTCTAATATATCTTTCATTTTTCACTCTTCTAGTGGTGTTATTTGGTTGTAATACAACTAAATATGTGCCTCAGGATAAATATTTGTTACACAAGGTTTCGATCAAAAACGTGTCGAAAGAGTTAACCAAAGAGGAGTTGACACCCTATATTCGACAAAATGCCAATAGTAGGATCTTTGGTTTTTGGGATTTTCACCTTGGTTTGTATAATTTGTCGGGTGAAGATCAGTCGCATTGGTGGAATCGTTGGCTACGCGATATTGGGGAGGAGCCTGTTGTCTTTCAAGAAGATTATGTAACTCAGAGCACCAAACAATTAAAACAAGCATTGGTGAATAAGGGGTATTTTCAGGCTCAAGTAGTCAATTTTGTATCCTATAATCACAATAAACAACGTGTGAAAGTGGAGTATCGTGCCATTCCAGGGCCTCGTTACGAAATTTTAGATGTTAAATATCGAATTGACGACGACTCGATTAGTCAGATCGTTTATAAAGATACGATAAACAGCTTACTCAAACCCGGCTCACCTTTCGATTCTAACTTGCATGATTTGGAGCGCGAGCGTATTACCAACTCTTTACGCCGTAAAGGTTACTACGCATTTTCGAAAGAGTATATTTGGTTTTTATCAGATAGTTTGTATGGTAATTATCAAATTGGTGACTCATTGATGATAAAAAAGCAATTGTTAAAGGGTTCGGATGGATCTGATAGTTTAGCGCTCCATAAACAGTATAAAATAAACTCCATAACCTACAATCTCAATTATGAACCTCAATTAGATGGCGAGAATAAAAGCCAAAAAGTTGACACTCTCTTTACGCCTAATGGACGAATTTTATATAAAGATAAACTGTATGTAAAGCCTTGGGTTGTACTAGGTTCTTCGCAAATTGAAGAGGGTTCGCTTTACGACTATATGAGGGTGCAGCGTACGCAAAATAAGCTCTCCTCTTTGCGAACTTTTAATATCGTGAATATCAATTTTAAAGAGTTAAATGAGGTGGATACAGCCGGTTATAAAAAACTCGATTGCAACATCTCGATAGCTCGTGCTAAGTCACAATTTTTCTCAGTAGGGGTAGAGGGAACTAACTCATCGGGTAATTTTGGTGTGGCTGGTAAGTTTAAATATTTGCATAAGAATCTATTTAGAGGAGCCGAGTTATTTCATTTTAATGTTCGATTAGCTGCCGAGCGCCAATATACTCGTTCGCATGAAAGTTTTAATACCCTTGAAGCTGGTGCCGAATCAGGTATTGAGTTTCCAAAGTTTTTGGTTCCCTTTAAGTTCGAAAAGTTTAGGATGATGTATAATCCAAAGACGATGTTAAATGTCTCTTATGATTATCAAAAACGTCCCGATTACTATAGAACACTCTCAACGGCAAGTTTTAGTTATAATTGGCGCTCTTCAAGATTTGTGCGTCAAAATCTTACCCCGTTATCTTTAAATTACGTTCGTATTCCTTATGTTGATCCACTCTTTTGGGCACAGATCGAGAATACATTTTTGAGGTATAGCTATGAGGATCACTTAATTCTTGATGCGTCATATTCATATTCATATAATCAGCAGTTGCCAGGCCAACGCAAGAATTTCTGGTATTTCAGAGGTGCCGTCGAAGAGGCTGGTAATATCTTAAATCAATTAAGTTTTGCTACCACCCAATCGAGTTCGGGATATAAAGAGATGTTTGGTGTAAGGTATGCGCAATATGTTAAGGGTGAGATAGATATCCACTATACTCAGTTTGCGGGGCGCATTAACTCATTTGCTTATAGAGTGTTTGGAGGTATGGCTTACCCTTACGGTAATATGGATGTTTTACCTTTTGAAAAGCAATATTTTTCGGGAGGAGCCAATGGTATCAGAGCTTGGCCTGTTCGAGGCATTGGGCCAGGATCAACAAAGCCAAGCAGTTCTACCATCTTTAACCAAATGGGTGATATAAAGCTAGAAGCAAATGCAGAGTATCGTTTTAAGCTCTTTTGGGTGATGGAGGGTGCTGTTTTTGTGGATGCTGGCAATATATGGACATCGAAATATCGTGAAGAGGTGCCGCTGGGCTATTTTAAGCTCGATACTTTTTATAAGCAAATTGCCATTGGTACTGGGGCGGGTTTGCGACTCGATTTTAACTACTTCTTATTACGAGCCGACTTAGGTATTCAGGCACGTGACCCGTCTCGAGAAGAGGGTGATCGCTGGGTTTTGGGACGTCATAGCATCAATTCTGATCGATATGCATTCAATTTTGCTATTGGATATCCGTTCTAGAGGTGTAGGTGTTGAATTAGAATGTTCTTCTCACTTTTCGAACAAAAGGGCGTGAAATAACTTATTATAGTAAACGAATTATTTAATAATTATAATAAGATATCTTATGTTACAATTTTTATCTCACGCACACTCGGGGTTACGCTATTTGATTCTAGCACTGCTTATTTATGTAATAGTTAGAGGATTATGGGCTCTTATTGCAAAGCAGATATATACCAAACTCGATAAACTTAGTGCTTTGGTTTTGTTGGCGCTCGTGCATACGCAGTTAATTTTGGGCTTTGTGCTCTATTTCCTATCACCAAAGGTTGTGTTTAGCGAACTAACCATGAAAATTTCTGCTATTCGGTTCTTAACAGTCGAGCATCCATTGATGATGATCGTTGCTATCGTGCTGATAACCATTGGTTATTCAAAAGCTAAAAAGAGCCAAGTAAGCGAAAAACATAAAACTATTGTCATCTATTACGGTATTGCGCTTGCGTTAATAATAGCCGCTATTCCATGGAGTTTATTAGCATAATTTGATCTATGTTTTGTTTAAAATTAAACAAATTGTAAAAATTTTATTCAAAATCATCACTTTCATTGGAAGTTAAAATCAATATTGTATTTTTGTTTCAAGAAATAACTAGAATCGCTAATAATAATACTCTATGAATCAGTTAACAAAAGAATTAAACGATGTATTACTTGCAAAGTGTCCAAAGATTTATGAGATGCTTTCAGAAAAAGGAAAAGAGATCTATTTTCCTAAAATGGGTATTTTAGGCCAGTCGGCAGAGGCTAAAAATAC
>RRZT011181646.1_pt1 | contig 18312 bp, 19 predicted proteins | sample 2165551 | NCBI WGS metagenome assembly RRZT01 (sample SAMN10456910, study PRJNA506462) | wastewater metagenome | biome: wastewater; feature: sludge; material: wastewater sludge; isolation source: wastewater sludge with Escherichia coli K12::gfp cells carrying plasmid... | place: USA: Moscow, Idaho...
ACTAACGCAGTTAAAATTCCAATTTTCTTCATACTAATTAAAATTTGTGGTTATCATTTTTCTATGACACAAAAGTAGGAATTGATTTTAATCTACCAAAATATTTTATGTGTTTTTTCGCATATACCCCTATTTTTTATATCTATTTTTTCCAAAAAACATATTTTTTAAAGCATTCACCTATTTAATTAAGGGGGTTTATTTAAAAAACTACACAACTTATTCAAAACAACCCCCTTTTTTACAAAAATCAAAAAGCACATAAATGTAGCTTTTGTGCAAATAATTATGAATTTACCAATTATGAATGATAGAATAGCAGGTATATGTGTTAAATACCAAGTCTTAATATATTATAGGACACAAAATAGTTCGAGCCGATGGCGCATTATGGGGTTAAATTTTTTAGTTATAGAAAAATATCACATTTACTTTAGACCTCTCCCTAAATCCCTCTCCAAGGGAGAGGGACTGTGCCGCATACAACTAAAAATTGATACCCTCCTGACTTTTCAGCTACCTAAGATTAAACATAGCACTTTATACGGAGCATAAATGTAAATTACCGAAGCAAGAACATAAAACCACAACTACAATTTGTAAAACCGCGGAGCAAGAATGTAAATCTACGACGCCAATTTGTAAAATCGCAGAGCAAGAATGTAAATCCACGATGCCAATTTGTAAATCCACAGAGCAAATTTGTAAATACCCGAAGCAAGAAAATAAAACTACGAAGCCAATATATAAATATACGGAGCAGGAAAATAAATCCACAAGGAATGTACGCTTGATAAAGTTTTTGAAGACTATAAGGGATTACGGGGTTAAGCCGCGTGAGGGCGTAGGCGGAAACCCCGTAAAGGTGGCCAAATAGAAGGAGGCTAGAGACATTGCATGCAATATCTGTACGAAGGAAATGGCCACCTGCGGAGTTGCAGCCGAAGACCGACAGCAAAATGGGCCGAGTGAAAGAGGTTAGAGACAATGCATGCATTGTCTGTACGCAGGAATTGCCCATTTTGGTGGCACGCCCACATCTAAAATAGGAAAAGGGCAAACCTTGCGGCCTGCCCTCCCATAGAAACATTGATCACCACAAGGCTATCTTGAAAGCGTAGTTTCAGAGGTTTTATCCATCTTAATTCCAGCATAACCTTCAACACTATTTAAGGGATTATTAATCCCACTAATAACAACTACAAACACCAAGACAATTAAGAATTGCAGTTTGGCCATCAAAACAGTTTGTTGTTACTAGTATATAACAAATGTAAGTATTGGTTTTGACAAACAAAATAAAAAACATAAAATACATACAACACCCCCCTAAAACAAGAAGAACTTTAATAAAAAAATACATAAAACCACACAACAATCCCCTTAAAAACACATCTGATACATTTAATTTCGTTGTTTTTTCAATATTTACCCCCCAAAAATTATTACAAGTCAATTTAATAACTACATTTTTCACATAATTATATCAAAACGATTGATAATAATTAAAAAGAGAACAATAAACACTATTACAGAATTGAATTGAAAGAAAATCAGACATTTTTATATAAAAATGACAGTTATTAACCATTAATATTAGTCGTATGAAGAAAATTGAAGCAATTATCCGAAAAACTAAGTTTGAAGAGGTAAAAGAGGCACTTCATGAAGCAGACATTGAGTTTTTCACCTTTTGGGATGTGCGTGGAATAGGCATGACCCACGAAGCAAGAATCTATCGAGGTGTTCAGTATGACACCAGCACCATTGAGCGCATGATGATCGTTTTTTATTGTCGCGAGAAATTTGTTGACGGAGCTATTCAGGCGATACTAAAATCGGCTAAAACAGGAGAAATTGGCGATGGCAAGATATTCTTCTCTGACATCAATGATGGATACAGAATTCGCACAGGCGAAAAGGGAGATAAGTCGGTTTATCTGGATGGAAAAGAATAATTAGGCAATAACAAGAAAAAATATAAGATTATGGAAGAGTTAATATTTTCGATGAATACCATGTGGGTGTTAATTGCCGCGGCATTAGTCTTTTTTATGCAAGCTGGCTTTGCCTTGGTGGAGATGGGGATGACGCGTTCTAAGAATGCGGCAAACATCTTAATGAAGAATTTAATGGATTATGTGATAGGTACCATTGCTTTTTGGTTTATTGGTTTTGGAATCATGTTCGGTTCTGCTAACGGCTGGTGGGGCGGATTTGATTTTATGTCGCAAAACACCTATCGCACCGATATGCCTGATTTAGCATTCCTTATTTTCCAAACCGTTTTTGCAGCTACAGCGGCAACAATCGTTTCGGGTGCTATGGCTGAACGTACGAAGTTTAATGCCTATTTAGTATATAGCGCGGTTATTTCATTGGTAATCTATCCAATTTCTGGCCATTGGGCTTGGGGTGGCGGATGGTTATCAACACTTGAAGTTCCATTCCACGACTTTGCGGGTAGTACGGTTGTTCACATGGTTGGGGGTATCGCTGCTTTTGTTGGTGCTTTAGTTCTTGGCCCTCGTATTGGTAAATATGGTAAGGATGGTAAAGTAAAAGCAATTCCTGGCCACAGTTTACCAATGGCTACTCTGGGTGTGTTTATCTTATGGATTGGATGGTTTGGTTTTAACCCTGGTTCACAATTAGCTGCGGCTGGAACAGTAAATGCAACAGCAATATCACTCATATTTGTAACTACAAACATTGCAGCGGCAGGTGGCGCCTTATCTACCTTAACTTATATGTGGCTTAAATACAAAAAACCGCCTTTGAGTATGACCTTAAACGGCGCACTAGCAGGTTTAGTGGCAGTAACAGCTGGTTGCGATGCATTCACGCCAGGTGGAGCTTTAATTGTAGGCTTAATGGCTGGTGTTTTAGTGGTTCTATCAGTTGAATTCTTTGATAAGATTGCTAAAATTGATGATCCAGTAGGTGCAATTTCGGTACACGGTGTGTGTGGTCTTTTTGGCTCACTTATGGTAGGATTTTTCTCTACTTCGGGTGGCGTATTTTACGGAAAAGGGTTTGGTTTACTTACAAGTCAATTAATTGGCGTTGGCGCTGTTGCTGCTTGGGTTTTATTTGCTTCAACCATTCTTTTCTTAGGTATCAAATACACAATGGGATTAAGAGCTACTGCACGTGAGGAAGAAGAAGGTCTTGACATTTACGAACATGGTGAAAGTGCTTATAATTAATAGTTAAAGCTTTTGATTGAAATATAAAATAACATTAAACAAGACTGTCCCCAAAGGATGGTCTCGTTTAATTTATATGCTCATCTAACCTAAACTTAATATTCCCTTAACAGTTAGGTTATATACCATTTTTACATTTGCTTGGGAGATAAAAGATGGTCTTTTATCTTAAATCAAGTGAATATGACAACAAACGCTACCAAAAACGAAACCCAAATTTTTAAAGAGCAACTTAATCAAGAGCTTAATCAGTTTCAAACCACACAGAGAGATAAATATCCAATGGAGAACACCCTAAAAATGGATCTCCACTGCCACGATTTCAACAGCGATGTCCCCGATGAACTATTGGGTCGTATTTTAAACTTGCCCGAGACATGGCTATCAACCGAAGATTTATTAAAATATTTAAAACTAGCCAAATGCGATGCCTACACCATCACCAACCACAACAATGCTCGCTCGTGCTACGAACAGCAAGATAAAGGGTTAGATATTTTAACTGCAGCCGAGTTTAGTTGCACCGTACCCGATTACAACACAGGTATTCATGTGCTTACGTATGGCTTTTCGCCATCGCAAGAGGCGCGATTAAATAAACTACGCAAAAATCTCTATCAGTTTTTAGATTATACCACCGAGCATAATATCCCCACCATTTGGGCACACCCATTATATAATTACAATCCCAAAGGGGTACCGCCATTTGAGTTTTACAAGAAGATGGCGCTGGTATTTGAACGTTTTGAGGTAATTAACGGTCAGCGCGATACGTGGCAAAACATGTTGGTAAAGAACTGGGTAGAGAGCCTCACACCTGAGACACTAACAAAATACTCCTTTGAAATGGGTATTCCGGTTGACAGATACTCCAACAACCCGTATCAGAAATCAATGTCGGGCGGCTCAGATAGCCACATGGGTATCTTTAGCGGCACGACTGGCACTCGACTTTATATTCCTAACCTAAACGAGCGCATTAAAACCACGCGAAAATCAGATTTGGCTCTCGAAGCCATCCGCAACGGACGTATGGCACCTTATGGATCGTATAATACGGGGGAAAAACTCACCGTTGCCTTTTTAAATTATGTGTGTCAAATTGTTCTTTTTCATAAAGATCCGGGACTTTTGCGCATTCTGTTACACAAAGGGGAGGTTAAAGATAAGGTGATCGCACTTTTGGCGTCAAACGGATTTTCGGAACTTAGACGACATAAGATCACCTACAGCTTTGTAGAGCTCTTTTACAACTGCTTTAAAGGCGAAGTCCCTGCATTTTACAAGCGCATCATGGTTCCATCTGCCTACAAGCCTGTTTTCGACGAAGCTAAAGAGATTGCTAAAGCCAGCCAAATGGGGTCCGATCAGAGCGTGGAGCTATTTCAAAAATCGCTCAACAATATCAACCACAATTTGAGTAAACTTCTATTTTCGCGCTTGCAAACTAAAATCGAGGAGTTGTCGAAATCAAATACTATTAAGGTCGATAATTTCAACTCCATTCTTGATAAAATTGAGATTCCGAGTGATTTTAGAGCCATCTTTAATCCCGAAGAGGCAGTGGCGGTGAATCAAAAACGGATTTCAAAAATCAATTTGCCAGAGTTTCTCGATGGATTATCGTTCCCATTCCTTACCTCATCACTCATCTTAGCTGCGAGTTTTGCCAGCACCAAAGTTTTATATAATACACGTCCGCTGCTTACTGCGTTTTCAAACGAGCTCAACAAGCTCAAACATCCAAAACGCGCCCTGTGGCTAACCGATACCTTCGACGATAAAAATGGGGTTTCGATGGTGTTACAAATGATGCTTAAAGAGATACAAGAGAAGAACTTGCCAATTGACATATTGGTCTGCTCTGAAACCTTAGAGCCTCAAGATCACTTGGTGGTGATAAAACCAATGGGAGACATTAAGCTTCCATTTTATAAAAATCAATCGATAAAATTCCCTAATTTCTTGGAGATACACGATATCTTTCAGGAGGGAAGCTACGATAGAGTGGTTTGTTCTACCGAGGGACCCATGGGATTTGCCTCTATCTTCTTAAAAAATGCCTTTTCGGTAAAATCGTACTTCTTCTTGCATACCGACTGGATCATGTTTATGAAAAAAGTACTTAATATTGACGAGAATAACACCAACAGAATACGTCGTTTGGCACGCTCATATTACCACGCCTTCGACCACCTTTTGGTGCTCAACTCCGATCAACAAACTTGGCTTACCAGTCCCGAAATGGGCTTTAACCAAGAGCAAATACATAGAACAGCGCACTGGGTAAATGAGTCGTTTGCCCCACAAACCGACAGACGCGAAGAGCTTTTTGGATTTGATAACGAGGATAAAATACTCCTCTTCTCAGGTCGCCTGAGCAACGAAAAGGGTGTGAATGAGATACCCGCTATTTATGAAAAAATAAAAAAATCAATTCCTAATTTGAAGATGGTCTTTGCCGGAACGGGTCCAGAGGAAGAGTCGCTTAAGGCCAAGCTTCCTGATGCTAGATTTATGGGTTGGGTTAATCAAATTGACCTCCCATCTATCTACTCATCAGCCGATTTAATGATACTACCTTCAAAATTCGACACCTTTAGTTTGGTTACCCTCGAAGCGCTTAGTTGCGGGTTGCCAGTAATTGCCTACAATTCAAAAGGTCCTAAAGACATTATTGAAGAGGGTGTGAGTGGATTTTTAGCCAAAGCAAACAATGAGTTAGTTGCAAAAACCATCAGTTACTTCTCAAATAATGAGCAAATTTCAAGCTTTAAATCAAATGCCGTAAAACGCTCTCAAAAGTTTCAGAAAGATAAGATTATGGCTAAGTTGCTTAATGATATTGAACTCTCGGAGGAGCATTTGAATGATGAGAAGGTGATGGCGAGTTTGGAAAGATTTGAACGAGTGTAGTGTGATAAGTATTCCTGAGTTCGACGTAAGAATGATATCTAACATTAGCTCTGAGACGCCATAAATGGACGTCTCTACTGTTAATCTAACCGTTTTTCAATGTAGAGACGTCCATTTATGGCGTCTCGCAACACAATGAAATATAAAACAATTCTTACAACAGATTCAAACGACCTCCCCTAGCCCCTCCAAGGGAGGGGAACAAGGCATTAATTCTGAAATTTTGTCCACACTCCCCTCCTCTGGAGGGGTTGGGGGAGGTCAAAACAGCATAACTCTATGGTTAATTCAACCCTTACGAACAATAAAAAATGGTGGAAATCGGCTGTTTTTTATCAAATATATCCGCGCAGTTTTTACGATACCAACAGTGATGGAATTGGTGATTTACAGGGAATTATCCAAAAACTCGATTACCTAGTATATCTAGGGATCAATGCCATCTGGATATCGCCCATCTACCAATCGCCAATGTTCGATTTTGGATACGATATATCTAATTATAAGGCCATTGATAAGGTTTTTGGCGACTTAAACGACTTCAAACAGCTACTTGCCGAGGCACACAAACGCAATATTCGTATTGTGATGGATTTGATCATGAACCACACCTCGCACAAACACAAGTGGTTTCTCGAATCAAGCTCAGCCATTAGTAATCCCAAACGCGACTGGTACATCTGGCGACCATCGAACAATAAAACGCTTCCAAACAACTGGAAATCGGTATTTGGCGGTAGCGGATGGCAATACCATGCCGAGTCGGGCGAATATTATTACCACTCCTTTTTGAAAGAGCAGCCCGATCTAAACTGGCGTAACGAAGAGTTGCAAGAGACCTTTTTCAACGAGGTGCGCTTTTGGCTCGAGCTTGGAGTTGATGGTTTTAGGCTCGATGTGCTCAATTTTATTATTAAAGACAAACACTTTCGCAATAATCCTCAACCGCTCTACATTCCTCTCTTTCATCAACACAAATATACGCGCAACCGACCAAAATCGCATAAAATCATCGAAAAGCTTCGTCAGCTCATCGATTCCTACCCGCAGCGTATGTTAGTAGCCGAAATCTATCTACCTCCTCCAGGCGACAGCAAAATTGTTGGGAATTATCTCGGTAACGGCGAAAATGGAGTCCATCTGGCATTTGATTTCTCACTCATCTTTGCACGCTGGGGGGCTAATTCGTACGCAAAATGTATTCAAAAAAGTTTAGATCATATTCCGCAAAACGGCTGGCCAACGCTGGTCTTATCCAATCACGATCTGCTCCGAAGCATTAACCGTTTGGGTTTTAGAACTCATCAAACCGAACGCGCAAAAATTGAGGCTATCCTACTGCTTACCCTTCGTGGCACCCCATTTCTCTACTACGGCGAAGAGATTGGCATGAAAAATAAACGCATACCCTACCCTCACATTCAAGACCCTATTGGCAAAAAATGGTGGCCTCTTTTTAGCGGGCGTGATAAAGCCCGAACGCCCATGCAATGGAATAGCTCAAAAAACGGGGGATTTTCAGATGCAAAACCTTGGTTACCTGTCAATAATGATTTTTCTTCGCTCAATGTGGAGGAGCAACTTAACGATCCAAGCTCACTATTAAATCATTACAAAAAACTAATCGCCATACGCAATGAGTATAAAGCATTAGCATTTGGATATTTAAAGATCATCTCAACTACAGATAATATCCTTATCTACAACAGGTTATTTCATAATCACAAGGCTGTTATTATCCTCAATTTTAGCAGTCGCCGTAAAATAGCAACACTTCCACCCTACCTTATCGACCAAAAACCCATTTTTGCCACTCACAGCAATCGAGAAACTCAATTAGCTGATAATAAAGTGATTTTACAACCTTTTGAAGCGTTGATCTTTCATCTGAGTGCGGTTTAGAAGAAAAGATTATTAAAATTAACGTGAGTTCGATGTATGAAAATGATCTATAACATATAGCTTGAGACGCCATAAATGGACGTCTCTACCATGAAGAAAACAATTGTTTTTTTGTAGAGACGTTCATTTATGGCGTCTTGAATCGCTCTATATTATCTAAAAAAAAATTAAGAAAACGTACATTCTTACATCGAACTCACGTTAAAATTTAGCCTCTACTCCTTTTTTCACCGACAACAAATCTATAACCTTACACAATTTGGCCTTTAAATCAATTAGTTCATCTACACTTATTGTACCCGTTAATAAATTAGCCGCCAACGCTTGAGGTATTGATGATGCCTCAACCTTCAGCTCTTGCCCTTTTTGCGTGAGTGTAACTATCACCTTTCGTTCATCACTGCCTGAGCGCTGACGAGAAAGAATTCCTTGTGTCTCCATCCGTTTTAACAGAGGAGTTATAGTATTAGTATTTAAATAGAGCTTTTGCGAAATCTCATTTACTGTTATTCCATCACTCTCCCACAAAACCATCAGCACCAAATATTGCGGATAGGTTATCTCTAACTTATCCAAATAGGGCTGATACTCACGCGTAATGAGTCGCGATGCCGCATAAACCGGAAAACAGAGTTGATTGCTTAGTCGTAATTGCTCAAATTCCATAACAAATTGTTTTTTTTTGGGGGGGGGAGATGTGGATTAAAATCTTTAAAAATCACCCACACCTACCACAAAAGTAACCAAAATCGGATACAAAATGTGACTTAGATGAATGATAAACTCTATTTCAAAATCTTTGAAAGATATTTATCTATCTTCTCGGGGCTGCTAGTTGGGGCAAATCGCTTTACTGGTTTTCCGTTAGCATCGACCAAAAACTTAGTAAAATTCCACTTTATTCTACCACCCAAAAAACCTGGCAACTCTTTTTTCAAATATTTATAGATAGGATGGGCACCATCACCGTTTACCTCAATTTTGGCAAACATCGGAAAACTCACCCCGTAATTGATTAAACAGCCTTCAGAGATTGACTTCTCATCTCCAGGCTCTTGATTCCCAAACTGGTTGCAAGGAAATCCTAAGATTACCAACCCTTGATCTATATACTTCTGATACAACTCCTCTAACCCCTCGTACTGAGGTGTTAACCCACATTTACTAGCTGTATTCACAACCAACACTGTTTTGCCCTTAAAGGCCTCCATCTGCACATCCTTACCTTGAAGGGTTTTTGCCGAAAATTGATAAAACTCGTTTTTCATGTTTTTTATCTTAAAAGATTAAATCGTTTACGACACAAATATACGCATGATTTTTATATCGCAAGCGATGTTTTAATTAAATTAAGTTAAACACTATATATTTATTCTTAAACAGTTAATGCATCAAATTTTTTAACTATATTCAATAAACTATATCAACCTAAATAAAACATTATGACTCTACTAATCATCTTAATCTTCGTTTTAGGCTACATTGCCATCGCAACCGAACACTCTATCAAAATAAACAAAGCGGCCTCAGCACTTATTACGGGTGTACTTACTTGGAGTGTTTACATCTTACTATCGCCAGACAAACACCTTGTTAGCGAACAACTTGCGCACCACTTTGGTGAGTTTGCGGGTATTCTCTTCTTCCTTTTAGGGGCTATGACCATTGTTGAGTTAATTGATGCGCACGATGGATTCGACATTATTACCAGTAAAATCACGCAGACAGATCAGCGCAAACTCCTCTGGATTATAGCATTTCTAACTTTTTTCCTGTCTGCAATACTAGATAACTTAACAACGACAATCGTCATCGTCTCACTACTTCGCAAATTAATAAGGTTTGAAAAAGATAGGCTTTTCTTTGCAGGAATAGTCGTAATTGCAGCTAACGCAGGTGGTGCTTGGACTCCAATTGGCGACGTAACAACAACCATGTTATGGATTGGAGGACAAATAACTACCTACAAAATTATGTCATCTTTAATAGTGCCAAGTATTGTAAGTTTAGCCATCCCACTCATCTATCTATCGTTCAAATTAAGAGGGGAAATTGAAAAGCCACTCCATTCTGGCGAATCAAAACACGAAGCTCTCTCAAACAAACATAAATCCATTGTTCTCTACTCTGGGATTGCCGCTCTAGCATTTGTACCAATATTTAAAACAATAACACATCTGCCTCCCTACATGGGCGTTTTATTTGGATTAGCCGTACTTTGGATAATTACCGAACTTTTACACAGTAAAAAAGAGGCCGAACATCGTCACGTTCTCTCAGTTGTACACGCCTTACGTAAAATTGATACGGCTAGCATACTCTTTTTCTTGGGTATCCTGATTAGCATTGCAGCGCTTCAATCGGTTGGATTATTAAGTCACGCGGCAACTTGGCTTGCATCTAATTTACCTAACGAGAGTGTCATCGTAATTGCTATTGGACTACTATCTTCTGTGGTAGATAACGTGCCATTGGTTGCTGCCGCTCAAGGTATGTACACTCTTGCCCAATATCCTACCGACCATTTCTTTTGGGAATTCTTGGCCTATTGCGCAGGTACGGGTGGCAGTATTTTAATAATTGGATCGGCAGCAGGTGTAGCTGCCATGGGCATGGAGAAGATTCATTTTAACTGGTATTTTAAAAACATTACATTTTTAGCCCTTATTGGTTATTTTGCGGGGGCAGCAATGTATATATTACAACATTTCATCTTCACTTACTAAAAAATAAAGAGTAGCTTTTAAAAAATGATCCATTTTGAGGCAATTACCCCCAAAATGGATCATTTTTTATAAAATTTAAAGAAACATCCAATTTTAAATTTTTTATATATTTTGGCATAAAATCGACCAAAAACTTAAAATAATTTCAAAAAAAATAGAGATTTTACGATAAAAATTCACCATTTTTGGCAAAAAAGATAACAATCTGTCAATTTTTGAAATAAATAAGTTTTTACAATGACACAACAAGAAGCGCTAAAAACAGAGGAGTCAATCACCCTCATCAAAGACCATTTTTCTGCAAAATTATGCAAAGAACTGAACCTAGTTAAAGTTTCATCTCCACTTGCGGTACTCGATGGTACAGGTATAAACGACGACCTTAATGGAATCGAACGCCCTGTTTCATTCCCTATTAAAGCGCTACAAGAGCGTATTGGCGTAGTGGTGCACTCGCTTGCAAAATGGAAACGCCTCAGACTCAAAGAGCTTGGTATTGAAGTTGAAAAAGGGATCTTAACCGACATGAGAGCGCTTCGCCCTGATGAAGATTATACCCCGCTTCACTCAATATATGTGGATCAATGGGATTGGGAAAAACATATGAACGAATCAAATCGCACACTCGACTATCTTAAAAATACAGTTAAAGGAATTTATCGCGCTTTAGTTGAAACAGAAAAAGAGGTTGAGGCAAATTATCCTGCTATTAAGGCCATCTTACCAAACGAGATCACCTTTATCCACTCCGAAGAGTTACTAAAAATGTACCCTACTCTCTCGCCTAAAGAGCGTGAAAATGCAATAGTAGAAAAACATGGAGCTATTTTCTTAATGGGTATTGGCGGTAAATTATCCGATGGCACAATCCACGATGGAAGAGCGGCAGACTACGACGATTGGAGCAGCAAAAACAGCGATGGTTTCTCTGGCTTAAACGGAGATATACTACTTTGGCATCCAACTCTTAAATGCTCTTTTGAAGTATCGTCAATGGGTATTCGCGTTAATAAAGAGGCTCTAGAGCGTCAATTAAAAGAGAAAGATTGCGAAGATAGATCAACGCTTCTATTCCACAATATGCTTTTAACCGGACAACTACCTCAAAGTATTGGTGGTGGTATTGGTCAGTCTCGTGTATGTATGTTTATGCTAAAAAAGACACACATTGGCGAAGTACAAGTAAGTATTTGGGGCGAAGAGGTTAAAGAACAATTAGCGAAAGAGGGAATCAACCTCCTATAATATATTATAATTAGATAAAGGGAGATGCACGATTTCATTCTGTCATCTCCCTTTATTATGTATTTTCCTCAAAGAAATTAGATCTTTTTCACTTTATACCCTTTACCGGTCAACCAAACCGAGCACTTTTCCCTAAAGTCACCCTGCACCAAAATCTCACCATCTTTAACAGATCCTCCCACACCACAAAGTGTTTTTAGGCTCTTACCCAACTCTTTTAAATCATCTTCAGCACCAACAAAACCTGTTATTAACGTTACCGATTTCCCCGCTCGCTGCTTCTTATCTAACTCTACACGTAGCTTTTGTGCCGATGGAGCCAAGGTCTCTTGAATCTCCTCTTCGGGTGTAAAATCCAAATCTCTATTAGTCGAAAAAACTAATCCACCCTGACTATTTTTTACCTTCTTCATTTATCTTATCTTTGTGTGATGATTCAACTCTTACAACGCAAAAATAGAGATATTTTGACCGATTGTTTTTGATTTATCCCAAATAATTTTTAAATAACTATATTTATCATCTTTGTAATGGAGAGTCGGTTCTCGTTTTGAGTCAATTTAACCTCCATTGCATAATATAATCTGTTGAAAATAAATAGATACTAATGAATAAAATCGTTGAAAAGGAGTTTTTTTCTCCCAATGTAGTTAAACTGGTTGTAGAAGCACCTCGCATTGCCAAAGCGCGTAAAGCAGGTCACTTTGTCATTATCAAAATTGGCGAAAAGGGTGAGCGAATTCCTCTTACAATTGCCTCTTCGGATATCGAAAAAGGTACTATCACGCTTGTTGTACAAACTGTAGGCGTCTCATCTCGCAAATTGGCAGCTCTTAATGTAGGCGAATACATTACCGATATGGTTGGTCCTCTTGGCCAAGCTACTCATATCGAGAAAGTTGGAACAGTGTTAGCATGCGGTGGTGGAGTTGGTGTTGCACCTCTTTTACCAATAGTTGAGGCATTTAAAAAAGCTGGCAATCGAGTTATTACCATCTTAGCAGCTCGTTCAAAAGATCTTATTATTCTTGAAGATCAAATGAGAGCTTATTCTGATGAGCTGGTTATTATGACAGACGACGGCTCTTATGGCACTAAAGGTTTAGTTACTAATGGAATGGAAGAGGTTATTGCACGCGAGAAAGTCGATCTTTCTGTGGTAATTGGTCCTGCTGTAATGATGAAATTTGCCTCTCTAACAACAAAAAAACATGAAATACCTACTTATGCCAGCCTTAACACCATCATGGTTGATGGGACTGGAATGTGTGGAGCTTGTCGTGTATCCGTTGGTGGACGTACAAAATTCGTCTGCATTGATGGACCCGAATTCGATGCTCACAAAGTAGATTTCGATGAAATGTTGCTCCGTCTTAATGGATACAAAGACGAAGAGTGCAAAGCTGATGCAAGTTATAAAGAGTCAATCGCTAAATAATTGAACCCAATGGGAGATTCAAACGATATTTTAAAAGAAGAGCGCAACGAAGCGTGGAGAGCCGAGTTACGCCAAACAATGAAAAACAAAGAACGTACCTCGCTTGAGCGCGTTCACATGACAGAGGCTGATCACCACACGCGAACCCAATCAAACATTGAGGTTAACAGAGGTTTAACTGCCGAGGAGGCAATGGCCGAAGCACGCCGTTGCTTGGACTGCCCTGATCCAACCTGTATGACGGGTTGTCCTGTGGAAATCAAAATTCCAAAATTCATCAAACGTATTGAACGTGGCGAATTCTTAGAAGCCGCTAAAGCACTTAAAGAGACGAGCTCACTCCCTGCTGTTTGCGGGCGCGTGTGTCCACAAGAAAAACAGTGCGAAGCTCAATGTTTCTATACAAAAAAGATGAATGCCATACCGGTAGCTATTGGCTATTTAGAGCGTTTTGCAGCCGATTTCGAGCGCGAGTCGGGCAAGATGGCAGTACCAGAAGTTGCTAAATCTAATGGTATTAAAGTAGCAGCCATTGGCTCGGGTCCAGCGGGACTAACCTTTGCTGGCGAGATGGCAAAAATGGGTTTCGATGTTACTGTTTTTGAGGCGCTTCACGAAATTGGTGGAGTACTAAAATATGGTATTCCAGAGTTCCGTTTACCAAATAAAATAGTTGATGTTGAGATCGATATCCTCAAAAAAATGGGGGTCAAATTTGAAACAAACTTTATTGTTGGTAAAACTGCTACCATTACAGACCTTCGCGAAGAGGGATTTGCAGGATTTTTTGCTGGTAGTGGCGCCGGATTACCTCGCTTTATGAATATTCCTGGCGAAAACTATATTGGAATCTTGAGCTCTAATGAGTATTTAACGCGAGTAAACCTCATGGATGCCGCAAATCCAAAAAGCGACACGCCTATTAATGTTGGTAAAAACGTGGCCGTGATTGGTGGTGGAAATACCGCTATGGACTCAGTTAGAACTGCTAAAAGACTTGGCGCTGAGCGAGCAATGATCGTTTATCGCCGCTCAATGGACGAGATGCCGGCACGTGTTGAAGAGATAAAACATGCACAAGAGGAGGGAATTGAATTCTTAGTACTCACAAATCCTATCGAATACTTTGCCGATGAAAAAGGTCGCGTAAAGGCGATGAAAGTTCAAAAGATGGAGCTTGGCGAACCTGATGCATCAGGACGAAGAAGCCCTGTCGTTATGGAAGGACACGACTACATCATTGAGGTAGATACCGTGGTAGTGAGCGTTGGTGTATCACCAAATCCACTAATCCCGCAATCGGAGCCCGACCTTAAAGTATCCAAATGGGGAACCATTGAGGTTAACGAATCTATGCAAAGCTCAATTCCAGATCTTTTTGCAGGTGGCGATATTGTTCGAGGTGGTGCTACCGTTATTCTCGCAATGGGAGATGGACGGAAAGCAGCAGCATCTATGCAGAGTTATTTACTAAAATCGAACTAAACCCAACAATATGACAAGTTTAAAAACAACCTTCTTAGGAATACCGATCAACAACCCAGTGGTTATTGGTAGTAGCGGATTGACAGGAAATGTTAAGAATATTGTAGCTCTTGAAAAAGCAGGTGCCGCTGCCGTTGTACTAAAATCAATTTTCGAAGAGGAGATTCAACTCGAGTTCAAAAAAACGTGGAATAACCTTGAAACCATCGACTTCCACAACCAAGAGTTTTTGGACTACTACGATTATGAGATAAAAAAAGAGGTTATAAACAACTATACCCAACTCATTCGTGAGGCCAAAGAGAGCGTTAGCATCCCTGTAATTGCTAGCATTAACTGTATGGGCTCCTCCGAGTGGGTTAATTTTGCAAAGAAAATTGAAGATGCAGGGGCCGATGGTATTGAATTAAATATCTTCAAACTCCCATTTAGCAATAAGCTAGATAGCGAGATGATTGAAAAAAGCTACTTCGACATCATTAAATCAATCCGTAGCAAAGTAAACATTCCAATTGGCATTAAGATATCGCCATTTATAACAAATCTTGGAGGGTTTATACAAAAAATATCGCAACTTGATGTACAAGGAATCACGTTATTCAACAGATTCTACAACCTTGATTTCGATATCGAGCAAGAAAAAGTGATAAGTGGAAATATATTCTCTCAAGATCGTGATTATCACAACACCCTACGTTGGACTTCGCTTATGTCGCCGCGTGTTAAATGCAATTTGAGTGCTTCAACAGGAATCCACGACTCCGAAACAGCCATGAAAATGATCTATGCAGGTGCAACATCGACCCAAATAGTATCGGTTGTTTACGAACTTGGAAATAGTCAAATCAAACACATATTGGATGGCATTGAGGGATGGATGCAACGCAAAGGATACAAGACAATTCAAGAGTTTAGAGGTAAGTTAAGTCAAAGTACCTCCACCGACCCAGAGCACTACGAACGAGTTCAGTTTATGAAATACTTTGGTGAGCACCATTAATTAAATAACTCGCAAAAAATGGATAAGAGAGTTTAGTTAACCACTAGACTCTCTTTATTTTATATAAGAATTGGAAGCAAAAAGTTTGTATGATAAAAATATTTTGTACCTTTGCGCCGCATAAAATTATAAACAATTAATTATTGTAGTATGTTAAATCAGTATGAAACCGTTTTCATTTTAACTCCCGTTTTGTCTGAAGCTCAGATGAAGGAAGCGGTAGAAAAATTTAAAAGTCTGATTGTAGAGAATGGTGGTGAGATCGTCAATGAAGAAAATTGGGGACTTCGCAGCCTAGCTTATCCAATCCAAAAGAAAAAAACTGGATTTTATCAGTTGATAGAATTCAAGTCTGAAAGTAGCTTCGTAGAGAAGTTAGAGTTAAATTATCGTCGTGATGAGCGTATCATCCGCTTTTTAACTTTCAAACTCGACAAGTACGCTACAAAGTACAGCGAAAAGAGAAGAAACTCATTTAAAAAGGAAGGAAAGGAGAACTAGACCATGTCAACAAATCAGAGCGAAATTAGATATTTAACCCCTCCGTCGGTTGAAATCAAAAAGAAGAAGTATTGCCGCTTCAGAAAAAATGGTATCAAGTATGTAGATTACAAAGATCCAGGATTCTTGAAGAAGTTTTTAAATGAGCAAGGTAAAATTTTACCACGTCGCTTAACAGGTACTTCACTAAAATATCAACGTAAAGTTGCTACGGCAGTAAAAAGAGCTCGTCATCTTGCCTTTTTACCTTATGTTGTGGATTTGATGAAATAATAATAAGGAGGACTATACAATGCAAATTATATTAAAAGAAGATATAACAAACTTAGGCAGCAAGAACGACATCGTTGAAGTTAAGCCTGGTTACGGTCGTAACTTTCTTATCCCTAGAGGTTTCGGCGTATTAGCTACTCCTTCGGCTATTAAAGTACACAACGAGAACATGAAGCAAAGAGCTCATAAAGAGGAGAAAATCAAAAATGAAGCTATTGCTCTAGGTGCTAAACTTGAAGGTAAAAAAGTTACTGTTGGTGCTAAAGTTAGCTCTACTGGTAAAATCTTTGGTTCAGTAACTACTATTCAAATCGCTGAAGCTCTTGAAAAAGCAGGCTTCCCAGTTGAACGCAAAAACATTCTTATTAAAGAAGATTCAGTTAAAGAGGTAGGAAGCTACACTGCAACTGTTAAACTTCACAGAGATGTTAAAATTGAAATCGCTTTTGAAGTGATTTCTGAATAAATTATAGTATTCACGACGATTACATTTTTCAAACATAAAAAAAGCCATCCGACTCGATACCGGATGGCTTTTTATTTTGGCGCTAATGTTAATCTTACCTTTAGGGGATCAATAGAAAAACATAGTGGAGTCATTTATCTCGCCTACGGCTTCGATTTGAATTATTACGCAAAGACCCGCGAAGGAATGCGCGAAGTTTCGCGAAGTTTAATATGCAAATCCACAACTCCATAAGCATCTGTATCTCAAACGAATACCAACTTTCGCAAACTTAATACTTTGCACACCCTCTGCGCATTCATTTAACTCTGTTGATCTGCGATTGCGCTACAACAAAATATTCGCCGAAGGAGAATATGGTTTACAAACTAACATTACCAATATCTCTACTCCACCGACTTTTGCACTTGACCTTACCTATAAAATCAAGCGATTACTTAACTGCCACGGTCTCAATCTCCACCAAAACACCTAATGGCAACTCTTTTACTGCAAATGCAGCTCTAGCAGGAGGATTTACGGCATAATATCGGCCATAAACCTCATTCATAGCCTTGAAATTTGCCATATCAGAGAGCAAGCAGGTAGATTTAACCACATCGGCAAAAGAATAACCTGCCTCGGTTAAAATGGCCTCAATGTTTTTCATCACCTGCTCGGTTTGTTCGATTATACCACCATCAACCACTTTCCCAACTGATGGATTAATTGGTATCTGCCCCGACACATAAAGCGTTCCATTTACCTCTATAGCCTGACTATAAGGCCCAATTGCTGCTGGAGCATTATTTGAGTTTATTACTCGTTTCATCCTAAAAATATTTGATTTGTTATAAAAGAACCCTATTAAAAGAATTGTGTTCAATTTATGGTAGTTTATTTACTGATAAAAACTAGCCTTATCGCGAGGAGAGCTACGTTTTTCGTATTTCAAGTCTTGTAACATGCTTGAATTAACACGTATGGTGAAGAAGTATGATTTATAAGCTCCTGTTGGCACAAGGTTAAAGCTCATTGTCCAACAATGTAAATCCTTTGTAATATTGATATTGGTCTGAGTAAACTCTTTATATTCAAAATTATAACCTGTTGAAAATCCAACTTTCCACTTTTTAGTCAAATCAATCGTTCCATTACAGTTTAGATCGGAT
>RRZT011127334.1_pt1 | contig 18299 bp, 15 predicted proteins | sample 2165551 | NCBI WGS metagenome assembly RRZT01 (sample SAMN10456910, study PRJNA506462) | wastewater metagenome | biome: wastewater; feature: sludge; material: wastewater sludge; isolation source: wastewater sludge with Escherichia coli K12::gfp cells carrying plasmid... | place: USA: Moscow, Idaho...
AGAGAGGCGGCGCGCTCCGCGCCCGCGCCGCGGGGGCGCGCCCGCGCCGACCCTGGCGGAACAGGGCGCGGCGCGCCTACGTTGGGAGGAGCAACAGCCCCGGTGAGAGGAAGCGCCATGTCGGATGACGTCAAGGTCGTGCGCAGCGACGAGAAGGAACGGTACGAGATCACGGTCGACGGCGGTGTCGCCGGATTCACCGAGTTCGTGCTCGCCTCGCCCGGGCGGGTCATCTATCCGCACACCGAGATCGACCCGGCGTACGGTGGCCGGGGGCTCGGATCGACGCTCGTCGGCGAGGCGATGGCCGACGAGGCGCGCCGCGGCGACACCGTCATTCCGGTGTGCCCCTTCGTCATCAAATACCTGAAGACGCACGAGGTGCCCGGGCTGAACATCGAGTGGCGCCCGCGCGACGTCGAGGTCGCCGAGCACGCTCCGACCGACGAGAAGCACCCCGGCGACGAGGGCGTCGGAGACTGGCGCGGATGACCCGCCTCGACGCCGGCCCGCCCGAGGCCTCGGCGCCGACCGCCTGCGAGGGTCCCGAGGCCCTGCTGCTCGAGGCGCGCGAGGTTCCGCTCGGCGGCGTGCGCGGCATGGAGGTGCACCGCAGCCTGCCCCAGCGCGCCCTGCCGATGGTCGGCGCGTGGTGCTTTCTCGACCGCTTCGGGCCGCAGACGGCTCGCATGCGGGTCGAGCCGCACCCGCACATCGGGCTGCAGACGGTCACGTGGCCGTTCGTCGGCGAGGTGCGCCACCGCGACGTGCTCGGCAGCGACGTGATCGTGCGCCGGGGCGTGCTGAACCTCATGACGAGCGGCGCGGGGATCGCCCACTCCGAGTATTCGGTCGGCGACGACCCCGTGCCCCTCGACGCGCTGCAGCTGTGGGTCGCGCTGCCCGAGACGCGGCGGCACGGCGCGCAGGACTTCGAGCGGCACGAGAACCTGCCCGTCGTCGATCTCGGCGGCGGCGCGACGGCGACCGTCGTCGTGGGCACCTTCGGCGGGGCCGCGTCGCCCGCGACGATGTACACCCCGATCGCCGGCGTCGAGGTGCACCTTCCCGCCGGGGCATCCGTCACCCTCCACCTCGAGCCGGCGTGGGAGTACGCGCCCGTCGGAGTGGGCGGCGAGCCGGCGGTGCAGACGGATGCCGAGGCATCCATCCACCTCGCCGATCAGAGCCTGCTCTACCTCGGCCTCGGCCTCGGGCGTGAGTCGATCGAGGTGACCGCGGAGCGCGACGCGACGGTGTTCGTGCTCGGCGGCGAACCGTTCGAATCCGACATCGTGATGTGGTGGAACTTCGTCGCGCGCACCCACGAAGAGATCGTCGACGCGCGGGATGCCTGGGAGGCCGAGGGCGTTCCCGGCGCCGCGCAGCCCCGCTTCGGGCACGTCGTCGACCACGGCGACGAGCGCATTCCCGCGCCGCCCCTCCCCGCCGTGCGGCTCACCCCGCGGCGCCGGCGCGACTGACGGGGTTTGTCACGGTCGGCGCGCGCCGCCGCGCCGGTACGCTGGCAGGGTGGCCCGACACACGACCCTCTCGACGCGCGTGCTGCTCGTGTGCGCCGCGATCGGTGTCGCCACGGGCATCGTCGGCGGCATCGCGGGGGTGCTGACCCCGGTCGTGCTCGCGACCGTGCCGTTCGCCTACGGCCTGCTGCTCGGCGCGCACGTGCTGCCGGGCATCATCGCGCAGGAGGTGCTGCGTCTGCCGCTCGTCGCGATCCTGACGCACGTGCTCGCGGCGGTCGTCTCGAGCGGCTTCAACCCGGCGTGGACGGGGCGCTTCATCGGCACGGCGCTGCTGTTCGGAGCCATCCAAGAGGGCGTCGCCGCCCTCACCCGCTACCGCGCCTGGGGGGCGTGGCGCTTCTTCATCTCGGCGTTCATCATCGGCGTGCTCGTCGCCGTCGTGGTCTTCTTCGCCGCGCACCTGAGCGCGCTGCCGATCTGGGCGCAGATCGCGTACCTCGCACTGTCGGTGTGCGGCCCGGTCGCGTGGACGGCGGTCGGCCTCGCGATCGGCGCATCGCTGCGACGCGCGGGCGTCGCGCGGCAGGGCACCGCCCGCTGACTCGGGCGGGGCCGCAGGCGCGACTGGCCGGGCAAGTTAGGTTCGGCTAACCTAGGGTGACTCCACTGTTCTGACCGCTGGGAAAACCCGTGACCTCTGCCGTCGTCAAAGCGGCCGCCGCGACACCCCCCGGCGAGACGCCCACGCCACTCGCGCGGGTTCGTGACCTCGGCATCCGTCACGACGGTGCGACGCACCCGGCGCCCGCCGCGGCGAGCTTCGACGTCGCGCGCGGCGAGGTGGTGCTGCTGCTCGGGCCGAGCGGGGCCGGCAAGTCGACGCTGGCGCTCGCGCTCAACGGGCTCATTCCGCACGCGGTGCCGGCGACCGTTGAGGGGTCGGTGCTGATCGACGGGGTCGACACGGCCGTCACCCCGGTCGCCGAGCTGAGCACGCACGTCGGCATGGTGTTCCAAGACCCCGACGCGCAGCTGGTCACCGGCACACTGCTCGACGAGGTCGCGTTCGGGCCCGAGAACCTGCGCCTGCCCGTCGACGAGGTGCTCGCCCGCACCGAAGACGCGCTCCGGCGAGTAGGACTGTGGGAGCGCCGCACCGAGAATCCCGACCGCCTGTCGGGCGGAGGGCGGCAGCGCCTCGCGATCGCGTGCGCCCTCGCGATGGGGTCGCCGCTGCTCGTGCTCGACGAGCCGACCGCGAACCTCGATCCGCAGGGCATCGAAGAGGTCTACGCGGCCCTCGGCGAACTCGTCGCCGCGGGCGACCGGGCCCTCGTGCTCGTCGAGCACAACCTCGACGCCGTCGTGGGGATCACCGACCGCGTCGTCGTGCTCGACCACGACGGCCGCACCGTCGCCGACGGGACGGTCGACGAGGTTCTGCGCGCCCGCGCCGACGACCTGCACGCGATGGGCGTGTGGCTGCCCGTCTCGACGCTCGCCGCGCTGCGCCTGCGCGACGCGGGCTGGGCCCTCAACCCGATCCCCCTCGACCCCGCCGAGCTGCGCGCCGCGCTCGAGCCGGTGGATGCCCCGGCATCCGCTGCCCTCGGCGCCGCCGCGCCCGGGCTGCCCGCGCCGGAGCTGGCCGCGCCGGGGGTACTGCCCGCGCCCGCGGGAGGCGATGTGCTGAAGGGAGGGGATGTGCCGGCGGGAGGGCCTGCGCGCCCCGAGGCATCCTCCGCTCGCTCCATCCCCTCCACTCAGCGCACCTCCGCTCAGACCCGCCAGCACCCCCCGGCGCCGCTGATCCGGGTGCGGGGCCTGCGCACGCGCCGCGGCAAGACCGAGATTCTGCACGGCGTCGATCTCGACGTCGCCGAGGGCGAGTTCGTCGCGATCGTCGGGGCCAACGGTGCCGGCAAGACGACGCTGCTGCAGTCGATCGCCGGGGTCGTGCCCGTGCCGCGCGGCCAGGTGACCATCGCGGGAACGGATGTCTCGCGCACCGATCTGCGCACGCTGTCGCGCCGGATCGGGTTCGTGTTCCAGAACCCCGAGCACCAGTTCATCGCTCCCACCGTCTTCGACGAGCTCGCCCACGGGCTGCGGCTGCAGAAGTTGCCCGAGGCCGAGGTGCGGGAGCGCGCCGACGACGTGCTGCGCCGCTTCGGACTCGCCGACAAGGCCGACGTGCATCCGTTCCTGCTGTCGGGCGGGCAGAAGAGGCGCCTGTCGGTCGGTACGGCGCTCGTCGCCGGCGCTCCCGTGCTCGCCCTCGACGAGCCCACTTTCGGGCAGGACCGCGCCCGCGCCGACGAGCTGCTGGGGCTCCTCCGCGACCTGAACAGCGACGGCACGACGGTCATCGTCGTCACCCACGACATGCAGCTGGTCACCGAATACGCGCACCGCACGGTCGTCGTCGGCGACGGACGAATCATCGCGGATGCCTCGACCCCCGACGTGTTCGCCGACGAGACCCTGCTGCGTGCGGCGGGGCTGCGACCGCCGCCGCTGCGCCGCGCGTTCGCGGGGCTGACGAGGCATCCGCAGTTCGCGGGAGTCACCCGGCTCGCCGACCTTGCGGGGGTTACCGGGGCCGCACCCGCCGGCACGGCCGCGCCCGCACCCGCACCCGCCAGCACGCCCACCCCCGCCCCCACCGAGGACGCCTCGTGAGCGCCGTCGCGATCGACCCGTACGCGGCCGCCGCCCCGTCGGCACGCGGACTGTACGGACTGAACCCGCTCGCCAAGCTGGCCGCTCCGCTGCCCGCGATGATCGTGCTGGTGTTCGTGCGCGACCTCGCGACGCCCCTCGCCCTCACGGCCCTCGCCTATCTGGTGCTGCTGACGGGCGCGCGCCTCACCGCCCGGCTCGGCCTGCTGCTGGTCGTGGCGCTGCCGCTCGGCGCCGCGGTGATCGGCTTCGGCATGTCGCTCTGGGTCGATGCCTCGCGCGTCGACACCTCGGTGACGATCGTGCAGATCGGCGGCTGGAGCCTCTACGGCGGCGCCCTGATGATCGGGCTCGCCACCGGCGTGCGGCTGGTCGCGATCATCGCGCTGGCCCTCATCGCGGGCCTCACGAGCACCGGCCCCGATCTCGTGCGCGCCGCTGTGCAGCAGCTGCGCGTGCCCTATCGCATCGGCTATACGGCCCTCGCGGCGTTCCGGTTCGTGCCCCGGTTCGGCTACGAGCTCGAGGTGATCCGTCAGGCGCATCGGGTGCGCGGCGCGCACGGCGGGCGCGGGCCGTTCGCCGCCGCCGCCCGCTGGTGGGGCTACATCGTGCCCCTCCTCGCGGGCGCGATCCGGCACGCCGAGCGGGTGGCCCTCGCCATGGATGCCCGCGCCTTCGGCGCCCACCCCGACCGCACCGAACGGCACCTCGTGCCGTGGCGGGTGCGCGACACCGTGTTCGTCGCCGTGTTCTGGATCGTGAGCGCCGGCATCCTCATCGCCTTCTTCCCCTGGACTCTCTGACGCCGCGATCCGGCCCGCTCGACTCCTCCACCCGATCCCGCCCGACCGAAAGGACACCCGCATGGCCCGGTCCTCCAGCCTCGTGAAGCCCGCTTCGCAAGAACTCCTGCGCCTCGAAGTGCTGCGCACCGAGCGGCTCAGCCCGCACTGGATGCGCATCACCCTCGGCGGCGGCGAGATCGACCGCTTCGCGCCGATGGGCTTCGATCAGTGGTTCCGCCTCTTCCTGCCCCACTCGGGCGAGGGCGGCGATGAGGCGCTCGAGCGCATTCCGGCGAAGGCCAACAAGATCTTCGGATACCTGAAGTACCTGCGCATTCCCGACGGGGTGCGGCCGGTCATGCGCAACTACACGGTGCGCGCCTACCGCGCCGCGGGCGCGAGCGGCGGGCCCGAGATCGACGTCGACTTCGTGCTGCACGGGTCGGGCCCCACCGCCGGCCCCGCGTCGCGGTGGGCCGAGGCCGCCGCTCCCGGCGAGTCAGTCGTCGTGATCGACGAGGGTCTGGGATTCAACCCCGAGCGCGGTGTCGAAAAACTGCTGCTTGTGGCTGATGAGACGGGTGCGCCCGCCGTAGCCGGCATCTGCACCTCACTGCCGTCGTCTGCAACGGGCGTCGCCCTGATCGAGGCGGCCTCGGCCGAGGATGTCCTGCCGTTCGACGCGCCCGCGGGCGTCGAGGTGCGGTGGCTGGTGCGGGATGCCTCGGCGAAGCCGGGTTCGCTCGCGCTCGCCGAACTCGAGAAGCTCGAGGCACCGGCATCCGACACGCACGCCTTCATCGTCGGGGAGCAGTCGCTGCCCACCGCCGCGCGCCGCCACCTGGTCGCGCAGGGTCTCGGCAAAGACCGCATCAGCTTCGTCGGCTACTGGCGGGTCGGCGCCGCGTCGCCGGCACCCAAGTCGGAACAGGCGAGACCCGCCGCCGCGACCGAGGGTGGCCACTGATGGGCCGCGCGACGACCGCGTACCTGCTCACGTGCGCCGCGATCGGCGTGGCGACGGGCCTGCTCATCATCCCCGCGACGGCGTTCTCGACGGCGACCTACGCGACGCTGCCGCCCGTGTCGGCGCTCGTCGCGGGGGCGTGGGTGATCGGGTTCGTCGTCGCGATGCGACTCATCGAACGCCCCGGTGCGGCGGTACTCACCGGGCTGATCTCGGGGCTCGTCGCGACCCCGCTGTCGACCACCGGGCCCGCGATCGTGATCACGAACGTCATGTTCGCGGCGTTCATCGAGCTGCCGTTCCTCGTGACGCTGTACCGCCGCTGGTCGCGGGGGCTGTACTACGCGGGCGCGTCGCTGCTCGCCGCGTTCTACGCGGTGTGGACGGTCACCGCCGCCAACATGCAGGCCTTCCCCGTGTGGGTGGTGGTGCTCTATGTCGTGGCGCTGTTCGCCTCGGAGCTCGGCGCCGTCGCCCTCGGCCTCGTGATCGCCGACCGGCTGCGCGCCGCGGGTGTCGCCCGCCTCGCCCGTCGCCGCGGAAACGCGGCTCGTGGGCTCGGCCGCGGGGCCGGTCCCGCCGGACAGCACTGACCCTCCGGAGCCCGGCGCCGGGTCGGGCCCGTTCGATCGGTCTTGACCCAGGCGCCGGCGTTCCGGACGGCGGTCCGGGCGCCGAACTCCCACCGCCTGAGCACAGCCGTGCCGGAGCAGTGCCGTGGCGAAAGCAGGGCAGATCGGCCCGTGAGCGGCTTCCGCACCCCGAACCGGCCGGTTCGCCCTGCTTTCGGAACCACGCCGACACCCGTCCACCGGAAACAACGGATGCCGGGGCTCGCGGCCCCGGCATCCGTTCTGCGCTTGCGACGAGCGCGCCTCACATGAGGGTCAGCGCTTGCCGACGATCTGGCGGGCGACGAGGTCGCGCATGATCTCGTTCGTACCGCCGTAGATGCGGTGCACGCGGGCGTCGAGGTAGGCGCGGGCGATCGGGTACTCGGTGATGTAGCCGTAGCCGCCGTGCAGCTGCACGCCCACGTCGAGCAGTTCGGCCTCGCGGTCGGTCGCCCAGAACTTGACCTTGGCGGCCTCTTCGGCGGTGAGCTTCTTCTCGACGTAGAGCTCCATCGCACGGTCGATGTAGGCCCACATCACGTCGACGGTCGTCGCCATGTCGGCGAGGCGGAAGCGGGTGTTCTGGAAGTCGGCGATGCGCTCACCGAAGGCCTCGCGGCTGATGACGTAGTCGCGCGTCCATTCGAAGGCGGCCTCGCCCGCAGCCGCCGCGGCGACACCGATCGAGAGGCGCTCGAGGGGCAGGTTCATCATGAGCTGGATGAAGCCGAGGCCCTCCTTGCCGCCGATGAGGTTCTCTTCGGGAACGAAGACGTCGGTGAAGCTCAGCTCGGCAGTGTCCCAGCCGTGGAAGCCCATCTTCTCGAGCTTCTTGCCGTGCTCGAAGCCCTCCATGCCGTCTTCGAGGATCAGCAGGCTGAAGGCATCCGGCCGGTTCCCCTCGCCCGTCTTCACGAAGGTGACGACGATGTCGGCGGTCTTGCCCGACGAGATGAACGTCTTCGCGCCGTTGACGAGGTAGCCGCCGTCGACCTTCTTGGCGGTCGTCTTGATGCCGCGGAGGTCAGACCCCGCGCCGGGCTCGGTCATCGCGAGGGCGCCGAGGATCTCGCCGGTCGCCATGCCCGGCAGCCACTTCTCTTTCTGCTCCTGCGTGCCCATGTGCACGATGTAGGGAACGGCGAGGTCGTCCTGAATGCCGAAGGCGCCGGCGAGCGAGCCCTGGCCGGCCTTGATGACCTCTTCGAGCACGATCGCGCGGAAGCGGTAGTCCTGCAGCATGCCGCCGCCGCCGAACTCTTCGGGAACGCTCAGGCCGATGATGCCCGCCTCGCCCGCGGCGAGCATGGTGGCGCGGTCGATCTCGCCGTCGGCCTCCCACTGCTTGCGCTTCTCTTCGGTGGCGTAGCGCTTCACGAACTCTTTGACGACGTCGCGGAACGCCTCGTGGTCCTCGTCGTAGATGTCGCGCTCCATGCTGCGCCTGCCTTCCGTGTCTCGTCGTCGAGTGTGTGACGTGGGTGGGATGCAATCCCAGCGTCTATGGTACTGGGTTTCACCCCGCGCGCACAGTGACGAGAGCGATGGATGCCGGAGATTCACTCAGTACGTCGGTGCCGCCGGCAGCCCGAAGAAGTCCTCGAGGGTGTGGAACCCGCCGTCATGGTACACCTGCGCCAGTTCGGGGCCGATGTAGCGCAGGTGCCACGCCTCCCACTCGTAGCCGGTGATCGGGGTGTAGCCGTCTTCGTAGCGCACGATGAACCCGAACCGCCAGGCGTTCGCGGCGACCCAGGCGCCCTGCGGGGTGCCGCCGAACGATTCGATCGCGGCGCAGCCGCTGTTGCACGCGGTGATGTCGGTGGCGAGCCCGGTCTGGTGCTCACTGAAACCCGGGCGGGCGCTCTGCAGGTCGGCCTGCTCGCGCCCCATCGAGCCGACGTAGCCGTTGTAGGTGCGCGTCTGCACGTCGTACGAGCGGTAGGCGCTGTTGAGCCCGATCGAGCCGGCGCCTTCGGCGGCTGCCGCCGCGACGAGCGCGGTGAGAGCGTCGGATGCCGCGGGCTGCAGCCGCCCGTCGACCGTGCGCGGCATGTTCGCGGGAGCGGTGACCTCGGCGGGTTCGAAGTCGACCGGCACGAGGGGCCGCTTCTTGTCTACGACCACCCACACTCGCCGCGAGTCACTGAGGTCGACGCACGGCGCCGTGCCGCCGGCGACCGCGGCGCGGAACGCCGCCGCACCGCCGAACGCCGCAAGCACGTCGGCGTCGGAGCCGCCCGACAGCGCGGCCGTGACCGCCGGATCGCCGCAGGTCGCGGCGGCGACCGAGGTCTGCGCGGGCGCGGGGATGCCGGTCGCCGGCCCCGAGCCCGCCCCGGCACCCGCTCCGTCGGGCAGGGCGACCGCATCGGTCGGAGCGACGTCCGTCGCCGACGACCCGGGCGCGGGAGCTGCGGCCGAGCGCTGCAGTGCGCCGGAGAAGGCGACACCGGCGACGATCGCGATCGCGAGCAGGGCGACGACAGCCCCCAGGGCCACTCCGCGGCGCCGCGTCGAGCGTCGACCGCGACCCGCGGCGCGCGCCGCGCGGCGGGTCGTCGGCTGCTCGGGCTGCGGCACCTGCCCATTCTGCCCCGCCTTCGCTGATCATCTGCTCTGCTTGCCATGGTTTCGAATCTATGTTCTACTACCGACATGCGCTGGAGTGGACAGATGATCGGAGAGCGGGATGCCTCGGCGCTCCCCGGTCTCGAGACGGTCGAGGGCCTCGTGCGCAGCGTCACCACGCCCGAGTTCGCCGGCATGACCTTTCACGAGGTCGTCGCCCGGTCGGCGCTGAACCACGTTCCGGGTGCGTCGGCCATGCCGTTCGACTGGACGGTCAACCCCTACCGGGGCTGCAGCCATGCCTGCAGCTATTGCTTCGCCCGCAACACCCACACGTACCTCGACCTCGACGCGGGGCGGGATTTCGACGAGCAGATCGTCGTGAAGGTGAACGTCGCCGAGGTGCTGCGGCGCGAACTCGCCGCGCCCACGTGGCAGCGCGAATCGGTCGCGCTCGGCACGAACACCGACCCCTACCAGCGGGCCGAGGGGCGCTACCGGCTCATGCCCGAGATCATCGACGCGCTCGCTTCGAGCGGCACGCCGTTCTCGATCCTGACCAAAGGCACGATGCTGCGGCGCGACCTGCCGCTGCTGACGGATGCCCGGGCATCCGTTCCGGTGTCGATCGCGATGTCGCTCGCCATGCCCGACGAGCGCCTGCGGCAGACCCTCGAAGCGGGCGCGCCGACCTTCGAGGCGCGGCTGCAGACGGTGCGCGCGGCGGCCGACGCGGGATTCGCGGTGACCGTTTTTCTCATGCCGATCGTGCCGCACCTCACCGATGCGGTGCCGATGCTCGACGACGCGCTGGCACGCATCGCGGCCGCAGGTGCCCGCAGAGTGGTGTTCGGGGCGCTGCACCTGCGGCCCGGCGCCCGGGAATGGTTCTGGGAATGGCTCGAGCGCGAGCATCCCGAGCTCGTTCCCGCCTACCGGGGGCTCTACCCCGGCGCCTCGGTCTACGCGCCGGCCGGCTATCGCACGTGGCTCGCCGAGCGAGTGCGGCCGCTGCTCCGCCGCCACCGGCTCACCGGCGGCGCCGAAGAAGAGGTCGAGACCCGCGCGCCGCGCCCGGGGCCCGTGCGCGGCACAGGAAAAGCGGCTATGGCACGCGCCGCCGCCGGTGCCCGGCTGTTCTGAGTGGCTGTGCCGGGTTCACGCACCCCCGGCATCCTTCACCACGCGAAAACAGGCGAAAACGCGAGAACAGGACGCTTCCCGCGGGAAGCGTCCTGTTCTCGGCTGATCTCCTGGCCTCGGCGAGGTCAGCTGTCGACGTGCGACAACTGACGGCCCGAGAGCTCCTCGATGACGTCGTCGCCGGGGCGCGCGTCGTCGAACGGCGCGTCGATCTCGGCGCGGTCGAGCATCTCGGTCATCTTGCGCCGACGCTGCCGGGTGACGAGCGTCACCACCGTGCCGGTGCGGCCCGCACGGCCGGTGCGGCCCGAGCGGTGCAGGTACGTCTTGTACTCGTCGGGCGCGTCGGCCTGAACGACGAGGTCGATGTCGTCGACGTGGATGCCACGCGCCGCGACATCCGTCGCGACGAGCACGTTCACCCGACCCGACGTCAGCTTCTCGAGGTTGCGCGTGCGCTTGGCCTGGTTCAGGTCTCCGTGCAGCGCGACCGCGCGGATGCCCGCGTCGTCGAACTGCTCGGCGAGCATCTCGGCGTAGGCGCGGGTGCGCGCGAAGACGAGCGTCTTGCCGTCGCGGTCGACGAGCGAGGTGAGGATCTCGGCCTTGTCGCGGTGGTCGATGACGAGCACGCGGTGGTCGATCGTCCCCGAGTCCTGGTCTTCGCCGGCCACCTCGTAGACCGCCGGCTCGACGAGGAATTCGTCGACAAGCGCCGCGACCTCGCGGTCGAGCGTCGCCGAGAAGAGCAGCTTCTGGGCATCCGGCTCGACGAGGCGCAGGATCCGCTGCATCGGCTCGAGAAAGCCCAGTTCGCTCATGTGGTCGGCCTCGTCGAGCACGACGATGCGGATCTCGGAGAGGTCGAGCTTGCCCTGGCTCTGCAGGTCTTCGATGCGGCCCGGGGTGCCGATGATGATGTCGACGCCCTTCTTGAGCGCGCCGACCTGACGCGCCTGGGGCACGCCGCCGTAGATCTGCGTCGTGAAGAGGCCCACGCTCCGGGCGATCGGCTGGATCGTGCGGTCGATCTGCAGGGCCAGCTCGCGCGTCGGAGCGAGGATCAGCGCCTTCGGGCTGCGCCCGAACTCGCGGCGCTTGCCGGCCTGGCTGCGCAGCACCGACTCGACCAGGGGGGCTCCGAACGCGATCGTCTTGCCCGAACCGGTGCGGCCGCGCGCGAGCACGTCTTTGCCTTCGAGGATCGGCGTGATCGTCGCGGCCTGGATCGGGAACGGCAGCGCCGCGCCCAGCCCATCGAGCGCACGCACGATGTTGTCGCCGAGCCCGAGGCTGCCGAAGGTCACATCGGCGACCTCGTCGGCCTGGATCGCCTCGGCCACGAGCTTCTCGTGCACGGTGTCGGCGTGCTGCTCGTAGGCCGCACGCTTCGCGGCATCCTTCTCGTCCTGCTTCCAGTCCGCACGGTTGCCGCCATAGGCGGGACGGTCGTCACGGCGCGGGCGGTCGTCGTGCGAACGGGCGGGGCGGTCGTCGCGACGGGGACGGTCGTCGTACGAACGGGCGGGGCGGTCGTCACGACGGGGACGATCGTCGTACGAACGTGCAGGCCGGTCATCACGACGGGGGCGGTCGTCGAAAGACCGCGCGGCGCGATCGTCGCGGCGGGGGCGGTCATCGTACGAACGCGCAGGGCGGTCGTTCGAGCGTGCCGGCCGATCACCGTACGAACGGTCATCGCGGCGAGGGCGGTCGTCGAAAGACCGCGCGGGGCGGTCGTCGCGGCGGGGACGGTCGTCGAACGAGCGGGCGGGGCGTTCATAACCTCGGACATTTCGATCATCCGAGCCCTGACGGGGCCGGTTCGACCCGCGCGCGCCAGAATCTCCGAAGTTACGAACCGGGCGGTCGTCGCCGCGGCGCGGCCGATCCTCGCGGAACGACGGGCGGGCATCGCCGAAGGTGCGGCGGTCGTCGCGCGGCTGGCGCTCGCCCCGCGGGCGGTCGTCGTAGGAGCGGGCCGGGCGGTCGTCGTAGGAACGAGCAGGGCGGTCGTTCGACCGCGCCGGGCGATCCCCGTAGGAACGGTCGTCGCGGCGCGGGCGGTCGTCGTACGCGCGGGCCGGGCGGTCGTCGCGGCGGGCGCGATCTCCCTGCGCCTGCGAACGGATGCCACGGGCTTCATCGCGGCCGGCGCGTTCCTGCGCGTTCCAGCGCTGCTTCTTCGGCGCGGCGTCTTCGGCCTCGGGGCGGAAGCCGCGGTGGCTCGGGCTCTTGCTGCCGGGCTTTCCGGCCGACGACTGACCAGGGCGGCGCTTGGCATCCTGATACGACGTCTTCTTCGCGCCGTAGCGCGGCTCGAAACTCTGCGCGCGGCTGCCGCCAGCGGGCTTCTTGTTCTTGGGCATGGTGTCCTTCTGGGTTTTCTCGTGTGAGAACAGCACTCCGCAGGCGCACAGCGTCGCGGTCGCGACGATCGCAACGGGGAGTTACCCGGACTTTGTCGGCCGGGGGCCATTCACGTGATGGTTCATAAGCGTCGAGCGACGCTCACCATCGGCCCGCTGAACTCACAAGGGACTCGTACACCCACCCGCGCTCGCGCGGTGTCCAGAGCCGACCCACCCAGTCTACCCGCCGCCCCTGTGAGCCCGCCCGGTGCTCGACACCGCACCCCCGGGGTTCCGCAAATGCGCAGCGAGTGCGGCGGGTGGGTGGCATCCTGAAACATCGACGCAGCAATGACCGTGCACAATGGTCACATGCTGGAGACCGAAGCGCGCCCCATCACGGTGGCGATCGAGCGGCGCATCGACCCGTCGCGATCGGTCGAGGCGACCAGTTGGATGCAGGCGGGCACCGACCTCGCGGCGCACTTCGACGGGTTTCTCGGCTCGGGGTGGGTGCGCACCGGCGAGCAGAGCGACCTCTGGTACATGCTCTACCGGTTCCGCGATCTCGACACGCTCGAGGCGTGGGAACGCTCCGATCAGCGTGGCTGGTGGCTCGATTCGGGGCGGGTGTTCGCGCACGAGGTGCGCATCGAGCGGCGCACCGGCATCGAGGGATGGTTCGACGCGCCGTTCGCCGCGACGGTCGAATCGCTCTCCGCAGCAGAGGTCGACGGCGCACGCACCGCGACCGCGGCCGTCATCGAGCCGATCCCGGCGGCTCCCCCGGCGTGGAAGCAGGCGGTCGCGATCTGGCTCGGCTTCTTTCCGGTGAACCTCGTCGGCACCGCGCTGCTGCTCATGGTGCCGACCTTCGCCGACTGGGCCCTTCCGCTGCGCGTGTGCGTAAGCACCCTGATCTTCACGCCGATCATGGTCTTCTGGGTGCTGCCGTGGATCACCAAGACCCTGCGCCCCTGGCTGCTGCGCGCCCCGCGCCCGCGCCGCCGCTGACCGGGGCGCCCGCGCCGCGGGCTTCGCCGTGGCATCCACCCCTGCGTCGCTGCTCGCGCGGCCCTTGGGTTTGATGGCGCAGATTGCCGCTATCCGGGTGTCGAAGCGACGATCTGCGCCACCAAAACGCCCGCGGGGCCGGCTTGCCCAAGACTATCGGCGCACATCGCTGCAACGCGGGCGCTAAAGCGACCATTGGCGCCACCAAAACGCGCGCGGGGCGGGGGCCCGCAAGCCAGGGCGGGGGGCTCAGTCCTCGTGCGACTCGCGCAACGCGCGGCGCGGGTGCAGGGTGGATGCCTCGGCCTCGGCCGATGCGTCACCCACAGATTCCCCAGAAACAGAACCAGCTCCAGCCCCACCGGCGAGCCGTCGGTTCAGCCGGCGCTCGTGCGCGCCCTCGACGAGGTTGTACAGCGTCGGCAGCACGAGCAGGGTGAGCACGGTCGACGACACGAGGCCGCCGATCACGACGATCGCGAGCGGCTGCGAGATGAACCCGCCGTGGCCGGTGATGCCGAGGGCCATCGGGGTGAGGGCGAAGATCGTCGCGAGCGCCGTCATGAGGATCGGGCGCAGACGCCGCGACGAGCCCGCGACGGTCGCATCGTGCGTCGAGAGCCCCTTGGCGCGGTACTGGTTCACGAGGTCGACGAGCACGATCGCGTTCGTCACGACGATGCCGATCAGCATGAGCACGCCGATGAGGGATGCCACGCCAAGCGGCACGCCCGTCGCGATCTGCAGCAAGATGGCGCCGGTCGCCGCGAAAGGCACCGAGACGAGCAGCAGCAGCGGCTGGCGCAGCGACTTGAACGCCGCGACCATGACGATGTAGACGATGAGGATGGCGGCGAGCATGGCGAGGCCGAGCTGACCGAAGGCATCCTGCTGCTGGGTCAGCACGCCGCCGACCTTCGCGTCGGCGCCCGTCGGCAGGTCGACGCCCTCGAGCGCGGTCTTGACCGTCGCCGAGGCCGTGTTGAGGTCGTCGGTCGCGGGGGTGACGGTGACCGTCGCGGTGCGCTTGCCGCGCTGCGTCGTGATCGAGGTCGGGCCTTCACTCTGCTCGACGGTCGCGACCTGGTCGAGGCGGATGAGGCCTGCGCCCGACGCGATCGGCAGCGCCTTCAGTTCGTCGATCGTCTTCGGCACCGACGCGGCCTGCAGGTACACGGTGAGGGTCGTGCCGTCGATCTCGACGGTGCCCGCCTGCCGCGGCTGCATCGTGTTCGACACGAGCGCGCCGACGGCGACCTCCGACAGTCCGAGCGAGGCGGCCTTGGTGCGGTCGACCGAGACGGCGACGTACGGCAGCGACGCCGACAGGTTCGAGGTCACCTGGCCGATGCCGGCCTTGCCGTCGAGGCCTGCGACCACGGCATCCGTCGCGGTCTGCAGTGCGTCGGACGACGGCGCGGTGACGTCGACCTCGATGTCGCTCGAGCCGAAGCCGCCCTGGCCCGACGCGATCGTGAGGGTGCCGACTCCGTCGAGGTCGGCGAGCGCCGCCTGAACGTTCTCGCGCACGGCGACCTGGTCGGCGCCCGCGTCGGTGGTGATCGAGTAGGTGACGCCCGACCTGCCGCCCGAGAACGCGTCGCGGATCGCAGAGCCGCTCGACCCGATCGAGGTCTGCACGGTCTCGACGCCGTCGATGCCGGTGAGCACCGCCTCGACCTTCTGCGCGGCGGCGTCTTCGGCGTCGAGGCTCGCGGCCGGGCCGACCTCTTGCGTGACGGTGAAGGTGTTCTGCCCGCTGTCGCCGAGGAAGTTCGTCTTCATGAGCGGCGCGAGGGCGAGCGTACCGCCGAGCACCAGGACGGCGATCAGCAGGGTCGCCCACGAGTGCTTCAGGGTCCAGCCGAGCACGGGCAGGTAGCCGCGCTGCAGGCGCGAGGGCGGCGCGGCCGGGTCTTCGGGGTCGATCTCGTTGCCGGCGGCGTCGACGACGGGCTTGCCCGGCTTCAAGAACCAGTACGCGAGCACCGGCACGATCGTGAGCGCCACGAACAGCGACGCGGTCATCGCGATCGTGACGGTCAGCGCGAACGGGCGGAAGAGCTCGCCGGTCATGTCGCCGACGAAGGCGATCGGAAGGAACACCGCGACGGTGGTGATGGTCGACGCCGTGATGGCACCGGCCACCTCGCGCACCGCGAGGCGGATGGCATCGCCCTTATCGGCGTCGCCCACGTAATGTCGCTTGATGTTCTCGATGACGACGATCGAGTCATCCACGACGCGTCCGATCGCGATCGTGAGCGCGCCGAGGGTGAGGATGTTCAGCGAGTAGCCGAACGCCTGGATGCCGACGAAGGTGATCAGCACGCTCGTCGGGATCGAGATCGCCGCGACGAGGGTCGAGCGCACCGACAGCAGGAACACGAAGATCACGAGCACCGCGAAGACGAGGCCGAGCAGGCCCTCCTGCGCGAGCGCCTCGATCGACTGCTCGATGTACGGCGCCTGATCGAACACGACGGTGAACTGCGCGTCGTCGCCGATCGCGTCCTGCAGCTGCGGCAGCAGCGCGGTCACCGCGCGGCTGACGTCGACGGTGTTGGCGGCGGGCAGCTTCGTGATCGAGATCGTGAGCGCAGGCTCGCCGTTCACGCGGGAGATCGAGGTGACCGGGTCCTGCGCGAGCGCGACGGCGGAGACATCCCCGATCGTGCGGGCGCCGCCGGCGGCCTGCGCGGGCGAGGTGGGCACGAGCGGCAGGGCGGCGATCTCGTCGACGCTCGTGATCTTGGCGCCGGTCTGCACGGTGAGGGTCTGGTCGCCCTCGGTGACCGATCCGCCCGGGAAGAGCACGCCGTTCTGGTCGAGCGCGTCGGTGATGGCGGTCTGGGTGAAACCGGCGGCGGCGAGCTTCGTCTGGTCGGGAGTGATCGTGACGCGCTGACCCTGCCCGCCGACGATCGACGCGGCGCTCACGCCCTTCACGTCTTCGAGATCGGGGATGGCGCTCGCCTCGAGCTGCGCCTGGATCGTCTTCTCGTCGCTGTAACCGGTGACGGCGAGCGCGATGACCGGCAGATCGTCGATCGAGAACGACACGACGTTCGGCTCGACGCCCGAGGGCAGGGTCGACTTGATGCGGTTGATCGCCTGCTGGATCTTCTGCTCGGCGGCGGCGAGGTCGGTGCCGTACGTGAAGGATGCCTGGATGATCGACGCGTTCGTCGTCGACGTGGCCGTCGTGGATTCGAGCCCCGGAATGCCCTGGATCGCCGTTTCGACCGGCGTCGAGACGTCGTTGTTCACGACCTCGGGCGAGGCGCCCGGGTAGGTCGAGAGGATCGACAGCTGCGGGAACTCGATCGACGGGATGAGCTCTTGCTTGAGGTTCGTGAGGGCGAGGCCGCCGAAGATCGCGGCGACGATCGTGACGAGGGCGATGAGCGCCCGGTTCTTCAGGCTGAGAACGGCGAGATGCGACACGAAAGGACCTTTGCGGGTTGCGGGCGCGAGATTGGATACAGAGATGTATCGGATGCCATTGTCGCACGCCCCCGGCCGTCGCAGACGCCCCTGCGTCGCCGCGGGCGCGGCGCTCAGCGCGGGAAGAGCCCGCCGATCGTGAGCCCCAGAGCAGCGGCGGCGAGACAGACCACGAACGTGCCGACGAGGTTGATCCACGCCCAGTCGCGGCGGCGGCGCTGCGCAAGCAGGGCGGTCTCGACGGCGACGCTGCTGAAGGTCGTGAAGCCGCCGAGCACGCCGGTGCCCACGATGGCGAGCCAAGCCGGAGACAGGTGCGGGATGCCGGTGAGAAGGCCGAGCAGGAACGACCCGATGATGTTCACGATGAGGATGCCGGCGGGGAACGCGCCCGATCGGCCGCGCATGATCCAGCCGTCGAGCAGGTAGCGCGCGCCCGCACCGAGACCGCCGCCGATGATCAGCGCACCCCACTCCCACGCGTTCACTCGGCATCCTCCGGCGCTTCGACCTCTGACGCGGCGACCTCGGCGGGGCGACCCGCCATGCCCCGGCCGACGCCGAGGCCGATGACCGCGGCGACCACGCCGCCCAGCAGCGACACCGCGATCAGCACGAGCCCTATGAGGGGCGAGGCGCTCGAGACCGTCACCGATTGCACGGCGAACGCGCTGTACGTGGTGAAGCCGCCCATGACGCCGGTGCCGAGAAAGGCGCGCAGCCGCGGGGCGTGGTCGGCGAGCCGCCCCACGATGATCCCCAGCAGGAACGCGCCCACGAGATTGATGGCGAGGGTCGCGGCCGGCACGACGAGGGGGTGGGAGAGCCCACCCAGCGGCACGACGACCGCCGCCCGCAGTGCGACGCCGACCGCGCCGCCGACGATGACGATCAGCAGCTCCGAAGGTGAGAACCACGTGCGGCGCGCCATGTCTGCAGAATATGACCCGATCAGCCCAGCAACAGGGTGCGGATCGCCGATTCGGGCGAGACCGTGACATCGAGCACCTGTCCGCGGCGATAGCGGGTGAACACCCGCGGGTCGATGTACGAGCTCTTCGCGACGGTCGGGGTGTTGCCGAGCGCCTCGGCGGCGGCCTTCACCGCGAGCACCTCGGTGCGCTTGCGTTCGGTCTTCGACGACACCGGCCCGATGCGCGCGAGCGCATCGGCGGCGAGGATCGTGCCGCGGAGCGTGCGGAAGTCTTTCGCGGTGAACGCTCCTCCGGTCATCG
>RRZT012574090.1_pt1 | contig 18299 bp, 20 predicted proteins | sample 2165551 | NCBI WGS metagenome assembly RRZT01 (sample SAMN10456910, study PRJNA506462) | wastewater metagenome | biome: wastewater; feature: sludge; material: wastewater sludge; isolation source: wastewater sludge with Escherichia coli K12::gfp cells carrying plasmid... | place: USA: Moscow, Idaho...
ACCTGCGACGCCTCCTCAACCTCGGGCTCACCGTCCAGGACGGGACCTGGGCCATCGCCTGAGGGTGGGACCGGGGGCCGCTGGGCCCTTGCCATGCCGCCCCGATCGAGCGCAGGATGGCCTCAGGCGGGCGGAACGACCCCGACTGTCGCACCCCAGGGGGCTGACCTCACTGCCGCAAAGACGGCCTTGGCGGCGCTCCGCCCGCCCCCCTCACGCCATACCCGCCTCAGATCACACCTTGTTCAGCGCCCTCCTAGCCGGTCGAGCTTGGTCACCACCAGGGTGTCGCCCTCCCGGGTCGCGGCCAGCGCTTCGCGCAGCCCGGGCCGGGCGCGGGTAGTTCCGGTCAGGCCGTGGTCGAAGTAGATGTTCTTGCTCTCGACTCCGAGGCGCTCGAGCGCTTCCCGTTGGGCGGAGAGGTCTTGCTCGAGAGTCGAGACGCGCGCGTAGCCGACATGCATGTGCCCATTGTTCCAGTTGCCCTCCCCTCACCGCCCATATCACCGTACGGGTCTTCCGTACATGGCAATCCCTCGTAAAGAGTCGTCGAGGTGTGAACCCCTGCGAAGTTGTCACTGGCACGGCTGGCGAAGTTGACAGTGTGGGTATAGGCCGGTCGTTGTGGGCGTGTGGTGATCGCGCCGTCCCTCGGCCGCTGCGCGCTCGGGACGGGAGCGGGCGGGTGCCAAATTCAGAGAAGGTGAAGACGAGCTGCGTGCCGGGCGAGGCTCGCGCGAGCGTGGTGTCCGCGCTGCTGGCGGTGCGCCGCGCGCAGACGTTGCCGACATGGCGCGTCGAGGCGGCGGCGGCCGAGCTGGGGTATCGGTGAGGACGCTGTGGCGGTGGCTGGAGGTGGCCGAGTCTGAGGATCGGTTGACCCGCAAGTCCCAGTCTGGGGTCGGACGCGGCTTCGCGATCAAAGTGGGACTTAGGCTTAGAGGCCGGCGGCGAGCCCGCCATCGACGGGAAGTGCCACGCCGGTGACGTAGGAGGAGCTGATGCTGCACAGCCCACAGGACGGCATCGGCACCTTCAGACGCCCGTCCCACCACCCGAGGGATGGCCGCGCCGTCGACCATGGCTTCTTTGTCGAGCTCGACAGCGGCGACCATGCGATCGACCATCGGTTCAGGCCGTTAGTTCTCTGGGATGACCCGAACGAGAGCGGAGTCGGCGGGCTGGGTGACGAGGTCAAGGAAGGCCTGCAGGTATGCGACGACGTCGATCTGGTCGGGCTGCAGTAGCCACTGCAACTGGATCCCGTCCCACAATGCGGTGATGGAACCGGCGACCATGTGCGGGTCCACTCCGGGTCGCAGCCGTCCGGCGTCGTGTAGCTTTGCGAACTCTTCTTCGAAGCCGCGCCGGACGGTGGTGAACCGTTCGATGAAGTAATCGCGTCCGGGATGGCCGTCGGTCAGGGACTCCGCTGACAGCACCGAGTACAGGGCGATCAGCTCGGGCATGGTCTGGTTCCAGCGTGCTTGGGTCAGTATGTCGGCGACGAGGTCGTTGGTGCCGGTCCGCTGCCCGGGACTGTCAGCGTCACGCCGTTCGAGGAGAGCCAGCAGCAGGTCGTCCTTGGTCTTGAAGTGGTGCATCAGGTTGGACAGGCTCATGTCGGCGACTCGGGCCACCTCACGCATCGACCCGGCGCGGTAGCCGTGGGCCGCGAAGACCTGGAGAGCGGCGTCGAGGATCCGTTGGCGCCGCTCGGCCGTTTTGGCGTAGGGCCCTCGACGTCGCGAATACGCCTTCGCCATCGATCCTCCAAACTCGTCCGAAATGAAACTAGGTCACCTGCTTGGTTTCCTGCTAAGGTTACCGCACCATCGCCGACTTCGCCCGGTTGGGAGCGTCGGCGCAGCCGCATCCACACCGTCGTTGGAGGTGCTATGTCTCCCTTGTCGCGCCGAGGTTTACTCGGGTTGGGATTGACCGCGGGCGCTGCGTTGCTGGCCGGATGTTCCACGCCGGGCACCGCGTCGGTCAACGCCGAACCCGCCATCCCGCCGGCCACCGGACCTGTGAAGCTCACCTACTGGGCCTGGTTGAAGGACCTGCAGAAGGTCTGTGACATCTGGAACGCCAACAACCCGCAGGTCCAGGTCGAGGCGATCTGGATCCCCAGCGGCAACAGCGGCGGATATCCGAAGATGTACTCGGCGCTCGCGGCCGGCACCGGACCGGACCTGGCACAGATCGAGTTCCGGACCATCCCCGAGTTCATCCTGGTCAACGGATTGGTCGACCTGGCCCGCTACGGCGCCCACGACTACGCGGACCGCTTCGACAAGACGTTGTGGAGCCAGGTCAGCTTCGTCGACGGCGTGTACGGGATTCCGCAGGACTCGGGCCCGATGGCCACCTACTTCCGGCCCGACCTGCTGCAGCGGGTCGGCGCCGAGGCGCCCAAGACCTGGGACGAGTGGGCCGACGTCGCGGGCGAGCTGCGCAAGAACCAGGTCTACATCGACTGCTTCCCGCTCGCCGACCCATCCTGGTTCACCGCGATCGCGACCCAGGCCGGCGCGAGCTGGCTGAAGGTGGACGGCGACGGCTGGGTGATCAACATGACCGACGACGCCACCATGAAAACGGCCCGCTTCTTCGACAAGGCCATCGACGACGACCTGGTGACGACGGCGTTCGGTCAGTACTCCACGCCATGGTTCGCGGCCGCGGCGGCCGACCAGATCGCTTCGCTGACCAGCGCAAGCTGGGGCGACGCACTGCTCGAGGGGGTCAGCGGAGCCGAGGGCAAGTGGCGGGTCGCGAGCATGCCGCGGTGGGGTTCGAGCGGCTTCGGCTCCAGCTACATCGGTGGTTCCACCGCCGCCATCCTGGCCAACAGCCAGCATCCGAAGGAGGCGCTCGACTTCGCGATCTGGATGCAGACCAGCAAGGAAGGCATCGACGCCCTGATCAAGTACTGCGGCATCGGCTGGTCGCCGCTGCCGGACTACATCGGGGCGCAGCGGCAGCAGCCCTCGGAGTTCTTCGGCGGCCAGAGCTACAACGAGGAGATCTTCCTTCCCGCCACCAAGGAGCAGAACCCCGACTGGACGTGGTGGCCGATCACCCAGCAGTCGTTCAACATCATTGCGGACCAGTTCCGCAAGAAGGCGTCGGGCGGCACGCTCGTCGACGCCATCAGCGCGTCCGAGGCCAACATCATCGACGCGTTCCGCAACAAGGGGCTGACCATCCGGAAGGAGACGTCCTAGTGACCACCACGACCCGGCGCGCCGAGAAGCCCGCCGCCCTCCTCGTCCCGAGCCCGGGCCGACACCGCAGGAACAGCAAGGCCTGGGCGCCCTGGGCGCTCCTGGCGCCGTTCCTGCTGCTGTTCATCCTGACGTTCGCGATCCCCATCCTGACCGCCGTCGCCCAGAGCTTCACCAAGGTAACGCGCCAAGGCGTGTTCGGCGAGCAGGGCGTGACCACCGAGTTCGCCGGATTCGCCAACTACGCCCAGGCGCTGTCCAATCAGAACTTCATCGCCTCGATCGGCCGGATGCTGCTCTTCGGTATCGTCCAGGTCCCGGTCATGATGGTGCTCTGCATCATCCTGGCCCTGCTGCTGGAAGGCGCTTCCGCCCGCTGGCCCGCCTTCTTCCGGGCGTCCTACTTCATGCCGTACGGGATTCCCGGTGTGATCGCCACGATCCTGTGGTCGTTCCTGTACGTCCCGGGGCTGAGCCCGTTGATCGACATCGCCGCGCAGTTCGGGATCGAGCTGGACTTCCTGGGCCCGAACACCGTGCTCTGGTCGATCGCCAACATCGTGACCTGGAGCTATACCGGCTACAACATGTTGATCATCGTCGCCCAGCTGAAGACGATCCCCAACGAGGTCTACGAGGCGGCCAAGGTCGACGGCGCCAGCTCCTGGCGGGTGGCGCGCAGCATCCAGCTGCCACTGATCCGACCGGCGGTGATCCTGACCACCGTGTTCTCGATCATCGGGACGCTGCAGCTGTTCGCCGAGCCCCAGGTGCTGCAGAGCGTGTCGCCGGCGATCAACTCCGAGTACACGCCCAACCTGAGCGCCTACACCACCGCGTTCGCCTACAACGACTACAACGTCGCCGCCGCCCAGGCGGTGCTCATCGCGCTCGTCGCATTCATCCTCTCGTTCGCCTTCCTTCGCCTGACCAACAGGAGGTCGAAGTGACCACCACCGCAGAGGCGTCCACCGCCGCCCCGGGCAAGACGCGGCCCTCGCACCGCACGGTCCACGGGGCCACCGCCACCCGCGGGTCCACCATATTGGTGACCGGCATCTTGATCGTCGTCGCGGTGTACTTCTTGATGCCGGTGTACTGGGTCATCGTCGCCTCGACCAAGACGACCCAGGACCTGTTCTCCACGAACGGCTTCTGGTTCGCCTCCGACTTCGCCCTGTTCAGCAACATCCAGCAGGTGCTCACCTACGACGGCGGCATCTACGTGCGGTGGTTCCTCAACTCCGTGTTCTACGCCGGTGTGGGGGCGGCCCTGGCCACCTACTTCGCCGCGGCCGGCGGGTACGCGCTCGCCAAGTACAAGTTCCGGGGTCGCGAGGCCGTCTTCGGCGCCGTCCTCGGCGGCGTGCTCGTGCCCGGCACAGCGATCGCCCTGCCGCTGTTCCTGCAGTTCAGCCAACTGGGCATCACCAACACTTATCTGTCTGTCCTGCTGCCCTCGCTGGTGTCACCGTTCGGGCTCTTCTTGTGCCGGATCTATGCGGAGGCGACTGTCGACGACGCCCTGCTCGAAGCGGCCCGGATCGACGGTGCGGGCGAGTTGCGGATCTTCCACTCGGTCGGGCTCAGCGTGCTCACCCCCGCGCTGGTCACGGTCTTCTTGTTCCAGCTCGTCGGCATCTGGAACAACTACTTCCTGCCGCTGGTGATGCTCTCGGACACGAAGCTGTACCCGATCACCCTCGGCCTGAACAACTGGCTCAGCCAGACCAACCGCCTGCCCGAGTTTTACCAGCTGACCATCGCCGGCGTGCTGCTGTCGGTGATCCCGCTGGCGATCGCCATGATCGTGCTGCAACGGTTCTGGCGAGGCGGACTCACCGAAGGCGCCGTCAAATAGGCAAGCAGTTCTGTAGCTGCCGACCAGCGCGTCGGGCCAAGGTGCCTCCCGCAAAACCCTTGCGGTCCACCACGCAACGTCCGAACTCACTGGACAGACCTCTGCCATGGTTCGGACGGGCAGAGTGCCAGCCGCGTACGCGCGACCCCTGCAATCACCAAACAACCGGATTCGCTCACCTGCTAAGTCGACCCCCGCCACCACCGACCGACTTCGCGGCTACCGTCAAATCCTTGGTGCCCAAATCCCCGACAGCCGGGTCGTCTTCTCAGGCTGGGATTCCGTCAGTGGCGCGGCGGCTACCCGTGACCTCTTGGAGCGCCATCCCGACATCGACGCGATCCTGTGCGGCTCGGATCGAATCGCACTCGGGGCACTCGCCACCCTGGCCGCAGCCGGCCGGATCGTCCCCGCCGACGTCGCTGTCGTGCGTCTGCATGATCGTCCCTCTGTCCGAACGTTCCAAACTCCCGTGAGCCGTCGGGTCCTGCGAGACGCTCCAGCAGGAACGTCTCCGGTCTCACTGGATGCCGCGAGCGGAAGAGCATCGGGATCGGTTGATTAGGGCGCCATGTCCGGTTGAGGTACACCCCAAGCTGACGTCAGGACGACTCGGCGGGCCAGCGTCAGGTTAGGGTCTCTTGCGTGTTTGATTGACACTCGCCGCAGCTGGTCTTAGATTTCAACCTGACACTTTGGTTAGAGCGAGACGGCGTGTGACGGGTCAGCGGGTCGGCTACACCCGGGTGAGCACGCTGGAGCAGAACACCAGCCGGCAGCTCGACGGTGTCGAGGTGGACCGGGTGTTCGCCGACCATGTCTCGGGCAAGGACCTGCACCGGCCGGAGTTCGAGGACATGCTGCGGTTCGTCCGTGACGGCGACACCGTCGTGGTGCATTCGATGGATCGGCTGGCGCGCAATCTCGACGACCTCCGCGGCACCGTCCGCGGACTGACCGCCCGCGGGGTCCGGGTGCAATTCGTGAAGGAGCAGCTCCTCTTCACCGGCGAGGACACCGCGATGGCCACCTTGTTGTTGTCGGTGATGGGCGCGTTCGCCGAGTTCGAGCGGGCTTTGATTCGTGAGCGTCAGCGGGAAGGCATCGCGTTGGCGAAGAAGCGCGGCGCCTACCGGGGGCGGCGCAGGTCCTTGACTCCCGAGCAGGTCGACCGGCTGCGGTCCGGTGCCGCCGCGGGTCGGGCGAAAGCTGAGCTGGCGCGTGAGTTCGGGATCAGCCGCGAGACCGTCTATCAGTACCTGCGTGCCGGCGAGTCAGGGACAGGTTCCGCGGGTTTAGCAGCTGCTCGGGGCTGATGGTCCGCACGCGGCATCCGGTCAGCGCGGCGGCTTGCCAGTGATCGGGGACGGTCGTGGTGTGCAGGACCAGGCGCAGGTCTTCGCGCTCAGCGGTGTGGCGGAGCCAGAGCCAGGCGAACAGGTTCGCCCGGTCGGCGTCGATGACCCACAAGCTGGTGATGCCGACTCGGCTCAGCGCCCAAGAGATCTCCCACTCGGCGATGTCTCGGCCGACATCGTTGAGGGAGACTCCGCCGGGTCGCAGCCTGGCGGGCAGCCGCCACAACACGTTCAAGGTGATGAGCATCGCGCGGACCAGGTCATCAGCGCTGCTGGCTGGGGCCGCGGTGAGAATGAGATGCCCGCGGTCGAGAACGCAGGCGCGGTGGATGCCGCGGATGACGGCGACGTCGTCGTCCAGATCGACACACACCGTCACCCGAGGGGCCAGCCGCGTGGCCTGGTTAGCGGCCACGACCGCCGCCGAGGGTTCGGAAGGCGTTGCGGGCGATCTCCTCGTCGCAGACGGTCCGGCCGGTCCGCTGGCAGAGTCGTGTCGCGTGGCAGGTGAACCTGGCCCAGGAGCGGAAGTTGCCGTGCCCGCACGTGTCGTCGACCAACCGCAGCACGGCAGGGTCGGCGTCGGCGTAGATCGGGTGGTACGTCGGGATCGCTTTCACCACCGTGGCTGGTGTCAACGGCGTGAACCTGTGATGGGCATACAAGCGGGAGTCCAGCATGGGCTCGCGGCGCAGTACCTCGTAGCAGCCGTCGCCGCCGACGAACAGCAGGGCGAAGGTGGTGTCGGGGTCGTCGTGCAGGTGCCGCAGATACTCGAAACACTCCCGGTTCAGCCATTGGGCCTCGTCGATGATCACCAACCGGAATCGTTCCGACAGGGCCCGCTTCAACGCCCAGTCGGCATCGAACGCGCTGGACGTCGCAGCCACACCGAGCAGCCGCCCCAGCTCCTGCCGGACGTAACGCATCGTCGGCCGGGCGCGGAAGTCGGTGCGCACGTGGTCATGTTCGGCGCGGTCGGCGACGGCCTCGTCGACGGCGAACGACTTGCCGGTCCCCGACGGTCAATAGATGGCGCCCATCGCGACCGCATCGCAGATTTCGCCGATCAGGTCGCGGACTTCGAGCAGAGCCTCGGTCGCGAGAACCGCCGCATCATGAAGCGACTGGTAGTGCCGGCTCACCGGTCTGCGCTGGGTCGGGCTCTTGCCCGCGGGACATGGGGGCGAAGTTCCGCCCCTGAGGCTGGGCGTTTGGCCTCCCTCGAAGACCGCGTGTAACTGCGAGGCGCTGGACGGCAGGAGTACCCCACGGCTAGGGAGCTCGAGATCGATCTTCTGAGGAGCAGAGGTCCGCTAGCCCCAGCGATGCCGGCCCCGAGCTGGGTGCCACTCAGCGTCACCAGAAGCCCGCGATGTATCGCTGCCAGTCACACCCTGTGGCTCGACGGGTACAAGGAGGCGGAGGTCACCGGCAACCTGCTCAGCCGCCAGGGCGCGCGGCTCGGTGGCCTTCGGCAACGAGGCCAACCAGGGCGCCCAGACGCGGGCCTTCACCGCTTCGATCCGACCGGTGAGGTCGACGTCGACGCCTGGGTGAAGACCCTGCGCGACCAGGGCTTCAAGATGGGCATCCTGACCCTCAAGCACCACGACGGCTTCGCACCGGGGGCCCTTTCATCGATGGTGGTCGGCGTGGACCGGCCGGGAGGGATGGATCAGCCGCGCTTCTGGATCGCCGCCCACTCGTCGCGCAGGCCGACCGTGCGGTGGAAGAGCATCGGCTGCTCGGTGTCGGCGGCGAAGTAGCCGAGCCGCTCGAACTGCACCACGTCGCCGGGTGCGGTGTCGGAGAGTGCCGCCTCCACCTTGCAACCGGAGAGCACCTCACGCGACCCAGGGTTGAGGTCGTCCAGCGCCTCACCCGTGCGCTCGCCGGGAGCCTCCGCGGTGAAGAGTCGGTCGTACAGGGCGACCGTCGCGTCCTCGGCGTGTGGGGCCGAGACCCAGTGCATCGTCGACTTCACCCGTCGACCGTCGGGGGCGTTGCCGCCCTTTGTCTCCGGGTCGTAGGTGGCGTGCACCTCGACGACGTTGCCCTCGTCGTCCTTGACCACGTCGGTCGCGGTGACGAGATACGCACCCCGCAGCCGGACCTCCCGGCCGGGGGAGAGACGGAAGTACTTCGGAGGGGGCACCTCCTGGAAGTCCTCCTGCTCGATCCACAACTCGCCGGTGAAGGCCACCTTACGGGTCCCGTCCTCGGTCCGCTCGGGATTGTTGGCGATCTCGAAGTGTTCGACGACCGGGTCGCCGTTCTCGTCGGTCGGCCAGTTGGTCAGCCGCAGCTTCAGCGGGCGCAGCACCGCCATCCGGCGCTGGGCCGTCGCGTTGAGGTCGCGGCGGACGTAGCTCTCGAGGTACTCGATGGACTGCCGGGAGTTGGTCCGCGTGGTGCCGACCTCGCGGCAGAAGGCCCGGATCGCGCTCGCGGGGTAGCCCCGGCGGCGGAGGCCTCGCAGCGTCGGCATCCGGGGATCGTCCCAGCCGTCGACGACCCCGTCGAAGACGAGCTTCGCGAGTCGGCGCTTCGAGGTGACGGTGTGGGTCAGCTCGAGCCGGGCGAACTCGTACTGGCGCGGCGCGTCAGGGATGCCCAGCTTCTCCAGGAACCAGTCGTAGAGCGGGCGGTGCGACTCGAACTCCAGGGTGCAGAGCGAGTGGGTGACGCCCTCGATGGCGTCGGACTGGCCGTGCGCCCAGTCATAGGTCGGATAGATCGCCCAGGAGTCGCCGGTGCGGTGGTGGTGGGCGCGGCGGATGCGGTACATCACGGGATCACGCATCTGCATGTTCTCGTGTGCCATGTCGATCTTGGCTCGCAGCACGTGGGTGCCGTCGCCGAACTCGCCTGCGCGCATCCGGCGGAACAGGTCGAGGTTCTCCTCGACCGTGCGGTCGCGGTAGGGGGAATTGACTCCGGGCCTGCCGAAGCCGCCGCGGCCGGCGGAGATCTCCTCGCCGTTCTGGTCGTCGACGTAGGCGAGCCCCGCCTCGATCAGCTGTTGCGCCCATGCGTAGAGCTGCTCGAAGTAGTCGGAGGCGAAGCGCTCGTCTGCCGGGTCGTAGCCGAGCCAGCGGATGTCGTCGGCGATCGACTCGACGAAGGACACGTCCTCGGTCTCGGGGTTGGTGTCGTCGAGGCGGAGCACGCAGATGCCACCGAAGTCGTCGGCGACCCCGAAGTCGACCACGATCGCCTTCGCATGGCCGATGTGCAGGAAGCCGTTGGGCTCCGGTGGGAACCTGGTCTGGACCCGTCCGCCACGCTTCCCCTGTGCGACGTCGTCGGCGACGGCGTCGTAGATGAAGTTGCTGGGCATGGCGGGATCAGTCATGGCGTCATGCTACCGGTTCGGGCGTGGTGCTCAGCCCCGGGAGACGAGCCACACGATCAGCGCGATCGGGACCGCGATGGTCAGCAGGACCATGCAGGTCAGGATGGCCGCGACGGCGATCCAGTAGCTGACCGAGGCCTGGTGCACCTGCTGGCGGTTGTCGATGGTGCGGTTGAGCAGCTTCAGGTTCTTGTTGTTCGATCGCCACGCCGCATCGAGCAGCGCTCCTGCCCACGGCACGAGCCCGACGGCCCAGTCGATCACCCAGTTGCCGAGCATGCGCGCCAACACCGGAATCGGGGCCTTGAGTCGGATCGCGTCGAACACGAGCACGGTTCCGAAGACGGCACCGGTCGCGGTTCCCGCCCATGGGACGAGGCTGAGCAGCGGATCGATCCCGACCCGGTACTTCGTGCCCGGGATGGGAACGAGGTCCTCGAGCACGTAGGTCAGCATCCGCGTGGCCTTCGCGGGCCGCTCGGTGGCGAGGGCGCGCTCGGCCTCCTCGCGGGCCGCCGCGATGGGAGCGGTCGGGCTCTCGACCGGCGCCGGTGGCGCGGCCTTGTCCCGCCTGGCGAGGGCGTCGGACTTCTTCTCGGATCTGGCCATGGACCAATTCTGCCGGGTGGGCGGCCTCTACGGCGGGAACTGCCGCCCTGAGGGCCGTCGGCGCCAGGCAGGCAGGGACCGTCGGAGGGACATCATCAGCCGCTCGACACTAGAGTGGGCACCACTATGACAACACCGCAGCCTGCCCGCACCCGCGTCGCCCCCTCCCCGACCGGGGACCCCCACGTCGGCACCGCCTTCATGGCGCTGTTCGACCTCGCATGGGCGAGGCGCACGGGCGGACGGTTCGTCCTGCGGATCGAGGACACCGACCAGAACCGGCTCGTTCCCGGCTCGGAGGCCCAGATCTACGAGTCGCTCGACTGGCTCGGCCTCTCCCCGGACGAGAGCCCCGCGGTCGGCGGGCCGTTCGCCCCGTACAAGCAGTCGGAGCGTCTCGAGACCTACCGCCCCTTCGTCGAGCAGCTGATCGAGCAGGGCCACGCCTACTACTGCTGGTGCTCGCAGGAGCGGCTCGCCGAGCTGCGCGACGAGCAGAACCGCCAGAAGCTGTCCACCACCGGCTACGACCGGCTGTGCGTCGGCAAGACCCGCGAGGAGCGCGCCGAGCTGCCGGGCTTCACCGAGACGCCCGTCGTGCGGATGCTGATCCCCGACGATGCGCCGCTGGAGTTCGACGACATCATCCGCGGCACGGTCAAGGCTCCCCGTCCCGACGATCAGGTGATCCTGAAGGCCGACGGCTTCCCGACCTACCACCTCGCCGTCGTCGTCGACGACCACCTCATGGACATCAACACGGTGGTCCGCGGAGAGGAGTGGATCTCGTCCACGCCCAAGCACATCCTGCTGTACCGCTGGCTCGGCTGGGAGCTTCCCGCCTTCGCGCACATGCCGCTGCTGCGCAACACGGACAAGTCGAAGATCTCCAAGCGCAAGAACCCCGCCGCGCGCCTCATGTGGTTCAAGGAGCAGGGCTACCTGCCGGAGGCCGTGCGCAACTTCCTCCAGCTGCTCGGCTACGCGGGCGACGAGGACCACGAGGTCTCGACCTTCGAGGAGTTCGTCGAGAACTTCGCATGGTCGAAGGTCAACACCGTCGGCCCGATCTTCGACCTGAAGAAGCTGGACTGGCTCAACGGCCACTACATCCGTTCCCTGAGCGCGGACGAGCTGGCCGACCGGATCGCGGCCTTCGCAAGCGACACCGGCCAGTGGGTCGATCCGAACGACGAGCAGCTCGCGGTGCTGCGCCAGGCGGTGCCGATCATCCAGGAGCGCCTCGTGCTGCTCAAGGACGCCGTGCCGCAGCTGGACTACCTGCTGGGGTCCGACGCGAACCTCGTCATCGACCCGGAGGCCATCGCGGCTCTGCCCGAGAACGCGGCCGAGGTGCTTGACGCGGCGATCGCCGTCACCGAGAACGTCGCCTTCGACGCCGAGTCGATCCAGGCGGGTCTGCGCGAGCGGATCGTGGAGGGGATGGGGATCAAGCCCAAGTTCGCCTTCGCGCCGATCCGCGTCGCCGTGTCGGGTCGTCGGGTCTCCCCGCCGCTGTTCGAGTCGATGGAGATCCTCGGCCGCGACTCGTCGCTCACCCGTCTGCGTTCGCTCCGGGCTCAGCTGAAGGGCATGCGGGGCGCCTCATGCGACTGACCGATCCCGACCGCGTCCTCCTCGAGCGGCTGGGGAGCGATGAGTTCGTGCTGCGCCCCGTCACCGTCGACGATGCGGAGGCCGACCACGCCGCGGTGATGGACGCGCAGACGCAGTTGCGCCTGTGGAGCCAGTCCGACTGGCCGGCGGACGACTTCACCGTCGAGGAGAACCGCGCGGACCTGCTCGCCATGCAGCACCGGTCGCGATCGACCGCGACCAGACGCCTCGAGGCGAGCACGATCGCACTTCCGCCACGCAGCCGGGCGGCGAGGTACCCTGCGGGGCCGAGGAGCACGACGTCGCCTCGCCGAGCGAGCCCAGATCCGTCTCTGGGGCGATGTCGTTCATTCGACCGCCCCGGTCGTGTGGGCAGGCTCAGCCCGGCGGGCGAACCGGGTGTCGCGCCGAAGTTGCACCTGTGCCAGTCCGCCGCGAAAAGGTAGCCCCCGAGGGGGGTCAGGACGGCTGGCCTCGTCGGCCGGGCCCGACGGTTTGTGAGGGCGGATCAGGACACGGTCGTCGCGGGCCCCGTCCGGTGCCAGTCACCTTCAGTTCTCGATGATCAATTCGGGGTACACGGGTTGCCACATCGCGTCGTAGATCTGCTCGACCGGATCGGTCAGCGGACGCTCGGCCACGCCGTCCTGCTCGGCGGCCGCCGCCACGGCTAGCGCGACCGTCGCCGAGACCCGGCGCAGGTCCTTGACGCTGGGAAGCAGCGAGTCGCCGCGGATCTGCACGACCGACAGCGAGGCCACCGCCTCCGCAGAGGCCGCGACCATGCCGTCGGTGACCCGGTTGGCCCGACAGACGGCGACGCCAAGGCCGAGCCCCGGGAAGATGAGTGCGTTGTTCGCCTGGGCGATGGTGTAGGCGACACCCTGGTAGCTGACCGGGGCGAAGGGGGAACCGGTGGCGATCATGGCGCGCCCCTCGGTCCACTCGATCAGGTCGGACGGCACGGCCTCGGCGAGCGCGGTCGGGTTGGACAGCGGGAGGATCAGCGGGCGATCGACGTGCCCGGCCATGTCGCGAACGATGTCCTCGGTGAACGACCCCGGCTGCCCGGACGTGCCGATCAGCACGGTGGGATGCACGTTGCGCACGATGTCGGCGAGCATGTAGTGCCCGGGCTGGTCGAGTTCCCACTCCTCGAGTTCGCCGATGCCGCGCGCGTAGGGGCGCTGGAAGTCGCGGAACTTCTGTGTCGCGTCGTCGGTGACGAGGCCGCGGCTGCTCGTGATCCAGAACCGGGACCTCGCCTCGTCCTCGGTGAGGCCGTCCTTGATCAGGAGGTCGACCAGCAGGTCGGCCACGCCGACCCCGGCGGTGCCGCCGCCATGGATGACGAACTTCTGGTCGCGCAGGCGCTCCCGGTTGCCCTTCACCCCGGCGAGGATGGCGCTCGCGACGACGGCCGCAGTGCCCTGGATGTCGTCGTTGAACGTGCACACGCGGTCGCGGTAGGTCTCGAGCAGGCGGTGCGCGTTGCCCGCCCCGAAGTCCTCCCAGTGCAGCATCGCGTGGGGGTAGACCTTCGAAGCGGCCTCGACGAACTGCTCGATGAACTCGTCATAGCGTGCCCCGCGGACGCGGCCGTGCCGCTCTCCCATGTACAGCTCGTCGTTGAGCAGGCGGAGGTTGTCCGTGCCGACGTCGAGCACGACGGCGAGGATCCGGTCGGGGTCGAGCCCGGCGGCCGCCGTGTAGATCGACTTTTTTCCCATGCAGATCTGGATGCCGCCGACGCCCTGGTCGCCGATGCCGAGGATGCCTTCCGAGTCGGTGACGATCAGCAGGTCGACGTCGTCGGGTCCGTGCACGTTGGAGCGGAGCGCCCGCTCCAGCAGGTCGGGCTGGTCAATGGAGAGGAACACCCCGTTGACGGCCTGGTACCAGAGGCTGAACTCCTTGATCGCCTCGCCGATCGTCGGGGTGTAGACGATCGGCATCATCTCGGCGAGGTGGTCGCTGAGCAGACGGTAGTAGAGCACCGTGTTGCGCTCGCGGAGCGCCTGGAGGTAGGCGAACTGCTCCAGTGCCGTCTCCGCCTTGCGGAAACGCTCGTAGGCGCGGCGAAGCTGGGCCTCCAGCGGCGTGACATGGGTCGGCAGGAGCCCGACCAGTTGAAGCTGCTTGCGCTCCTCCTGGGTGAAGGCCGTCCCGCGGTTGATCCGGGGGTTGCGCAGGATAGCGCGTCCACGAGCGTTGATCTTGACGCGGGAGCCGTGCCCGCCGGGCAGGACCTCATACTGTCGCCTGGGCATGGCGTCAGCCTAGTGTCGCGCGCGGGCAGATGGTTGAAGTTTTACCTGCTCGCGTCGAGTGGGGTATCGGCACGGCCTCCGACTTGAGGCGTTAGGGTTGAAGCGTGGTTTCCTCTCACTCTGACACCTGGCGGATCACCCCCGCGGCGATGTTCCTGGTCGCCACCATCAACGAGGGCGGCGAGTCGACCGTCCACGACGCGCTCGAGGATCTCTCCGGGCTGACGCGCGGCGTCGGGTTCCGGTACCCGGAGCGTGAGCTGACCCTGCTGGTCGGCATCGGCTCCGATGCGTGGGACCGGCTGTTCGCCGGCCCGCGGCCCTCGCAGTTACACCCCTTCAAGGAGCTGAAGGGGGACCGCTTCGTCGCTCCGTCGACGCCTGGCGACCTGTTGTTCCACATCCGCGCAGACACCATGGACATGTGCTTCGAGCTCGCCACCCGCATCTCCGACACCATGGACGGCGCGATCACCGTCGTCGACGAGGTGCACGGCTTCCGCTACTTCGACCAGCGCGACCTGCTCGGATTCGTCGACGGAACCGAAAACCCGACGGGTGAGCTCGCCGAGTCGTCGACGACGATCGGCGGGGAGGACCCGCGGTTCGCGGGCGGCCACTACGTGCACATCCAGAAGTACCTGCACGACATGACGGCGTGGAAGGCGCTCACCGTCGAGGAGCAGGAGAACGTGATCGGGCGCAAGAAGCTCGACGACATCGAGATCCCGGACGACAAGAAGAAGCCCAACGCGCACATCGTGCTCAACACCATCGACGACGAGCAGGGCCGCGAGCTCAAGATCGTCCGGCTCAACATGCCGTTCGGGGACGTCGGCAAGGGCGAGTTCGGCACGTTCTACATCGGCTACTCGCGCAACCCCGACGTGACTGAGCGCATGCTGGACAACATGTTCATCGGCGACCCGCCTGGCAACACCGACGCCATCCTCGACTTCTCGACGGCCGTCACCGGCTGCATGTTCTACGTCGCCACCGACGCGTTCCTCGACGATCCGCTCCCGTTCGCGGGTGCGGACAGCGTCCCCTCCTCGCCCGAGCCATGCACTGATTCCGCGCCGTCCGCTCAGGGCGGTTCGCTCGCGATCGGCAGCCTGAAAGGACAGAACTGATGAACAACCTGTACCGCGACCTTGCGCCCGTCACCTCCGAGGCCTGGGCCCAGATCGAGGAGGAGGCGGCCCGCACCTTCAAGCGTCACATCGCAGGGCGACGCGTCGTCGACGTCAACGGCCCGCACGGCCCTGAGGCCGCCGCCACCAACACCGGCCACCTCGCGCCCGCGGACCCGCCCGGCGACGGGATCGAGGCCAACCTGCGGGTCACTCAGCCCATGGTGCGGCTGCGGGTGCCGTTCACGGTGGGCCGCGAGGACATCGACAACTGCGAGCGTGGCGGCCAGGACTCCGACTGGGATCCGGTGAAGGAGGCGGCGAAGAAGCTGGCCTTCGCCGAGGACCGCGCCATCTTCGAGGGCTATGCGGCCGCAGGCATCGAGGGGATCAGGAGGTCCGCCTCGAACACCCCCCTCAAGCTGCCGACGGATGCCATCGACATCCCTGACGTGATCGCGCGCGCGATCACGGAGCTGCGGCTGGCTGGCGTGCAGGGCCCCTACAGCGTGCTGCTCTCGGCCGACGCCTACACGGCGGTCGCGGAGACCTCCGATCACGGGTACCCGATCCTCGAGCACATCCAGCGGCTGGTCGACGGAAAGATCATCTGGGCCCCGGCGATCGACGGCGCCTTCGTGCTGACCACGCGCGGCGGCGACTTCGACCTGCAGTTGGGCTCCGACGTGGAGATCGGCTACCTCACCCACGACCTGGCCAGCGTGACGCTCTACCTGCAGGAGACGTTCACGTTCCTGGACTACACGTCCGAGGCGGCCGTCTCGCTCGACTGAGCACCCGTCGTCAGCTGGCGCCGGGCGGTGTCCGGCGCCGGCAGGTAGTGCAGCGCGAGCACGTCGAGGATCCGTACCACCTGGGCGAGCGCCGCTTCGCGCTCGCCCTCGGTGGCTGCACGCGAGGCCAGCCGGGCTGCCTTCGAGGCGCGGCGCGCGTCCTCGCGTGCGGTCGCGGGGAGATGTCCGATGCCGACGGTCTCCGCGTGGTCGCGCGCCACGGAGAACGCGATCTCGAGTTCGGTGGCCAGCTCGTCAAGGTCTTCGAGACAGAGCGATCCAGCCTCGGTGTCCGCGCGGACCAGGGCGACCTCGAATGACTTCGTCGGCGCCGAGGCAGGATCGAACAGCGCAGACGCCTCGATCCGGTAGACGATGTCGGCGGAGAGCCGCCCGTACTCGGCCCGGACTGCGTCCATCCTCGCGGTGATGCGTCCGCGTCGCTGGTCGTCGGTGAGTGCCTCCGGCCGCTCGCCGAGCCGACGCGCGATGGCGTAGTCGACGAGGTTGGACGAGTCGAGCCGGAGATCGCCTGCGGTGCGGATCCTGGTTGGCCGGCGCCGACGCAGCAGCGACCAGGTGATCGCGGCGGCCGCAGCCGCGATGAGGATCGCGAATCCGGCCAACACGGGAAGACCAGGCAGGACGAGGAGGACCACCACGATGACGCCCACGAGGATGGTGACGGGCCACTGGAGCCGCAACCCCTCGGCCCGGCCTGCCCAGTCGACCGGCGGAAGTGCGATGGCCTCGTGGCCTGTGCCCCGGGAGACGAGTCGGACGACGTCGGCGAGGGTCCCGCCGGACAGGTCGCGCTGGACGGGCGGGGAGTCGAGGTCGGAGGCCTTGACGGAGCGTACCGGCCGGGATCCTTCGTTGTAGTGGCCGATCGTGGCCACGACAGCCGACGTGTGATCGGTAGGGAGGATGAGGAGGGGAACGTCGACGAGGTCTTCGACCGGGGTGTCGAGCGCGACGGACTGCCAGAAGGGGGGTCTCACTGGTCCGCCTCTCCGGTGGTCAGGCGACCCGGCAGCGCGAGCACGGGTCGACCCTCCACCATCTGCGTGGCCTCGGTTGGGGTCGGCAGGTAGTACAGCGCGAGCGAGGCGAGGATCTCCGAGACCCTCTTCAGGGCAGCCGAGCGTTCCGAGGGGGTCGCTGCGCGCCCAGCGAGGCGTGCGGTCTTGAGTGCCCGCTCCGCCTCGGGCCGTGACGCGGCGGGGAGGTGGCCCATGCCGAGGGTCTCGGCGTGGGACCTGGCCGCGTCGAAGGCGACCCGCACCTCCGCGGCCAGCGTCGACACCTCGGAGGCCTCGAGTTCCGCGGCGCGGGTATCCCAGCGGATCAGGGCGGTCGTGAACCGGCGGGCGGCATCGTCTGCAGGGTCGAACAGCGCTGGGTTCTCGATCCGGTAGCACAGGTCTGACAACAGCGCTCCGTACTCCTCCTTGATCGAGTCGACGAGTGCGGCCGCGGCGGCCACCGCCGGTCGGGCGTCGAGCAGCCGGTCGAGGGGGTAGTCGCCACCGGCCGTGCGGAAGCTGTGCTTCGCTGAGGGGCGGAGCCGGGCGCGCAGCAGCGGCGCGACCGCCGCGATCGTCATCAGGGCGACGGTGCAGAACACCTTCATGGCGTCGCTCAGGCCGCTCAGTAGGACAAGGGCGATCACGGCGAGCATCGCGAGCGCGAACAGCGAGGTCGCCAGCATCACCGTGAGCCGGTGGCGCACCTGCATGGCTCCCGCAGGTAGCGCGAAGGCCCTGACCGGTCTGGAAGGGCACTCGAGTACTGCGAGATCGCCCACCTCGGTCGCCATCGGGCGCCCGTTCAGGTACTCGGGATCGGCCTTGTCGGCCCGGCTGAGCCGCACCTTGCCTGCCCCGAGCACCTCAAGGACGGTGATGGAGCCGTCCTCCGACTCGATTACGACCGGCGAGGTCAGCTCGCCGAGCGTGGTCGCGAAGCGCACTGGGCTGAGGTCAAGGCGTGGGTGAGTCGATGCCATCGTGCCCAGAATACGGGCTCAGCGGGGCCCGCCCAGGCTCGAGCGACGGGCGCACCCCGCC
>RRZT011092816.1_pt1 | contig 18298 bp, 16 predicted proteins | sample 2165551 | NCBI WGS metagenome assembly RRZT01 (sample SAMN10456910, study PRJNA506462) | wastewater metagenome | biome: wastewater; feature: sludge; material: wastewater sludge; isolation source: wastewater sludge with Escherichia coli K12::gfp cells carrying plasmid... | place: USA: Moscow, Idaho...
AGCAGCCTCAGGTAGTCTTCCACCAGTACTGTGCAGGCTTTGTCAGAGAGGTAGATTTCGCCGCCCATGACGGAGTGGATTGCCTCGATGACAGTTTGACTGGAGCTTTCTTTGAGAAGGTAGCCTCTGGCTCCCGCTTTGAGGGTTTCGGCGATGAAGCGGCGGTCGCTGTGCATGGAGAGGACGATGACGGCGATTTGCGGCTGTTCGGCGGTGATTTGCGCGGTGGCCAAGATGCCGTTGAGGTTGGGCATGGTGACGTCCATGAGCACAAGGTCGGGCTGCAGGCTGCGTGCCATTGCCACCGCCTCGCGTCCATCGGAGGCTGATCCGGCGATTTCAAAGTCGGCGTGGTTTTTGAGGAGGCTTTCCATTCCTTCTCGGAAGAGCACGTGGTCATCGGCGATGAGTATTTTAATCATTATGTCCCTCCTGTTCGGTGTTGTTGAGGTGCAGCGGCGCCAAGAGGGAGACGGTGGTGCCGGCGCTGTTAGAGATTATCTGCATGTCGCCGCCTATGTGTATGAGACGTTCTCTGATGCTGAATAGTCCCAGTCCGCAGCCTGCGGTTTTGGTGACTCTTTTTTTGACGGAGAAGCCGCAGCCGTTGTCTTCGACGACGATTTGGATTTTTTTGGGGCCTCTGTTGACGCTGATGGAGACTTTTGAGGCGCTTGAGTGTTTGATGACGTTGACCAAGAGTTCGCGTGACATGCGGTAGAGAATAACGCAGACGGCGTCGTCGGCGGAGAAGTCTTCGAGCCTGCCCCGTTCGGTGACCGTCCAGCCGATGCCGCGCGGGGAGAGCAGGTGGTCGGCTAATGCTTCGACAGCGGGGGTGATGCCGACTTCGAGTAAGATAGGCGGGCTTAGTTCAAATATTAGCTGACGGCTTTCGGCGATCATTTGTTCTGCCACTTTGATGGAGTTGTCTAGGGCGCCTGTGGCTCCCGCAGAGAGGTCGTGTTCTTCACGCAGTTTGCGCAGGTCAAGGAGCAATGTCAGCAGTGAGTGTCCGATGCTGTCATGAAGGTCGGTGGCTATTTCTCTTCTGGTGTTTTCTTCGCTGAGGGTGAGCTGTGTTGCTAGCTCCCGCAGCCTGGCGCGGTATTCCAAGAGTTGTTTTTGGTTTTCTTTGAGTTTTTCGTCGGATTTTTTCCATTCGGTGCGGTCGAGGAAGATTGTGGCCGCCATGTCAGTTGCGATGGGGAAGGCGATGACTTCCAAGTATTTGCCGGTGTAGGCGCTTTCGTTTTCGCAGTGTACGGATTTTTTTGTTTTTAGGCACTGTATGAGGATATCGCCCCAACAAGATTCAACGGTCGGCCACACGGCTTGAAAGCTGCGCCCGATAACTTCTTCGCGCTTAACTTTGTTGACTCTTTCGTATGCGGGGTTGATGTCTATGAATATGAGGTTGTTTTTTGTCAGTTCTTTGATGTCGCAGTCGATTTTGTAGATGGCGATGGGGTTGAATGATCTTTCAAAAAAGAATTTGTGGGAAAAAAGTGCCATGATATCTCTTCCGTTTCCTTTTGATTTGCTCACTCTCTATTTTCTCCTTACCAGCCTTGCTTTGCAAGAGAGAAGTCCGTATTTTGCCGTTTTTAGGGCTTTTCTCAACGCTTGCTTTTGTCGTGGAAGGAGCAGATGATGTTGTCGCCGGAGGCTAGGTAGAGCCCGTACGAGGGACAGGTTTTTTGGGAGTTGTCGACGGTGTTGTAGTATTCGCTGTTGATGAATCCCTGAAGATCCATGGAAATGACGCTGCGGCGGACCGAGTATGCGGCGGTTATCGCCCTTTTGTTGGCAGCGCAGGCTGTTTTTTTTGCTTTTTCGTCGGCGCTGTCCGTGCCGATGAGCATAATACCCGAGAGTACGACAATGATGATGACGGCGATGAGAATTTCCACGAGAGTGAAGCCGCGTTTTTGGGTGGTTTTTTTCATGGTATCACCTCAGAGCTATTGTTTGTCGTTTTTTCTGTCCGTGATCATGCTTTTGACGGTAAATTGCACGATATCTTTTTTCTGATTTGGATAGATCTGTTTTAAAATTATATTAGATAATAATGATGCAAGTAGATTATTTTTTATTGTATAGCATTAGTTATCTGTTGACAATGCTTAATATTGTTTTAATTATACTTTGCTCTTTTGTGAGCAAAATTGATTTTATTTTAAATAAACAAACGTTTTATTTTTAATTATCTTGCAGGCGTCTTTATTTTGCCCTTTACGGCAGCTTTTGGTAAAGGTTGTTTTAATTTTTTACCGGCGGAACTTTTCGCGGTAATGGGTGTATATGCACCGCAGGCGGTGTTTCGTTTGGGACAAAACACCGCCTGCGGCGATAGAAGAAGGGTGCGCTTTGCTGCGCTGCTATTGTTGGGAGTGTTCTTTATATGTCCGGTCTGGCGATGTGTATCGTTTGGTCGCAAAACCAGTCATATACAGTATCTTCAGGTTGTTTTTGTGCCCTTAGCCTTTCAATGCTGGTGCCGATGAGAAATAGCGGCGGCATTGGGTCGATAAGGGCTTTGCCGTAGGCGGCGATTTGCGCCGCGCTTTTTTCCAGCTCGGCTTCGTTTTCGCAGACTATGACTGCCATTGTCCAGTTTTCCTGGTCTTGGCTGTCGATGTCGCCGTAGCCGGGAATGTAGATGTGTTTTTGCGCCAGTAAAAAGAGCTGTAAGTCACCGAGGGCGCGGAGAAAATCTGTTGTGCCGCCGCTTTTGACACGGAAGAAGAAGAGTCTGTCGGCGTCTTTCATTTTGTATTTGTCCGATGGATAGGGAGCCGCTTTTCTGTAGAGGTCAAAGTCATATCTGCTTCTGAGAATGAGGTTTGGGCACAGTGTGGTTTGTGCCGCGCCGTTTTTGGCAGCCCACTTGGCGAAAGCTTCTTCTCCGGGCGGGGTAAGCCCTCTGCTGCCGACGCCGCGGTGGGGAAATTCCGCTAAGAAGTTTTGGATAATGGGCTGTTCGCCCCAGATGTAGCGCATTTTTCCTTCGGAGATTTGCATCATTTGTTCGTCCGGCAGAGCGGGGATGACGGTAAGAGCTTCGTCAAGCGAGTATTCTTTGATGCCGAATCGTCCGAGAAAGGCGCGTTCCATGAGCAGGTAGAGGCGGTTGTTCCACAGTGCGCGCTCTGCGTCAAATGACGGTGTGGGGGCGTATGAGAGCCAGTTGGCCTCTGCTTCTCGGCGGCGTTCGTTTTCGCCTTTTTCCGTTAGAACATAGCCGCCGGCGGCTTGTATGAGACAGCCCTCTTTCAGCATTTGCGCGAGAGAAGCGGGGTCTTCCCCCGCGAGGGCGAAGGTTTCTTCGTCCCAGCAGGGGAAGTCCGGCTCAAAGAGCAAAATGGAGCGTGTCGTCATTATCTTTAGAGTTTGCCGTCGCGTTCATCGGCGGTCAGAGCGCGCCAGAAGGATAGGCAGGCGCAGACCATGATGAGGGAGAATGGTGCGGCAGCGGCGAGGGAGACCGTTTGTAAATTTTGCAGTCCTCCGGAGATGAGCAGGACAACTGCGAGAGCCGCCATCAAAACGCCCCAGATACCCATTTTGCCCTTCGGCGGGTTGAGGTCGCCGTGTGTGGAGAGCATGGAGAGTACAAAGGTGCCGGAGTTTGCCGAGGTGACAAAGAAGGTGACTATAAGAATTATCATTACCGCAGACATGATAGTGCCGAAGGTGTAGTACTTGTACATCTCAAAGATTCCCACAGAGACGTCTTTGAGGACTTCGGCGGAGACGTTGATGCCGCGTACCAGTTCGAGGTGCAGAGCTGAGGTGCCGAAAATAGCGAACCAAGTGAAGCTGCCGAGAGCGGGGACAACAAGAACGCCGCTGACAAACTCACGCACTGTGCGTCCGCGGGAGATGCGCGCCACGAAAGAGCCGACAAAGGGTGCCCATGAGATCCACCACGCCCAGTAGTAGAGCGTCCAGCCGTTGAGGAATGATTCATATTCGCCGCCGTAAGGGGCAAGCGAGAAGCTTTCTTTGATAAGTCCGCTGGTGTAGTCACCGATACCGGTCATCAGTGAGTTGACGATGGGCAGAGTGGGGCCGACAAGGAAGAGGGCAAGCATCAGTCCGAGACATATCCAGAGGTTGAAGTCCGCCACTTTCTTTATGCCTTTTTCTATGCCGAGAATGGCAGAGCCCGTGTAGAGCAGGGCGAGCACGCCGATGATGGCTATCTGTACAAAGGTTGTTTTGGGAATGCCGAAGATGGCGTTAAGACCGCTGTTGAGCTGCAATGTTCCCAGTCCAAGCGAGGTGGTGATGCCTGCCAAAGTGGCGAAGATGGCCAGGATATCTACTGTTTTGCCAAAAGTGCCGCGCACTTTTTCTTCACCGACCAGCGGAATGAAGACAGAGCTTATAAGTCCGGGGGTGTTGTGGCGGAACTGGTAATATGCAAGGGGCATGGCGATAACGGCATATCCCGCCCAAGGATGGAGTCCCCAGTGGAAGAAGGATATCTGCATGGCGTCGCGAGCTGCCTGTACGGAACCGGCGGGAGCGCCGAAGGGTACGGAGCCGAAGTGGAAGAGGGGTTCTGCCGCACCGTAAAAGACCAGTCCCACTCCCATGCCGGCGGAAAATAGCATGGCGAACCAGGACATATTGCTGTATTCGGGGCGTGAATCAGAGGGTCCCAAGCGCACGGAGCCAAAGCGGCTAAAAGCGGCAAAAAGACAGAAGATGACAAAGATATTCATGGTGAGCATGTAGCCCCAGCCGAAGTATTTTGTCAGTCCGCCGTTGAGCATCTTAGCAAAACTGCCGAAGGAGTCGGGAGAGATCAGCCCCCAAAAGACGAGGGCGAAGGTGATGGCGATAGAGATGATGTATACCGGATTGTACTTGCTTCCGGCACTGCTGCCGTTAGTCATGCAAACTGCTCCTTTCAAAATGAAGTAGCGCTGGTATGTTGTTTAAAAACGGTGATACAAAATGGTAACTTGTGAAAGCAAAAGGCTGTCGCTGCCATTCAAATAAGGAGGGTAAGACGGAAGACGATGCTTCCGAACCTGCCCCCCTCAGTTTTTTATAACTAGTACTTTGTCGGGAAAATCTTGGGTTCGCTGATCTCTGCTGCCAGAGAATCAAGAGCCACTCCCACTCTGTGGTAGCGGAGGTTCCATTCCGCTTCCGGCGACATCTGCGGGTCGCCCAGGGGATAGGGAACAGAAACGGTCTGCACCATTCTGTTTGAGCCGACTGTTTTGGCGACGTCGATAAGGTTGCACATTACGACTACAGGGATTCCCGCGCGTTCGATTTCTTTTGCCATCGTTGCACCGCAACGTGTGCAAGTTCCTCAGGTGGCGGTGAGGACCACGGCGTCAACATGAGCTTCTTTCAGCTCCGCTGCGATCTCGCGGCCGAATTTGGCGGCGTAGTTCTGCGTGGTGCCTGTGCCGACGGTGGTGTAGAAGAAGTTGTGCAGCTTGGCGAATTTGCCCTCTTTTTCATAGGCGCGCATTGCGTCTACAGGAACGCCTCTGTCGGGGACTTTGCACATCGCTTCGGGGTCAAAACCGGCGTGGATGGTCTTGTATTCGCCTTCGGGGAGGTTGTCTTTGCCGGTGATGTCATACTTGCCCCACTTCTGAGCGGAAGCGCTTTGAATTCTGTCGGGGTTGTTGAAAGGAACAACGCCGCTTGATGTTACTAGGGCGATGGTGCATTTGCTGAGGTCTTTAACCGCCTCTGCCGGGGGAATTCTGTCCATCTTGGGGATAACCAGCTCTGTCTGGAATGGCTCACCGGCGAGCTTCTTCAGCAGCATATCGATAACGCGGTCTGCTGCCATGATACCGTTTGGTTCGGGAATTTCGTAGCGCACGCCGCGGGGGAAATATCCCTCATCAGCTGCGGGAAGCAGCTCTGCTTTGGCGGCGATTTTTTCCGCGAAAGCAGCCATCAGAGTGAGGTCTTCCTTCATAAAGGTAGCCTTTCTGCCGCCTTTGAAAATATAGCAGCAGGCTTTGTACTCTTCCACTCCGGGGTTTTCCTCGTTCATCGAAGTGATGACGGGAACATTGTAGCGGTCAGCTACAGCTTTGCAGAGCAGTCCGCAGCCGACGCCGTAGCGTCCTGCCATAAATGCCGGACCGGCGAAGAAAATGTCGAATTCCTTCTTGTCGAGCCAAGCGAAAATTTCTTCAAGAGCCTCTTCTGTGTGGTTGGTAATGTAGTTGTCGCCGCAGACAAAGGTATTGGTAACTTCGATATTGGGCATCATCTCATTGAGCATGTTGGAGCAGCCGATAATACCTTCGTGAAAAATTGGCTTGCTGTCAGCGGCGTCTTCTCCGCCGACCTGTCCGAAGAACTGATTTATATAGTGAACAGCTTTCATCAACTTCACCTCCTAAAATTTAGAAATCAGCGCAGGTTCTCTTTGAGTAGCCGCTGATGTGGTTGGCGCAGAACATGCCGTTGTTTTCCATGACGCAGGAGCCATCGGGATTGATGCATCCTTCCCAGCCGCCGGAGTTGCCGTCGCGTGCCAGAGCTTCCAACTCGCCGATGACTTCCATTGCCGGCATATTGTAGAACTGAGAGACGTTGCCGGTGGAGACCAGCGCGTCTGTGGCAGGATTCATGGAGACCAGAGGCTGTGACGCGCCGTCTCTGCCCGTGGCTTCGTCTGAGATGCCTACGGTCTTAATGCCGAGTCTTTCAAGTTCTACCAACATGGCTGTGTAGTCAACGTCGGGGTTGCCATAGCCCTCTTCCGCTACTACCGCGGCTTTGGCTCCGAGGCTGACGGCTATCTGTCCTGCCATCTGCACGCAGCGGGTCTTTTCATCCATCTTCGGGTTGAGTGTGGACATGATGACGCCGAGGAAGTTTATTGTCTTGCCGTGCTCGGCATAGAGGCGTTTGACCATCGGGTTGGTGGAGAATTCGTAGGTGGACATCTTTGAAGAGCTGGGCATAAAGCTTCCCGAAACAAGGCAGCCGTCCAGCAGTTCGTTGGGGTGCATAAAGGTGGGGAGCATTCTGTTGCCGTCCCATCCGTAGATAAGCGTGTTATAGCCCAAAGCTTCCATCTGTGTCTGGGGCTGGAGCACATAGACTACGCCGGGGAGAGATTTTGTATGCTCATCGCGCTCGGAAACTGCGGGAAGGTCATAAACATCAAGCACTTCCGGCTCCATGCTGCGCACACATTGAGCGATATGCTCCGCAAGGCGCATCGAGGCCCATCTGATGGCGTGGTTCTTCTTCTGCTGTTCTCTTTGCTCAAAAAGTTCATCGGTGTCGGCTACGAGGACGAGGTTTACCATATCTCCCCAAATGGTGTGATGCTGGTAGGGGCCGCCCATGTCGATGAGTCCGTCCTGGAATCCGCCCCAGTGTTTGCCGACAGAAAGCAGTGTGACGCCGCTCAGTACATGTGTTCTGCCCATTCCCGCCTGAGCGAGTGGGCTGGTGGCTCCGGGATAGGCTCCCGTGCCGCCGCTTACCTTACATCTGAACTCCACTGATTCCTTAACGGGGCAGAGTCTGACCATATCTCCGGGGCGGACGATAAGAAGCTCCGCTTCCGTAATGTGACTGTCTTCACGTACAACGCGAAGGGCTTCTTCTTTGTCCACCGTCAAGATGCCGCCGCAATAGGCGGTCTTATCTCCGAAGACGATGTCTTTTACTTTGAAGCTGCCGATTTCAAGTCTCATTATTTCTCCTCCTTCAAATATATATTTTGATAATGTTTGTACGGTAAAAGCCATTAGGCGTTTCGCGCAAATCTTTGTTACTTTAGTCACATTTAACCCCACAAGGTCATTCAAGTACAATTAGGAAAAACGTGAATAAGCCTGTCACGTTTATTACTAATGGTGCGCTTTTTTCACGCAGCGGGGCAAAATCGGCGGCGATGAGCGCAAAATCAATGTCAAAGCGCCCATGTCGGGTTACAATAGGGGGCGGCAGGCAAATGACGGGAGGCAGTGCAATGTTCACGGTTGAAGAGATGCTGAAACTGTCGATATTTGACGGTGCGGAGGTTTTGGCGGGAGAGAACGGGCTGAGCAGAAAGGTGAAGTTTATCGACTTTATCGAAGTTCCTGACGCCTATCGCTGGCTTGCCAAAGATACCTTCAAGTTCACCACCGGCTACGCTTTTAGGGAGACTCCGGGCATGTTGACGGAGCTTATCCGTGCTTATATCGGCGGCAACGTCTCCGGATTTGGCATAAAACTGGGACGCTTCATTGACGCCCTGCCTCAGGAAATATATGTAATGGCGAACGCTGCTGACTTTCCGCTGATCTCTTTGCCGGAATCGCTTCCCTATGCGGTCATCGCCAAAACTGTGATGCGAGAAATTTTCCGCTGCGAACAGGAAGACCCATTCAGAGGCAGCGACATAAACGAGGAGCTTTTTCTCATCGACAGAGACCCTGACGGAATTACGAAAATTCTGGATAAACAGGGATGGGGACGGGAGTGCAAAGTTTGGGCTTTGCAATTCAGCAACGCCTTTGTTAACATTCCCGCACTAAACTCACGCGAATATATTCTCAACTTCAAAGAAAAGACCAGGGTGCTGACTCATGCGGTAAACGGAGAGACGCCGCATCAGTTTCTAGAAATACTGCGGGCGGAAAGCGGCGGACTCTTTGACGGCACGATAGTCTCCCTCTACGGGCCCACGACTGTTGAAAAGCTGCCGATAGCATTCAAAAAAACGACAGAAGTTCAGAGTGTGGCTGCCGCTTTGGGGCATGGTCAGGGCTTTTTCACCTACTGCCAGCTGGAGCTTCTGACGCTGATTTATCGCTTTGCCGACAAAAAGACGATCCTCACCTGTGCACAAAAAGTACTGCAGCCTCTGCTTGACGAGGACGCTTGCGGCCACATGGAGCTGCTGCGGACACTGTCCGTTTGGCTTGCCTGCGGACGCTCGGTGAGTGCTGCTGCAGATGAACTTTACATTCACCGAAACACCCTCCGCTACCGCCTTAACAAAATTGGCGAGCTAACCTCTCTCGCGGAAGACAACCTCTTCATTTTGCGCACGGCACTGATGCTCTATTGTGCATCATGCACAACTACTAACTATTACACTGTTCACTGATACATTGTAAGCTTTGCCGCCATCGCCTAACATCTCTTATATATAGGGTAATGCCCCTATAACTATATTCCAAGAGGGGGAAGCGAAATGGCAGAGAAAAAGCCTGAAAACGTCAGAGCTTTTGAACCTGAAACATTTGTAGTAAGCGTTATTATTTCTATCTTATCAGCAATTATCTGTATGCAGATAATCGCCAGAATCGGCACAACTCCCAACACTTCCGTTATCGGGGCGCTGATGGCTATGGCAATCGCAAGAATTCCGCTCAAATCAATGGCGAAATTCCGCAGCCTTGACCGTCAGAACTTGGTGCAGACCATGAATTCAGGCGCAGGCTTCGCTGCTGCGAACTGCGGACTTCTAGCAGTCGGCGTCATCTTTGCCTTCGGGGACATGTCGCTGATATACCCGATGCTAATCGGCTCGGCAGTTGCGACATTGCTGGGAATGCACTTTGCTTACGGCATGTTTGACTCAGAACTCTTCCCCGCCGACGCCGCTTGGGCTCCCGGTGTGGCGACAGCTCAGGCTCTGATTGCCGGAGACGAGGGCGGCGCTAAGGGAAAAACCCTGCTTGGCGGTATCCTCATCGGTATCGCCGGTGCGGCCTGCAAAATTAAACCTGTTCTGGCAGGCGGTATCCCCATGGCAGGTATCGGTATTGCCTTTATCGCCAACCCCTTCGCTATGGGAGCTTTGGCTGTTGGTCTGCTTATCCGCGGCTACTATCCCGCAATCGCCCCCGCCCTTGTGGACATGGGCTTTTCCTCCCTGCCTCTCGACCTCGGTAAGACCTACATTCCCCACGGATTTATGATCGGTGCGGGCTTTGTCTCCCTGGTGCAGGCACTGGTCACCATCTTTAAAAAGAAATCCCCGGAAAAAAGCGCGGCAAAATCCGCTGATGAATACATTCCCTCTGTCAGCAACGAGGCCATGCGCAAAGCGATTGTGGTGCACACAGTGCTATTCGCTCTCGCCGCCGCCGCTATCGCTGTCATCTCAGGTCTCTGGATCAGTATGCCCGTTTCCAAACTGGCTCTTTGGGTGCTCTGGTGCACGCTCTCTTCCGTTATCGCACCGGTGCTTGTCGGACTTTGCGCCATGTACTCCGGCTGGTTCCCTGGATTTGCGATCACGGTAATCTTCCTCAGCCTTGGACTCTTCATGGGCTTCCCGGCGCCCGCATTGGCGATTATGACAGGCTTTATCGCCAGTACAGGACCATGCTTCGCTGACATGGGCTTTGACCTCAAAACAGGCTGGATCATCCGCGGCAAAGGCGAAGACCTAGCCTATGAACTGGACGGCAGAAAACAGCAGATATATCTCGAACTCGTCGGCGGACTGCTGGCTATGGGCGTGGTTGCCGCTTTGATGAACATGCACTTCAAACAGGATCTTATCCCCCCTGTCAGCCGTGTTTTCGCCGCCACCATCACCGCCGGTTCGCATCCGGAAATTCTCCGTGAAATGGCAATGTGGGCAATTCCCGGAGCCATCTTGCAGATAATCGGCGGCTCCAAAAAGGCACTGGGTATTCTCTGCGCCACAGGACTGCTGATTAAAAACCCCATCTATGGCGTAGGCTTGGTCATCGCTTTGATAATCCGCCAGATTTACTACAAGACGCACAAAGACGCCATGGAGCTTTACGGAGCGGGTTTTGTAGCCGGAGACGGTATCTACGGCTTCATCTTCGCCATCGGACGCAGCTTCGGTATGTGGTAGAAACAACTTTTTCTCGGTCATAAAATTCAAAAGAGCGAAACTTCGTCCAAGCGGCGGGCTTTCGCTCTTTACATAAAGGAGAGCTGACAGATTTGCATAATCCCCGTCTGGGACTAATCAGAGTCCTTACCACTGACAACCTCGACCTGCTTCAGTCACACGAAAGAATCATCAAAAAGGCATTTCCGCAGATAACCATCGAATCACGCTGCATTCCCGATCAGTTTGACGGAGTCCATGACGATGAGAGCGAAGCTTTGGCTATTCCCAAAGTTGCGTCTCTCGGCCGCCAATTTGCCCAAGAGGGCTTTGACGCCGTCTATGTCAGCTGTGTCGGCGATCCCGGCGTGGCTCTCCTCCAAAAAGAACTCTCCATTCCGGTAATCGGTGCCGGCAGAGCCACGGGGCATGTTATCAGTGCCTGCCAGATGCCTGTGGGCGCGCTCAGCATCACCGATGATGCTCCCGGAGTCACCCCCGCCATCTTGGGAGACTTACTGCTGAAAACCGTCAGACCGGAAAAAATTCACACCACGCTCGACCTCTTCCGGCCGGAAGCAGAAGATGAGCTGGTATCCGCAGGGCTGGCTCTCAAAGAGCTGGGAGCAAAAGGCATAATGCTCGCCTGCACCGGACTCTCCACCATCGGCATCGCGCCAAAACTCCAAGAGAGACTGGGACTGACAATCTTTGATCCGCTCCGGTGCGCAATGGGTGTAATTTGGTCGGTGCTCTGCGCCGGCGAAAAAACAAACAACTAAAAGGGGGGCCTTTAAATGACAAAACAGCTCATCACAAAAGATCACATTGAAGCCGCGCTCCTCGGAGGCTGCTTTCTGGGCGGAGGCGGCGGAGGCGCAATGGCTAAAGGCAGAGTGCTGGCGGAAAAAGCTCTTGCTGCCGGGCCGTTGTCACTCATATCAGCGGACGAAATCGCCGACGACGCGATACTGCTCACCTGCTCCGCAGTAGGTGCGCCGGCGGCGAAAGAGGCCTTGGCTCTGCCCGCTACCACCACCCGTGTTGTCGAACTTTTAGAATGTATCGGTGCAGGCAAGCCGGGTGGGCTGATCACCAACGAAAACGGCGGCGGCTCTACCTTCAACGGCTGGCTTCCCGCGGCACTGAGCGGACTGCCTCTGATAGACCTTCCCTGCAACGGTAGGGCGCACCCCACAGGAGTAATGGGCTCAATGGCGCTGCACCGTGATCCCGCTTACCGCTCATACCAGGCGGCGGCTGGCGGCAACCCCGACAAAGGCACTTATTTGGAATCGGTATTCATCGGCTCTCTTGACGCCACTGCGGCACTGGTGCGCCAAAGCGCCGTGCGTGCGGGCGGACTGGTCTCCGTCGCCCGCAACCCTGTCACCGCCTCCTACGCTAAAAAATACTGCGCCCCCGGAGGCGTGGCTCTAGCCATTGAAGTTGGTTCGCTGATGAAAGAGGCCGCCATGCGCGGAGCTGCCGCTGTAGCCGAAGCCACAGTATCACGCCTCGGAGGCAGCGTCATCACCGAAGGGGAAGTGACAGACATCGAACTCATCACTGAAGGCGGCTTTGACCACGGCACCATCACCGCAGGCGGTGCGGAAATGACCTTCTGGAACGAATTTATGACTCTAGACTGCGGCGGCCGCAGGCTGGGAACTTTCCCCGACCTGATAATGACCATCGACGCCCGCAGCGCCCTGCCTGTCACTACAGCGGAAATAACCAAAGGAGAGCGGCTGATAGTCGTCTCTATTCCTGCGGAAAACCTGCCGCTTGGCGCCGGCATGTACTGTGCCGAACTGCTCAAACCGGTGGAGGAAATTGTCCGCCGCCCGATTCTCCAATACTTTGGGCTGAAACACCCGCACCTTTAGCGGTAAACAAACTTACGAAAAACAAAAACCAAACAAAATGGAGGAATTACCATGTCATTACTGCACACAATGAAAGCACTCGATCTCTTGGATTCTGCCTATGTATCCGGCGAAAGCGTCAAAGAAGCTCTGATCGCCGGCGGCGTTAAAGAAGAAAACATCTCCGTCAAAACAGTCACAGGCCCCAAAGGCGGCAGCACCGACTTCGTCAAAGTATGGTTCTACGGCTCAGAGGGACGTCACAAAGGCGGCAGCGCTCCCACCATCGGCATCGTTGGACGCCTTGGCGGCATCGGCGCACGCCCCGAAAGAGTGGGTCTGGTCTCCGATGCTGACGGTGCCGTCTCCGCAGTAGCCATCGCCATGAAACTCGGCGACATGGTCAACAGAGGCGACGTGCTCAAAGGCGACGTCTTTGTCTCCACCCACATCTGCCCCACAGCTCCCACAAAACCGCACGATCCGGTACCCTTCATGGGCTCGCCGATTAACATGACCATCGCTAACCGCGAAGAAATGTCCGCAGACCTAGACGCTGTCATCTCCATCGACACCACACGCGGCAACAGAGTCATCAACCACAGAGGCTTTGCCATCTCGCCCACCATAAAAGAAGGCTGGATCATGCGCACCAGCGAAGACCTCCTTGAACTCATGAGCTACACCACAGGCAAAGCTCCCGTAGTGTTTCCCATCACCATGCAGGACATAACCCCCTACGGCAACGGCCTCTACCACTTAAACAGCGTTCTCCAGCCCTGCACCGCCACCAAAGCTCCCGTAGTCGGCATCGCTCTGACTGCGGAAACCATGGTTCCCGGCTGCGGCACCGGCTCTTCACAGCCTGCGGACATCGAAAGCGCAGTGCGCTACGCCATCGAAGTGGCAAAAGCCTTTGGTGAAGGCAAATGCTCCTTCTACAATGAAGAAGAATACCGCCTCTGCGTTGAAAGATACGGCGAAATGAAACAGCTTCAGGGAATGGGAGCACTGCCGGCGGCCGATGCCGACGCCTAACCTGCGATGATCATTCAGGCGACCCTCACAGCAGAGGGCGGCAAACGCCTCATCGCTCAGGCGATAGCCTCCCTTCCCCAAGTTAAACGGGCTCTTGCGGAAGGGAAAATACTCCTCAAGGGAAGCACCACCGTCTCCGCCGTAGCGGAGCTGCTCATCGGGTGTCCGCTGCGCATCTGCGGCAGAATAGAACCCTTAGGCACAGGCACCGCTCCTGCGAAAACCGCATCGGCCCACTCGCTGCTGCTTGAAAAAGGCGTGCCCCGCAACATTGACGGTGACTTTGCCGCAGCTGCGGAAACCATGGGAAGAGGCGATATCTGCATCACCGGAGCTAACCTGATAGACTGCCACGGACGTGCCGCCATCATGGCGGGAAGCCCCTTGGGCGGCGCGCCTTTGCGCGTACTTGCGGCGCTGCAGACAGAAGGAGTGGAAACACTCATTGCCGCCGGCCTGGAAAAATACAGCCCCTACCCCCTGGAGGGCGCGCTTCGCGCTGCCTCCAGAAAAGGTGTGGACATGGCAATGGGCATGGCCTCAGGTCTCGTGCCGGTAGAGGGAGAAGTAATCAACGAAGCGGAAGCCGCCTTTATCCTCGGAGCGCAAAAAGTCTGCGTTATCGGACGCGGCGGCATTGGCGGCTGCGAAGGCGGCACCACCCTATCAATAGAAGCTGAGGACGAAACCGCGCGCCGTATCTTTGAACTGGTCAAAGAGGCGAACCGTCGCGGCAAAGAGGGTCCTTCCGGCGAAGCAGAGTCGCTTGACTCCTGCCTCGCCTCACACTGCGGCCCCACAGGAGCCGGACACCTAAGCTGCTGCTATCGTGAAGAACGGCTGCGCAAATAAGAAAGGAGCCCATAAAAATGAAATACCAAGTCGGCACAGTAACCATCGGACAAGCTCCGCGCGTGGACATCACCCCCGACCTTAAAACCATCATCGGTGACGGCATCGAAATCGTCGAAGCCGGAGCTCTGGACGGACTGACAAAAGAACAAATTGCCGCCATGGCTCCCCATGAAGGTGACTACGTGCTTGTCACCAGAATGGCTGACGGCAGCTCTGTACAAATCTCCGAACACGCTGTCACCCCCTTACTAATCGACAAAATCAACGCCCACTTTGAAAGCGGCATCAACACCGTACTCTTGCTCTGCACGGGGGAATTCCCCGGGTTTGCTGCCAAAGGGCTGCTGCTGCGTCCGCAAAAACTGCTCTTCAACTTTGTCCAGGCGGCGGCATCGGGTCAGAGACTGGGCGTATTCATGCCATCTGCTGACCAGCTCAAACAGTCCACCGAACGTTGGAGCAAAGTATCACCGCAAGTCAAATCGGTGGGAGCCTCTCCCTACGTAAACCCGGAACTGTCCATTGCCGAGGGAGCCAAGGAACTTGCCGACTGGGGTGCGGACGTTATAATAATGGACTGCATGGGCTACAGCCTTGCCATGAAAGAAAAAGTCCGCCAAATCACCGGCAAACCCGTTATCCTCGCAAGAGCGGTAGCGGCGCGGGCGCTTTGCGAACTCATCTAATCAGCGGACTGCACCGGCCGGTTATTACGGAATCTTTGCTGTCTAACCGGTGTTTTCGAAAACGGCGCGGACAGCCAAAAAACAATCGACAAAAAATAGACGGGGAGGCATAAAATTGCCGGACTTTATCGCAACAGCAAAAAAACTTTTGCAAACAAACATGGGACTCCAAAAAGGAGAAAAACTCCTCATCCTCTGCGATGAGACCACCCTCAAAATAGGCGAAAGCCTCTTTGCGGCGGGAGAAGAACTGGAGGCGGAGGCACTCTTGCTGAGAATGCCGCGGCTGCCGCGCAGCGGCATGGAACCGCCCGCAATCGTGACGGAGGCAATGGCGAAAGCCGACGTGGTAATCGCGCCCCTTGGAGCCTCCATTACCCACACACAGGCGAAAAAACAGGCGGCGGCCGCGGGAGCGAGAATCGCCACCATGCCAGGCATCACCGAAGAGATGTTCTTCCAAGGCCCCATAACCGCGGACTACTCACAGGTGGCGGTGCTGACAAAAAAAGTCACCGCACTGCTGGATGCGGCGGACAATGCGGAAATCATCACCGGCGAGTGTGGGCAGTACAGCCTGAAAATGTCCCTCAAAGGCAGAAATGGCGTTGCCAGCACCGGAGTTTACACACAAAAGGGACAGTCAGGCAACCTGCCCTCTGGTGAAGGCTTCATTGCGCCCCTTGAAGGCACGGCAGAAGGGAAAATCTGCATCGACGGCTCCTTTGTCGGCTTTGGCTTACTGGACGAACCAATGGTACTCACCTTTCACGAAGGGCTGCTCACAGAGGCGGAAGGCGCCAAAGCGCAAGAGCTCTTCGCCATGCTCGGAGACAACCCCGCAGCGCGCAACCTGGCGGAACTCGGCATCGGCACCAACGACAAAGCACGCGTCACCGGAGTCATACTCGAAGACGAAAAAATTTACGGCACCATACACATCGCCCTTGGCAGCAACGACACCTTTGGCGGCACAGTAGCTGCGGGAATCCACGTCGACGGCGTTGTCCGCCGCCCCATACTCAAACTCAGCGGCGAAACAGTTCTTTCAGAGGGCGAACTCGCCTGTAAATAACCGCCGCAAACAAAACACGCAAAAAAACGCCGCCCACTCCCGCAAGGAGGGGCGGCGTTTTCATTTCACCCATTTAAATACGAAGATTTGCACAATACGATTGTAATTTACATCTTATTGTGCAAAAACTAAAACTTCTGCATAAAAAGGCGGCGTTACCATATCATACGCGGTAAAATAGGTAGGAAAACTAAAGCCCGCGGCTGTGAAGCTCCAAAGAGTCTCCGTCGGTCGTCAGCTCCACATCGCCGTTATCTGTCATCAGCACCCGGCGGACGCCGTAAATCTCCAGCAGTAAAGAGACCTTGGCGCGCAAATCATCGCGGCGGGAATCGGTAATCACCGCATACTGCGGCGTGATCTCGCGCAGCAGCTTCATAAAGGGGCGGCTTTTTGTCTTTAACATCCCGTGGTGGGGAACCTTCAAAAAATCATAATGGGATGGTTTGCCCGACAAAAACGTTAAAAGCCGCCGCGGCGTGGCGTCTCCCGTAAAAAGCAGACGCACGTTGCCATAGATGAGCGAGGTCATCAAAGAATAATCGTTGGGCACCATACCCGCGCCCTCCTCGGGAGCGTGCATCGTAATATCCAAAGAGGCCAAAGAGACTTTCATATCTTCCCTGACAACCGTGGGATGAATACCGCAAGCCGCCGCCGCTGCCGTATAACTTTGATAATAGAGGCTCTCCTTACGGTGATTTGGCTGGTAAACAGCACCAACGGGAAAACTCGCCAAAACCAACGCCGCACCGCCAACATGATCCTTATCCATGTGAGTTATCACCAACGAGTCTATCCGCTCCACACCCTTCTCCCGCAAACGGGAAACAACATAAGGCGCGTCCTCAGAAGTCGCAGTATCAATCAGCATCACCGCGCCCCCCTGACGAATCAAAACGGCGTCTGCCTTGCCCACGGCGAAAAAAGTCACCTCAAGCGGCGAACCGCCCGCCCAGGATACGGCGGCGAAAACTAAAAGCAGCAATAAACCGCCAAAAACATTTCTCACGCTTCTCATCTAATAAAGCCCCATTTTCACCGAAATCATAATCAAAAAGCCGCAGCGGCAGCCAAACGACCGCACTGTTCAAAACCCAAACAGCCTAACAGCTAAAGAATCTGCCACACCATTCAAAACCTAAAGCCGCGGACGGTCAAGCAAAAAAAAGCCAAAAGCACACAGCGATAGCGCTTTTTGCCGCTTGAGATACGAAAAAGAGGGAGAGTGCGCAAAATTGCCATCAAAGCAAACTTTCTTCTTGTGAAAGTTAACACGACAGACTATTAATTAAATTTCCTCTCTTGCGAAAAATTGTAACTTAGTTGTATTCATTGATTAAAAGGGGTATTATCCGGCGCAGTTACCGAGGAAGGCGGAGAGTTATGGACAATCACTTGATAAACACCAAAAGATGGATAATCCAAAAAATAGCCGAATCCTTTTGGAGCGGAGACTTCAGACAGGGAATCAAAAAAATGCCCTTTGAACGCATACCGGTAGGAGCGGCGGCAAAATACCGCTGCTGTGTCTACAAAGAACGCGCCATCATCAGAAACCGCGTCTTGGCAGGACTGGGATTTAGCGTGGAAGAAGACGATGAAATGACCTCGCTGCTTGAATATGCCGACGCCGCCATGGAAAGAACGGCCATTCAGGGACCGGCTCTAACCATCATTGACATCGCATGCAAAGGCTGCGCCAACACCAGATACTACGTCACCGAGCTATGCCAAGGCTGTCTTGCCCGCCCCTGCGAAACTGTCTGCCCTTTTGGCGCTGTCACCGTCACCGACGGAGCTTCGCACATCGACAAAACAAAATGTAAAAACTGCGGCAAATGCAAAACCGTCTGCCCCTATGGCGCGATTGCCAAAATATCCGTGCCCTGCGAAGAAGAATGCCCCGTGAACGCCATCTCCAAAGACGAGCACGGCGCGGCAAAAATCGACTACA
>RRZT011823246.1_pt1 | contig 18298 bp, 17 predicted proteins | sample 2165551 | NCBI WGS metagenome assembly RRZT01 (sample SAMN10456910, study PRJNA506462) | wastewater metagenome | biome: wastewater; feature: sludge; material: wastewater sludge; isolation source: wastewater sludge with Escherichia coli K12::gfp cells carrying plasmid... | place: USA: Moscow, Idaho...
CCCATGGCAGCAATAAAGTATCCAACAGTGCACTAAACGGCAGGTCCAGCGCAGCATATTTTGGCGCATAAGCGCCGAAGCGCTCCATCGGATAGCAGCCGCCTTGCAAACTGTACCAATCCAACCGTGTGCCAGAATAAATCACTGGCGCACCGGCCTGCGCAGCATCGAGGGTGCGCACACTGGCACAGCCTGCACTGCCAAGCAAGACAACCACCAGCAAGAAACTGAATGGCTTACTCATCCCAACCCGCTTGGTGATGCTCGCCCCAGCGCGGCAACATATCTTGTGGAATTTGCAAAATATTCAGAATCCGCGCCACAACAAAATCAACTAAGTCATCAATACTTTGTGGTTGATGATAAAAGCCTGGCGAAGCAGGCAAAATCACTGCGCCCATATTCGACAGTTTCAACATATTTTCTAAGTGAATACTGGAATAAGGCGCTTCACGCGGCACAATCACCAGCTGACGACGCTCTTTTAGCACCACATCGGCAGCGCGCTCAATCAAACTATTACAGGCTCCGGTGGCAATCGCTGACAAAGTGCCGGTTGAGCACGGCACCACCACCATCGCGCTGAGTGCACCAGAACCTGAGGCCACTGACGACATCCAGTCTTCTTTGCCATACACACGTATCTGTCCAGCAGCAGCGCCGGTGTACTCAGTCAAAAACTGCTGCATTGCTTGCGGTTTCGGCGGCAGCAGCACATCAGTTTCTGTGGCCAGCACCAGTTGCGCCGCTTTGGAAATCAAGAAATGCACTTCGCGATCTTCTTGCACTAAACAATCAAGCAGACGCAAGCCGTACTGCGCACCAGAAGCGCCGGTCATAGCTAAAGTAACTCGTGCGGGCCCCATCATTATTCAGCCTCCAAAGCTTCAATCAGTTGTGTGTGAATCCCGCCAAAACCACCATTACTCATAATCACCACTTGAGTATCGGCCTGCGCCAGCGCTAAAACACCGTCGATGATCTCTTGCAAAGTATTGCAGACCCGCGTTGGTACCGGCGCATCGGCCACGGCGCCAGCTAAATCCCAACCGAGGTTATCTGGTGCATACCAAAATACGTGATTGGCATCCACCGTAGATGGTGCTAACCCTTGACGATGTGCACCCAACTTCATCGAGTTAGAGCGCGGCTCAATCACTGCAATAATCTGCTGCTTGCCAACTTGCTTACGTAAACCATCTAAGGTACTGGCAATCGCCGTTGGGTGATGAGCAAAATCGTCATACACCGTCACGCCATGCACACAGGCCAGCTTCTGCATGCGACGCTTAACATTCTGAAACTCACCTAACGCTTGTGCGCCATGCTCTGCCATCACGCCCACATGTCGCGCTGCAGCTAACGCCGCTAACGCATTGGCGACATTATGCAAACCCGTCAGTGACCACTGCACACGGCCTTGCTCAACACCGTCGAGGGTGACACTAAAATCTGAGCCATCGTCTTTTAATAGCTGCGCTTGCCACTGTCCATCGGCACCGGTGGTTTGCACTGGCGTCCAGCAACCTTTAGCAACCACCCGCTGTAGCGCTTCTTCGCGGGCAGGATAAATCACCATACCATTGCTCGGCACAGTGCGTAGCAAGTGATGAAACTGCAACTCAATGGCGGCTAAATCAGGAAAAATATCGGCATGATCAAACTCTAAGTTATTGAGCACAGTGGTACGAGGACGGTAGTGCACACACTTGGAGCGCTTATCAAAAAAAGCACTGTCATACTCATCGGCTTCCACCACAAAAAAGTCTGTCTCACCGAGCCGAGCTGAGACACCAAAGTTCTGCGGCACACCGCCAATCAAAAACCCCGGCTGCATACCGGCATATTCTAAGATCCAAGCCAGCATACTGCTGGTAGTGGTTTTGCCGTGGGTTCCCGCGACGGCCAGTACCCAGCGGCCTTGCAAAACATGCTCAGCCAACCACTGCGGCCCAGAAACATACGGCAGTCCTGCTTCCAACATATATTCCACTGCTGGATTACCACGCGACAATGCATTACCCACCACCACAAGATCAGGCGCTGGTTTTAGATGCTCAGCAGAGTACCCCTGCATCAGCGCAATACCCTGCTCTTCAAGCTGCGTACTCATGGGCGGATACACATTGATATCGGAACCGGTGACGCGATGCCCCAACTCCTTAGCCAATAATGCTAAAGACCCCATAAATGTACCGCAGATGCCTAAAATATGAATATGCATACACACCTCAAATAATTGCCCGCCAGATTAACACAAGCACCACCATTGAACCGTACATCAGCCCTCAGCGCAGATTTGCAACCCAATGCAGTTATAAGGCAGGATTGCTCAACACTGATAACCACTCAACACAAAAGAGAGTTGCCATGCGCATCATTCCCGCCAGCTTAGACCATCTAGACCAGCTCACCCCAATGTTTATTCGTTACCGTGAACTGTATGGTGCGATGCCACAAGCCGAAGCCTCAAAAGATTTTCTAGCCGAGCGCCTGAACAAACAAGAAGCCATTATTTTACTGGCTTTTGAAGAAGACACTCTGCTGGGTTTTTGCCTAGTTTACCCAAGCTTCTCCTCAGTCTCTTTGCGCCCCATGTGGATTATTAATGACATGTATGTTGCTGAAGATGCGCGGCGCAAACACATTGCCCAACAACTGCTCAAGGCGCTCACTGAACACGCTCGCAGTAACGATGTAGTACGTCTACGCGTGTCGATTCATGCCAGCAATGAAATTGCTCATCGTCTCTACGAGTCAGCCGAGTTCGCGGAAGATCAGAACTTTAGAAACTATATTTTACCGTTATAACCCCAGAGTAGCGCGAGCGTTTAAGCAAGCAGGATTGCGGGCATTATTTCTTGCAAACAACAGCGTCCTGCTGTGCAATAACTAGCCCTGGGTGAACACTTGGTATACACCAACAAATACCCCTATAATTGCCACACTTTTCTCTTCTAACTGGATATTCACATGAGCTTTAGCAAGATCCCTGCTGGTAAAGACGTACCTAATGACATCTACGTAGCGATTGAAATCCCAGCCAATCACGCGCCAATCAAATATGAGATTGACACTGAAACAGACAATCTGATGGTTGACCGTTTTATGGCAACGCCAATGTTTTATCCTGCTAACTATGGCTTTATTCCAAACACTTTGGCCGATGATGGCGATGCTTTAGATGTTTTAGTGGTCACTCCATACCCAGTTGCACCAGGCTCGGTGATTCGTGCGCGCCCCATTGGCGTATTACACATGACTGACGAAGCGGGCGGTGATGCTAAATTAATCGCCGTTCCACACGAGAAACTCACACAGCTGTATAACGATGTTAACGAGTACTCTGACCTGCCATCTTTATTGATTGAGCAAATTAAACACTTCTTTGAAAACTACAAAGATTTGGAAAAAGGCAAATGGGTTAAAGTTGAAGGCTGGGGCAATGCTGCTGCCGCTCGTGAAGAAATCATTAAAGCAGTTGCTGCTTATAAAAATAAGTAACTCGCAAACTAAAGGCCAATGCTTGTCATTGCGCCTTTAGTATTAAGCAAGCGCTGATTAATTCAGAAATCATAACTAGCAAAGTAATGTAGTAATCTATAACGCATTGATAGATAAAGTAAAAAAGATTACTACAGTAGATTTGCAATGCCGCTTTTGAATGTGTTCAGCAATTACTTAGGGAAGCACTGAATAATGTTAGCGAGGCAATCAGGGCTAGGCAAAAATCAGCGAAAAACGCAGTTTACAGCGAGTAAATGAGCATTTAGAGCTGATTTTTAACAACGTTCTGGCAACTTAGCTAATTATTCAGTACTTCCTTAGACATGAAAATCTTACTTTAATATATACCCCACCTTACTGTAAGTATTGTAAGGTTACACAATCTTCTATCGAGTGAATGGATTTAATCAATGCGTGCATTCGTGCTAGCCTTTCTATGCAGCTTTCTGCTAGGTTGCAGCAATGAGCCAGACACCTTGCGCATTGGTAGTAATCGCTGGCTAGGCTACGCTCCTTTCTATCTTGCCGATGAGCTCAATTGGGGTCCTTTAGCCAATATCCGTTTAGTCGAATACCCCACCTCAAATGGTGTGATTCGAGGCATGCACAACGGCCTACTTGATGCAGCACTCCTTACCCTAGATGAAGCAATCGTATTGCAAAGCACCGGTCATAATATTGAGATATTACTGATTACCAACATCTCAGCGGGCGCTGATGTTCTTTATGCCCACTCCTCTATACGTCATATTCATGAACTCAAAGGAAAGCGTATAGCTGTTGAAGGGGGCACTCTGGGTGCATATTTTTTATCACTGACTTTAGAAAAAGCACAGCTCAGCAGCAATGATATTAAAGTCATAAACTTACCTGCCTACATGCACGCCAACGAGCTTAAAAAAGGTTCTATTGATGCAGCGATCAACACCTCAGCAGCAGTGATGCAGCTTAACAATAGTGACATACTCCCCCTTTTCAGTAGTCGCGATTTGCGCAATGAGATCATTGATGTGCTAGTCGTCAATCGTGACCGCACCAGCCCTGGGCTGCGCACACGTTTAAGCGGATTATGGTTTAACAGCTTAGATGCTTGGCTTAATTACCGCGACAGCAGCGACAAACGTCTATATCGACGCCTAGGTTTAGATGAACAATCATTAAACCTAACTTTGAATGGGCTCGTTATGGGTGATAAAGCATTGAATAATTTGTATTTCAAACAAAACTTATTAGCTGAGCACATTGAAAAAACGCAAACTTTTATGCTTAAGCATGGATTACTGCCACAACCAATTGACGGGAGTAAATTACTCCCCGCCTGCGCAGGTGATGTATGTTAAGCCGCTATTCTCTGCGGCGCTCGATACCTACTTTACTCGCCATTTTCGCGCTGATTTTTGCTGCATTGCTGATTCTTATTTTACTGCCTATCAGTCAAAAAAACGCACTTCACTCATGGAGTAACTACACCAACCATATGCTCATTCAACTACAAAGCAGCCTGAATGATCATTTACGTCTTAACCGCAGAGAAGAAATGGCCACAGAATTGGCCGAACTTGGCAGCCTGCCTAACGTGCTTTGGGCCGCAGTGATCGATACAGAACTGCGCACCGTTGCAGCAACCCGCTTAGGTATCGAGGCAAGCATTCACACTCAACTCGACAAGCAACAGCTTAGCGAGCTTATGCACAAACATACGCCCTCTTGGTTGCCACTAAAAAAACAACGCTATTTAGCAGTGTACCCACTCAATCGCCAGCAATTTAATAGCAATGATCAAGCCGCTGCTCTATTAGTCGAGCTAGACTTCACTCCTTTTCTACGGCAAACCACCAACAATGCCTGGCTATAACCTTGCTCAAGCATTACTTTTACTGCTGGTGCTTGGCTTGATTTTGAATCGTTTGTATTTTCATCTGGTCATCAAGCGCATCAGCCACATCATTAATATTGCACAACGTTATGCCGCCGGTAATCTGCAGGTGCGCACACACCTAGATGGCAAAGATGAAATCAGCCTGCTTGGAGCGGGCATTAACAGCATGCTTAGGCAACTAGAAAGCAATAATAAAGCACTGCAAGAAAGCGAGTTAATGCTGCGTAATTTAGTGAGCGCCGCACCTGTAGGCTTACTGGTTATGACTGAACAGCAACAGATCATCGAAGCCAATCCAGCAGCACAACAGATTTTTAATCTCAGCGCTGCAGAATTATGCGCCAATCAGCCTGAGCAGTTATTTAGTAACCCCGAACAATGGCAACAATTGATTCAAGGCACCTGCAAGAAAACCCTATTGTTAGTTGAGCGCAATGCAAAAAGACTCACTACAGAAGCTGTACTCAATACATTTTCACGTGACGATAAAAACTACACCTTACTGCTACTCAACGACATTAGCGAACGCACACAAGCAGAGCAGCGCATGCACTACTTGGCCAACTACGATGTCCTGACTGGCTTATTTAACCGCAACAATATTCTGCGCCATGTTGAAAAAACCCTTCAAGCTAACCGCGAGCTAAGCCTTGTACTGATCGACCTTGATCGTTTTCAATATCTCAATGACGCCTTAGGCCATAATATCGGTGATCAATTACTACAAGCCGTAGCTCACCGCTTGCAAGGCTACACCACACATCAAGATATTCTTGCTCGTGCGGGCGGCGATGAGTTCATGGTAGCCTTACCAGACACGCCTTTAGGCCAGGCTGAAACGCTAGTAAAGCAACTCCTCGAAGCACTTAACGAGCCTTTCAAGATCTTACAGTATGAATTATTTATCACTTCCAGTATCGGTATTGCACACCATAAAGGCTCTACAGGTGATGCCGTACAGTTACTTAAACATGCTGACCTAGCGCTATATCACGCCAAAAAAATGGGCCGAAATTGCTTTATCAGCTTTAATTCTGAATTAGCAACTGATGCGGCAGTGCGTCAAGAGTTGACTGAAGAATTGCGCCACGCATTAAGCCGTGGTGAGTTTGAATTATATTATCAGCCACAAATCGATGCAGATAACCGCCCGGTTGCTATGGAAGCTTTGCTGCGCTGGCAATCCAGTTCACGCGGCTTAGTCAGCCCAGATCGGTTCATTCCACTACTGGAAGAAACCGGCATGATTTTAGAAGTATCACGCTGGGTTTTTCGCACCGCATGTCGACAAGCAACAGCATGGAGCACTCAAGGAACACCGCTGCGCATTGCAGTGAATTTATCGCCACTGGACTTTTTGCAAGCTGACTTAGCTGGCTCGCTGATTGCTATCCTGCACGAAGAGCAAACCCCCTCTCAGCTGATTGAACTTGAGATCACCGAAAACTCTCTACTCGACAGCGGTACGCAAGTACAACACACCTTAAAGCAACTTAAAGCGGCCGGTTTACTTTTGTACTTAGATGATTTTGGTACAGGCTATTCATCGCTTACCTATATTAAGCATTTCCAGTTTGATGGCATAAAAATTGATCGCGAATTTGTCCAAGGACTCCCCGAGTGCCAACAATCCATTGCATTGATACGCGGCATCTTAACGATTGCCGAGCATCTGGGTTTAGATGTAGTCGCTGAAGGCGTAGAAACCAAAGAGCAAGCTGCCTTTTTGCGCCAACAAGGCAGCCGACGCTTACAAGGTTATTACTTTTCTGCCGGGCTGCCTGCCGCAAGTCATTTCAATAGCGATAAGAGCCTCAAGCTATACTAAGCGAGCTTAAATACAACATCTAACACATCGAACTGCAGAATGCTTTAAACTCAAATAAAGCCAAGTCGCTTCCTTCTCACTAGGCTCATAACCGTCGCAATGACGATTTTGATTCACTCAGCATTTCCTTAACTCTCTATACTCGTTTAAATAATTTAGCTCAACATGCAGTGCTGCTATACTTGATGCCATCTTATGTTTAGCGCTGCATCTTCACATATTGGGCAGTATGCTAAACACTTACCCCATCGCGTTATGAAGGTTGATATGGCTCGCCAGAAAAAAAACCCCGGTTTTGAGCAGTCGCTCAATGAACTGCAAACACTTGTTGAACGGCTGGAAAGTGGTGATTTATCACTTGAAGAATCACTCTCCACATTCGAGCAAGGCATTAGCCTAACCCGCGAATGCCAAAGTGCACTGCAGGATGCAGAGCAACGAATACATGTCTTACTTGAGCAAAATGGCACGCTCGTTGAAAAACCACTCGATGGAAGTACACTGCCTTGATCGCTGATTACCAACGGCTTTGCCAAAATCATATTGATACCGCGCTAGAACAACTGTTACAAGCGCCCAACGCTGAGCTTGAGCGCTTGCACCAAGCCATGCGCTATAGCGTCATGAACGGCGGCAAGCGCGTGCGCCCACTACTGGTATTTGCCAGCTGCCAAGCACTTGGCGGAGACATTACGCAAGCCTACGGCGCAGCCTGTGCAGTTGAATTGATTCACGCCTATTCTTTGGTGCACGACGACCTTCCGGCGATGGATGATGACACTCTGAGACGCGGGCAACCCACTACACATATTGCGTTTGATGAAGCCTATGCAATTTTAGCTGGTGACGCTTTACAGTGCCTCGCCTTTGATGCTCTTGCAGATGAAACACTCTCACCTGTCAGCTGCAAGCAGCGCTTGGACATGATAACAATATTAGCAAAAGCCTCCGGCGCGGCTGGCATGGTGGGCGGACAAGCCATTGATTTAAGCTCAGTAGGCAAAACCATTGATCAAAAAACATTAGAATTAATGCATCGACACAAAACAGGGGCACTGATACAAGCTAGCGTGCAGCTTGGAGCCATTGCTAGTGGCAAATCAACGCCACAGACAATGCAGCATCTCACCGACTACGCACAGGCAATTGGTTTAGCTTTTCAAGTGCAAGACGATATCTTGGATGTCATAAGTGATACGCAGACGCTGGGCAAGCAGCAAGGCAGTGATCTTGAGCACGCCAAACCAACCTATCCCGCACTCCTCGGGCTGGAGCAAGCCAAACAGTACGCTGCAAGCCTAAATCACCAAGCTCATCAAGCGCTCGCTGGCTTTGATCAAAAAGCTGACCAACTGCGTCACCTAGCAGACTATATCGTCTCGCGTAAAAACTGATTACGGTGCTTGCACCACACAACGTGGTGCAAGCAACACCGATGGATAATTAAATTTCCAATCTTGAAAAACCAAAAAGCGCTTAGTAATCACTTACTAAGCGCTTAATATATACTTTAAAAGTAGATATATGGTGGGTCGTGTGGGATTCGAACCTACGACCAATTGGTTAAAAGCCAACTGCTCTACCACTGAGCTAACGACCCAAAAAATGGTCGGGGTAGGGGGATTCGAACTCCCGACATCCTGCTCCCAAAGCAGGCGCGCTACCGGACTGCGCTATACCCCGTTGGCTCCACGACCTGGACTCGAACCAGGGACCCAATGATTAACAGTCATTTGCTCTACCAACTGAGCTATCGCGGAACATTACAAACTAGGTTTCTCTTTAGAGGTTTGCCTCATCTGTGGTGCGACATTCTACGCAATTTTCTAACCTTGTCAACTCTTTAGCAAAAATAAATACAATTATTTTCTATCTGCCTATGCGCTTAACCAAGAATGCATTTAGCGCAACCTAATGTCTCACTTGCAGCGCTAACCTTTACCCACCCTGATATTATATAGCCATGCTTAGTTTTTGATAAAGGTTGACCTTGTGCGCTCATTTAGATCCTCCTCTTTAAACGCTAACAATGAAAAAAGTAGTTACGGAGGTAGACTCATGGATAGAAAAATACTCCCTCAGTTCAATGAGCTGGTGCAAAATGTTCGCAAACTTTTACTCAATCATTTAGCCAAGCACGTACGTGAAGCTTTTACTCAAGCTGACAGCACCTTATTTAAGTGCGCAGAAAAAGCAGAAAACAATCAAGTCCAAGCGATGTTTTTTGAAAGCATACGCGAAGTACGTAAACAACATGTTCTCATTGAGCGTGCTTTTTTACAAAACATAGCCAGCCACTTTGATGACTTCATCAACGGTAAAGTCATACCTATAGAAAATGACGACATCAGTGCTGATAAGCTATCACTGGTGCAAACAGATGATTTTGAAGAAAGCTTACTCGTTACGAGCATGTCAAAGAAAGTCTCTGAGCGCTGTATAGAACAACTGCATGGCGTCGAGCAACGTTTAGCACTCATCAATAGTGGTAAAAAACTTGGAGACAGTAGCCCCTTAGCACCCGCCGTAATAGCCAATAGCTTTTATCACGTTTTAGCCAACAGCCCATTTAACCTGCAAATTAAAACTATTCTGTACATGCTTTTCGAGCAGTTCGTAATGAGCGAGCTTGAGCAGTTTTATGCTGAGACCAATAAACTCTTTATTGAGTCTGGTGTTTTAGCCAACCTAAAATATTCTGCCAGCCAAACTCGAGGTGCAGACACAACGCCTGTACAGCAAACCAAGTCAACGCAACAGCCCACGTCAGCGCCTGAACAGCAACATCATTTAACGCAAACAAAGGCTAACCATGCAGCAGGTACAGAGCACACAGCTTCTACAAACCCGTTCAGCCAATTAAATAACCAAAGCAGCAGCCAGCAGAATTTTTCTACCGAGCTATCAGGTCAGAACGCAAGAGATGAGTCCACACGCTTTCAAATCGACTCCATTGACAGCATGCTTACTCTTTACCGTCAGCAGCAAACAGAAACGCTCCCTGACGGCATACAGAGCATCTCAGCATTGGTGCCGAAAAATTCAGCGTTGCAATATAATGTCACGCAGTTATTAGGCTCGTTAAACCAGCTACAAAAAAAAGCTGCGGAGCAAGCCCAGCAACAATTCGTAATGCAGTCTGTTGACAACATTAAAAGCAATCTTGTTGACCAGCTCAAGACAGCTCACGATATCGATGCCGAGCATAAGATTCCTGAACAACATGCCAACACCATTGACCTTGTCGGCATGCTGTTTAACTTCCTCATCGAGGATGCAAGCCTTTCAGACACCAGTAAAGCAATTTTGTCGAACCTGCACTCACTTTATCTACAGGTTGCCCTACAAGACAAATCACTCTTTACGCGCCACCAGCATCCAGCTCGAAAGTTACTCAATAGCATGGCGCAGGCCGGGGTAATGTACTGCGGAGCTAGCGAAGAAAATGCACTGCAACAAAAAATGAAGTTTACTGTATCGCAAGCGTTGCAATCATTTAATGGCGACAGTGCATTATTCGAGTATCTACTGCAAGATTTTAATACTTTCGTTAACGCCTTAAAACAACGCATCGAATTGCGCGAGAAGCGTGCGGTAGAAGCAGCAAAGGGCCGCGACAAATTACTGGCAGCACGAAACCAAGCTCGAGCATTAGTGGAAAATATCCTGAATCGTTTTTCACCGCCGAGCATTATGCGTATTTTTTTAACCCAAACCTGGGTTGATGTTTTAGTCTTTGCATTCTTACGTCATGGCCCAGCCAGTCAGCAGTGGCAGCGCTATGCCGAAGTTGCTCAACAGCTAGCCTGGAGCGGAACCGCCCTAGAAGAAGATGAGCAAAAGAAACTTGATGAGCTGCGTCTTGACTTACTTGAAGACCTACGCAAAGGCTTAGATTTGCTTGGCAGCCATCACCCAGACATGATCCGCAAATTACTGCAAGACCTCGTCGCCTGCCAACATGCCGTGCAGGCTCGTGAAACGCTAATTGCCGAACAGATGAGTCCAAAACTCCCTGAAAGCCAGCTCGGTACAATGCTTGGCGAGGATGCAGTACCAGCAACACCACCACCGGCCAACAGCCTCTCAGAAAAAGCCAAGCAGTTCGCTTATCAACTCGAACATATTGACTTCGGCACATGGTTTGAGTTTGATAACCCCGCTGCTACACTCAAACTGTCGTGGTTTAGCCCAACAACACGAAACTATATGTTCGTTGATAACTCAGGACAGCGCGTTGCAATCAAAGCTCTGACATCGCTTGCGCTTGAGCTTGAGCAAGGCAGTGCCCGCATTATTACCGATACCCGAGCAATACCATTGATGGACAGAGCTTTAAATGCTATTCAAAAATTACTTCAACGTTTTAACCATAAAACCAGCATAAGGTGAAGGCATTGACTATAGACGAACGTCGCCTCAATCAAAGACATGCGACTGAACAAGAGCTTGAAGCCTACGACATGCACAGCGCACGTTTTATTGGCCGCTTTGTTGATATCTCGGAAGATGGCTTCTTGCTATTTTGCCCGCAACTTGTAGATGTCGATAGCGTCTGGCAAGTGCGTGTACTCGCTGCCAATGACCAACGTTTGCAGACATTACTTTCTTTCGGTGCAGAATGCTTGTGGGTTCGTACAGCCGATGCAAAGGATCACTGCTGGGCAGGCTTTCAGATCATCGACATCACAGCTGAAGACACACGCAAACTACACGCACTTATCCCCCAATTAACCTAACAAAGCTGTATTTAGAGCGCCTATGCTCAACCCGCTAATACCCATACTATTTAATCGAAAGTATTGAGTCGTAAGGAGGGCTCTAGCCGATAAAACAGTTACACTTATTACTCTCGTCATTGTTTGAACTTATGTATGCGCCGTACTAAAGAAAATGCAGAAAACACCAGAACCGCTATTTTAGTAGCGGCTGAGAAGCTGTTTCTCAAAAAAGGTGTATCACACACATCTCTAGAGCATATCGCCCGTGAAGCAGGCGTAACCCGTGGTGCGGTATATTGGCACTTTCAAAATAAAGCCCATCTATTTCATGAAATGCTCAACCAAGTACGCTTACCGGCCGAGCAAATTACTGAGCACATCAGCCAGTGCGATCCGCAAAATCCTATTTTAGGCTTACGCAATTTATGTGCCGATGCTTTACTCAGCATGGATAAAGAGCCGCGCAAGAAACGTATTTTCACAATTCTGTTACGTCGCTGCGAGTTTACTGATGATTTGCGCGAGGCTGAAGAGCGCCACGAAGCTTTTATCAACGAGTTTATTGATTTATGCGAGCGACTGTTTGCCGAACCGGCAACAGCCAAACGCTTACAGGCTGGCATCACGCCAAGAGTGGCAGCATTAGCACTGCATTCAATGCTACTGGGCTTGATAAGTGACTGGCTGCGCGATCCGAATCTATTCGAAGCCAGTCATGCAGGGGCAATGCTGGACGCACTGTTTCGTGGCCTAATCCAAAACTGGGAATTGGATATACTAAGAAATAAAGCCCTATGCAATCGCTCCTAGACTCATTCAGTAATCAACCAATCGAGTCGCCAGCCGCCTTTGTCACTTTGTAAGGTGTCGGCCAACCAAGGCAACAACTGCTTAAGCTCATCCTCTAAACCCCAAGGCGGGTTGCAAATAATTAAGCCTGATCCATTCAAACGACTGGAGTCACTCGGCTCGTTTACATATAACTCAACACGCAACAGTTTCGGCGCACTACTGCGCTGCAAACTGTTGTAAAACGAGCGCAATTGAGCAATGTCTTTAATCGGATACCAGATGCACACAATCGCTTGACGCATGCGCGCCAAGGTTTCCTCAAGCGCCTGGGTACATCTTTGCAGCTCATCACCTTGTTCAAAAGGCGGGTCAATCAGCATTAATAAACGCTTTTCTTCTGTCGGCAGCAAAGCGCGTGGCACATACCAGCCTTCACCAATATGCACACTGACACGTCGATCAATACGCATATTTTCTTTTAGCAGTTGCCCGTCTTCAGGATGCTTTTCATTTAGATAGAGATGGTCTTGGCTGCGCGTTAAGCAGCGCGCTAACTCAGGCGAGCCAGGATAATAACGTAATTCATCATCGTCATTAAGCTCACGAACAGCATGCAAATACTCTGCTAGCAATGGATGCGGGGATGCCCAGACTCGTGCAATACCTTCTTGCCATTCAGCTGTTTTAACGGCCTCCTCACCCTGTAAGTCGTATAATCCAATTCCGGCATGTGTATCGATATAGGCCAAGGGAGCAGGTTTTTTTTGCAACAAAGCAATACAGCGAGAAACCACCCAATGTTTAAGAACATCAGCGTGGTTGCCTGCGTGATAAGCATGACGATAATTCATAGTGTTCTCAACGGAGCTCTTGCTGGATGCTTAAGAATGTGCGCGGCCAAGGTTTATCATTACGAATTTTCTCTGGCAAGCTAGCAATGGCGGCCTGTGCGGAAGCACGATCAGCAAACGAACCAAAGGTCACTACAAATAAAGCCTGCCCTTGATGCAACTTTCTAAAATAATGATATTGACTGCGGTTTTGCTTCACAAACGCTTGTGCTACTGACTCTGTGCGGGTTCCAAGCACTTGCAAAGTGTAACGAGTCCTCGCTTGCTGTTTATACCACTGACTGTCACCCGCACTACCTGACAAACCTGCAGCGCTCGGCACGACTTTAGCTGCGGCTGCAGGCTTAACCACTGGTTGAGCTTGAGCTGCGGTCGATGATTTCTGCGCCAAGGGTACAGCTGCAACTTTGCTTGCAGTAATGACTTCATTAGGCGGCGCAACCGTGGTTTTTTTAGGTGCAGGAGCACTGATAGGGACAGGCGCGCTGATCGGGGTCGGTGCACTGACCACTTGCGGCGGCTCAATCACGGCTTCGACTGCAGGTGCTGGCTCTTCAGCAGGCAAAAAGTGTTCATCATCTTCGCCTGACAGTGCTTGTGCTAGCGGCGCGCGCGTCACAGGTTCCATGGGCTGATCCAACAAAGGTAAATCTAATGTCACTGTCTTTCCTGAATCAGCAACAACTTCTACAGGCTGAAGTACAGGATCAATATTCACGGCATCAATATTGGCTAGAGAATCACTCTTGCTCTCTGAGTCTGTGGTTTGCATAAACCAGGCAAACATGAGCGCTATACTTAGCACGACTAGAATAGCTATATGTTTAAACGGAATAATGCTAGGAGACTTGTTTACAGCAGAGCTCTGACGCATCTGCGCCATCAATAGATTTTTTGCCACACGATTGACCTGCCCTGGCCAGCCCTGAGATTGTGCATAAATTGAACTGATCTGATCGTCTGTAAAGATATCAAGCGGCTGCCCAGCGGCCACTAAACGCTGCTCTAAATATTCGCAGACTTCTTGCTGATCGAACGGTTCTAAAGCAATAACATGATGCAGGTCTGCATTGTCTGCGACTTTTTTAAGCAGCGGACAAATCGTTGAATCTGAAAAGACAAAAACGCGAGCGCAAGCATCATTCACACCTTGGGCGATACGCTGTAAGAATAATAAAGCAGACTCATCCAAGCATTCAGCATTATCAACAATGACATGCACTTCTTGCCCGGTGATCAACATCTGCTCGATATGTCTGAGCACGCCTGCAATATCAGCGCCATGCAATCCTAATGCCGCACTGACATGCTGCAACATGGCAGCCGCATCGGTAGTTGAAGATGGCGCAATAACAATATTGGTTACCGGCTCTTTAGAACTGGCGACCAATGCTTGTCGAAGAACAGTTTTACCACTACCTTCAGGCCCTGTAACCACTAACATCAGCTTGCTATAGCGCGCTAAATGATGCAACTCAACAAGCACAGGCCGTCGCTTTGCGGCAAAAAACTTAAAACTAGAGCCTCTACCTAAAAAAGGATCATGCTCAAATTGGTAGTGCTCTAAAAAACCATTGTCCGCGTGCAAATCAGTCATGCTGTTCTCGTTCGGTTAAATATTGGCTGTAATCTTTGCATAATCTGCGTTTAGCACACTCTCCAAGGTTGTCGCAGGGTACTCGGAGGTCACCAAAGCCTGACCTAAATCGCGCAAAAGCACTAAACGCAACTGACCATCTAAAACCTTTTTATCTACCGCCATATGCGCTAAATACATCGCCGCTGTCATCGTTTTTGGTGGCACAACGGGCAGCCCAGCACGCGCCAACAAAGCTATGCCTCGATCGCGCTGCTCCTCAGTTAACCAACCTAATTGTTTTGACATCTCAAGCGCCATCACCGTACCGGCCGATACGGCTTCACCATGCAGCCAAACGCCATACCCTTGCTCTGTTTCAATCGCATGGCCAAAGGTATGCCCCAAATTTAAGGTTGCACGCAGCCCTGCTTCGCGCTCATCAGCCGAGACCACTCGCGCCTTCGCAGCACAAGATTGCTCAATGGTTTTTATTAACGCGTCTTCATCCAGTGCGCAAATAGAAGCCATGTGCTGCTCTAACCAGGTCAAAAAAGGCTCATCGCAAATCAAGCCATACTTGATCACTTCAGCAAGCCCAGCAGATAGCTCGCGAGGCGCTAAAGTACGCAAGGTTGCAATATCAATAATGACGGCTTGCGGCTGATAAAATGCGCCGATCATATTTTTGCCCAGCGGATGATTAATTCCTGTTTTACCACCCACGGATGAATCAACTTGCGACAGCAAAGTTGTTGGCACTTGAATAAAGTTCACGCCACGCTGGTAACATGCCGCAGCAAAACCTGTCATATCGCCAATAACACCGCCACCAAGAGCGATTAAAGTGGTTTTACGATCATGTTTCTCTGCTAACAAGGCATCGAATACAAGCTGCAAAGTCTCCCAGTTTTTATAAGACTCACCATCTGGCAAGATGATCTCACTGACATCATAATCGAGCAGAGCTTCTCGCAGTTGCTGCAAATACAGGGGGGCCACCGTGGTATTACTAACAATTGCAACTTTGCGGCCAATAATATGCGGTGCGAACAGCTGAGTTTGGGTTAAAAGCCCAGAGCCTATATATATAGGGTAACTGCGTTCAGCCAAGTCAACAGTAAGCGTACGCATAGATTCCTCGCATTATGAATATTAGATGACAAGAGCCCACCTCACCGAGACAAGGTGAGGGGCTGCAAATATTCGCTAAGTATAGCGCAGAATATACATCTAAATTACTTATGCTTGCTGCAACCAAGAAACTGCATGATTTCTTGCACCACCATGCGTGGTGGCCGCGTATCTGTCTCGATAACCAGCGTTGCCACCTCGCGATATAAAGGATCTCGTATCGCGAGCAAATCAGCTAACACCTGCGCTGGATTGTCTGTTTGTAGAAGAGGCCGATTACGATCTCTGGCGGTACGCGCCAACTGGTGCTCAACCGAGGCATGTAAGTAAATTACTTCTGCATTGTTACGCATCGCTTGACGATTTTCAGCGCGCAGGATAGCACCGCCACCGGTCGCCAAAACCAATCCCGGTTGCTGGGTAAGCTCTTCGATAACCGCTTGCTCTCTGTCACGAAAGCCGGCTTCGCCTTCCACATCAAAGATCAATGGAATGCTTGCGCCGGTGCGCTCTTCAATTTCCTTATCCGAGTCTTTAAAAGGCAAACCCAGCTCTTTAGCAAGCAGACGCCCGATGGTGCTTTTTCCAGCACCCATCGGGCCTACTAGTATGTAATTACGTGTCTGCATTAATTATTCAGCGTGATAGCCTGAGTGTTCATAATGCGCGGCGTGACAAAGACCAGCAACTCTGACTTTTGATCTTGTACATAATCACGGCGGAAAATGCGTCCAACAAAAGGTAAATCACCTAAGAACGGAACTTTATCAACTGACTTGGTTTGCGTGTTGGAGAACACGCCACCAATCACAATGGTTTCGCCATCCGTCACCAATACTTTTGCATTGACTTCATTCTTTTTAATCGGCGGCACACCATCTAACGCGTTAGCAAAGTCAGGCTCATCTTTGGTCACTTTGACATCCATCATAATACGGTTATCCGGTGTAATCTGCGGAGTAACCTCCAGAGAGAGAGGCTTCTTTAAATGATGTGCTGGTTGCACCACTTGAGCTGGCTTCTTGGTATGGAATCTCTGACCCTTTTAAAATCTTTGCGGTTTCTTTATCAGAGGTAACAACTTTAGGCTGCGACACCACTTCACCATTACCAGTTTTTTCCATCGCAGAAAGCTGTAAGTCTAAAAGAACATTATTAGTTATAAAGCCTATACCAATTCCACTGGTCGCACCTGCCACACCCATATCGACAAAGGGGCTATTTAGCGGTGTTTCACGCACACCAGGAAAACGTCCAACTTGCCTAGAAGGTATATATCCTTCATCACCAGGTTTACCACTTGCATTCGGGTCATCAGCAACGCCTAAATTACCATTTTTCCCCCAAGAGTTCCATTTACTACCGTTAGCCCAAAGATTCCCACCCCAACGCACGCCTAAGCTTTTACTGTAATCAACATTAGCTTCAACAATACGCGCTTCAATCATCACCTGACGCACAGGAATATCCAACTGCGTCACCACACGGCGTAGCTCATCAAGCTGTTCTTGGGTTTGATAAGCAATAATACTGTTCGTGCGGTCATCAACGGTTACCGATCCACGCTCATCACTGTTACCGCTGGTGACTGATTGGAATAAAGCAGCAATCTGTGAGGCTTTTGCATAGTTCACTTGAATCAGCTCACGACGCAAAGGAGCGAGCTCAGCAATTTGCTTTTGTGCTTCCATTTCCTGACGCTCACGCGCCGCAATCTCATCAGCTGGAGCCACTAACAAAACGTTACCAATTTTACGCTTATCTAGGCCTTTAGTTTTCAAAACCAGATCAAGCGCCTGATCCCAAGGTACATTTTGCAAGCGCAAAGTAATGTTACCTTGCACCGTGTCACTGGCCACTAAGTTCAAATCAGTAAAGTCAGCAATCAACTGCAGAACTGAACGCACATCAATATCTTGGAAGTTCAGCGACAGCTTTTCACCCGTATAAGCAAAGCGTTCTGCTTTACGCTTTTCCATATCATCTTGGCTTAAAGGCTTGACGCTAAGC